>Ga0184637_10001911_pt1 | contig 13660 bp, 6 predicted proteins | sample PLM3_127_b2_FD_133143 | JGI IMG/M metagenome (GOLD analysis project Ga0184637, IMG submission 133143) | Groundwater sediment microbial communities from an aquifer in East River, Colorado, USA - PLM3_127_b2 | ecosystem: Environmental > Terrestrial > Soil > Riparian zone | place: USA: East River...
AGGAGATCCTCGAGGCCGCGCGGGAGCCGGGAGGGCACGTGGTCGTCTACCAGCGCGTGATCCCGGAGAAAGACCTCGTTTCCATGCTGCGGAAACTGCCCTACGATTTCCGGGTGTACGGAGCGGCGAAGGAGGAGGACCTGGGCAACGTCCGCCTTCGAGCGTTCTCAGGCGCGGGGTTCCTCGAAGATCTCAGAACCGCCAAAGCGGTCATCTCCGGCGGAGGTTTTTCCCTGATGAGCGAAGCGGTGTGCCTGCGGGTTCCGATGCTCGCCATACCCATCGAGAAACAGTACGAGCAGGAGCTCAATGCCCGCTACCTCGAGGATCTCGGCTATGGCTCCTGGTCTCGCAAGATCGGCGCCGGTGTCATCGGAGAGTTTCTCGAGCGAACCGACGAGTTCGAAAAATCACTTTCCTCCTACGAGCGCCGGGGCAACGGAATCCTGTTCTCCTGTCTCGACGAGCTCATCGCGCGGGCCGCTGCGGGGAAGAAGCGGCCGAAGCGGCTCGAGACCAGGACCCTCGGAAACTATCGCGACTAGTTCATGTCGCTCGCATTTCTCGGATACACGCTCCTCGCGGCGCTGGTCTTCGCCAAGCTCGAGATCGAGATCGAAGGCGAGCACGGTTGGGCGGCGAAGCTCCCGACGTGGCGCGTCGAAAAGCACTTTCTTCTCGACTTGTTCTTCGGGAGCCGCCCTCTCACCGGCTACCACCTCTGGGCGTTTTCTTCTGGATCGTCGAAGATGCTCTGTGGTTCGTATTGAACCCGCACTACGGGTGGAAGAAGTTCACCCGGAAGAACGTGTGGTGGCACAAACGCTGGCTCCTCGGCCTCCCCGTCGACTACTGGGTGCTGGGAACGCTGTCCCTGGTTCTTTCGCTGGCCTGAGCCTGCTTCGTCAGCTCCCGATAGGCGCCCTCGATATTGAGATCGAATTGCTCTCGCGAGCCGGGGACGAAAAAGATCGCGAGAGTGGCGAAGGTTGCGGCGAGAGGGTCACGTCGGGAAGTCTCTGTAGGAGAAGGCCATCATAGGAAGACGGCCGTCGAAATTCCACATCCCAGGCGCGATAGGGGGAAAAGTGACCTGTATGGACGGGCACGTGGACTTCTCCCGCGTGATAATCTGATTCCCCAATTGCGCCTGAGACCGTTCTGGAAATTGGGCCTTAGCTATCTGGCCCTCCTGCTCCTCGCCCTGACTTTCGTCTATCTCCACACGCTCGGTACCTGGGAGAGAAATTTCCTCGAAGCCTCGTACCAGCACCTCGACTCCGTCGCCCGGCTCGCGGAAAGCCGTCCGCCCGACCGCGCGGACCGCGAATCGCTCGCGGCCTGGGCGGAATGGATTTCCGAGAGCGGAGCTCGGGTGACTGTCATCGGCGAGGACGGCTCGGTCCTGGCCGACTCCAACGAGGATCCGGCACGCATGGAGAACCACGGCGACCGCCCCGAGGTGAAGACGGCGTGGGTCGAGGGTCGCGGGCGGGCGACGAGGTTCAGCCAAACGGTGAAGAGGGAGCTCGCATACCTCGCGGTTCGGATCTCGTGGCCCGCGACGGGTCCCGTCGTTCTGCGCCTCGCGCTTCCTCTCGGACAGGTGAGCGCGGCCGTCCGCGAGGTTAAAGCCCCCCTCGCCGTGATTCTGCTCCTGGCCCTTTTGGTCGGTGGAGCCGTCGCGTTCGTCGTCTCGCGGCGGTTCTCGCATCGCGTTGTTCGCCTCAAAGCCTTCCTGATGAGGGTCGCGGACGGAGATTTCCGCCCGGAGCCTCTCGACGAGGATGGGGACGAGCTCAGAGAGCTCCACTCGTCGCTGAACCAGACGGTCGAGCGGCTCGCGCAGTCCATGCGCTTTCTCGAAGACGAGCGCAACCAGTCCGCGGCCATACTTTCCGCGATGTCCGAGGGAGTCGCCGTCGTCGACCGCGACGAGCGCGTCCGCTACTCGAACCCCGCGTTTCGCCGCGCGCTCCACTCGGGGAGAGAGCAGAATTTCGAGGGAAGGCGGCTGGTGGAGGTCACGCGGCAGAGCGAGATCCTCGCCATGGTCCAAGGAGTCCTGAAGGGGGGTAAGCGGATGGAGAGCGAGATCGCGACCGCCAGCCTGAAGCCGCGGCACTTCCTGGTGCGTGCCGCCCCGGCGGGCGAGACCGGTGCCGTGCTCGTAGTCCTGGACATCACCGAGATCCGGCGTCTCGAGCGCGTGCGCCGCGACTTCGTCGCGAACGTCTCGCACGAGCTTCGTACACCGCTCACCGCGATCCAAGGCTTTGCCGAGACGCTCCTTCGGGGCGCGCTCGAAGAGCCGGAGAACAGCCGGCGGTTCGTCGAGATCATCCGGGACCATGCGTGGCGGCTCGCGCGCCTGACGGAGGACCTGCTGAAGCTCTCCCGTATCGAAGCGGGGAAGCTAGAGCTCGAGCTTCGACCGATCTCGGTCGCGAGCGTCGTGGAGCAGTGCGCGGAGACCGTGCGGCTGAGGCTAATCGAAAAGCGCCAATCGTTGACGGTTTCGGTGTGCGAGCCCCCGCCCCTCGCGAGGGCGGACTCCCACGCCCTTCTCGACGTGCTCCGGAACCTCCTCGACAACGCCATCCAATACACTCCCGAAGACGGACACGTCGCGATTCGGGTCTTTGTCGCCGGCGCTGAGGGGGCCGAGGAGGTTTGGGTCTCTGTCGAAGATGACGGCATCGGCATCCCCGCGACCAGCCACGACCGAATCTTCGAGCGCTTCTACCGGGTCGATGCCGCGCGCTCGCGGAAGGTCGGGGGAACCGGACTCGGGCTTTCGATATCGAAGCACATGGTCGAGGGGATGGGCGGACGCATCGAGCTCCAAAGTCAGCTCGGGCGGGGATCCATTTTCACCGTGGTGCTGCCACGGGTCATACCGGCGTAATGAAGACTCTCGTGGAGCTCGTCTCCGTAATGGAAGAGCGCGGGGAACGCTGCGTCGGCGGCACCGGCCTGGGTCTCCGCCATCCTTGTTGGGCGACACCCTCACCACACTTTCCGCCACGGCCTCGCCTTTGGCCCGATCCGAGCCTGCACGTCCTCGGCCGTGAGGCGAGTGAACTTGGCCTTGCGGATCTCACGGTCTAAGAGCGACAACACATCCTCTGCGGAATGACCGACCGGAACGGTGTACGAAAAGGTTGCTATTGGTTTCACGGTAATAGGCCGCTCCTTCTTTTGCGACTTCCTCAACCCAGTCTGCTGGGATCTGGAACTGCAGGATTCCGCCGCGATAGCGAATGGGCTTCACGTGGCTCCCTCAAGTTCGCCCGACAATGGTGTCAAGTCCTTCGGCAGGAGCCTCGATCACCGCCGCCGAGCCCGAACGCACCTGCGCGAATACCCGTCTGCTCGTCATGACGAGCTGCTGGTCGAGCTACGCGCCTCCGCCCGGGAGCTCGCGGAAGCGCTCTCCGCCCTCGATCCCGACACCTGGAGCCGCGACTTCGAAGTGAAGCACAAAGGTCCAGACCGTCACCATCCGGAGCACGCTCGACGATCTCATCGTCGACTACGCCCATCACGCCGAGCAGATTCGCGGCCTTACGAAGAACCGGCCTTAGCAAATCGTTTGAAGAAGCTCTCGGCGTTCCAGCTCGGCCGGGTTTGGCGGTTCGCGATCTCGAGGAGCGCTTTCGCGACCAGCCGATTGAACGCCGCCGCCGCTTCGAGGTCGACGGGCTGATCCAGATCGTCCGAGGGAGCGTGGTACCGGTCCTTCCGCCACGTCTTGATGATCTCGTGCTCGGGCGAGTCCTTGGTAAAGCCCACCTTGAGCGAGAGGGAGGGGATGCCTTCGCGGATGAAGCTGTACTGATCGCTTCGAACGAACGCGTTCCTCTCAGGCTCCGGGTCCGAGAGGACCTCGACGCCGACGGACGACGCCGCGCGCTTCAGGTCGGAGGCGAGGTCCGATTCCTCGAGCCCCTGGACGACGAGGCTCTTCAGCGGGAAGAGCGGAGAGAACATGTCGTTGTTCAGGTTCGCGACCATCGACCCCGCGGGAACCGTAGGGTGGGCGGCGTAGTGCCGCGAGCCCAGGAGCCCCTTCTCCTCCCCCGTGACGGCGACGAAAACGATGGACCGCTTCGGGCGCGCCCCGGTCTCCTTCAGGATGCGCGCGGTCTCGATCAAGGTGGCGATGCCGGAGGCGTTGTCCATGGCGCCGTTATAGATCTCGTCGCCTCCGATGGGCCGGCCCACGCCCACGTGGTCCAGGTGCGCCGAGAGCACGACGTACTCGGACGAGAGCTTCGGGTCCGAGCCCCGAAGGATGCCGACGACGTTGTCGGATTCGCGCCTCTCGCTCTTGAAGCGGACCGTGGCCGCGATCGAAACGGGAACGGGAAACCGGGGAAGGGGCTTTCGCGCTTGCGCCGCGGTGAGAAGCTCCGCGTAATCGTGTCCGCTTCCCTCGAAAAACCTCTTGGCACTCTCCGGGTGGAATGTGACCGAAAGCTTCTGTCCGGCCGCCTCCGCGAGCGCGGGATCCGTCAGCTCCATCGCCGGCTGGAACCGGGCGAGCGCGGCCCGCTCCCAGGGAATGTCCTGGCCCCGCGGATTGCGAATGGCGACGACGCCGAGGGCGCCCGCTTTCTCGAGGAACTTCCACCGCTCGCCCGCCGATTGGTAGTGCGCCAGGAGAGGCCCGGGAATGTTCTCCGGTCCACCGGTGAAGTGGAGGGCAACCTTGCCTTTCAAGTCGAGCCCGGCGAAATCGTCATGATTTTCCTCGGGGACGGTGAGCCCGTAGCCGACGAAGACCAGTGGGGCTTCGATCTCGGGCGCGTGCTCGATGCGCATGCTGAAGAACGCTTCGTCTCCGAGAGTGACCGGCTCGCGCTTTCCATCGCGAAGGATCGCGAGACTCGAGCTTTCCTCCTGGACGGTACGAACGAGAAACGGGACGTTCTGTAAGAAGCCGGCGGTCCCTCCCGGTGCGAGGCCCTGGGCTTCGAGCTTCCCCGCCACGTACTCCGCCGCCCGGCGGTGCTCGGGGGTGCCCGTCTCCCGGCCGCGCATCTCGTCGGTGGCGAGGAAACGAATATGCTCCCACCATCTCTGGGCGTCGTCCGGGAACGCCACCGTTGACAGAATCGCGAGAAGGACCAGGAGCCAGGCGCAACGAATCTTCATGGCGTTTCCTCCGAGGCTTCTCATACCACAGATCCTTCGTGTGGCTCAGCGTCCGCCGTGGAAATACCTTTGCGCCTTGGCCCAGACCCGGTGCGCGATGCGCTGGCCCATCTCTCTCGACTCCAGGTCCGCCTGTCGGAAGTGAATTCCGCCGAAGCGTCTCGAGAGCCCCGCTTCATCGGCCGCGTCGTCGAAGGTGCGCCACCTCAGGATCACGCTTTCCGCGGGAGTGAGGCCGGGCTCGATCGTCGAAGAACCCGCAGCCAGGGTGACCGAGGCACCGAATCTCGAGCTCCCCGTGAAGAGCCGCAGCACCTCCGCCGAGGCGGCACTGAACGCGGAGTGGCCCGAGGTGTACTCGGCGAAAGGCGGGGTCGCGATATAAGAACGAAACGTCTCGCCGGGAATCTGCTCTGTTCCGAGGCCGGGTCCCGCCCAGGCCTCGATGAGCTGTCCGGCGTAGAGGAATCGTACAGCGCTTATGGGGCGAGCGTAGTCGTAGTGTACCTTGGCGTCCCAGACAGCGATGCTGGCGTCGTGAAGGGCGTTGCCCAGGATGAAATACAGCTTCACGTCCTCGTCGAGAGAGTGCCGGTCGCGCCTCGAGACGAACTGCGCGTGGAGATTCCAATGGCCGGGCGGCGTCTCTGTCGCCGGACCATCCGACCAGTACTCGGCGATCATCTTCTGGCGGTCGTCGAGTGAAGCGCTCAGTCTCACGATGGCTTCCGCCTGCGCCACGTATCGCCGATCCGGGTACAGCGCGGGCGGCGGCGGACGGAACTGGTCCGCGGTTCGGAGCGCGAACGGCGTGACCTTCCTCCAGTGGGGCGCGAGAAAACTCTGGACACCAGTAGGGGTCGTGAGCGGCTGCCAGCGATTGGGATCGGTGAAGCTCGTGGGGGTGTTGACCGGCTGGTAGCCCGTGTAGTCCGAGTAGGGCGCTCCGCCGTTGACGTCGCCGAGCTGATTCGATCCGTCGGCGTGGCAGAAGGCGATGACCGCAATAGCAGCAGCATTTCCGACGCCCGCGGGGGTCGTGGGGTCGGTCGAGACGTCGTTCGGATCGAGGCCGAGCTCGAGGAGAAGCGGATCGAAGAGACCGGCCTTTTGCGAAGGAAACAGATCGCAGAGCGCGCGGTACGCGGCGTAGCTCACCGCGATCCTCTTGTTCTCGGCGGTTCGCTCGGCCTTCGGCCGGCGCATCGAGGCCCCGGTCCCGGTCCCTGCGGCGTTTCGATCGTAGGCAGCCCAGGCGTCGTACGCCGCGGTGTGTACGACCGCGAGCGCCCGCGCGGTGACTACAGGGTTGGACCGCACGCTCCGCACCGCCTGGAGGAGCACGCTGTTCCAGCGCAGGACCGTATCGTCGGGTTTCTTGCGGAAATCCGATCCCGCCAAAGCGGGAATACACGCGAGAAGAGCGAAGGCAAGGGCGGCCGCGACCGTACGTTCTAGATGTCGTTTCAAGGTGAACCTCCAAGGCGGGCGGCGAAAGGAATATTACTCGATCGCGGCCAGAGCCGGCAATCCTCGAGGGAGCGAGCTCTATGAGAGGATCGCCTGGCTCAGGAACTCTTTCTTGATGTACGCGACGGTGTCGTAGAGCGTCTCGTAGGGATCGCGCGCCTGAAAGCCGATCTCGCGCTCCGCTTTCGACGGGTCGAGCCACCAGAAGCGCTGGCCCATCTCGACGCTCACCCGATCGACGGGTGGCGTCCGGTCCAATTGCCGGTAGAAGGCGTCGACCGCTCTGCCCGCGAAGGAGTACATTCCCTCCGGCAGCTTGATGCGCGGTCCCTTGACGCCTCCGAGGCGCGAGAGCTTGGCGAAGAACCTCTCGAAGCTCCAGTTGGGTCCACCCAGAAGATACCGCTCTCCGGCGCGGCCGCGCGAAAGAGCGCTCTCGAATGCCGCGGCGGCGTCCCTGACGTCGACGAAGTTCACGCCTCCGGGAGGAATCACGGGGATCTCGGAGGCGAGAACCTTCAACACGTCTTCGGTCGACGAGAGTCTTTTGTCTCCGGGGCCGAGGAGCAGGCTCGGGTTCAGGATTACGAGCTCGGGGCCGCCCTGGCACTCTCGTCGGGCCGTCTCCTCCTGATAGAGCTTGCTTAAGTAGTAGGGCCACTTGCCGATGAGCTTCAACGGTGGAGGAAAGTTCTCGTCGGGAACCGTGTCGCCCTTCTCGGTGACGGCGATGGTTCCGCTTGTCGAAGCGAGCACGATCCGGTCGATTCCGGCTTTCTTCGCGGCGCGACACAGGATCGACGTCCCCCGAACGTGCACCCGGTAGAGCTCGGCGCCGTCTTGGGGATTGCGGGAGACCTGACCGGCAAGGTGATAGACCGCGGAGGCGCCCTCGAGGGCGGCAGCGCAGGCGCTCTCGTCCAGGATCGAGCCCTCGATGACTTCGACGCCGCGCTCTTGAAGCGCGGGCGCTTTCGAGCGGGTGAGGACTCTGAGCCGCGGCGACTCCGACCACCCCGTGGAGACGAGCCGTTCGATCAGGTGGGTCCCGAGAAACCCGGTGGCGCCGGTGACGAGGAGCTTCCCTTTCACGATTTCTTTCCAACGACTGCGGGCTTCTCCGACTTCTCGGTTTTCTCGGCTTTCTTTTCAGGCCGCTCGCCAAAGCGAGCCCTCTCGGCTTCGATCGAGTCCTCGACATCGATCGATGTTCCATCGCGGAGCCGCTCCACCACACGCTGCACGAGAGCCGTCACGACTCGCTCGGCGTCGGAGCGAGGGAGTCCCGAGGCGGCTCGCGAGAGCGTCTCGAAAGGAAGAAACGGTCCGATCCGGGCGCTTACATGGCGCGATTGCGGGTACCAGGCACCCGGGGGAAGCGCGTCATGAGTCGAGAGATAGAGCGGGAGCACTCCCACCCGCGCCCGGAGCACGAGGTGTCCGAGCCCCCTCTGGAAGGGCTGGAGCGTCCCTTGCCGCGACCGCGTGCCCTCGGGGAAGATGAGCACGTTGTAGCCCTGCTCCAGAAGGTGGAACGCCCACTCGAGCGATTTTCGAAGCGAGCCCTTCCGTTCCATGGGCACGAGGTTCGTGAAGTTCTCGAAGAAAGCGCGCTTGACCTTGTTGTCGAAGAAGTAATCCGCGGCGGCGAGCGCCACCAGGTTTTTCCCCGACTCCCCGAGCGCCATCTTCACGAGCCCCATGTCGAGGTGGGACGCGTGATTGGCGACGACGAGGAAATGAACGTGGCTCGGGATGTTGGCCCGACCCTGGAACTCCGGCTTCAGGACGTCGTGATAGAACCACTTCTGGGCCGCGGAGAGAGAGGCACGGCCCGCCTGCTTGACCACGTCTGGAAGCTCCACCTTCACAACTTCGGCGTCCTTCTGCGCGCGCGCCCGCTGACTCCGCTCTTTGGGCTCCCGATGCGGACGGCGCTTCAAGTTCTCCGCGATCTCGCGGATCCCCGTCGTGGACATGAGGGCATCGGCCGAGAGGCTCTCCCCGGTCGCGCCCTCGATGGCACCGGCGAGCTCGTGGTACATCAGGCTGTCGAAGCCGAGCTCATCCAGGCTGACGTCGATCGAGACCGCGCTTCGGGGCTTTTCCGACACGCGGGCCACGAGCTCGAGGAGCCACTCCTTGTCCGTCTCGGCCGCGGGCGCCGCCTCCTTCGCCTCGAGGAGTCTCTTCTCCTGAAGCCACGTCACGAGCTCCCGCCGTTTCACTTTGCGGGTGGCGGTGCGGGGGAGCTCCTCTTCGCGAATCTCGTACGTCTTCACCCGCTTGTAGAGCGGAAGCTTCGCCGAGACCTCGTGCATGTGGGCGTCGATCCGCCTTTGGGCTTCGTCCGCGGCGATGTCCTCCTTGGGAACCACCACCGCCGCGACTCTCTCCCCGGCGCCGTCGGGAAGTCCGATCACCGCTAGCTCCTCGATCTCATCCGGGTAGACGTTTTTTCCGTTCGAGTCCACGATGATCTCTTTCGACCGCCCGACGATATAGAGGTTTCCCTCCTCGTCGAGCCGGCCGAGATCCCCGGTGAAAAGCCAGCCGTCGCGGAGAGCTTCCGCCGTCGCCTCTTCGTTTCCGAAGTATCCCGCCATCACGTTGGGGCCGCGGGCTGTGACCTCTCCCACTCCCTTTCGGTCGGGCTCGTGAATCCGGATCTCGACCCCGGGAAGAGGCTGGCCGACGCTTCCCGCGACGACTTTCCCCTCGGGGCGGGTGACCGTGAGAACGGGGGAGGCTTCGGTGAGGCCGTAGCCCTCGTTGAGGTTGAAGCCGAGCCCGCGAAACGTCTTGAGCGTCGACTCGCTGAGAGCCGAGGCGCCGCTGATGAGATAACGGATCCGCCCGCCGAAGGCCATGTGGATGGGGAAAAAGAGCAGGGGCCCGAAGTTCAGCGGGGTCTCGTCGCGCAGGAGATAATTCCCATCGATGAACGCGTTCACCAGGTCTTCGAGCCTCGGCGATCGGTCCTGGAACTTGCCGAGGATGCGCCGCTTCAGAAGGTCCCAGAGAGCGGGCACACCCACGATGCAGGTGACCTGGCCCTTCTTCAGGGCGCGGCTCACGTTCTCGCCGTTCACCTCGTCGAGGTAAACGATCTGGGCCCCGCGCGAGAGCGGTAAAAGAAGCCCCGTCGTGAACTCGAACGAGTGGTGGAGCGGAAGGACGCTCAGCATTCCGTCGTCGTGATCGATGTCGTAGACCGAGAGGAGCTTCGCCACCAGGCTCGCGAAGTTCTTGTGGGTGAGCATCACCCCTTTGGGGTTTCCCGTGGTCCCGGAAGTAAAGAGGATTGAGGCCACGGCCGACGGCTGCACCGTCTCCGGAAGCTCTGCGATGCGCTTCTGCTCCGTTGCCTCGGGCAGAAGCCGGAAGACGTCTTCGAAGGAATAGACCGGAACACTCTCGATCTTCTCGAGGTCGCGGTGCTCGTCAAGGAGGTCGGGGCTCACCAGAAGGGCACTCGCCTGACCGAGACGGAGGAGCTTCGCGATCTCGTCCGTCGCGCTCTCTTTTTCGAGGGGAATGGCCGTCGCGCCGGTCCGGAGGATGCCGAAGTACGCCATGCCCCACTCGGGGGAGTTCTGGGCCAGGAGCCCCACGCGCTCGCCCGCCTTGATCCCCTTGGTCTTCAGAAAAGCCGCGGCGCGGAGCGCGCACTCCCGGAAATCCGCGTAGGTGTAGCGCTCCTCCCGTCCTCCTCTCTCGATGCGCATCGCCACCCGGCCGGAGTGGTTCTTGGTCGCGGCGTCGAAGAGCTCGATGAGATTCCGGTAGGTATAGATCCGCCGCGTTTTCTTTCCCGTCTCCGCTTCGTCGAGCTTGGGGAACACCCATTTCTTGAGGCCGGGGAGGTGGACGTTCAGCCAGTAGTCGTACCAGTCGATCTTTTCGGGCTCGAAGAAGAGGAGCCGGTCTTCCTTCCCAGGGCCCTGATCGAGCCTTCCGAAGAGAGCCCGGGTGTTGTCCGCGCGAAAAACGTACTTGTTGTCGACGATGAACGGCCGGAAGATTCGGTAGTGCTCCTCGCCCTCCGCGGTGAAGGCCTCGAAGCGCTCTACCGCGTCCTTCGCCTGAGCGATGAGAGGCGCGAGGGGACCGGCCTGGCGCGGGCTCACCTTAGAGAGAGCGTCCAGGATCCTCTTCGTCGCCTTGTGGAGGAGAGGAAGGGAGTACTTCTCGAAGATCTCGGGCTTGACCGCCTGCGCCTCCATTCGCGCCGCCACCTCGTTCAGGAAACGATTGCCGCTCGTTTTCCCGCGGAAGTGCTCCCGCTTGAATAGCCCGAGGAGATCCACGAGACGCCCGAGCTTCGAGGGGTTGGTGTCGCCCGAGGAGACCTGGAATACGAGCTCCGGCTCCTCCACGACCGCTTGCGCCGCGATCAGAAGCACCGCCGAGGCCACCATGTCCACGGGGATGACGTCGAGGATGACGTCGGTCGCGATCGGGAAGAGATTTTGCCCCCTCATCGCCATACGCACCAGAGGCGCCGTCGTGGTGAAGCCCTCGTTCCAGCCGGGAAACGGGAACTCGACGGCGCTCTCGACGATCGCGGGGCGGACGATCGCCCGCACCACCCCGTCCTCGGCGGCCACCAGCTGCTCGCCCAGGCTTTTGGTGTACGTATAAATGTTCGGCCAGCCCCAGTCCTTCGCCTTGGCGATGCCGAGATCCGTGAGCCGCGATCGGATCCAGTTCTTGCGCTCGCGAGCGATGGCGAGTCCGAGGCCTTTCTCGTCGTCCGGGTCCCGGCCCTCCTCGAGAAAGCGCTTGCGCGCGAGCTCGCGAAACCGGTCCGCGAGGGACTTGTCCTGGGACTCGTCCCTCACTCGGGCCGCGAGTCTCTCGCAGTCGTCGATCTCTTTTTCGACGCTGAACTCGGAAATCTCCTCGCCCTTTCTGGGGAAGTACCCGAGCAGGGGCTCATTCTCCCAGATTTCCCCCGAGCGGTTTCCCGCCACGAAACAGGTGCTCACGTGGACGAGCGCCGGGCGGCGCATTCGCTTCGCGAACGTCAGGGTGTTGAGAGTCCCGGTGACGTTCGTCTTGAGCGCCGCCTCGAGCGGCGGATTGAAGGTCACCCTTCCCGAGGAGTTCACCAGAACGTCGATCTCGTCCGCGATCCGCTTGGCCGTCGGCTCCGAAAGACCGAGGTTCTCGTAGGTGATGTCCCCTCCGACCACCTGGACTTTCTCCCGCAGCAGTTTCTCGAGGCCTTTCCCGTATCGATGCCGAAGCGGGTCAAGGGCGGGAGAGGGAACGACGGATTCCCAGAAACGGCTCTCGCTGTCGGCTTCGGTCGATGCCCGCACCATGAGATAGACGCGGCCTATGCCAGGGAAGCGATCCAGCAGCATCGAGAGGCAGACCTTCCCCAGAAATCCGGTGCCGCCGAGCAAAAAGATACTGCGGCCCTCGAGGCATTTTCGCGGATCGAGAGGGCTCAAGGCACTACTCGACTTGCGGGATGACGATGGGAGGAAGGTGCAGCATGGTGATCTCCGCCGAGCGGCCGAGGTGGCTCCGGGCGCTCGCGATGGCCTCGGCCAGCGTCTCGGTGCGATCCCAGCCCAGGAGCTCCGGAACGTGCTGGTTCTCCGCACCCGCTGCGATGATCTTGCTCAGGTGACGCCGCCCATTCTCACCCCAGTACCACATGAAGAACGGGTGGGCGCCGTGGTAGGCGTTGCCGCGCCGGTACATCTGGATGTAGCTCGGGTTTTTCGCGAACTCCTCCTCGTACTTCTCTCTCAGAACGAAAGCGTCTCGGGTCTCGGGGAGGAGCCGGTGGAAGAACTCGATGTAGCTCGGATGGAACTCGGGGTCGAACTCGTCGTAGCAGGGGTGGCAGAGGATGAGCACCCCGCCTTTCCGCACCAGCGGCTTGTCCTTGTAGAGATTGAAGAGGTACCCGGGTCCCATGACCTGGACCAGAAGCGGGTTCAGGATGGAGTTCACGTTGTAGGGCGATATGAACGGGACGCCTACCACCAGGATGTCGCACTGCCCTTTAACCTTGACCGCGTACTGATCGAATGAGCGCTCCAGGGTTTTCTCATGGACCGGCTCGGTCTTCCCGGCGTAGCAGCCGATGAGGTCGAATGCGGCGGGAATGCTGTGGAAGAACTTGCGCTTCGCCGCTCGGGGCAGGCGCGAGAGCGTCCACTTCGTCGCCTTGAGCTTCATCTTATCGAGCTCGGTGAAGTCGTCCTCGTTCTTGCCGAGGAAATCGAGCTGGTCTCCGTACATCCGGTTGTTGAGGACGGTCTCGATGTGGAAGACGTTCAGCTGCTCGTCGACCAGCGCCCCCATGCGCACGCACTTCTTGTTGAGCTCCGAGCGGTCCGGGTCCATGTAGCCGTCGGAGTCGATGATGGTCTGAGGCTCGTGGTGATACCGAAGGCTCCCGTAGTCGCAGAGGCCCACGGTCACCGACTTGTGCCCCCCGTCCATAGGCACCAGGTTGATATTGATATAGATGATGAGATCGCTCTCGCAGGCTCGCCGGTTGAGCCGGAGGTGCTCGCCGTGCCGGGTCTTCCCGAGGCTCACGAGACCATCCTCTTGCTCGGCGTCGTGGCAATAGTAGCGATCGGGGTAGTAGGCCTTGTGGATCTCGGAGCCCACCATGCGCCTCATCTCCCGCTCCGTCATCTTCCGGTGCAGCGAGTTCGCAACGATGAGGTGGATGTCGTCGATCGAGTGGTCCCCGAGAAGCTCGAGGACCACCTCGAGGGCTATCTGCCGCACCTCCGGGGTTCTCATGGGCGGGAGGGGAAGGCTGATGTCATCGAGGGCGATGGTGACCTTCATTCCCGGCCGGAGCTGCGCGTGAAGGGGGTCGCACCCCAGAGGGTGATTGATGGCGTGCCGAATGGCTCCGCGGGGGTTGGGAAGCCCCTGGATCGCGGGCTTGGGATAGATCACCCGTGTCCCCACGGGGAGGTCCTCTTCCCAGAAGTCCTCCCCGAAGTGGATCAGCCGGGGAGCGGAGTCCGTGTCGATAGTGACCGTG
>Ga0184637_10001913_pt1 | contig 13649 bp, 12 predicted proteins | sample PLM3_127_b2_FD_133143 | JGI IMG/M metagenome (GOLD analysis project Ga0184637, IMG submission 133143) | Groundwater sediment microbial communities from an aquifer in East River, Colorado, USA - PLM3_127_b2 | ecosystem: Environmental > Terrestrial > Soil > Riparian zone | place: USA: East River...
AGCTGCTCAGGGATGTCGAAGGTCCGAAGTGGATGGTGCTGGCCGACATGGGCGAGCTCGGCGGTTTCTCGCAACAGAGTCACGTCGAGGCGGGGGCTCTGGCGCGCGAGAGCGGCGTCGAGCGGCTGTTCGCCGCCGGGCCGCTGAGCGCGCACGCCGCGGAAGCTTTTGGCCGCGGTGCCGAATGGTTCCCGGACGTCGAAGCACTGATTCGTCGTGTCTCCACCGAGATGCAATCGGGAACGACTGTACTGATCAAGGGGTCGCGCATGAATCGGCTGGAACGCGTCGTCGAAGCACTGACCTCGGCCACGGCCACGGCCAAGGCGAGTTGAGGAGTACTGGATGCTGCTGCTGCTCGCCGAATATCTGACGCGCTACCAGTCGGGCTTCAACGTCTTCAGCTACCTGACGCTGCGCGCGATCCTCGCCGTGATCACGGCGCTCGCGATCGCGCTCCTGATCGGCCCGGCATTGATTCGCCGCCTGTCGCGGCACCAGATCGGACAGCGCGTGCGTGATGACGGGCCGCAGTCGCATCTGCCGAAGGCGGGCACGCCGACGATGGGCGGGGCGCTCATCCTGGTGGCCATCGTCGTCAGCACGTTGCTGTGGGCGGACATCCGCAGCCGCTACGTGTTGATCGCACTCGGGGTGACGCTCGCCTTCGGGTTGATCGGTTTCTACGACGACTATCTGAAACTCATCGTCGGCAATTCGAAGGGTCTGGCCGCGCGCTACAAGTATTTGTGGCAGTCGATTGCCGGTCTGGCCGCGGCAGTGGCGCTCTATCTCACCGCGCAGACGCCCGCCGAAACGACGCTCTTCGTGCCGTTCTTCAAGAGCTTTGCCCTGCCGCTCGGCGTGTTCTTCATCGTGCTCACGTATCTGGTGATCGTCGGTACCAGCAATGCGGTCAACCTCACTGACGGTCTCGACGGTCTCGCCATAATGCCGGCCGCGCTCGTCGCCGGAGCACTTGGAGTATTCGCCTACGTCACGGGCAACGTGGTGTTCTCGGGTTACCTCGGTATTCCCTACATCCCGGGGGTCGGCGAACTGTTGATCTTCTGCGCCACGATTGTCGGGGCGGGCCTGGGCTTCCTGTGGTTCAACGCCTATCCCGCGCAGGTGTTCATGGGCGACATCGGCGCGCTCGCGCTCGGTGCCGCGCTCGGCGTAGTTGCCACCATGGTGCGACAGGAGGTCGTGCTGGTGATCATGGGTGGCGTGTTCGTGCTGGAGACCGTGTCGGTGATTCTCCAGGTCGCCTCCTACAAGCTCACCGGCAAGCGCATCTTCCGCATGGCGCCGATCCATCACCACTTCGAACTCAAGGGCTGGGCCGAACCCAAGGTGATCGTGCGCTTCTGGATCATCAGCCTGATTCTCGTGCTCGTGGGCCTGGGCACGCTCAAGGTGCGATGAACGCCGTCATGCGCAAATCCGCGACGCCCGACGCAAAACCGCAAGCCCGGCGCACGGTCATCGTCGGGCTCGGGCGCACCGGCTTGTCGTGTGCGCTGTACTTGAGTGCCCACGGTGCGCGGGTCGCGATCACCGACAGTCGTGCGCAACCGCCGGAGCTCGCCAATCTCGGCCAGCTCGCCGGCCAGGTTGAGTTGCATCTCGGCGGTTTCGATTCCGCGCTGCTCGCCGATGCGAGCCAGATCGTGGTGTCACCGGGCGTGGCACTCACCGAGCCATTTGTTCGCGAAGCGATCGCGCGCGGCATCGAGGTCGTCGGCGACATCGAATTGTTCGCACGCGCGGTGCGGGCGCCGGTCATCGGCGTCACGGGAACGAACGGCAAGAGCACGGTCACGACGCTGGTGGCCGAGATGGTCGCTGCCGCGGGCCTGAAAGCGCGCGCGGGCGGCAATCTCGGTGAGCCGGCGCTCAACCTGCTGGCAGGGCCTGAACCCGATTTCTACGTGCTCGAGCTGTCGAGTTTTCAGCTCGAGACGACGCATTCGCTCGCCTTGCGCGCGGCCGCCGTACTGAATCTCACCGCTGACCATCTCGATCGCTACGCGACTCTGGGGGACTACGCCATCGCCAAGGCACGCGTCTTCGCGCATTGCGACGTGGCGGTGATCAATCTCGACGATGTGCGCGTGCGCTCGATGCCGCGGCCCGGACAGCTGCAGCTCGGGTTCAGTCTCGAGCCCGGACGCCAGAGCGACTTTGGCCTGGTGCGTGTAGGTGGCGGCATGAGTCTCACGTATGGCGGTGAGCCCTTGCTCGCGCTCAAGGACATGAAGCTCGCCGGCATGCACAACGCGGCGAATGCGCTGGCGGCGCTCGCGCTGGGTGAAGCCGCACGGCTGCCGATCGAATCGCGCCTCGATGTCTTGAGGAAATTCCCGGGACTACCGCATCGCATGCAGTGGGTCGCCGACCATGCAGGGGTCCGCTGGATCAACGATTCGAAGGGCACGAACGTCGGCGCGACGCTGGCCGCGGTCGGCGGCATGCAAGGGCCGCTGATCGTGATCGCGGGCGGCGACGGCAAGAACCAGGACTTCGGCCCGCTGGCCGCGGCCTTTCGCGACAAGGTGCGTATCGCGGTACTCATCGGTCGCGATGCGCCCGCGCTTGCCGGCGTGCTCGGACCTGTCTGTAAGGTCGAGCGCGCGCCCACGATGGAAGATGCGGTGCGCGTTGCCGCTCAAGCCGCGCGCCCGGGAGACACCGTGTTGTTGTCCCCGGCCTGCGCCAGCTTCGACATGTTCCGTGACTACACCCACCGTGGCGCGGTCTTCACCGCCGCCGTGCGGGGTCTCGGCACATGATCGCGGCCACTTTCCAGTTCTCGCGCTCGGTGGGCCGCCCGGCACGGCTGGTGATCGATCCGATGCTGGTCTCCGTGACGCTGGGGCTGCTGCTCTTTGGCCTCGTGATGGTGACCTCGGCGTCGATGGCGATCGCCGATCGGGGCGGTGGCTCGCCCTTTGCGTATCTCGAGCGGCAACTGGTGTTCGCGCTGGTCGGCATGTTGTGCGCGCTGATCGCGTTCAGCGTGCGCACCGAATGGTGGGATCGATTGAGTGTGCCGTTGCTGGTGATCGGACTGCTGCTGCTGGTACTGGTGCTGGTTCCGGGCGTCGGGCACGCGGTCAACGGCAGCCGCCGGTGGCTCAGGATCGGAATGCTCAATTTCCAGGCGTCCGAGCTCGCGCGGCTGTTGATCATGATTTATCTCTGCAGCTACGCCGTGCGCTACCAGGAAGAGCTGCGCGAACGGATCCAGGGTGTGCTCAAGCCATTGGGAGTGCTCGCGCTGACTGCGCTCCTGTTGTTGTTCGAGCCGGATTTCGGTGCGGCGACGGTGCTGTTCGCCACCGGGTTTGCGGTGTTGTTCATCGCCGGCATGCCGTGGAAGTACGTCTTCGTGGTGGTGGGCGCGGCGAGTCTCGCGCTGGGCACTGCCGCCGTGTCGACCGCCTATCGTGTGCAGCGCCTGACGACGTTCCTCGACCCCTGGGCGGATCCGTTCAACAGCGGCTTCCAGCTCACGCAATCGCTCATCGCGATCGGCCGCGGCGAATGGCTCGGCGTCGGTCTGGGGGCGAGCGTGCAGAAGCTTTTTTACCTGCCCGAAGCGCACACCGACTTTGTATTCGCGGTGATGGCGGAGGAGCTCGGGCTGGTCGGCGTGCTGGCGGTGCTGGCGTTGTTCGCGTTGCTGGTTTGGCGTTCGTGCCAGATCGCGCGCCAGGCGGCGCAGTCGGGCCAGATGTTCCAGGCCTATCTCGCGGCCGCATTCGGCATCTGGGTGGGACTGCAGGCGTTCATCAACATCGGCGTGAACATGGGCGTGCTGCCGACCAAGGGGCTGACTCTGCCGCTGATGAGTTACGGCCGCAGCAGCCTGCTCGTCACGCTGGCGTGGCTTGGCATCGTGCTGCGCATTCATCACGAATGCGCAGCGATGGGCCGGCTCGCCGTGCCCCGCCGGGAGCAACCCGCATGAACGTCGCGGTCATGATCATGGCCGGTGGCACCGGGGGTCATGTGTTTCCCGCGTTGGCGGTTGCGCATCGATTGCGCGAGCGGCAGTGCGAGGTTGTGTGGGTGGGCACGCAGCGCGGTCTCGAAGCGCGCGTCGTGCCGGCGAATGGCTTTGACATCGAATGGTTGTCGGTGTCGGGGCTCCGCGGCAAGGGCCTGCTCACGTGGTTGCTGGCCCCGTGGCGGTTGACGCTGGCATTGACACAGGCGCTCGCGATCGTGCGGCGTCGCAAGCCCTCGGTCGTGCTCGGCGTGGGCGGATTCGTGACCGGGCCCGGCGGCGTGGCCGCGTGGCTCATGCGCCGGCCGTTGCTGATCCACGAACAGAACGCCATTGCCGGCCTCACCAATCGCTGGCTCGCGCGTCTCGCGCGCGAAGTGCTCGAGGCTTTTCCGGGAAGTTTTCCCGGGACCGTGCGCACGCGTTGCATCGGCAATCCGGTACGGCGCGAGATTACCGCCTTGCCGCCACCCGAGCAGCGCTTCGCGACACGTTCCGCGACAGTGCGCGTACTCATCATCGGCGGCAGCCTGGGCGCCGCGCGACTCAACGCCAGCGTGCCCGCTGCGCTCGCGCTCATGCCGCTTCACGCACGGCCCGAAGTGTGGCACCAGGCAGGTGAGCGCGGCATCGTCGCCGCACGCGAGGCGTACGCGCGCGCCGATGTCCAGGCACGGGTGGATGCCTTCATCGAAGACATGGCGGCGGCATATTCGTGGGCGGATTTCGTGATCTGCCGCGCCGGCGCATTGACCGTTTCGGAGCTGGCAGCCGCGGGGTTGGGCGCGATTCTCGTGCCCTTCCCCGCGGCAGTTGACGATCACCAGACACATAATGCGCGTTATCTCACCGATGCCGGCGCGGCGCTGTTGATTGCGGACCGCGATCTCGAGCCCGAACGATTGAGCGCCGAGCTCACGCGGCTGTGCGCCGACCGGACCACGCTGCTTGAAATGGCACGACTGGCGCGCAGTCGTGCAATGCCCGACGCGACCGAGAACCTCACGCACGCGGTGCTCCAGGCGGCAGGAGGCGCGTCGTGACACAGACGTTGCGCCGTCTCACCGACAACCGCATGCGCCGCATCCAGCGCATTCATTTCGTCGGTATCGGCGGCAGCGGCATGGGCGGCATCGCCGAGGTGCTCATCAATCTCGGTTACGACGTGCAGGGTTCCGACCTCAAGCCCAATGCCGTGAGCGAACGCCTGCAGGGTCTCGGTGCACGGATCGCCATCGGTCACCGCGCAGAGAACATCGAAGGCGCCGACGTCATCGTCGTGTCGAGTGCGGTGACACCGGACAACCCCGAGGTCCAGGCAGCGCTGGCGCGTCGCCTGCCGGTGGTGCAGCGCGCGGAGATGCTCGGCGAACTGATGCGCTTCCGGTACGCGATCGCGGTTGCCGGCACGCACGGCAAGACCACCACCACCAGCCTGGTGGCGAGCATCCTCGCCGAGGGCGGCGAAGATCCGACGTTCGTCATCGGCGGCCGGCTCAAGAGCGCGGGTTCCAATGCGCGACTCGGACTGGGACGCTATCTCGTAGCCGAGGCCGATGAGAGCGACGCCTCGTTCGTGCATCTGCAGCCGCTCATCGCGATCGTCACCAACATCGATAACGATCACCTCGTCACCCACGACGGCGACTTCGCGCGCCTCAAGCAGAGCTTCGTCGACTTCCTGCACAACCTGCCGTTCTACGGTCTGGCCGTGCTGTGCGCGGACGACGAGCAGGTGCGAGATATCCTTCCGCGGGTCAGCCGCCCGATCGTCACCTACGGCATCGAGCACGACGCCGATGTGCGTGCCTCGAAGATCACGCGGCGTGGCCAGAAGACGACTTTCGACGTCACGCGTCCCGGTCATCCGCGGCCTCTCAGCGTCACGGTCAACCTGCCCGGGACTCACAACGTGCTCAACTCGCTCGCCGCCATCGCCGTGGCAACCGAGCTCGAAATCACGGATGAAGCGCTCACGCGCGCGCTCGAGGGCTTTCAGGGTATCGATCGCCGCCTGCAGCTGATCGGCGACATCCGGGTGGCGGCGGGCCGCGTTACGCTGGTCGATGACTATGGCCATCACCCGACGGAGGTCGCGGCCACTCTCGAGGCGATCCGGCAGGGGTGGCCGAATCGCCGCGTAGTGCTTGCTTTTCAACCCCACCGCTACACGCGTACGCGTGACCTGCTCGATGACTTCGCGCGCGTGCTGTCGACGGCCGATGTGCTGGTAGTGACCGAGGTGTACGCCGCGGGTGAGGCGCCGATCGCAGGCGCGGATGGCCGGGCGATCTGCCGCGCCGTGCGATCGCGGGGCCAGGTCGAACCGGTTTTCGTCGAGCGCGTGGAAGCATTGGCGGGCGCGCTCGCGGGCGTGATCCGGGATGGCGACGTCGTCGTGACGATGGGCGCCGGACACATCGGTGCGGTCGCGCACGAGCTGCCCGCACAACTGGCGGCGGGCGCCGGCGCAAGGAAGCGCCAATGAACGCCGTTGCTGTTGCCCCCGATTTTGCCGGTCGCGTACTGCACGACGAGCCGATGTCACGCCACACGTCCTGGCATGTCGGCGGTCCGGCCGATGTGTTCTTTCAACCCCGCGATTCGGACGACCTGGCGGCGTTCCTGCGGAAGCTGTCGCCGGAGACGCCGGTGCACTGGATCGGCCTCGGCAGCAACGTCCTGGTTCGCGATGGTGGCCTGCGGGGGGTCGTGATCTCGACTCACGGCACGCTCGACGAGCTAAAGCGCTTGAGCGACACCGAAGTGCACGGCGCCGCCGGTGTGGCTTGCGCGCGGCTCGCCAAGCAGTGCGTCAAGTGGGGACTGGGACCCGCGGAATTCTTCGCCGGCATACCCGGAACGCTGGGCGGCGCGCTGGCGATGAACGCCGGCGCATTTGGCGGTGAGACCTGGCGTCACGTGCTCGCGGTTGAAACCATCGATCGCAACGGCACGCGGCGCACAAGGGCCGCGAATGAATTCAAGATCGGCTATCGCAGCGTCGTGGCGCCGGCCGAAGAGTGGTATCTCGCCGCACGCTTGAGCTTCGAACGCCGGCCGGAAGCCCACCAGGACGAGATTCGCGCTCTGCTCGCACGCCGCAAGGAATCACAGCCGATCGGTGCCTGGAGCTGCGGCTCGACGTTCACCAATCCACCGGGCGATCACGCGGCGCGCCTCATCGAGGCGGCGGGGCTCAAGGGTTACCGCATCGGCGGCGCGACCGTATCGATCAAGCACGCCAATTTCCTGCTCAACGAAGGCGAAGCCACGGCGCGCGACCTGGAACTGTTGATTCGGCATTTGCAGGAAACAGTCGAACGCGTCCACGGCGTGCATCTCGAGCCGGAAGTGCGCGTGATCGGAGAGCCGGCATGAGCCCCGTGCGCCGGCCAGCGATCACCGCGCGCGTCACCGATGCCGCGGCGTTCGGCCGCGTCGCCGTGCTGATGGGCGGGACGACTTCGGAGCGCGACGTGTCACTCGATTCCGGGCGCAACGTGCTCGCGGCGCTCAAGTCGCGCGGTGTCGACGCGCATCCGGTCGACGGCATTCCGGCGCTGGTGGAAGCACTTAAGCCTAAGCGTTTCGACCGCGTCTTCAACATTCTGCATGGGGGGGAGGGCGAAAATGGCGTGCTGCAGGGTCTTCTCGAAGCGCTCGGCGTTGCCTACACCGGCTCGGGCGTGCTGGGTTCGGCACTCACTCTCGACAAAATCCGCACCAAGCAGGTGTGGCAGACACTCGGGCTCCCCACGCCGCGCTACGTTCGTCTCCTGCCGGGCGAAAACGTCGAGCAGGCTGCGCATGAGATTGGACTGCCGGTGATCGTCAAACCGTCGCTCGAAGGCTCGAGCGTCGGTATCAGCCGCGTGTTCCGCGCATCTGACCTGCCGCAGGCGCTCGCGCTCGCCCGACGCTATCCGGGCGAGCTCTTGATGGAGCAGCTGATCGAGGGCGGGGAATTCACTGTCGGCATCCTGGGCGACGAGGCGCTGCCGTCGATCCAGATCGTTCCGGCCGGCGAGTACTACGACTATCACGCCAAGTACATCGCCGATGACACGCAGTACCTGTGCCCGGGACTGACGGGCGCGGCGGAAGAGGAACTGCGGGCTCTCGCTTCAAGCGCGTTTCGGGCCGCGGGCTGCGCCGGCTGGGGACGTGTCGACCTGATGCGCGACACGCAGAGCCGCAACTTCCTGCTCGAGGTCAATACCGCTCCCGGGATGACGAGCCATTCGCTGGTGCCGAAGGCGGCGCAGGCGCTCGGTATCGGTTTCGAAGAGCTGGTGTGGCGCATCCTCGAGTCGAGCTGCGAGCGGGGGCGGCCGTGCTGATCGGCGCCCTCAAGCCGCGCAATCGCCGCAAGCTGCCGCAGCGAATCTGGCGGCTGCCATCGGTCAATTGGCGCCGGATGGCCACCGCTGTCGCATTTTTCGCGCTCGCCACTTTCGCGGCCTACGGGTTGATCTTCGCGCTCGATCAACCCATTCGCATCGTCTCCATCGAAGGTCGCTTTCAGCGCGTGTCGCCGGTGCAGGTCGAACAAGCCGTGAGCGGCAGTCTCGAGCAGGGCTTCATGTCGGTGGATCTCGATGAGGTCCGCGAGCGTGTTGAAGCGCTGCCCTGGGTTGATCAGGCCCGGGTGCAACGCCGTTGGCCGCACGGGCTCAAGGTTGACGTCACCGAGCAGGTGGCCGCGGCACGCTGGGGAAAAACCGGCTTGCTCAATATGCGCGGTGAACTCTTTCTCGAGGATGCGCGGCACGTCCCGCCGGAGCTGCCGCGTCTCACCGGACCCGTCGGCAGCGAATGGCAGGTGGCGCAGCGCTATCTCAGTGCGCAGGGCCGGCTGATCGAAGCGGGAACGCGTCTCGCCGCCCTCGAGCTCGATGCGCGCGGCGCCTGGCAGCTCGAGCTCGCGAACGGCGTCAGCGTGCGGCTGGGTCGCCGCCAGGTCGATGAACGCCTCGATCGCTTCATTCAGACCGCGCTTGTCGTCATGAGCGGGCGTGCCGCCGAAATCGATTACGTCGACATGCGCTACACCAATGGATTCGCGATCGGCTGGAAACGGCCGCGAGGAGTCGCGAGCCGTGGCAGCGCCCCGAGAAACGCGCCGACTGCATCGGCCCCGCGCTCTCCAGCCTGAGGAACGGCAATACATATGGCCAAACGCACTGACCGCAACCTGCTCGTTGGACTCGACATCGGGACCTCCAAGGTGGTCGCGATCGTCGGCGAGGTCGGTCCCGATGGCGAAATCGAAGTGATCGGCATCGGCTCGCACCCCTCGCGCGGGCTCAAGAAGGGCGTAGTGGTCAACATCGAGTCGACGGTGCAATCGATCCAGCGCGCGGTCGAAGAAGCCGAGCTCATGGCGGGCTGTGAGATTCACTCGGTCTATACCGGGATCGCCGGCAGCCATGTGCGCAGCCTCAACTCGCACGGCATCGTGGCGATTCGCGACAAGGAGGTCACGGGCGGCGATGTCGATCGCGTCATCGACGCGGCAAAGGCCGTCGCGATCCCGGCCGACCAGAAGATCCTGCACGTGCTGCCGCAGGAATTCATCATCGACAACCAGGAGGGCATCCGCGACCCGATCGCGATGTCGGGGGTGCGCCTCGAAGCCAAGGTGCACATCGTCACCGGCGCCGACAGCGCGGCGCAGAACATCGTCAAGTGCGTGCAGCGCTGTGGGCTCAATGTCGAAGACGTGGTGCTCGAGCAGCTCGCTTCGAGCTATGCGGTGCTCACCGACGATGAAAAGGAGCTGGGCGTGTGCCTGGTCGACGTCGGCGGCGGCACCACCGACATTGCGGTGTTCTCCGGCGGCGCGATCCGTCACACCGCCGTAATCCCCATTGCCGGCGACCAGGTCACCAATGACATCGCCGTCTCGATGCGGACGCCGACTCAGTACGCCGAGGACATCAAGCTGCGCTACGCGTGCGCGCTCTCGCAGCTCGCCAACCCCGACGAGACCATCGAAGTGCCGAGTGTCGGCGACCGGCCGCCGCGGCGGCTGGCCCGCCAGACGCTGGCCGAGATCGTCGAGCCCCGTTACGAGGAACTGTTCGCGCTGGTGCGTGACGAGCTGCGCCGCGGCGGATTCGAAGCGGAGATCGCGGCGGGCGTCGTGCTCACGGGCGGCAGCGCGAAGATGGAAGGCGCGGTGGAGCTCGCCGAGGAAGTCTTTCACATGCCGGTGCGCCTGGGCGTACCGCAACACGTCAACGGGCTCGTTGAAGTGGTGAGCAATCCGATTCATGCAACAGGCGTCGGCCTGTTGCTGTACGCGCGTGCCAACACGTTTGGCGCGGTGCGCGAGAAACCGATGTACGGCGGGTTCAAGAACGTGGTCGATCGTATGGGTGCGTGGTTCCAGGGAAATTTTTAGCTCAGTCAGCGAGGAGAAGTTCATGTTCGAATTGATGGATGCCTACAGTCAAAGCGCGGTGATCAAGGTGCTGGGAGTCGGCGGCGGCGGCGGCAATGCCGTTTCGCACATGGTGAATTCCGGCATCGAAGGCGTGGATTTCATTTGCGTGAATACCGATTCGCAGGCGCTCAAGCACTCGAAAGTCAAGTCGGCGCTGCAGATCGGCTGCAACATCACCAAGGGTCTCGGTGCCGGCGCTGATCCGGAAGTCGGGCGGCAGGCCGCGATGGAGGATCGCGACCGCATCATCGAGCTGATCGAGGGCTGCGACATGCTCTTCATCACCGCCGGCATGGGCGGTGGCACCGGAACCGGCGCGGCGCCGGTCGTGGCGCATGTGGCCAAGGAGCTCGGCATTCTCACGGTGGCCGTGGTGACCAAGCCCTTCGACATGGAAGGCAGCAAGCGCATGCTGGTGGCCGAGCACGGCATCGCCGAGCTCAGCAAGTATGTCGATTCGGTGATCACCATCCCGAACCAGAAGCTGCTGACGGTGCTGGGCGGCGAGACCACGTTGCTCGACGCCTTCAAGGCAGCAAACCAGGTGCTGCAGGGCGCCGTTCAGGGTATTGCGGAGCTCATCACGCGGCCGGGGCTGATCAACGTCGATTTTGCCGACGTCCGTACGGTGATGTCGGAAACCGGCATGGCGATGATGGGTTCAGGCGCGGCCAGCGGCGCGGAACGCGCGCGCGAAGCGGCGGAAGCCGCCGTATCGAGCCCGCTGCTCGAGGACATCAACCTGGCCGGTGCCCACGGCATTCTCGTAAACGTCACGGCGGGCATGGACCTGTCGATCGGCGAATTCGAGATCGTCGGCAATACGGTCAAGAAATTCGCCTCGGACGACGCGACCGTGGTGGTGGGTACGGTGATCGACCCGGAGATGAGCAACCAGGTCCGCGTGACCGTGGTGGCGACCGGTCTGGGACGGCCTTCGGCCCGTCAGACCGTCCAAGTTCCACAGGCGCAGATGCGGGTGGTGGCCAATCGCGGCCGTGGGTCATTGAGTAGCCCCGACTATTCCTCGCTGGACAAGCCGACAGTGCAACGCCAGCGGGCGGTCGGTGACGGCCTCCGCGGTGCACCGGACGATGCGGAGCTGCTCGACATTCCGGCCTTCCTGCGGCGTCAGGCGGACTGACGCATGAATGCCTGGGGGCTTCGAGCTCGTTGATTCGTCTACAAAATTGAGGAGTGGAAACGCGCGCTCCGAATTGGCGCACGTTCTGACCCTGTGTTACGGTAGCGCCCCTTTTTAAGTTAAGGCGGGGGTCGGCTGCGGGGCGCGTCGACCGCGAACGATGACTCGGGCGTAACAGGGCACCCGGGCCAACGGCCGCCGCGTCAGTGCAAGCATGGTCAATCAGCGAACGCTCAAGAACAGCATCCGCGCCACCGGCGTGGGCCTGCATACCGGCAAGAAGGTCCTGATGACCTTGCGGCCCGCGCCAGCCAACGTCGGCATCGTCTTCCGCCGTGTCGATCTCGATACTCCCGTCGATGTGCGTGCCCACGCCGACAACGTCGGTGACACGACGCTCGGCACGACGCTCGTCAGGGATGGTGTGAAGATCTCCACCGTCGAGCATCTGCTCTCCGCGTTTGCGGGTCTCGGCATCGACAACGCATTCGTCGAGGTCAGCGCACCCGAAGTGCCGATCATGGACGGCAGTGCCGGACCGTTCGTGTTCCTGCTGCAGTCAGCTGGCATCGAGGAGCAGAGCACGCCCAAGCGCTTCGTCCGCATCAAGAAATCCGTGCGCGCCGACGACGGCGACAAGTGGGCGCGGTTCGATCCGTTCGATGGCTTCAAGGTGAATTTCGAGATCGAGTTCAATCACCCGATTTTCAAGAAGCAACTGCAATCGGCGTCGATGGATTTTTCGACCACGTCGTTTCTGAAGGAAGTCAGCCGCGCGCGCACCTTTGGCTTCGTGCGCGATCTCGAGTCGCTGCGGGCGCGCAACCTGGCGCTCGGCGGTACCATGGACAACGCGATCGTGCTGGATGATTTCCGGGTGCTGAACGAGGACGGGCTGCGCTACGAAGACGAGTTCGTCAAGCACAAGATTCTCGACGCGATCGGCGACCTTTATCTCCTGGGTCACAGCCTCATCGGCGAGTTCAGTGGCTTCAAGTCAGGACACGCGCTCAACAATCGCCTGCTGCGCACGCTGATCGCACAGACCGACGCCTGGGAAGAAGTGACGTTCGAGACGGCCGCGGAAGCGCCCATCTCCTTCGTCAGTGCCGCGGCGGCTACGGCCTAGGTGCCGAATGACCGGTGCCGGTCAAAGCTTGACCCGGACGGTGACGCGCTCGATGGCGATACCCGTCGCGCGGCCCAGGGCCACCCGCAGGCGGGGCGCCTCGAAGCGCAGGCGGGCGCAAAAAGCAGGCGAATCGAGCCAAACCAGGAGCTCCCGTTGGCGCTGGGCGGCAGCCGTCACGTGGGCGGCGAGCCGGCGGGGCAGGGCGGATTGAACCAGGTCGCGGAATTCCACGGCCGCCCGGGAACGGGCCGCCAGATGCTGCAGGCGGCCCGCCGGGCCGTGAATCAGATCACTGATCAGACGTGGTTTGTGCACTGCGATCACGTCAAGACTGAGAAGCAGGTCTGCCGGAAAATCATTGTGTTGCGGTGCTCCCTTGGGCATAGTCTAGCCCACTGCCCACGGCAAACTCACCGAAAGGTGAGGACGCAAAGCTTCCGGTCTACGGCGCGAGCTACGACAGCGGGGTTGCCAGTTTGAACGAAGAATTACGACGTTTCGCGTCTACCGCGTCGGTGGTTTCCCACCGGAATGCGCAATCGATAGATTGTTGCCATGGACCGGCCGGCACACGGTGTCTGGAGCGGTCTGCATGAACGTCATTTTCTTCAGCCGAGATAATGGTCGCGCCCGGCACGTCAATTTTGCCCATCCGATCGCGCTGACCGTTTCGGTCATTTCAGCAGTCGCCATCCTCAGCGGCACATTCTTTCTCGGACACCATTTCGGACAACGTGATGCGGCCGGCCGGCCGACCGCCCAGGCGGCGGAATGGTCGCAGAAACTCGCGGCCCAGCAAGCCCAGATCGCCGAAACCCGCCGCGTCCTGCAAGAACATGTCAATGCCCTCGCCAAGCGCGTGGGCCAGATGAATGCGCATGTGATCCGCCTCGACGCCCTCGGACGG
>Ga0184637_10001914_pt1 | contig 13649 bp, 21 predicted proteins | sample PLM3_127_b2_FD_133143 | JGI IMG/M metagenome (GOLD analysis project Ga0184637, IMG submission 133143) | Groundwater sediment microbial communities from an aquifer in East River, Colorado, USA - PLM3_127_b2 | ecosystem: Environmental > Terrestrial > Soil > Riparian zone | place: USA: East River...
GCAAAAGGCCGATCGTGTCGGCATGAAGATGCTGGATGACGGGCGCAGGGTGCGTTATTTCAAGTCCAACGGCGAAATGGTGGACGTCTGAAAATAGACCGAGAGCAACATGCCCCGTTTACAGACTCTATATAGAAACACGGTAGTCAAACAGTTGATGAAACAATTTGGCTACAAATCGGCAATGCAGGTGCCGCGCATCAGTAAAATCACGCTCAACATGGGTGTGGGCGAGGCGGTGGCGGACAAGAAAATCATGGATAACGCGGTGGCCGACATGCAGAAAATCGCCGGGCAAAAGCCGGTTGTCACTAAATCGCGTAAATCCATTGCCGTCTTCAAGATCCGCAGGGGCTATCCCGTCGGCTGCATGGTCACGCTGCGCGACAAGCGCATGTATGAGTTCCTTGACCGTCTGGTATCCATCACTATTCCGCGCATCCGCGATTTCCGCGGACTCTCCGCCAAGTCTTTCGACGGCCGCGGCAACTACAACATCGGGGTCAAGGAGCAGATTATTTTTCCCGAGATCGAGTACGACAAGATTGACGCCCTGCGCGGGCTGAATATCACGATTACCACCACCGCCAACACAGACGAAGAAGCGCGCGCGCTTCTCGCCGCGTTTAATTTCCCTTTCAAGAGCTGAGGTCAGAATGGCAAAAACAGCGGTGATTAACCGAGATCAAAAACGCCGCGCCACGGTCAAGAAATTTGCCGCGAAGCGCGCCGAACTGCTGGCCGTCATCCGCAACACCAAGTTGAGCGAAGATGATCGGCATGAGGCGAGACTTAAACTGCAGCAGCTCCCGCGCAATGCCAGCCCGGTGCGGCTCAGGAACCGTTGCGCGCTTACCGGGCGTCCGCGCGGGGTATACCGCAAATTCGGGCTGGGCCGCAACAAGCTGCGCGAAATCGCCATGCGCGGCGAGATTCCCGGCATTATCAAGGCCAGTTGGTAACCGGAGTGAATAAGACATGAGTATGTCCGATCCTATCTCCGATATGTTGACGCGCATCCGCAATGCGCAGCTTGCGGAAAAAACGACTGTGGGAATCCCTTCCTCCAGGCTCAAAGTAGCAATCGCCCAGGTGCTCAAGGACGAAGGATATGTTGAAGACTTTGCGCTGCGCGAGTCGCAAGGCAAGGCGCTGCTTGAAATCGCCCTCAAATACTACGCCGGCCGCCCGGTGATTGAAAAAATCGAACGCGTGAGCCGGCCCGGCTTGCGCATTTACAAAGCCAACCGCGACATCCCCAAGGTGATGAATGGCCTGGGGATCGCGATTATCTCGACGCCCAAAGGGGTGATGACCGACCGCAAGGCGCGTGCCAGCGGGATGGGCGGCGAAATTCTTTGTATTGTTGCGTAACGGAACAGGCCGAGGCACACATGTCGCGAATAGGCAATAATCCCGTAGTGGTGCCAGCAGGCGTCGAAGTGACGTTGTCCCCTACCGAAGTCGCGGTGAAAGGCCCGCTGGGGACCCTCAAGCAGCGCCTCAAAGGAGACGTCATTGTTGAGCGTGAGGGCGATAAATTGAAATTCAAGGTGGCCAACGAAACGCCGCAGGCTAACATGATGTCCGGCACGCTGCGCGCGTTGCTCGCCAACATGATTCAGGGCGTGACCAAAGGATTTGAGAAAAAGCTCACTTTGGTTGGCGTGGGTTTCCGTGCTCAAGCGCAGGGCGATAAGCTCAATTTGACAATCGGTTACGCGCACCCGGTGATGCATCAGATGCCCAAAGGCATCAAGGTCGAGACGCCCTCTCAGACCGACATCGTGATCAAAGGCGCGGACAAGCAGCTGGTGGGCCAGATGGCGGCGGAAGTGCGCGCCTACCGCAAGCCGGAGCCGTATAAGGGCAAGGGCGTGCGCTATGCCGACGAAGTGGTGACCTTGAAAGAAACCAAGAAGAAGTAAGCGAAATCATGGATGACAAAAAACAGGCGCGGTTGCGCCGCTCACGCAAAACCCGCCATAAGATTGCTGAACTCAAGGTAGTGCGCCTGATGGTGCACCGTACCAACCACCATATTTATGCCCAGGTGGCTGATGCCAGCGGCGGCAAAATTTTGGTGGCGGCCTCCACGTTGGAGCGCGAAGTGCGCAAGAAACTTAAAAACGGCGGCAACATTAAGGCGGCTTCAGTGGTGGGCAAGCGCATCGCTGAAAAATCCAAGAAGCACGGCATCGCGAGCGTCGCCTTTGATCGTTCGGGGCTCAAGTATCACGGCCGCGTCAAGGCATTGGCTGAAGCCGCGCGCGAGCACGGCCTGAAATTCTAGCGGAGTAAACCATGGTGAAAGCGCAACAAGCGGAGCAGCGCAGCGACGGCCTCAGGGAAAAGATGGTCTCAGTGAACCGCGTCACCAAAGTGGTCAAAGGCGGCCGCGTTCTCGGCTTTGCCGTGCTCACCGTAGTGGGCGATGGCGATGGCCGAGTCGGCATGGGCAAGGGCAAGGCGCGCGAAGTGCCGGTGGCAGTTCAAAAAGCCATGGACGAAGCGCGGCGCAAAATGATCAAGGTCAACCTTAAGAACGGCACGTTGCACCACCCGGTGGTCGGCAAGTATGGTTCGGCGACGGTTTACATGCAACCCGCCTGCGAAGGCACCGGCATCATCGCCGGCGGCCCGATGCGAGCGATTTTTGAGGTAATGGGAGTAAGCAACGTGCTCGCCAAATGCATCGGCTCGACCAATCCCTACAACGTAGTGCGCGCTACTCTCAAGGGCTTGCAGGCGATGAACACGCCTGCGGAAATTGCGGCGAAGCGCGGCAAAAGCGTTGAACAGATTCTGGAGTAAACATGGCCAAGAAAAAGCAGCCCGTGAAAATCAAGCGGCAAAAGCGTGGAACAGATCCTGGAGTAAACACGGTCAAGAAAAAGCAGCCCGCGAAAATCAAAGTGACTCTGGCGAAAAGCATCATCAACACCAGCGAATCGCACCGCGCCACGGTGCGCGGTTTGGGCTTGCGCCGCATCCGCCACACCGTTGAGCTCGAAGACACCCCGGCGGTGCGCGGCATGATCAACAAAGTGGGCTACCTCCTCAAGTGCGAGGTATAAATGGAACTTAACGGCATCAAACCCGCTCTAGGCAGCACGCGCGAGAAACGCCGCGTCGGGCGCGGGCCGGGCTCGGGGCTGGGCAAGACTGCGGGGCGCGGCCACAAGGGACAGAAAGCGCGCTCCGGCGGTTTTCACAAAGTCGGTTTCGAGGGCGGGCAAATGCCGCTGCAGCGCCGCCTGCCCAAGCGCGGCTTTGTCTCGCCAAGCAAGAACGACACCGCGGAAGTACGTCTTTCCGAATTGAACACGCTGGAGACTAAGGAAATAGACCTTCTGGCGCTGAAACAGGCGGGGATTGTGCCGGCGAGGGCACTGTCAGCCAAGGTCATGCTCTCCGGCAAGATTACCCGCGCAGTCAAAATTAAGGACTTGCGGGTGAGCAAGGGCGCCCGCGCCGCCATCGAGGCTGCCGGCGGCAGTATTGAAACCGCGAAAGGATAGATGGCCACCAACAATTCACTGCTCGGGATGTACGGCAAGATGGGGGACCTCAAGCAGCGCCTCATTTTCTTGCTGGGCGCCCTGGTGGTGTACCGCATGGGCTCGTACATTCCGGTGCCCGGCATAGACCCGGCGCATCTTGCCGATTTGTTCCGCTCCCAGGAGGGCGGGATACTTGGCATGTTCAACGTGTTTTCCGGGGGCGCGCTTTCGCGCTTCACTATTTTTGCACTGGGCATCCTGCCTTACATCTCCTCTTCCATCATCATGCAGTTGATGACGGTGGTGTCGCCTACGCTTGAGGCTTTGAAAAAAGAGGGTGAATCCGGGCGCCGCAAGATTACCCAGTACACCCGCTACGGCACGGTGTTTTTGGCGACGTTCCAGGGTATGGGGATTGCGATTGCGCTGGAGTCGCAGCCGGGGCTGGTGCTGGAGCCGGGACTGATGTTCCGCTTGACCACCATGGTGACGCTACTGACTGGCACGATGTTCCTGATGTGGCTGGGTGAGCAGATTACCGAGCGCGGCGTCGGCAACGGCATTTCGCTGATTATTTTCGCCGGCATCGTCGCCGGATTGCCGCAAGCCATAGGCGGAACGCTGGAATTGACCCGCACCGGGGCGTTTCCCATCCCTTTGGTGCTGCTGCTATTCGTTGGCGCAATCACCATTACCGGCCTGGTGGTGTTCGTGGAGCGCGGCCAGCGCAAGATACTGGTGAATTACGCCAAGCGCCAGGTCGGGCGCAAGATTTACGGCGGGCAGAGCTCGCACCTGCCTCTGAAACTGAATATGTCGGGTGTGATTCCGCCGATTTTCGCATCCAGCATTATTTTGTTTCCGGCGACCCTTGCGGGATGGTTCGGCAGCAGCGAGAACCTGACCTGGCTTAAGGATATCGGCGGGTTGCTCCATCCGGGGCAGCCGATTTATGTGCTGCTGTATGCCTCGGCGATCATCTTTTTCTGTTTTTTTTACACGGCGCTGGTGTTTAATCCCAAGGACACCGCCGACAACCTGAAAAAAAGCGGTGCTTTCGTGCCGGGCATCCGCCCGGGCGAGCAGACCGGGCGCTTTATCGAGCAAATCATGATGCGGCTCACGCTGGCGGGAGCGCTTTACGTGACGCTGGTGTGCCTGCTGCCGGAGTTTCTAATCGTGAAGTGGAACGTGCCGTTTTATTTCGGCGGCACGTCGCTTTTAATTATCGTGGTGGTGACCATGGATTTCATGGCGCAGGTGCAGGCCTACATCATGTCGCATCAGTACGAAAGCCTGCTGAAAAAAGCCAATTTCAAGGGCAGCGGCTTGCCGGCGCGCTGACCTGGGATAAGGATGGATGTTCAAACACGCGTCACGGATAAACGAGTATTTTGCGCCAAGACAAGGTGCGAGTTTTTTTGCGAGAGACGCATACTCGAAGTATGCAAGCGACGCAAAAAAACGGAGCAACGCGGGATTGGCGCATAAAGACGAAGTTTAGCCCATGGCGAAGGAAGAGACGATACAAATGCAGGGGGAGATTATGGAAACCCTTCCCAACGCCACGTTCCGCGTGAAACTTGAAAATGGACATATTGTGCTCGGGCATATTTCCGGGAAGATGCGCATGCACTACATCCGCATCCTGCCGGGAGACAAGGTGACGGTGGAACTCACTCCCTACGATTTAACCAGGGCGCGCATCGTGTTCCGCGCCAAGTAATAGAAGACGAAGGAAGCGAAATGAAAGTACGGACTTCGGTAAAAACAATGTGCCGCAAATGCAAGATCATCCGGCGCAAGCGCGTGGTGCGCGTGATTTGCCCGAATCCCCGGCACAAGCAACGCCAGGGGTAGAACTTATCTCAGCAATACTCACGTGTGCGACGGTGACGATTTTGTTGCCAGTTCTAGACGCAAGCCGCGCAGTTTGGTTATTCCAAATAAGCGGCGAGCAACGCCGAAATGGCTCAAAATCGTCCTGTCCCGCAGGGTTGCGGCCAGGAAAGCGCGCCTGCTGCGTTGCTCGTCGTTGCATAGTGGGGCTATGCGGCCTCCTCGCGCCTTGCAGTCATCGCTTTCTGGCAAGCAACGCAGCACGCGGGTATCGCTGAGATAGGTTCAGATTGAATAGTTTGCGCATTAACTTTATAATTCAAAATTTTTATTATTTGGGAACGTCATGGCCCGTATTGCAGGGGTAAACATTCCGAACCATCAGCACGCGGAAATCGCGCTGACCGCGATTTACGGCATCGGACGCTCTCGGGCGCAGAGAATCTGCGCCGCCGCGGGGGTCAATATTTCCGCCAAGATTAAAGATTTGTCCGATGGGGAAATGGACAAGCTGCGCGAGCAGGTGGGCAAAGTCACGGTGGAAGGCGACCTGCGCCGCGAGGTTTCAATGAACATCAAGCGGCTGATTGACCTTGGCTGCTACCGCGGCCATCGCCATCGCCGGGGTCTGCCGGTGCGCGGCCAGCGCACGCGCACTAACGCGCGCACCCGCAAAGGTCCGCGCAAGGCAGTACGGCTCGCTAAAGCATCAACTACCAACATAACAGGGAAACACTAATTTTAAGGATATCGTGCATGGTAACCAAGCCCAGCGTAAGAGTGCGTAAGAAAGCGAAGAAGAACGTGGTGGAAGGCATCGCCCATATTCACGCCTCATTCAACAACACCATCGTTACCATCACCGATCGCCAGGGCAACGCCCTGGCATGGGCGACTTCAGGTGCCGCCGGCTTCAAGGGTTCGCGCAAGAGCACGCCGTTTGCCGCGCAGGTGGCCGCCGAGAAGGCCGGCCGTGCGGCCCAGGAATGCGGCGTGAAAAATATCGAAGTACGCATCAAGGGCCCCGGCCCGGGACGCGAATCCGCGGTGCGCGCGCTCAATGCCGTGGGTTTCAAGATTACCAGCATTTCCGACGTCACCCCGGTGCCGCACAACGGCTGCCGCCCGCCGAAGCGGCGCCGAATCTAATTCAGGAAAACTTATGGCCAGAAATCTCGACCCAAAATGCCGCCAGTGCCGCCGCGAAGGCGAGAAGCTGTTTTTAAAGGGCGAGAAGTGCTTTACCGACAAGTGTTCAATTGAGCGCAGGAGCTACGCCCCCGGCCAGCACGGCCAGAAAAACACCCGCCTTTCCGGTTACGCCGTGCAATTGCGCGAGAAACAAAAACTGCGCCGCATATATGGCCTGCTGGAGCGGCAGTTCCGCAATACCTATAAAGAGGCCGACCGCCGCAAAGGCATTACCGGCGAGACCCTGTTGCAGATCCTGGAGTCGCGTCTGGATACCGTTTCCTACCGCATGGGCTTTGGCGCATCGCGTTCCGAGGCGCGCCAGATCGTGCGCCACAACGGCATTCTGGTCAACGGCAAGCGCGTCAACATCCCGTCCTACCAGGTGCGTCCGGGGGACGTGATCGAAGTGGTGGAAAAAGCCAAGGGACATTTGCGCATCAAGGCTGCAGTGGAAGCGGCGGAAACCCGCGGTTTCCCGGAATGGATTGAAGTTGACAGTAAAGCCATGAAAGGCGTGTTCAAAGCCCGGCCGCAACGCTCTGAGCTGCCTTCGACCATCAACGAGAGTTTAGTGGTCGAGTTGTATTCGAAGTAATCCGTAAGCAATAGAAAGAGGGTTTAGCCATGCAAAGCAGCGCTTTTCTCAAGCCGCGTATCATAGACGTGCAGACCTTTTCACCGGTGCACGCCAAAGTGACCATGGAGCCGTTCGAGCGCGGCTACGGCCACACACTGGGCAACGCGCTGCGCCGCATCCTGCTGTCCTCGATGCCGGGCTTTGCCCCCACCGAAGTTACCATCAGCGGCGTGTTGCATGAATACTCCACGCTGGACGGCGTGCAGGAAGACGTGGTGGATATCCTGCTCAACCTCAAGGGCATCGTGCTCAAGCTGCACAACCGCCAGGAAGCGACGCTCATCCTGAAAAAGCACGGCGAAGGTGTGGTCACAGCCGGTGATATCGAGGGCGGCCACGATGTGGAAATCATCAACCCGGATCACGTGATCGCGCATTTAACCGCCGGCGGCAAGATCGACATGCAAATCAAGGTGGAAATGGGGCGCGGCTACGTGGCCGGCACCATGCACCAGTTGACCGAGGAAAAGCGCAAGATCGGCAACATCGTGCTGGACGCCTCGTTCAGCCCGGTGCGCCGGGTGAGCTATGCGGTGGAGAGCGCGCGCGTCGAGCAGCGCACCGATTTGGACAAGCTGGTGATGGATATCGAAACCAACGGCGTGATTGATCCCGAGGAAGCGATCCGCTACGCGGCGCGCATCCTGGTTGACCAGTTGTCGGTGTTTGCCGACCTCAAGGGCACCACGGTGGAAGTGGAGCAGCCCAAAGTCCCACAAGTGGAACCGATATTGCTGCGCCCGGTGGACGATCTGGAACTCACCGTGCGCTCGGCGAATTGCCTGAAAGCGGAAAACATCTATTACATCGGCGATCTCATCCAGCGTACCGAAACCGAATTGCTGAAAACCCCCAACCTGGGGCGCAAGTCGCTCAACGAAATCAAGGAAGTCCTGGCTTCGCGCGGGCTGACGCTCGGCATGAAGCTGGAGAACTGGCCGCCAGCGGGACTGGAAAACAAAGGATAATCCGCCATGCGCCACCGCCAAGGATTGAGAAAACTCAATCGCACCTCCAGCCATCGCCTGGCGATGCTGCGCAACATGACCAATTCCCTGCTGCGCTTTGAGACCATCAAGACCACGCTGCCCAAGGCCAAAGAGCTGCGCCGCGTCGCCGAGCCGCTGATCACGCTGGGCAAGAAACCTTCGCTTGCCAACCGGCGCCTCGCCTACAATCGCCTGCGCGACCGCGAAATCGTGGCCAAGCTTTTCGACGAACTCGGTCCGCGCTACGCCAAGCGCAACGGCGGATACTTACGCATCCTCAAATACGGCTTCCGCTTGGGGGACAACGCTCCGATGGCTCTGGTCGAGTTGATGGACCGCCCACAGCCCAAGGAAGAAACCAAGGGCAAAGCAGCCAAGTCCTGAGGGTTTCTTTAGAGACAGTTCACAAAAAAAGCCCGGTTCGCCGGGCTTTTTTTATTTTTGTCATTCTGAGTGCGGCGAAGAATCTGCTTTGCCGGTCGCGGCAGCCCCCCCAACTTGCCTGCCAAACCTCAGCGGCGCAGAAGGGATAAGTCATCAGCTGTTGAAAGTCTTTTCTCTGTGCCTCTGCGTCTCTGCGGTGAAAAGGTTTAAAATTATTTTCATGATTATCCTTTTTACCGATTTCGGAGCGCGCGACCTCTACGTAGGTCAAGTCAAAGCGGTGCTCCATCAACACGCGCCCGGCGTGCCGCAGATCGATTTGCTGCACGATGCGCCGGCGTTCAATGTCAAAGCGAGTTCGCATCTGCTTGCGGCCTTGGCGCCTCAATTCCCGCCGGATAGCGTATTCTTCGCCGTCGTGGACCCGGACGTCGGGAGCGCGCGTGACGCAGTAATGATGTCCGCCGACGGCAAATGGTTTGTCGGTCCCGACAACGGCTTGCTTTCGATAATTGCAGCGAGAGCGGACAAACCAAAATACTGGTGCATCCACTGGCGCCCGCGAAAACTTTCCCATACCTTTCACGGCCGTGATTTGTTCGCTCCGATTGCAGCTTTCACCGCCAAGGGCGAGTTTCCGAGCGACAAGGTGGAAAAAATCCCCTCGTTGCGAGTGCAATTCGGCGTGCAGGATTTGGCGGAAGTCATTTACATAGATCATTACGGCAACGCCATGACCGGCATGCGTGCGGAATCCCTCACGTTTGATAACCAACTGCTGGTGCACGGCGGGCGTTTAAGGCGCGCCAGGGTGTTTGCAGAGGTTCCAAGCGGGACGCCGTTGTGGTATGAAAACTGCGTCGGCCTCGCGGAAATAGCCATCAGCTCTGGCAGTGCGGCGCGCGAACTCGATTTGAAAGTCGGCGACAAGATTGAATTGGTGGAATGACCACAAACTATTTAGTTACCTCTCGCCGAGGTTAGAGGACTAGGGTGAGGGCAGAGCCTGTCCTGAACCTATTTAAACCCCTCTCCCTTGAGGGAGAGGGCAGGGTGAGGGGGAAATTCAAATTCGCCGGTGGCAGACCGGCGGCTGGTTACTTTCTCTTGCGCGGCCAAGAGAAAGTAACCAAAGAGAAGGCCGCCTCGGCTCGCCGACTTCCCCTGCGCGCCTCGGTCAAATCGGGCGCTGCGCAACTCGCACGATCCGCTTCGCGGCCACGTGCTCAGACAGTGCTCGCTCAACTTCCCCCGATTTGTCCTCGTCGCTTGGCGGCTCACAGAGGGGAATATTTCTCAAGCCAAAACGGTTCTCTCATCACATCTGGAAAGGGCAGGGTGAGGGAATAACTGAATGACTCGGCAATCACGTACCATCTGGACCATCGGTCACGGCACCCGCAGTGGCGATGAGTTCGCACAACTGCTTCGGGAGGCCGGAGTGGGGTGCTTGGTGGATGTCAGAAGCTATCCCGGCTCGCGCCGCAATCCGCAGTTCTCCCGCGAGCAGCTTGTTACTTTGCTTGCCAATCACGGCATCAAATATAAATGGGAAGGCGAAGGCTTGGGTAGATTCCGCAAAGCCCGTCCGGACTCAAGGCATATTGCGCTTAGCAACGAGGGCTTCCGCGGTTATGCTGATTACATGGAATCGGCAGAGTTCAAGCAGGCCATCGAGCTTTTAATTAATGACGCCGAACAAACGAAGATTGCGTACATGTGCGCGGAGCGGCTGCCCTGGCAATGCCACCGCTATCTGATTTCAGATTACCTAGTGATGCGCGGCATGCACGTCGTGCATCTTGTTGCTCAAGGCAAAACTCAGGAGCACACGCTCAACCCAATCACCCGCATTCAAAATGATATCTTGATTTACGACGGTAAGACGCAGTTGAATCTTGAAGCTTTTTAGCGGCGATTGCGCCGAGCATACCGCTCATGCCGGTATTCTACAAAACTAGAATTACGCGGATATCGTTGACATTGGTGCGAGTGGGACCAGTCACGACCAAATCGTTCAGGGCTTCGAACAAGCTGTAGCTGTCGTTGTTGGCGAGGAGCTTCGCGGCTTTCACGCCGCGATCGGCGGCGCGCTTCGGGGTGTCGGGAGTAATCAGCGCACCGGCATTGTTTTCCGTCCCGTCCGAACCGTCGGTGCCGCAGGAGAGCGCGTAAACATTTTCCATGCCGTTCAAATCCATGGTGAGCGAGAGCAGGAATTCGCTGTTGCGCCCACCCCGGCCATTGCCGCGCACTGTCACGGTGGTTTCTCCGCCCGAAATCAGCGCCACCGGCGGTTTCCAGGGGTCGCCGTATTTGCGAATTTGGCGTGCCAGTCCGCCGAAAACTTTCGCGACTTCCCGCGCTTCGCCGGTAATGGTATCTCCCAGCACCACCGCCTTGATGCCTTGCTTGCGGAAGTATTTGGCCGCCGCAACCAGGGAATTGTGCGCTGTTGCAATCACTCGATTCTCCACTTTGCTGAAAATCGAATTTCCCGGTTTGGGTGTTTCTTCGAGCTTGCCTTCGTTGCCTTTTTGCAGAATGCCCATCACCGCCCCCGGCGCTTTGACCTGGTAGCGGGCAATTATCGCGAGCGCATCGTCGTAAGTCGTGGGATCGGGAGCGCAAGGGCCGGAAGCGATGTGGGTCGGATCATCGCCGGTGACATCGGAAATGACGAGCGCGAGTACCGGCGCTTTGCATGCCGCGGCCATTCTGCCGCCTTGAATGGCGGACAAATGCTTGCGCACGGTGTTGATTTCCTGAATTGTCGCGCCGCAGAGCAGTAATTCCTTGGTGACCGCTTTAAGGTCGGCCATCTCCAAGCCTGCCACCGGCAGGGACAGCAGGCTGGAGCCGCCGCCGCTTATTAAAGCCAGCAGCAAATCGTCGGGCGTGAGCTTTTTGACTTCCTCGAAAATTTCCTTGGCCGCCGCCTCGCCGCTGGCATCGGGAATCGGATGCCCCGCCTCAATGACCTTGATGCGCTTAGTTGGCAAACCGTGGCCATAACGGGTAATCACCAAGCCGGAAAGAGGTTTGTTTTTCGGCCAGCGCTTTTCCACGGCGGAAGCCATGGAGGCCGCTGCTTTGCCCGCGCCCACGACCAGGGTGCGTCCCTTGGGCGGTTTGGGCAGATGGCTAGGAACAATTTGCAAGGGATCGGCAGCGGCCAGCGCCGCCTTGAAGCTGCCCAGCAAAAGCTTGCGCGGTGGGATTGAAGGCATGGCTACTGCGCCATGGCCTTGGCGATGGCATAGATTTCCTCGGCGTCGAAAATCTGGTTGTCGCTATCGAACAGTTTGCCGATGCAGGCGCGGTGTACCTGCAGCTTCAGGCCGCCGAAGCCGATCGCGCCGTACACGGTCTTGCCGTGACGGTTCGCGGCCTTGTCCATCATGTCCACACCGGCAATCCCCAGCGGCGGTGTGGCGTTGGCGTCCGCCATCAATTCGATGCTTGGATTGTTTTGCCAGTGGTCCTCTTCCACCAATTGCACGCCCGCTGCGCCGGCGGCAAACACAATGTGCGCACCTTTGAGCGCCGCGCCGCGCGCGGCGTTTTCTACGGCTTCGATCGGGCTGACGCTGACCCCGAAGCGCTCCTTTATCTGACGGCAGGCGTTTTCCGCCCGTTCGCGTTTTCTTGAAGTGAGACTGACCGACAAGCCTTCCTTAGCCAGCAGCGCCGCGGCGCGCAGCCCTACCGGGCCGGTGCCTGCGAGCACCACAGCACGCTTGCCGGCAACGGATCCGGAACGGGTGAGCATGGCCACGCCGGCTGCGGCGGTGGTGTTTGAGCCGTTGCTGTCGAGCATTATGGAGACGCGGAAATTGGCGAAGAATTTTTTCTTGACCGCCTGCAGCAGTTCCTGTCCCGCCGCCATATTGCTGCCGCCGACGAAAATTGCGGTATATTTCTTTTCCTTTGGGGCGCGGGTAAAAATCGTGCCGTCCACCAGCGGGCCGACATTTTGCGGCGTAACGTTGCCGTATCCGGTAACCTGATCGGCGCCGCCGTCGTAGGCGACCACGGTATCGAATGCGCTGGGGTAGGGGTCGGTATCAAGCTGGAACAGGAGTTTTTTCATTGTTGGGCCCTCAGATTGAAGCGGATAGTCTATCATTTCGGCCAATCATAAAGGAAAGGAAAAACTGTGATTAAGGACGATTCCATCCAGAAATTTCTTGATGAACTTGCGGGCTCGAGCTCGACGCCGGGGGGCGGCAGCGCCGCGGCGGTGATGGGTGCGACGGGCGCGGCGCTGGTGAGCATGGTGTGCAATCTCACTATCGGCAAGAAGAACTATGCCGAAGTCGAGGCGGAAATGCGCGAAGTGCTGGGGCGGTCCGAGAATTTGCGGCACGGGCTTACCGACATGATCAACGATGACGTGGCGGCGTTTAACCAGGTCATGGCGGCCTATGGCCTGCCGAAAAACAGCGAAGAGGAAAAAGTCAGGCGCACTGCGGCGATCCAGGAAGCGTTAAAGCGCGCGACCCAGGTGCCCTTGAGTTGCGCCAAAGTCTGTTTCGAGGTCATGCAATTGGCGAAGCGAGCCGCGGAAAAAGGCAATGTCAATGTGGTGAGTGATGCCGGGGTGGCGGTGCTCGCCGCCTGCGCGGGGCTCAAAAGCGCCGCGCTCAACGTTTATGTCAATACCGCGGCAATCAAGGACGACAACTTCAATCAGCAGAAACTCGGTGAACTAAACAGCCTGCTTTCCGGTGCGGACGATCTTAACAACAAGGTGTACGAGCGAGTCAAACGCAAGCTGGAAAAAAGCTAGCAGCCTATCGTGGCGTTGTCGTACTTGCTTTGTGAGCCCCCTGTGAGCTGCTGAGCAGCGCAGTCCAAGCAGGAGAAGTCGGCGAGCACTGTCTGAGCGCGCAGCGCGAGTTGCGCAGCCGCCCGCTTGGGCGAGCAGCAAAGGGTATCCCGAAGGGACAGCGAGCCGAGGTCGCCTTTTCTTTGGTAACTGGCGAATTCAACTGTTAAGTGCAACGGTAAGTTGGGTGTTGGTGTTAAAGAATACCTCGAATGGTGTTTTAAATCCGAGGCATTTTCTGGGGCGATGGTTCAATCTTTGTTCTGCCAAGC
>Ga0184637_10001916_pt1 | contig 13633 bp, 12 predicted proteins | sample PLM3_127_b2_FD_133143 | JGI IMG/M metagenome (GOLD analysis project Ga0184637, IMG submission 133143) | Groundwater sediment microbial communities from an aquifer in East River, Colorado, USA - PLM3_127_b2 | ecosystem: Environmental > Terrestrial > Soil > Riparian zone | place: USA: East River...
CACCATTGATCATTGTCTCAGTGGTGCTTGCGTTTGTCGTTTTGATGCAAAGATAGTAGAAACGGAGAGATCATGTCCTCATCCACAAAATTAACCCGCGCACTCGTTGATACCGCCATGGGACGCGTCCCTGCTGATCTTGTGATTCGCAATGGTCAGTGGGTTAGTGTTCAATCAGGTGAGATCATTCCCCACTCTGATATTGCCATCAAGGATGGTCATATTGCCTATGTTGGGGAGGATGCAAGTCATGCCATTGGCAAGAAGACAAAAGTCATCGACGCGAAGGGACGTTATCTTGTCCCCGGCCTGCTCGATGGTCACATGCACGTTGAGAGCGGGATGGTGACAGTGACGGAGTTTGTGCGCGCAGTAGCGGTGCGCGGCACGACCGGCATGTTCATTGACCCGCATGAGATCGCGAACGTCTTTGGACTCAAGGGTGTAAAACTGATGGTGGATGAAGCGCAAAAGCAGGCCATCCATGTGTGGGTGGAGATGCCGTCCTGCGTTCCGTCTGCGCCCGGGCTTGAGACGCCCGGCGCGTCGATTGGACCCAAAGAGGTGGCGAAAGCTATGAAGTGGAAAGGCATCATCGGGCTGGGTGAGATGATGAACTTCCCTGGCGTGTTCATGGGCGATAAAAACATGCTGGAAGAGATGTCCATTACGCATGCGCACGGCAAGACCATCGGCGGGCATTATGCCTCACTCGATCTTGGGCTTCCGTTTCACGGATATGTTGCGGGTGGCGCGGAGGATGAACACGAAGGCACTAGAATGGAAGATGCAGTGATACGTGTGCGGCAGGGCATGAAAGCCATGTTGCGTTACGGTTCCTCGTTTCTGGATGTCGCTTCGCAGGTGGGCGCGATCACCCAATTCGGCATGGACTCGCGTCGCTTCATGCTCGTGACTGACGACTCGCACGCGGGGACGCTAACTCATGATGGTCACATGGACAGAGTCTTGCGTCACGCCATCGAGCAGGGATTGAATCCCGTCACGGCGATTCAAATGATGACGATCAACACCGCCGAGCATTTCGGCGTAGCAAGAGAAATGGGCATGATCGCTCCTGGTCGCTGGGCGGATGTGGTTCTCGCGAAAGACTTGAATAACTTCAAAGCGGAGATGGTCATTGCGAAGGGGCAGGTGATTGCGGAAGGTGGAAAGTGGAAAGTGAGTTTGCCAAAGGCATCCTATCCTGCGTGGGTGAAAAATTCTGTGAAGTTGAAAAGGAAATTAAAGACGGAAGATTTTAAGTTACAGGTCAAAGGTTCAAAGTCGAAGGTCAAGGCGAATGTCATTGGTGTGATTGAAAATCACGTGGGAACGCGACATTTGACCTTCGACGTTCAACCTGTGGATGGCGAAATCAAAGCAGACATCTCACGCGACCTCGCCAAGATTGCGCTGGTCGAACGTCACAAAGGCACAGGCGGAATCACGATGGGACTCGTCACCGGGTTTGGGTTTACCGCGAAATGCGCGATCGCGTCCACGGTGGCGCACGACTCGCATCACATGATCGTCGTCGGCACAGACGAGGAATCCATGGCGGTGGCAGGCAACAGTCTGGCGCGAAGCGGAGGAGGCCAGGTCGTTGTCAGGAATGGCAAGGTTATCGGTCAGGTCGAGTTAAAGATCGCTGGCTTGATGTCCACTGAAAAAGCGGATGTGGTCGCGCAGAAAGCAGAAACCATCCTCAAGGGATTCAGGGCGTGCGGGTGTACACTTAATAATCCAAATATGCAGTTAGCGTTTCTGGCGCTGGTGGTGATCCCAGAGTTGCGAATCTCAGATAAAGGTCTTGTTGATGTGACCAAATTCAAATTTGTTCCTGTATTGGAGGAATGATGGCTAATTTTCCTTTTCAACGTTTGCAGGCAGATCTTGCCGCGTTGATCGCAAGTACGCCGGCCGGTCAGCGCTTGACCTCTGAACCTCAACTTGCAAAACAATTGGGCGTCTCGCGCGCCACATTGCGCGAAGCAATGCGCACGTTTGAAACACAGGGTCTGATTCGCAGACGTCAAGGCTCGGGCACTTATGTGGTCGGAAATGTTCCCGTAATGGACGCGGGACTCGAAGTGCTGGAGAGTCTCGATACCATGGCGCGTCGCATGAATTTGGAGATCACGGTCAGTGACTTGCAAATTGAGCAGGTTGAACCCGATAAAGAGACTGTGACCGGCCTGGATGTCTCGGATGGAACCCGTCTCACGCGCGTCCGACGTGTGATGCGTGCTGATGGACGCCCCGCCGCATATTTGATCGATACCCTCCCCGAAACGATCCTCAAGCCAGAGGATCTGCCCGCTAAATTTAGAGGGTCTGTTCTGGACTTTTTGATCGCGCGCGGCGACAAGCTCGGGATTTCGCGTGCAGCCATCAGCGCCACGAACGCCCCCGCCGATGTAGCCAAGCCGCTCGAAATTCAACGTGATGATGTCTTGCTGAAATTCGTCTCGCAGTTACACGATGCGAATGGCAAAGTAGTGGATTATTCTGTGAGCTATTTTATTCCGGGGTATTTCCATTTCCATGTCAATCGCCGGGTGGGGAATGCATAGCCACAGAGAGCACAGAGATTTTGAGAATTGTTGAGTGATGGTTGTGACGATTGCCAGTGGTTTTTGTTATTAAGGATATTGGTATGAAATGATTGTAAGGAATTTGCCATCAAAAAACGCAGTTCTTCAGGATGATTCTTTGACACGAAAGATCATTGCTTGCGCAATTGAAGTTCATAAAAGGCTGGGACCTGGCTTGCTTGAAAAGTTATATGTAGAAGCTATGATTATTGAAATGGAACTTAATGGCTTGAAAGTAGAAAAGAATGTACAGATTCCTGTGGAATATAGAGGAAAGCCAATTGGAGATTATTTCATTGATTTGCTTGTTGAGGGTGTGGTGATTCTGGAGCTCAAGAGCGTTGAGCGGCACGATTTAATAAATATTTGAAGCGCAAATCTTGTCTTATATGAAACTGACTGGCAAAAAAGTTGGCTTGCTCATCAACTTCAATTCAAAAATGGTAAAAGACGGTATCAAGCGTTTCGTTCTCTGAATCTCAAAAAAAGAATCTCAGAGCTCTCTGTGAACTCTGTGGCTAAGGAGTTTTATGACAGACAAACTAGGTGAAATACAAAAGCGCGTAAACAACTCACGTGAAGAGCTCATTCAATTCATGCTTGTGATCTGCGAAATACCCAGCATGGATTCGAAGATCGGTCCTGTGGGCGAACGTGTGCAGGCTGAGATGAGAAAACTTGGCTTTGACGAAGTCCGCTTCGACAAAATGGGCAACACCATTGGTCGCATTGGGAATGGCAAGCGAGTCATTGTCTACGATTCACATATTGATACTGTTGGTGTTGGTGATCCCGCCGAATGGGAATGGGATCCCTTCAAGGGCAAGATCGAAGATGGCGTTCTGTATGCACGCGGCGCCTGTGACGAGAAAGGCTCCACGCCCGGCATGATATATGGTCTCGCTATGGCGCGTGACCTTGGCTTGCTCGATGGCTGGACTGCTTATTACTTTGGCAACATGGAAGAGTGGTGCGATGGCATCGCGCCAAATACATTCGTTGAAGTTGACCCGAAGGTCAAACCAGATTTTGTCGTGATTGGTGAGCCTACCAAAATGCTTGTCTATCGCGGGCACAAGGGTCGCCTTGAGATGAAGATCACATCGAAGGGCAAATCCGCGCATGCCGCGTCGAATCACTTGGGCGATAATGCCATTTATAAATTGCTTCCGATCATTGCGGGCATTCGCGATCTCGAGCCGCAACTTGGCGATCATCCTTTCCTGGGTCATGGCAAGATCACTGTTAGCGACATGCATGTCAAGACTCCCTCCATCAATGCGGTGCCGGATGAAGCGGTCATCTTCGTCGATCGCCGTATGACGTTTGGCGAAACCAAGGAGCAGGTCCGGGCGCAGGTTGAGGCGTTGATTCCAACTGAAGTTCGCGATACGGTCAAACTCCAGGAACTCTTTTACGATGACGCATCCTATACCGGATTCGTTTTCCCTGTGGACAAATATTTTCCTGCCTGGGCATTGGATGAAGATCACGCTCTCGTCCAGGCTGGGCAGTTGGCGCGTGAACAAATTGGTTTGACCCCGGCCCCCAGCGGCAAATGGAACTTCTCCACGAATGGCATCTACTGGGCGGGCAAAGCAGGCATCCCTTCGATCGGCTTTGGCCCCGGTGACGAAGAGACCGCTCACACAGTCCGCGATTCGGTCTCGTTGGAAGACATGGTCAAAGCGACAGAGTTCTATGCGATATTGCCAAGTTTGATAAAGTAGACAAGGAGACAGGTAAACAAGTACACATATGTTCACCTGTTTACGTGTATATCTGTTTACTTATGTACGTGCCCATGAAAACTCTTGAGATTCGCCGCCACTCCATCCGCTTTCAGCCTGGCGATCATTTGAATCAAACAGGCGTGACTCTCGCGCGCTCGGTAGGGCAGAACATAGGTCCTTTTGATCTGGTGGTGACAAGCACTCTGCCGCGTGCTTTTGAAACAGCCATCGCAATGGGTTTTGCTGTGGATGAGCAAATTGAACTGATGAGCACCTACGGAAATGACGTGGGACGTGAAGCGCCGTGGCCCTTGTCCCTGGCTGGTTATGCAGAAGTCGTGCGAAGAGATGGCGCTGCGGCCACCTATGCAAATCAACTGGTGGAGGTTTATGCCAAGCTGATAAACTATCTCGCAGATGGGCGTGCCGCCCTAGTAATCAATCATGGTGGTATTGTGGAGATGGGTGGGGTAGCCTGCCTGCCTGATGTGGACCATTTTGCGTGGGGCTCACACTTTGACTACTGTGAAGGCCTCCGTTTGTTTTGGGAGGATGGTAAGTTCATTGATGGTGAGATATTGAGAGTGTCAACGTAACAAAACCATCTGTTGGTTGAGTAGCCTTGAGCGTTTGTTGCGAAAGGCGTATCGAAACCAACAATAACAAGTAACTTGAGTATTTCAAAATGTGGTCTCGATACGCCCATCAAAGAGCATTCGTTGCTACTCGACCACCACTTGATATATAAAAACAAGGAGACTAAATAATTATGCAAACTAACTTCAGAGGTCGCGATTTCATTGGAGACCTGGACTTCTCGAAAGAGGAAGTCGAAACCGTACTAGATGTAGCCTGGGACTTGAAGCGCAAGCGTGCCTTGAACGAACCTCACGCCCTACTGCGTGACAAGGTGTTGGCAATGCTGTTCTTCTTCACCTCCACACGCACACGCGGATCGTTTGAAGCGGGTATGGCGCAGCTTGGAGGTCATGCCGCGTTCATTGACAGTGAGACCACACAAATCTCACATGGTGATACCGCCAAGGAGATCGGTGAAATTTTTGGTCGTTATTTCGACGGTATCGCCATCCGTCAATGCGACTGGCAATATGGGAATCAATATATCAACGAAGTCGCCAAAGCCAGTCGGGCGCCGATCCTCAACATGCAATGTGATGTATACCATCCCTTCCAATGTTTGGCGGATATTATGACTGTCATAGAAAAAAAAGGACGCGATTTGAAGCGCAAAAAGGTCGTAGTCTCATGGGCATATGCCGCTTCATACAGCAAGCCAATCTCCGTTCCCCAATCTCTGATCCTGCAAATGACTCGCTTTGGCTGTGACGTGGTGCTGGCGCATCCACCCGAATTCAAGTTGATGCCAGACATTATGCAACAAGCTCAGGACAACGCGAAGAAATATGGCGTTGGATTCGACGTCACCGATAACATGGACGAAGCCTTCAAAGACGCGGATGTCATCTATCCCAAGTCGTGGGGTCCGCTGTTGACGACGACCGGTAAAGAGGAAGGCAAAGCATTAATTGACAAATACAAATCATGGATCACTGACGAACGCCGTATGGATCTTGCCAAGGAAGATTCAATTTACATGCACTGTCTCCCGGCCGACCGCGGACTCGAAGTCACGGATGGTGTGATCGATGGCAGGCATTCTGTCGTCTACGATGAAGCCGAGAATCGTCTGCACGCGCAAAAAGCCGTAATGGCGCTGACGATGTCGTAGTCTGTCATTGCGAGGAACCGCTGGTTGAGTAGAGCGAGTGTTTTTCTCGCTCGTATCGAAACCAAGGCGACGACACTTGCACCACACTGCGTTTGGTGCAGTGCAGGTGAGCAATCCCCAACACAGTAGAGGAGATTGCTTCGTCGGGAAAAGCACTCTCCTCGCAATGACAATATAAAGGAGTTATATCAATGCCCAACAAACTCGCTGTCGTCGCCATCGGCGGTAACTCACTGATCAAAGACGATAAAACCGTATCGGTCGAAAGTCAGATGCAGGCACTGCGTGACACCGCCATGCATCTGGTGGATATGATCGAAGCCGGTTGGGATCTGGCGATCGGCCACGGAAACGGACCGCAAGTGGGGTTCATCCTGCGCCGCTCAGAGATCGCCGCCAAAGTGGAGGGGATGCATGAAGTGCCGCTGGACGTCTGTGGCGCGGACTCGCAGGGCGCCATCGGGTATGAATTACAGCAGGCCTTGCACAATGAATTTCATAAGCGCAAGATCAACAAAAAAGCCTGTACCATTGTGACCCAGGTTCTCGTGGATCAAAACGATCCTGCCTTTCAAAAACCGTCGAAGCCCATCGGCTCATTCATGGACGAAGCCGAAGCCAAAAAACGCGAAAAGGAGATGGGCTGGTCAGTTGTCGAGGATGCAGGCCGCGGCTGGAGGAGAGTCGTTCCGTCTCCGCTGCCGAAGGAGATTGTCGAGTTTGATTCCGTCAAGTTGCTGCTTGAGGCGGGGACAGTCGTCATCACAGTTGGCGGTGGAGGCATCCCAGTCGTCGATGCAGGAGATGGCGAGTTGCGTGGCACCGCGGCAGTCATTGATAAAGACTTTGCGTCATCTCTTTTAGCAGGTTCGCTCAAAGCCGATCTGTTCCTTATCGCCACGGCGGTTGAAAAGGTTGCCATCAACTTTGGCAAACCCGACCAGAAATGGCTGGACAAAATGACTCTCGCCGAAGCGAAGGCCTACCTCGAAGAAGGCAAACATTTTGCAAAAGGCTCGATGGCGCCAAAGATCCAGGCCGCCATCTGGTATCTTGAAAATGGAGGCAAGCACGCGCTGATCACCAACCCCGAAAATATCGGGCGCGCCCTCAAAGGCGAAACAGGCACGTGGATTTCAAGTTAAGCGAACAAAAATAACTGGTCAATTACTGACCAGTTATTTTTTGATAGTTCTTGCTTGACACGCATATATCAAGCCATTACTATATGTTGTCTTATGTCCGTCAGCCCGCGTGTTTTATTAAGCATTGATTATGAGCCAGTTTTCGCGCTTTTTCGCCATTATGATAGTTTGACTGACCTAAAGCAACGCCGCGATTTGGATGCGGGTTTCACGCTACGAGCAGTTGATCCCATTCTTGAGCAGTTGGGGGATACCAAAGCGAGCATTTATCTGGTGGGCGAAATTTCGGAATGGTATCCTGAAGTCCCACAAAAAATAGTTTCCGCGGGTCATGAGCTGGGTTTACATTGTCACATTCATCGCCCGCTGGTGAATGTGAAGGAACTTGCGGATGACATTCGCGCTTCGGCTTCGTGGTGCAAACAATACAATGTGCGCGGGTATCGTGCGCCGATGATCGGCATCAGCGAAGCGGCTTATCCGTTGCTTGCTGCCTCTGGGTTTTTATATAGTTCGTCCATTTATGCACCCGCTGGAACCCTATTGCAAAAAGGAAATGTCTGGGAGATTCCTGTCAGCACCATACGACTTAGCGGCGAGAACGGAAATTATGTTGCGCCGCGCGATTTCTCTCTCAAATTACTTTTGGAGGGGGAGATTCCATACGGCTCCAGTTTCAGCATCGGATTGGTCGGGAACGGGATTCTCAAGCTGATCGAAAAGGAACTCAAGCGCGGACATAGCCCCGTCATCATCTTGCATCCATATGAATTGGTGAAGCCCGCCTCATCCAGCCGCCTCACGCGGGACTTGATGCGAAATCCGTTATTTGTGCCTTTCCTGCGCGCTAAATCCGCGTTTCTTACCGAACTTCTACGGAATTTCACGGTCTCACCGCTGGGCACATATCTGGATGAAACATTGAAAGCCACTGATTCTTAAATGATTTCAGAAGTGCCTCCTCGCGCCAGCATTCTTCAAGAAAATGAATCTATTGTTTTGCCTGGGTCTCTTGCGAGTTCGGTTGGTTTCGTCGGGATGGATCCATGGCTATCGTTTATCCATCAAGTGTACGGATTTCCTGTTTATCGTATCGTTTCTAAAGTAAATAATGATATTGATGGATGGCTCGCAATTGTGCGCGTGCGACATCCCATATTCGGAGAGTATCTGACAACCTCACCATTCGGGTCCTATGGCGGGTTTGCGTATTTATCCATTGTGGCGCGTGACGCGTTGCTGAAAATGGCTCGAGAGTTGGCAAACGATTTGGGCGTAGAGCATATCAACGTCCGGTTTGAGGCGGGCGAGCAGATTCCGCCTGAAGGCTGGATTCAACATCCGCTCTATGCCACATATTGCGCGGAGCTTCTGCCTGATCCTGAGCAATTGATGCGCGGGTATAGTTCCGATCATCGCAACCATATCCGTAAATCATTGAAGAAGGGATTCACGATAAAGTTCGGGCACCTCGATCTGCTGGATGATGCTTATGAAGGGCTGGCGCGCAGTATGCACGAACTTGGCTCGCCGTATCACAACAAAAATTATTTGCGCGCACTGGCAGATGCTCTGGGTGAGGCGCTGGAGTTCGCTGTGATGTATAGCGCGCACGGTGAACTGGCCGGCGCTGGCGTATTCATATTTCAAGGTGATGTGGCAACGAATCTGCATGCGAATATTTTGCGGCGCTTTCGTTCCGATTACGCCGGGGAGTTTTTATACTGGTCGTTGATCGAGCGCTGTTGCCAAAAAGGATTCAAGGTATTTGACCTGGGAAGAAGTCTCATCGGCTCTGGCAATGAGACTTTCAAAATGAAATGGAAACCGCGCAGACAATTGCTTGCATACTGGTACGCGCTCATGCCTGGGTACGCATTGCCCGATCTGAATCAGAAGTCTCCCAAATTTCAATTGGCGATCTGGATGTGGAAGCGTTTGCCTTTGTTTGCAGTGCGCCTTCTCGGTCCGTTCCTCATCAAAGGATTGGCTTGAGATTATTATGGATCATGAACTTATCCCGCTCTCCAAACTCGAAGACGATCATCTAAAGCAACTGGCGGAACTTCATCATTCAGTGATGCACACGCTTCTGGCTGACCTGGGCTTGCCAATGGTTCTGCGCTATTATCAAACTGCGCGTAGTGACAATTCTGTTGTTGGAATATGCGCGCTGGATCCTTCGAAGAAAATAATCGGTTGGGCAATGGGTTCGCCTCATCCTGATAGAATCAATTCAGCGCTGCACACATCGTTATTATGGTTTGCTTTTCAAATGCTTCGAGTCATGTTTACGCACCCCTTTGTATTCTGGCAATTGATCTCTTCTGTGCTTTCTTCATCTGCTGAAACGGAAATGAAAAGCGATGCAATTGAGTTAACCTATATCGGTGTTGCAGCGGATCAAATAGGTCGGGGGTTGGGAAAAGATCTATTAAATGCGTTTATTGAAATGAGTCGGGAAACAGGCTATCGGTCCGTTGTTTTGAGTGTTGAAAAAGAAAATGGTTCTGCGATTGCTTTGTATAAAAAGGCAGGTTTCAAGATCGCCAAAACTTTTTCTGAAGGTCGTTATGAACGCCATCGAATGGAATTGATTCTGGAATGAGAGCGAATCTGGAAAAGTTAAGATCTGCATTATCGTCACCGCGCAGTGTGCCGTTGGTCTTGTTCGTCGTCGCGTTCCTCGCGTATGGATTATTTTTCTGGGAGCGCGGCTTTTACTGGGATGAAGCTCCCTGGACGTGGATTTATTATCATTTGGGCCCCGATGCGTTGACGAAGACTTTTTCCACCAGCCGTCCGTTTTGGGGCATCATCTATCAGGTCACCATGCCGTTGATTGGGCCATATCCGTGGCGCTGGCAGTTGCTGATGGTCATCATGCGCTGGCTCACGGCTGTGCTGGTTTGGATGTTATTGCGACAGGTTTGGCAGAAGGATGAGCGTCCCGCGTTGTGGGTGAGTCTTTTGTTCCTTGTGTATCCTGGGCTGGGACAGAATTTCATCTCATTGATGTACACACATTTTTATATTGTGCTCAATTGTTTTCTATTCTCGCTTTACTTATCGATCCTTGCCATCCGTCAGCCGAATCGTCGTATTCCATTGACTATTGCTGCGCTGGCATTCTCAGTTATCAACTTGCTTACGCTGGAATATTTTTATTTCATAGAATTTCTGCGCCTCATATTATTTTGGATCATCCTGGATGGGGAATGGCTCCAAAGGATCAAGCGCGCAGTTGTTCTTTACCTTCCATATTTCGGAGTGATGCTTGCTATAACGATTTGGCGTTTATTTTTCTTCGAGAATCAAAACGCAAGTTATAGTTATGTTGCCTTGCAGCTCGTTCGTGAAAACCCACTGCTGGGAATTTGGTCAATCGTGAAAAGTATATTCTTTGCCTTCTGGGAAACTATCCCTCACGCATGGATTTTTCCATTTGAGCCGATCAGCGCGGCTGAACTCGGTACGCGCGTAACTATATTAGCTGGCGCACTTGTATTAATATCCACTCTTGTGATTGCTGTTTATTTGTTTTTCTTTAACAAGTATGCGTCGTCGGAGCGCGCCTGGATAAAAAGCATGTTCATCCTCGGCATTTTTGCGTGGCTGCTTGCAGGTGTATCTTTTTGGCTGGTGGGTATTGAAGTGCAATTACATTTTTCCGCCGACCGTTTCACCATGCCATTTATGCTTGGCTCAAGTTTGATCGTTATAGCTATGCTAGGCTTGCTGTATTCCAGACCGAAATTGCAGTACGCGTTATTATCTCTATTGGTCGCGTTTTCAATTGGGAAACAATTCGAGACCCATATCGCCTACGTCCGTGATTGGGATGTGCAGCACGATCTCTTCTGGCAGATGAGTTGGCGCATCCCTGCGTTGGAAAAAAATACTGCGATCATTTCCAACGACCTGCCTGTGACGTATTTCAGCGACAACTCTCTTTCGGGACCTCTGAACTGGATCTACAGCCGCGAAGGAGAAATGGATCACATCCTTTACTTTATCTCCGTCCGACTTAACCGCGGCTTACCGGACCTGAAGCCTGGTCTGCCCATCGAACAGAATTATCTGGCGCGGATGTTTCATGGCAACACCTCACAACTTGTGGTCGTGGATTTTTCTCCGCCAGGATGTTTGCGAGTGCTTGACCCGCAAATTGACTCTGATAACAGACTGCTCGTCCCGCTCCTGCGAGACGCGGCGGTGTTGAGCAACACATCCTTGATCCATGCCAAGAATCCGGCGAGCATGCCTGAATCCCTTTTTGCGCCTGAGTCTGAGCATGGATGGTGTTATTATTTCGAGAAGGCTGATCTCGCGCGTCAATTTGGTGATTGGGAGGAAGTTGTTAAGTTGGGTGATAAGGCTTTTCAACTGGAAAACGATTCTCCGAATAACCCGGTTGAACGTTTTGTGTTCATCGAAGGCTATGCACATATGGGGGACTGGCGACGTGCGGTAGAATTGTCGAGAGCGTCTTATCAAGTGTCGAAGGATTATCTCGGACCGTTGCTTTGTCAGCTGTGGGAACGCATCGAAACGGAGTCCGTTGGCGGCGCGGAAAGCGATGCGTTGACTGGCGAAGCCGTGTCGAAACGAAGCGAGGCGTTAGTCGAAATCCAGAACATGATCGCATGTGATCCGTGACGCTTGCCCTAATCCAGTAATTTGCCCTACAATGTGTACGTGACGGATGCCGGATAAAATATAATGAACGGAAATATTTGAAAGGAGGCCGCAAAGAGATAGTTTACAGAATTTCACGTCCGTCTTGAGTGTCCCATTAGTTCAAAAAGGAGAAGAAGAAAATGCAAAAGAACCCGATTCGCCTCGCAGTTGCTGCGATGATAATGATACTGATCCTATCTGCTTGTGGGCCCGCGGCGCCAGTTGCCACCGAGCCGCCTGCCACAGAGGCGGGATTGCAGATCCCTGATGTGGAAGATGGAAAATTTAATATCGCCATGGTGTTGATCGGACCGCACGATGATGGCGGCTGGTCGCAAGCGCACTATGAGGGGCTGGTGTATGTTGAAGAGACGGTACCGAATACGCATGTTGCCTACATCGAAAACGTTCCTGAAGGCGCGGATTCTGAGCAGGTGTTCCGCTCTCTGGCGCGCAAAGGATTCGACCTGATCTTCGGCACATCCTATGGGTATATGGACCCGATGGAAACTGTCGCTGGCGAGTTCCCCGATCAGATGTTCATCCATCTGACCGGCATCAAGACCAACTCGACCAACTTCGGCAACCTGATGGGCGCCATGGAAAACATGAAGTATCTGGCGGGCATGCTGGCTGGCGCGCGCGCCAAGCAGGATGGCGTCACGAAACTTGGTTATATGGCAACTTTCCCGATCCCTGAAGAGCTGCGGCTTGGTAATGCGATCGCGTTGGGTATGAGGAAGACCTGCCCTGAGTGCACCATGGACGTGCGTTGGATCAATACCTGGCATGACCCTATCATCGAAAAGGAAGCTGCTGCTTCGTTGTTCGATGGTGGCGCACAGGTTGTGTTCACTGGTGCGGATACTCCTGCTGTGGCCGATGTTGCGCAGGAAAAGGGCAAATGGGGCGTCACTTATGACTGGTTTGGTTCCTGCAAAGTTGAGCGCTGCCTTACGGCTCCATACTGGGTCTGGGGTCCGATCTATGCTGGCATAGCCGAAGGTGTGATCGCGGGCACATATGTGCCAGGCTTTGATTATTTCGACGCGGATACCGGTGCGTTGGGCCTGTATGGTTTCATGGAAGGACAGGAACTTCAACCCGGCCTTGCAGATCTTGACCCGGTTGTGATCCAGGAAGTACGCGATCTCCTTGCCCAGATGTTGGCTGGAGAGTTCACTCGCTTCGATGTGTTCTCTGGTCCCATCAATGATAACAAGGGTAATGTGGTTCTGCCTGAGGGTCAAAGCCTGGAGCAGGTGGATCTGGATGCCTTCCCTGAATTTGGTTTGCCATGCACTGTTGAGGTCTGTATGAAGTGGTGGGCTGAAGGTATCACTGCTGAGTTGCCTGAGTAAGTTAGCTTTGATGAATGGGGCTGGACCGGGTAGTTCTGCCCCATTTTTGTATAACGTTAAATGTCATTGCGACGAGCTTCTCGCTCCCGAAAATCATCGGGACGATGTGAGCGGAGGGGCTGAGCGTTCGTCGAAACCCCGAGTCGAAGCGGAAGCGACAAAGCCGCGAAGCGTTCTTATCGAGTTGGAGATTGCTTCGTCGGGCTGAAGCCCTCCTCGCAATGACAGAAAAATCAGGAGGCACACAGTGACAGAATCAGCACCCTCCAATCTGGTTGTGGAAATGAAAGGCATTGTCAAGCGCTTTCCCGGTGTGCTTGCCAATGACCATGTGGACTTTGAATTACGCGCGGGAGAGATCCACGCG
>Ga0184637_10001917_pt1 | contig 13631 bp, 7 predicted proteins | sample PLM3_127_b2_FD_133143 | JGI IMG/M metagenome (GOLD analysis project Ga0184637, IMG submission 133143) | Groundwater sediment microbial communities from an aquifer in East River, Colorado, USA - PLM3_127_b2 | ecosystem: Environmental > Terrestrial > Soil > Riparian zone | place: USA: East River...
GACGGTCGCCGCCCGGTTGAAGAGGACCCGGTACGCGCTGCCCCGGATCGCGATCACGGCCACGGTGGCATTCGCCGTCTGGCTGCCGTGGGGGGTGTTCAGCCGGGCCGAGACGGGAGCCTGGCTACCCGCGAGTGGGTCCGCCAGCCGCCAGATCGCGCTCGCCTATGGCTGGATGAACCTGGCGCCGGTCTGGTCGGCCGATCGGTTGCGCCAGCCGGGGGCGAGTCCGTTCTTCGATCCCGATCGCGTGCCCGCGGCGTACTACGCGGACGCGGCGACCCAGCAGCTCTTCGTGTTCCTGCTGGAGCACCCGCTGCTGAATCCCTTGCGGGTTCATCTGCCGTTCAGTGTCTGGCCCCAGCTCGAGCACTACCCGCCGTACGCCTGGTTCCGCCGCTGGCCTCGGACCGGAACCGCGCTCGCGTTGCTCTTGCTGGCCGGCGCGATCGCGGGGATCCGGCGGGCTTCCGCCGGGTCGCGCGAGGCTCCTGGCATCGGCGCCCTGGTCGGCGTCTATCTGCTGCTGACCTTCCTGGCCTACACGTTCTATTGTCCGGCTCACTGGTACTACTCGCGCTACCTGATCCCGGCGGTCCTGATCACGATGGTGTATGGGGCCTCCGCGCTGCACGGGATGCTGCTGCCCGTCTGGCGCCGCGGCGGCGGCGCTCGGGTGGGCGCGGCGGCCCTCGTCCTGCTGCTGCTTGCGGGCCAGCTGGCGATCGCGCCGGGCTCCACCCTTTCGCGCATCCAGTGGTCGGGGGCCACGTGGGGTGGATTTCTTCGGAGCTGGAGATCGCTCGAAGGCAAGATCGCCCCCTCCGCGACGCTTGGCGCGTTCCAGGCGGGCACCTTCAGCTACTTCGGCCAGCGCGACGTCGTCAATCTCGATGGAAAGATGAATCCCGATGCTGCGCGGGCGCTGGCCGACCAGAGACTCGCCGAGTACATCGAGGCGAGGAAGATCGAGTACATCCTCGACTGGCCGTGGATCCTGCACAGCCTGTGCACGCGGCAGTTGCGCCCCGGGACCCTGGGCTTCCGCGAGATCGCCCGCGAGCCGCCGGGCGGCTTCGGCTTCGTGCTCTACCAGGTGGAGCGACCGGGCTCGTAGCTTTCTCCCGCCCCGGAACGGGCCCGGGGTTCGCGGGAGCGATAAGCTGGGCTGATCGTGAGGCCCTCGATCCGTCAGCTCGAGTATCTCGTCGCCCTCGCGGGCACGCGCCACTTCGGGCGGGCGGCGAAGGCCTGCGCCGTGACGCAGCCGGCGCTCTCGCTCCAGATCCGCGAGCTCGAGGATCTGCTCGGCGTGAAGCTGTTCGAGCGCGGCCGGCGGCAGGTGCTGGTGACGCCGGCGGGCGAGCGCGTGATCGAGCGCGCGCGCGAGGCGCTGCGCCGGATCGACGACCTGCTGGGCGAGGCGCGCGCAGCGCAGCGCCCCTTCACGGGCCGCCTCTCGCTGGGCGTGATCCCCACGGTGGCGCCGTATCTGCTGCCGCGCGCGCTACCCGTGGTGCGCGCGGCGTACCCCGGGCTCGAGCTGCTGCTGCGCGAGGACCAGACGCAGCGCATCCTGGCCCGCCTGCGCGACGGAGATCTCGAGCTGCTGCTGCTCGCTCTCCCGGTCGAGGGGGACGATCTGGAGGCGCTCCCGCTCTTCGAAGAGCCCTTCGTGCTCGCGGTGCCAGCATCGCATCGGCTCGCGCGCGGACACGAAGGGGTGTCGGAAGACGAGCTCGCGGGCGAGTCGGTGGTGCTGCTCGAGGAGGGCCACTGCCTGCGCGCGCAGGCGCTCGCCCTCTGTGACGCGGTCGGTGCGCGCGAGGCGGGAGGCATCCAAGCGACCAGCCTGGGGACGCTGGTCCAAATGGTGGCGAACGGCCTCGGCATCACGCTGCTGCCGGCAACCTCGCTGGAGGTCGAGGCGCGCGCGGGGAGCGGCCTCGCCCTGCGCGCCTTCGCGGCGCCGGTGCCGGGTCGCACGATCGGGCTGGTCTGGCGGCGCGGCACGGCGCGCGGCGCCGAGTTCCGTGCGCTGGGGGAGATCTTCACCGGTTGCGCGCCCTCGCTCGAGCGCTGGCGCGGGGCTGCGGCTAGCGCGTCCAGCAGCCGCTCTGGTTCGAGCCGTAGCCGAGGCAGCGGTAGACCGCGTCGACGAGCGACTGGCCGCGCTCGTTGAGCAGCACGCCGAGCCCCATGCGATTCATCGTGTAGCCGAAGGAGAGGCCCGCCTCGGGGTCGGCGAAGCCGAGGCTGCCGCCGGCTCCGCCGTGCCCGAAGGCGGCCGCCGAGAGGATCGAGCTGTCGCGGTCTCCCCGCGCACGGCGGCGGTTGTCGATCGACTTCATGAAGCCGAGCGCGAAGCGCATGGGCAGGAGCAGGGTCAAGTCTTCATGAGTCGCCGAGGAGACCTGTCCCATCCGCGCCAAGGTGTCGCGATCGACGAGTTTTACTTTGCCCAGCTCCCCGCCGTTCGCGAGCGGGGCGTACATGCCGGCCAGGCCGCGCGCGTTGGTGATCCCGCCCGCGCCGCCGATCTGCGCGGCATGACACGCGCGGCTGTTGGGATCGAAGCCCCCCGTGTTGAGCAACGAGAGGGCCTGGAGCGACTGCGGCTGCGTGATCAGCGCCTGCGTGAACTCGCCGAGCGGGGTCCCCGGCGCAGGTACGGCGAGAGAGACCGGCGCCACGCGCGGCTCGTGCTGCTCGGGCAGCCCGATCCAGAAGTCGAGCCCGAGCGGCTCCGCGATCTCCTCGCGAAAGAATTCGCCGAGCGAGCGGCCCGAGGCCCGCCGCACCAGCTCGCCCACGGTCCAGCCGAAATTGATCATGTGATAGCCGTGGCGGGTGCCGGGCTTCCAGAAGGGCGGCTCCGCCTCCAGCCGCTCGACCATGGTGTCCCAGCGCGTGCAGTCGCCGGGCGCGAGCGGCGTTCGAAAAACCGGGAGCCCGAGCGTGTGATCGAGCGCCATCCGCACCGTTGCGTCTTTTTTATCGTCGCGCGCGAGCTCGGGCCAGATCTCGCGGATCGGCGCGTCGAGATCGAGCTTGCCGAGGCTGGCGAGCCGGTGGGCGCAGAGCGCCACGGCGCCCTTGGTGCAGGAGAAGACGATCGAGAGCGTGTCGCGCTGCCAGGGCGTGCCGCGCGCCGCGTCGGCGACGCCACCCCAGAGGTCGACGACCGGAGCGCCGCCCAGCATCACACAGAGCGAGGCGCCCAGCTCGCCGCGCTGGGAGAAATTGCGCTCGAACTCGCGGCCGACCTCGGCGAAGCGCTCGTCGCAGCGACCCTCGACGCTGGCGCTCGGCCCCGACTCCTGGCTCACGCACGCGGCCGGCGGCGGCGCGCTGCGCCGAGTGCGGCGAGGGCGGCGCCGAGCAGGAGCGCGCTCCCGGGCTCGGGAATCATCAGGAGCGCCGTCGGCCAGCTGGTGTTCCAGCGGAAGCTGAAAGCCGGTGTGGAGAAATCCTCCGCGCGATCGGTGAAGCCAGGCGCTGCGGCGGACGCGAGCGCCTGCAACGGGAGATCGATCAGCTCGACCGACAGTACCTGCGATTCGGGCATTAGCGACAGACCGATTGCCTGGTTCTCGGTCTGGCCCGGCGGCATCAGCGGGGCGTGGCCGTTCGGGCTCTCGATGGGTGCGTGCCAGCTCTCGGCGATCCCGACCCAATCCGCGACGCTCGGAAGGACGCTCGGGAAACCCCAGGCGCGGTCGGGGATCGAAACGGGTCTGCTGCTGATCGTCGGCCCGCCGTCGCGTCGCAAAAGACCGGGCGCAGCTTCGAGCGGCGCGATCCGCGACGGCGTCGAAGCGCTCTGGAGAACGGCGGGTTCGGTCTCTTTCACCACCGATTTCCAGGGGCTGGTCTGCTCGGGGGCTTTGGCCACCGGGCTGCCCGTGAACTTCTGCACGGGGGTCTTGGCCACCGAGCTACGGGTAGAGCTCTGCACGGAGACCTTGGCCAGCGAGCTGCCGGTGAAGCTCTGCACGGACGCCCTGGCCACCGAGCTGCTGGTGGAGCTCTGCACGCGGGGCTGGGCCGAGGAGGTCCCGCTGGTGCTCGGCGCGACGGCCTTGGCCGCAGAGCTGACCGTGATGGTCTGCGCCGCGGTCTTGGCCGCGGGGCTACCGGTGATGCCGTTTGCGGGTACCGCGGACCCCGTCGCCGGGGCCTGCGCGGGGACCCTCGACGCGACCGCCTTCGGCGCGCTCGCCCGTGGCCGCGACGCCGCGGCTGGCGCCGCCGCGACGAGCGCGGGAGCACCGCTCGGAGCGGGCAGGGGCGCGCGCGGCACCGCGCCCGGCAAGTCCGGTTCCTCGCGCGGGGAGGGCGGCGCGGCGACAGCGGTCTGGGAGCCGGCAGGGTCCGCGAGATCGACGGGCGGCGGCGGAAACTGGTTCGGGAGTGCCGGGTGTCGGTGGCGCGGGATGGGGTCCTCCGGGGTCACGCGGGGAGCCCGCCAGTCGAATACCTCGCCTGGCGTGCGCAGCCGCTCCCGCGTCGGCAGCGGCAGCTCGGCCAACTCCACGCGGTACGCGTTCGCGGTCTCCCGGGAGACCGTTCCGGCCGGATCCCCCCGAAGGGTCCACACGGCGGCGACGGCGATGGGAAGCGCCAGGGTCGGGGTGAGCTGGTGAAGGGACTCGCGCATGCATCCTCCCCGCGGTTCCGAGCCGCCGCTTCTCGCTGGAACACCCCGGGGTCGAGCACGAGACACAAGCCCGGGAATCGACCCCCCTCGCAGGGGATTCCCAGGTAAGGTCTTTTTACCGCGGTCGCGAGCGAAAAAGCAACCGGGAAGTGGGGGCCGGCCTTGGTGAACTCCGCTCGGCTGCGCCTCGCTGCGCGCGGCCTTCGCCCGCTTGCTAGTGAATCCGTTCGAAACGCACGGGCAGGCCGTCGCGGGGCTTCGAGATCGGCGCCTGCTGCACTGGCATCTGATACCCCTCCGGCACCGACCAGCGGTACCGCAACAGCAGCTGGTGCAGGATGCTCTTGATCTGCAGCTCCGCGAAGCGCAGCCCGATGCAGGTGTGCGCCCCGCCGCTGAACGGCACCCACGAATGCGAATGGCGGCGGTGCTCGGCGCGCGCGTCGGAGAAGCGCTCCGGATCGAACGCGTACGGATCGCTCCACCACTCCTTCATGTGGTGGGTGTGGATCGGGTAGACGACGATCAGCGCGCGGGCAGGCACGCGATAGCCCTGGTAGTCGAACTCGCGGATCGAGAGACGCGGCACGGTCGAGAGCGGCGGATAGCGGCGCAGCGTCTCCTGCATCACCCAGCCGAGCGCCGGGACGCGCTCCATCTCGGAACAGGCGAGCAGGGGGCTGCGCACCGCGCGCGATTCCTCGCGCAGGCGCTCCTGCCACCCGGGCCGCCAGCCCAGCTCGTAGAGCATCGACGTGAGGGTGCTGGTGGTGGTGTCATGGGCGGCCATCATCAGGAAGATCATGTGATCGATGATCTCGGCGTCGGTGAAGAATCGACCCTCGTCGCTCTGGGCGCGGCAGAGCCGGCTCAGCATGTCGTTTCCGCTCGAGGCGCGCTTCTCGGCCAGCAGGCTTCGAAAGAACCCGACCATCCACTCGCGCCCAGCGAGCCCGCGCTGGAACTCGAGACCCGGGATCCGGAGCCGCACGATCGACATCGAGGCAGCGACCGTGTCCTCGAAGGCGCGGTTCAGCTGCTGGGTCACCGCACCGAGCTCCACGCCCAGGAAGACCGAGGCGGCGAGATTCAGCGTGAGCGTCTTGAAGGCAGGGTAGGCTCGGAATCCGGGCCCGCGCTGGTGCCAGTCCCCGATGCTCTCGGCGATCCGCGGGCCCATCTGCTCGACGTAGCTCTCGAGCGCTGCGATCGAGAACGCCTGCTGCATGATCCGGCGGTGGGAACGGTGCTCGTCGCCGTCCATCAAGAGCAGGCCGTTGCTGAAGATACGCCCCATGATCAGGTCCCAGGCGCCCTTCGCCGAGAGGTTCCCGTCGCGATCCAGCATCACGAACTTGTTCGCGTCCGGTCCGAACAGATTCACGGACTTCATGAAGCCGAAGCTCGTCATCACGACCGGGCCGTAGCGCTCGTACATCCGCTCGGTCAGCTCGAGCGTTTTATTGCGCACCTGGAGCGCGCGGACCAGCCACTCCAAGGGGCCCGCCTTGGGGATGCTCTTCACGGGCCGCTCCAGCACGGGCTCCACCAGGGGTCGCTGCGCCTGCGCCACGGATTCCTCCCTCGGCTGGTTCTGCTTGTGGCTTTTCGGTCGCTCGGTAGAGTTGCGCGACCCAAAACCAGCCGGGCCGCCCCCGGCTCGGCTTCGGCCGGAGCATACGGATCCCCCGCTCGACCTGGAGCCACCGATGCAGCGACTCGCCGACCGGCCGGGTCTCGCCCTGCTCCTCGTCGCGGTGGTCGCGACCGGGTGCAGCGGAGGGCGCGGTGAGGAAGGCGGAGATGCGTCCGGCCAGCCGCGAGCCGCAGCGCTGCGGCTCGCGAGCGCCGAAGCCAGCATCGAGATCGATCCCGAGCGCTTCGGCCTCCGGCTGCGCGACGCCGCCGGCCGGGTGCTCGCCGAGGAGTCGTCCTTCGGACTCGCGTTCGACCACGACGGCCGGGAGCGCCGCGTGCGCCGCGTGCTCGACTCGGTCCAGCTCGAGTCCGGACGCGCGCTCACGCTGCGGGTGGAGACGGACGCCGGCGAGGGGGAGCTGCGGCTCCGCTGGCGTACGCCGCGCGCGCTCGACGTCGAGTTCGTCCCGCCGGCATTCGACGCGGTCTCGCACTTTGGCGACGCCTGGCGTCTCGCGCCGGACGAGTCGATCTATGGCCTGACCGAGCGCGCCGCCGATTCGGTCGCGTTCTTCGGCGGCCCGCCGATGGGCGAGATCGTCCCGCGCGAGCTGGGAACGCTCGACCGCCGCGGGGAGACGATCGAGATGCTGGTGCGGCCCACGGTCGCCCTCTATGCGCCGTTCTACCTGAGCTCCGCCGGCTACGGCCTCTACGTCGCGACGACCGCGCCCGGAAGCTACGACGTCGGCGACAGCGACCCGGACGTGCTGCGCTTCCGCTTCGAGGCGGTCGGGGTCCCGGAGCAGCGGGCCCTGCGCTACAGCCTCTTCGTCGGCGCGCCCGCCGATCTGCTCGACGAGTACACGCGGCTCACGGGCCGGCCCTTCCAGCCGCCGGAATGGGCGCTTCGGCACTGGCGCTGGCGCGGCGAGCTCGCGGTGGGCGAGCCGGCCCAGCTCGACGGCGCCGCCGTCAACGCCCAGGTGGCCGAGGACCTGCGCATGTACGAGCGCTTCGGCATTCCGGCCGGCGTCTATCTGATCGACCGGCCCTGGAGCGAGGGAGAGTTCGGCTTCGAGAGCTTCCGGTGGGACGAGAAGCGGCTCCCCAATCCCGGCGCGATGCTCGCGTCTCTCGCGCGCCGTGGCTGGCGGCTGGCGCTCTGGAGCGCCGCCTTCGCCGTGGGCGAGAATCTCCAGACGGCGCGGGCTCACCGCTACCTGGCTCCCGGAAGCGACCTGGTGCTCGATCTCACCAATCCCGAGGCGCGCGCCTGGTGGAAGCGCGAACACGTCGCGTTCGCCAGGCGCTGGAACGTCGCGGCGATCAAGCTCGACCGGGGCGAGGAGCAGATTCCCTCGGACGCGACCGACGTCTGGTTCGACGGCCGCAACGGGCGCGAGCTGCACAACGCCTACCCGGTGCTCCAGCTCGCGCTCTACCAGGAGATCCTGCGCGAGGCGCGCGGCGACGACTTCCTGGTGATTGCGCGCGCCGGCTTCGCCGGCGCCCAGCGACACGGCGCTGCGTGGGGCGGCGACATCACCGGCAGGCATTTCATCGGCCTCGGGCCGGGCACCGATCTGGGTCTGCGCAGCGCGATCCTGGGCCTGCTGCGCGCAGGCTTCCTGGGCTGGCCGTTCTGGGGCTCGGACACCGGCGGCTACTACGAGTTCACCAGCCGCGAGGTCTTCGCGCGCTGGCTCGAGTTCAGCGCTTTCTGTCCGATCATGGAGATCGGCGGCAAAGGGGCGCACGCGCCCTGGGAGATGCCGAGCGAGCCGCGCTTCGACAGCGAGCTGATCGAAATCTACCGGAGCATGGTGCAGCTCCACCACGATTTGATCCCCTACCTGCTCCCGTACGCCCGCATCGCCGCCGAGCGCGGGCTCCCGATCGCGAGGCCGCTGGTGCTCGCCTGGCCGGACGACCCGAAAGTGCGTGACCTCTGGGACCAGTTTTTGTATGGCGACGACCTGCTGGTCGCGCCGGTCTGGCGCGAGGGCGCTCGCGAGCGGGAGGTCTACCTTCCGCCGGGCGCCTGGGAGGACTTCTGGGATCCGACGCGCTACTTCGAGGGGCCCGTCATGCTGAAGGTCAAGGCGCCGTTGGGACGCATCCCTGTGTTCGTGCGCGCCGGCGCGAACGTGCCGGGACGCCCCTGAGCAGCGGTGCGTTTCCAGAGGCGGAAGTCGGGTAGACTGAGCCATGCGCTGGCGGATGCCACAGGGTCTGCGTCGAGCCGTCGTCCGCAGCATTGGCCTCGCCCTGCTGGCGTTTCTCGTGCCCGTTGCTGCGGGAGCTGCCTCGCTGCGCTTTCGCGGCCACGGCGGGAGCCCGGGTGATGATTTCGTGTTTCCGGATCGCGTGAAGGTCGCGGCCGCGCCTCCCGCGACCGCCAACGTCGGCGCCGGCGACTTCACGATCGAGTTCTGGATGCGCGCCAGCGAGGCAGACAATCCCAATCCCGGCCAGAGCTGCGGCTTCGGGATCGACTGGGTGAACGGGAACATCCTGATCGATCGCGATCGCTTCAATCAGGGTCGCAAGTTCGGAATCTCGCTGCTGGGCGGCACGGTCGGATTCGGCGCGTCGAGCGACTCCGTCAGCTACACGCTGTGCGGCACCACGAACGTCCTCGATCTGCAGTGGCACCACGTGGCGGTGGAGCGGCGCGCTTCGGATGGCCGCATGCGGATCTGGGTGGACGGCGCGCTCGACGCCTCGGGTCCGATCTCGGGCGGCCCCGACGGCGACCTGTCCTACCCGGCGGAAGCCGTGCCGGGAAGCTACTGCAGCCCGGACGGCGGCTCGGGCTCCGAGAGCTGCGCGAACTCCGATCCCTTCCTGGTCTTCGGCGCCGAGAAGCACGGCTTCTCCGGCATCAACTACGACGGCTGGCTCGACGAAGTGCGACTGTCGACGGTGATCCGCTACACGAGCGCATTCACGCCGCCAGGCTCTCCCCAGGTTCCCGACGCGGACACCGCCGCCCTCTATCACTTCGAGGAGGGCGCGGGGAGCGTCGCCGGAGACGATGGGGCGGGCGGCTCGGATGGGCAGGTATTTTTTGGCGGCGCGGCGCCGAGCGGTCCGGAATGGTCGAGCCTCTCGCCTTTCGACGCGGCGCCTGCTGTTCCCGCGCTCGCCGCTCTCGCGCGCCTCGCGCTCGCCGCCGCGCTCGCCGCCGCGGCGTGGGCCGGGAGCTCGCGCACCTGACGCTCCGTCGCCGCTCCGACGCTGGGACGCCTGCGGATTCGATGCGGCGCTGGATCGGGCTCGAGGCGGCCGGCGTGTTGCTCGCGTGCGGGTTGCTGGGGCCCGCGACAGCGGCCGACGACGACGCGGAAGGGGACGGGCGCCGCGTGGTGCGCGACCTCGCCTACGCCGCTCCGGTAGCGGACGACCCGGACGCGCACACGCTCGACCTGAGCTTCCCGGCGGCGGGGAGCGCGAAGCCGCCGCTGCTGATCTTCGTGCCGGGTCATTTCTGGGCGGACCGCGGCGGGGAGCGCTCGCTGGGTCCTCATTTCACGAGCGTGCTCCAGCACGAGGGGGCCGCGGTGGCTGTGGTGCGGCACCGACTGGCGCCGGGCTACCGCCATCCGGCGGCGGCGCAGGACGTGGCGGCGGCGGTCGGGTTCTTGCTCGCCCGCGCGGATCGCTTCGGCTTCGACCCGCAGCGCGTCTATCTGGGTGGCCACGCTTCGGGAGCGCACCTGGCCGCGCTGGTCGCCCTCGATCCAGCCTATCTCGCGGCGCAGGGGAAGGGGCCCGCGCATCTGGCCGGGCTGGTCCTGATCAGCGGCGTCTACGATCTCGATCCGGATCCCGCGCCGAGCCCGGAGGAGCTCGAGTTCTACCAGCAGGCATTCGGCGACGCCGGCGGGCGGCGCGCGGCTTCGCCGCAGCGCGTGGCGGTGACGGCCGGGCCGCCGATCCTGTTGATCGCGGCCGAGCGCGACATTCCTGGCTACGTCCCCGGCGCGGTCGCCTTCGCCGAGTCGCTGCGCAAGGGCGGCCGCGAACCGGCCGAGGTCTTCCTGGTGACGGGCCGCGACCACGTCTCCGTGCTCGATCTCGCCGATGCCCGCAATCCGGCTCGCGCGCACGTGCTCTCTTTCCTCCAGGTGGGCGATCCCGGCGAGGACATGCGCGATCTCTTCGCCGCGCGGCGCGTCTGGCGCGATCCGCCGCTGTCGACGGAGGGGTTCTGGCGGGAGAAGGCCCGCGTTCGCAGCTTCGAAGCCGACGAGCGCTTCCTGCGGGTCGCGAACCTGCTCTTCCAGGGGCCGGACCCGGGCGCACGCCGCCTGGTGCGAGCGCGTCGCTACTTTGCCGTCGATCTCTTCGACTGGCTGGATGCGCTGGGGCCGGAGCGCGCGGGCCTCGGGCCGTTTCTCGTGCTCAGCAACGCGCGCGGCGAGCAGGCCGTGTTCCGGGTGGCGGAGATCCGCCCGCTCGCGCCGCGGCTCGTGGTCGGAATCGACGACGAGCGCAACCTGTTCCGGATCGTCGATCTCTATCACACGCTGCGCGAGTACAGCTGGCGCGAGGAGCGGCCCCGCTTTCGCAGCATGGCGCGGCCGCTCGGCGCCTTCCTGCTGTTTCCCGCCGAGGAGCCGGCGGCGCTCGGATCGCGCGTGTTCGGACGCTATGCGCTCACCCCGGAGAGCTTCCGACTCAGCGAGACGGATCCGTGGGTGGCAATTCGAGGGTTGCCCGACGACCTGCGCGCGGCGGTGACGCGCGAGCTCGGCTGCGTCGCGTGCCACCAGCTGCGCGGAGCCGGCTCCCGCGCCGGCCATCTACGAGCGCGCGACGCGGCGCTGGTCGGCGGCTTCGGCCTCGCGCTCGAGGACTATCCCGCCGAGACCTGGCGCCGCTACGTGTTCGAGCAGAAGCACGTCGCGGCTGAGATCGGCGCGACGCCCGTCCCGCTCGAGGGCGCGATCGCGCAGCGCCTCTACGACCTGGTGGTGAGCGAACGTGAGGCGCGCGCTCGTCCGCCCGGCGACGAGTGAGGGCTGTGGTAGATTCCGGCCGTTCGCCCGGGGGAGACATGGCGCACGAGATCGACGTCGATCCCCAGGAGACGCGCGAGTGGCTCGAGAGCCTCGATTCCGCCATGGAGCGGGAGGGGGCCCCGCGCGCCCACTACCTGATCGAGCGACTCATCGATCAGGCGCGCCGCTCGGGCGCGCACCTGCCGTACACGGCGACTACCGCCTACGTCAACACGATCCGAAAGTCCGACGAGGAGCCGCTGCGCGGCGAGCCCGGGCTCGAGCACCGGCTGCGCTCGATCGTGCGCTGGAACGCGCTCGCCATGGTGGTGAAGGCCAACCTGGTCTCAAAGGAACTTGGCGGGCACATCGCGACCTTCGCCTCCGCGGCGACGCTCTACGACGTCGGCTTCAACCATTTCTTCCACGCGCCGACCGAGACGCACGGCGGTGATCTGGTGTACTTCCAGGGCCACAGCTCGCCGGGGATCTACGCGCGTGCGTACCTCGAGGGGCGCCTCACGGAGGATCAGCTGCTGCGCTTCCGCCAGGAGGTGGGCGGCGGCGGGCTCTCCTCCTACCCGCATCCCTGGCTGATGCCAGACTTCTGGCAGTTTCCGACCGTCTCGATGGGGCTCTCCCCGATGATGGGCATCTACCAGGCGCGCTTCATGCGCTACCTGCACGACCGGGGTCTGCTCGACACCAGCGGCCGCAAGGTGTGGGTGTTCGTGGGCGACGGCGAGATGGACGAGCCGGAGTCGCTCGGCGCCGTCTCGCTCGCCGCGCGCGAGCAACTCGACAACCTGATCTTCGTGGTGAACTGCAATCTCCAGCGTCTCGACGGCCCGGTGCGCGGCAACGGCAAGATCATCCAGGAACTCGAGGGCGTCTTCCGAGGCGCCGGCTGGAACGTGATCAAGGTGATCTGGGGCGACGGCTGGGATCCCCTGCTCGCGCGCGACAAGCACGGCCTGCTGCTCAAGCGGATGGAGGAGGCGCTCGACGGTGACTACCAGAACTACAAGGCCAAGGGCGGCGCCTACACCCGCGAGCACTTCTTCGGAAAGTATCCACAGCTGCGCGAGATGGTCGCGAACCTGACGGACGACGACATCTGGCGGCTCAACCGGGGCGGACACGACCCGCAGAAGGTCTACGCGGCCTACGCGGCGGCCGTCAAGCACAAGGGTCAGCCCTCCGTGATCCTGGCCAAGACGGTCAAGGGCTATGGGCTCGGGAAATCCGGCGAGAGCGTGAACATCTCGCACCAGATGAAGAACATGAGCGAGGAGGAGCTGCGGGAGTTCCGCGACCGCTACCGGTTGCCGATTTCGGACGCCAAGCTGAAGGAAGCGCCCTTCTACAAGCCGCCCGAGGACAGCGCCGAGATGGTCTACCTGCGCGAGCGACGCGAGGCGCTCGGCGGCTACCTGCCGGCGCGCCGCCGCTCCGCGCCCGCGCTCGAGGTGCCCGGCTTCGAGATCTTCGACGCGCAGGCGAAAGGCTCGGGCGAGCGCGAGATCTCGACCACGATGGCCTTCGTGCGCCTGCTGACGGCCCTCACGCGCGACAAGCAGCTCGGGCCCCACGTGGTTCCGATCATCCCCGACGAAGCGCGCACCTTCGGGATGGAGGGATTGTTCCGAACGCTCGGCATCTATTCTTCGATCGGCCAGCTCTACGATCCCGTCGATGCCGACCAGGTGATGTACTACCACGAGGACAAGCAGGGCCAGATCCTGGAGGAAGGCCTCACGGAGGCCGGCTCGCTGGCATCCTGGATCGCCGCGGGCACCTCGTACTCCTGTCACGGCCTCCAGATGATCCCCTTCTACATCTTCTACTCGATGTTCGGGTTTCAGCGCACCGGCGACCTCGCGTGGGCCGCGGGCGACAACCAGGCGCGCGGCTTCCTGCTCGGCGCCACCTCCGGGCGGACCACCCTCTCGGGAGAAGGCCTCCAGCACCAGGACGGACACAGCCATCTGCTCGCGTCGACGATTCCGAACTGCCGCGCCTACGACCCGACCTACGCCTACGAGCTCGCGGTGATCCTGCACGAGGGTCTGCTGCGCATGGTCCGCGACCACGAGAACGTCTTCTACTACATCACCCTGATGAACGAGAACTACGCGCACCCCCCGATGCCGGAAGGTGTGCGCGAAGGCATCCTGCGCGGCATGTACCGGATCCGGGACGGCGGCGGCGGGAAGCTCCGCGTCCAGCTGCTCGGCTCCGGCGCGATCCTGCGCGAGGTGCTCGCGGCGGCGGAGCTGCTCGAAACGGATTGGGAGGTGGCGGCCGAGGTCTGGAGCTGCACC
>Ga0184637_10001918_pt1 | contig 13627 bp, 12 predicted proteins | sample PLM3_127_b2_FD_133143 | JGI IMG/M metagenome (GOLD analysis project Ga0184637, IMG submission 133143) | Groundwater sediment microbial communities from an aquifer in East River, Colorado, USA - PLM3_127_b2 | ecosystem: Environmental > Terrestrial > Soil > Riparian zone | place: USA: East River...
GTCGGGAGCGCTCGCGGCGACGGGCGCATAGCGGATCGTGAAGCGGGCGGGGGCGTCGAGCAGGGACCGGCGCAGCTTCTGAAGCTCCGGCTGCTCACCGCTGCGCAGCCGCTCGCGGAGCCACCGATCCTGTCTGGCACGGGTGGACCGGGCGAAGTCGCGGGCCGCATCCCTGGCGGCGAGCAGCGCGTCCGCCGAGCTGCTCCCCGACGCGACGATGTGGCCGCCGGTCCGCAAGGTGTCGAAGAAGAAGTAGCCGCCATTGGGGAAGTACCTGGCCTCTAGGACAGGAAGCGAGGCCCGAGCGGCGGGGTCTTCCTCAAAGGGGGTGATCCTGACCGCACGCCCGGCCTCCCGGGGCGGCTCTCGGAGCAGGCCGACCAAGCCGGCCGCAGCCGCGCAGCACAGCAGCGCGATCAACGAGGCGCGCCACAGCGCCACTGTGCCTCGGCTCATGATCGGCTCGGGCTGCAACCCGGGCGGCGCGCGCGAAGCTGTGCTTTAGTCAGAGTCACCATGTGCGACCGCGGTCCAAGACGCCCGAGGCCGTGGCGCGCGGGGATCGTACTCTCCGCTGTCGCCGCGCTGCTCGTCTCGCAAGCAGGCTGCGGGGGCGAGGAAGCGTCCGGTAAGCGCGAAGCAGGCACCCCCGTAACCGAGATCGATGCCTACGAGGACCTCGACGTCACGCGCGCCGACATCGAGCGCGCGGGTCCGGGCACACCCGAGGGGTCCATCATGCGCTGGTGGCGGAACCTGCAGCTGGGGCGAGTGGGCCCTGCTAAGGCCGCATATGCGGAAGGGGTGCGCCTCTCAGGGCTCGAGAACCAGATCGAGGTGTTCTCGCCGTTCCTTCGACACGCGAGGCCGCTCGTCTACAAGGTCGAGACCGCCGATGGAGCTGCAAGGGCGCGGACGGCGATCGCCTATCCGGCGCCCGACCAGCGCCCGCCGAGCATCGAGACGGTCCTGGAGACGCCCGTCACCTTCGAGCTGCGCCATGATCCCGGCGGCTGGAAGCTCGCCGACAACCGGTATCTGGAGCAGCTGGAGCGTCTCGGAGGAGCGGTTCCGCTGGTGCGGAGCAGGCCAGGCAGGCGGCGTGGCTAGAACGCGCCGGTGCCCTTGAAGGCCGCCGGCACAGTCAGGAACAGAATCCGTAGGTCGCGCGCCAGCGACATGTTCTCGACGTAGTCGAGCTCGACGGCGAGCCGCTCGGGGAACGACAGCTCGCCCCGGCCGAACACCTGCATCGGCCCAGTGATCCCGGGCTTGACGTCGAGTCTGAACATGTGCTCGGGACGGTAGCGCTCGACCAGCTCGATCAGTTCCGGCCGCGGCCCGACGATGCTCATGTCGCCCTTCAGCACGTTGACGAGCTGCGGCAGCTCGTCGAGGCTGAGCCGGCGCAGCATCTGCCCGACCCGCGTCACCCGAGGGTCCCGGCGCAGCTTGAACATCGGCTCGCGCAAGTCCTCGATGCTCACCACGTCGGACAGGGACTGCCCGACGAACATGGTCCGGAGCTTGAATATGCGGAAGGGTCGTCCGCCCATCCCGGCGCGAAGCTGGGAGAAGATCACCGGCCCGCGGCTGTCGAGCTTGATCGCGAGCGCGACGAGCGGAAGCAGCGGAGTGAGCGCGACGAGCGCCGCAGTCGAGACCGCGATGTCGAAGGCGCGCTTGAGCAGCAGCGTCGATCGCGACACATCCCAGGTGTCGTATTCGAGCACGGGCAGGTCCGCGACCTGGGAGATCCGGGGGAACGGTCGCGCTCGCCCGCGGAGCGGCGAGATGACGCTCAGCTTTACCCCCTCGGCGCGGCAGACGACGACAAGCCGGCTGATCAGGCCCGAATCGGCTCCCTCCGAGGCGACGATGACCCGGTCCACCCGGCGCGCCAGCTCGTCGAGGCCGTCGGAGCCTTCACTGTCACCCCGAGGGGGCTGGGGGCTGGCGACCAGCTCCAGATGCATGTCCGCGAACAGGTGTGCCTTGCGCCCGATCGCCTCGGCAAGCTCTCCGTTGCCGATCACTGCGGTCAGCTCGGGCGGCGTCAGGCGTCGCCACAGCCACCGCGCTCCCCCGCGGAGGACGAAGACCGACAGCGCGGCGCACACGAACGTCGCCGCGGCGGCGCTCGCTGTGAGCCCACCCGCCGGAGTCAGCGGCAGGACGAGGGCCAGCAACGCAGCTCCGCCCGCCGCCCACGCCGTGATGCCCGGCACCTCGTCGATCGTCAGGTGCCGGATCGCTTGATGGTCGCGGTCGTACAGGCCCAGAAGCTTGGCGAGCAGGAGCCACAGCGGTAGCGCCGCGAGTGCCCATGGCCACTGCGATATCGAGGGCACCGCGAGGAGGGTCGCGAGCGCCGCAGCGATCGCGTCGGCGAGCGCGAGCATTCGTCGCCGCAGGACATCGCGCCACCATCGTGGGTGCCTCTCCTCCTCCGGCGGGGTGCGGGCGTCCGGCGCGGCTCCGGGGAGGCCGCCACGGCGTTCACGGGCCGGCCGTTCGAGGGTCCGAGCCTGCCTCTTCCGCTCTTCCCGTGTCTCCGAAGGCACCTAGTCCGCCCCTCCGGTGGGCGGCTGCCGCGCGAACAGCGGCGAGCGCGGGTTCAGCTCCCGAGCCCGCGCCATGGCCTCCTCGGCCGCGTCGCGATCCCCTGCCTTGCGCTCGATGCGGCTGAGCACGAACCACAGCGACCAGTCGTCGGGGGCGCGATCGATCGCCTCCCCAAGGGCCCGGCGCGCATCGTCGAGGTTGCCGCCGCGTTCCTCGACCAGGGCGAGCTGGAGGCGGGGCTCCGCCGCCCACGGCTGCAGGGTCGCCGCGTCCTCGGCGTCCTGTGCGGCAGCGGGGAAGTCACCGCGGTCCGTCGCCTCCCGGCTGTCGCCGAGCTTCGCCTCGGTGAGGAAGAGAATTCCGGCAACCCAGATCGCCGCCCAACCGGCGACCACGGTCGCCACCCCCCACGCGAAGCGGGTGCGACCGGCGCTGCCCCCGGCCGGCGGCTCGCCGTCCCGGGATGCCTCCTCGACCGCGCCGCGACGGGCCATGGCGGGCCCGGCGAGCAACGCGACCGCGATCACGACGAGGACGAACGCCGCCGGCAGCTCCCAGGTCCAGTCGATCGCGGCGGAGAAGATGCCCGCCACGAGGATCGCGACGGCGACCTCGAGCTCGCCTCCCGGCGGCCGTGCGGCCCTGCGCCTCCAGGCCGCGAGCCCCCCCGCGGCAAGGAAGCCGAGGAGCAGCGCCAGCCCCGGGAGCCCCAGCTCGGCGGCGGTGTCGAAGAAGACCGAGTGCGCGTTCGTGATCACCCTGGAGATCGATCCGGACTCGTTCCACCACGCCTCGTATCCACCGGCGCCCACGCCCTTCAGCGGATCGCCGGTGAAGGCATCGAACGCTGCGGCCCAGTACTGGTACCGGCCGCTGCCGCTCGCGCTGGCCAGGCGGTTGGAGACGTAGGCGTCGCCGAACTGCGGCTCGGCCGGCTGAGCCTTGAACGAATCGAAGCGCTCCGGAGGATCGGCTGCGATCGCGCCACCGACGAGTGCGACCGCCAGGGCCGCCACCGCGACGCGGGTCAGGGCGCGCGGCACGACCACGCGGCTGAGCGGCTGATCCGCCAGATATCGGACAAGCCCGACGGCTGAAGCGACGAGCAGGGTCGCCAGGAGCATCTCCTGCGCAGCGAACTCCGCGACGGGATCCGACGGGCTGTCGACAAAAGCTGGGCGGAGGCCCGAAAGCGCCGCGAGCGCCAGGCCTCCGAGCGCCGCGAGCGCCAGGCCTCCGAGCAGCCGCACCCGCGCCGGCCCCAGCGCCACCAGCATGGCGAGGCCGACCGCCGCGGCGATCACGCCCCCGCGCGAGGACGTGAGGTGGATGACAAGGAAAATCGGCGGGACGGCACCGACCGCGACCGCCCGGCCGAGGCGGCTCTCGGCCCGCGCCCCGAGCCAGACCAGGAGCACCGCCGCGACGGCCATGCAGGAGGCGAGCGCGTTCCAGTAGCCGAGCGGGTAGCTGAGCCGCCCCTGTGTGTTGCCGACCAGGGAAGCGATCTCCTCATCGCCGCCGGGCAGGGCCGGCACGAGCCTGCTGCCGAGCGACAGCGCAGCCACGGCTCCGAGCCCGATCGCAAGGCCGACCAGCCAGCTTCGAGCGCTCCCCCGAGGCGAGGCGATGGTCACCAGGGCGAAGACGCCGACGTAGCCCGCCGCGCGGACGACCTCCGGGAAGGCCCGACCGTCGTCGCTCGCCCAGGCCAGCGAGAGAGCGGCCCACAGCACCAGGCCGGCCAGGCACGCCCCGGCCGCCAGCGCCGTCGAGGGGACGTCGCCGCGCGGCCAGCCGCCAAGCGCCAGGCCGACGATGACCGCAAACCAGACGATCAGCGTGGCGATGGCGAGAGCGGAGGGGGAGTACCCCCCTTCCGCCAGCGAGAGGGCCACGTAGGCCACCGCAACTGTGACCGCAAGTGCGTGTTTCATCGGCGACCGGGCACCGGCTCGGTGTCCGTCCATGCGGCGCCAGGCGCGGATCCCTCGATCGTCGCCCGGCCGGCGCCGGAGGTTGACTAGGTTTTGCTCTTGCAAATGAGGCACGCTTTCGCCAAGTCTACGGTTGCCCTGGGCGTCGTGCTGGGCATGCTCCTGCCGGCGCAGCCTGCCAGCGCAGTGTCGCGGGAGTTCTTCGGGATCGATCCCTCGTCGGTCCCGAGCGAGGCGGAGTTCGAGACCATGGGCGCCGGCCGGGTCGGCACCTACCGGTTCCAGCTCTTCTGGCCGACCATACAGCCGAGCCCCGGGGGAGCGTACGACTGGACGGTGCCCGACCATCAGGTCGAGAACGCGGCGCTGAACGGGATCGAGCTGCTGCCTGTCCCCTACGGCTCCCCGCCCTTCGCCGCCTCGGAGTTCCGCATCCCCCCGCTCGGCTCGCCGGAGGCCCGCCAAGCGTGGCAGCAGTTCCTGCAGGCCACCGTCGAGCGCTACGGGCCCGGCGGCGAGTTCTGGGCGCAGTTCCAGCTCGAGCACCCAGGAGCCGCGCCACGCCCGATTAAGGAGATCCAGATCTGGAACGAGGTGAACTCGCCCAAGTACTACCAGCCGAAGCCCTCTGTGAAGGAGTACGCGGAGCTGCTGGAGATCTCCAGCGAGGCGATATCCAGCAGCGACCCGAACGCCAAGATCCTGATCGGCGGCATGTTCGGGACCCCGAGCACGGAGGGCGCGATCTACTCGTGGAAGTACCTCCGGCGTCTGTATGACGTCAAGGGCATCAAGAAGCACTTCGACGCGGTCGCCCTCCATCCCTACTCCCCGAACCTCTCCGGGATCGAGGCCCAGATCGAGCTGGCACGCGAGCAGATGAAGAAGGCGGGGGACCGCAGGACGCCGGTCTGGGTCACCGAGATCGGCTGGGGATCGGCCGGCACGAAGGGCAACCAGCTGATCAAGACGCCGCAGGAGCAGGCGAAGCTGCTCAAGAAGTCGTTCAAGATGCTGCTCAAGCAGAAGCGCAAGTACAAGCTGAAGCGGGTGCTGTGGTTCACCTGGAAGGACCCCGACGATCCCGATGCCGACGACTTCTCGGGCGCGCCCTGCCTGTGGTGCAGCTCGGCCGGGCTGTTCGACAAGGACCTGACGCCGAAGCCCGCGTGGGACGAGTATCGGAAGTTCACCGGAGCGGCATGACGCTGCAAGCGCGAACGATCACAAACGGACGAGGCTCGGATTGGAGTCCATCACAAGGATTCGCTAACGTGCCGCGCTCAATGATCCGAGGCGGAGGCAGGCCCAGTAAGCGTTCGCTCATATGCGCCGTCGCAATGCTGGCGGCGCTTGCCGTGACCGCGCCGGCGACGGCGGGGGCGGCGCCCGCCACCGATGAGTACACGCTCGACCTCCCGTCGGCCGGGGGCTCGGGCTCGGCTCCCCCTCCCACGCCTGGAGGGACTGTCGGGGCGGCCGGAGCGCCTGGCGCGAAGGGCGCCGGGCAGAGCGGCTTGGAGCCCGGGGTGACGGCGGCGGAAGCCGCCGAGAGCGCCCGCGCCCGCGAGCTCCGCTTCGACATCTTTCATCGCGGCGGCGAGCTTGCCGCGAACGGCCGCCCTGCGTCGGCGGTGGTCGCCGATTCTCTGCTCGACACGGGCATGCTTCCGATCGTCATGGCGCTTGCGTTGATAACCGGCGCCGGCGCCTGGCGCATCCTGCGAAGCCGCCGCGAGCTTCCCGGGAACACGGCGTAATGCGCCACTTCCACGTGCTCGCGGCCGCCTCCGCGGCCCTGGCGCTGGCGCTTGCGAGCGCCGCCCCGGCCCAGGCCGCCCCGCGGGAGTTCTTCGGGGTGGTTCCGCAGCAGTCGCTGCCCGTGAGCGACATCGAGAGGATGGCGCAGGGCAAGGTCGGGACCGTTCGCCTGCAGCTCTTCTGGCCGAACGTCGAGACGACCGACGACAGCTTCGACTGGTCTGCCTACGACGAGCTGATCGGCAACCTGGCCGCCGAGGGGATCAGGCCGTTTCCCTTCCTGCTCGGCGTCCCGGACTTCGTCAGCGCGGATGCGCTGCGGTTGCCGGTCGGCTCCGCCGGCGACAAGGCGCAGTGGGAGGAGTTCGTGACCGAGGCCCTGGAGCGCTACGGGCCCGGCGGCGAGTACTGGGAGAACCCGTCGCTGTACCCCTCCCAGCATCCCGGCGAGGATCCGAAGCCGGTCAAGAGCGTGCAGCCCTGGAACGAGGAGAACGCCCCGAAGCACACCCATCCGGAGCCCTCGGTGCCGGACTACGGGGAGCTCGTGAAGATCACGCACAGCGCCGCCACGGCTGTCGACCCGGATGTGGAGATCGTCCTCGGCGGCATGTTCGGCCGCCCCACCGGCGGCGGCGCGATCGACGCGTGGAAGTTCCTCAAGCGCCTCTACGGGGTCAGCGGCATCAGGGGCGCCTTCGACTCTGTTGCCCTGCATCCCTATGCGCCGGGCCTGAAAGGCATCGAGGATCAGTTCGAGCGGATTCGCGAGGTGTTGAAGAAGAAGGGCGACAGGCAGGTGAGGACATGGGTGACCGAGATCGGCTGGGGATCGTCGGGGCAGAGCAGCAGCCGGCTGGTCAAGGGCGTCAGCGGACAGGCAAAGCTGCTGAAGCAGTCCTTCAAGCTGTTCCTCGAGCAGCGCGGCAAGTGGAAGATCGCGGGCGTGCAGTGGTTCGCGTGGCGCGACCTCGGTGCGGCCGACGCGCCGTGTGACTGGTGCGCCTCGGCCGGCCTGTTCGAGAAGACCGGCTTCGACTTCAAGCCGGCATGGCAGCGGTTCACCAAGCTCACCGGCGGCAAGCCCTGAGCCGCGCCGGCGGCGCGCCCCCGAGCGCGGGCTAGTAGGCCCCGCCGGCCATCGCCGGCAGGATCACGACGGTGTCGGCGTCGGCGACGGGAGTCTCGAGCCCCTGCAAGACCCGCACGTCCTCGTCGTTCAGATACACGTTCACGTAGCGGTTCAGGTCCCCGTCCGCCGAGAAGAGCTGCTGCGCGGTCCCCGGGTGGGCCGCGGCGAGCGCGCGCAGCACGTCGCCGACGGTGTCGCCGCTACCGGCGACCTCAGCATCCCCGCCCGTGTGCGCTCGGAGGACCGGTGGGATCTTCACCGTCGGCATGGCTTGACGTTACTGTCTCGGGGGCTTCTCAGCCGACGGCTGCGCCCGCGCAGAAGGCCTCGTAATCCGGGAACTTGCCGAGCTCGGACTCGGGGATCTCGGGGACATGGTCGCCGCACACAGGGCAGTCGGGGTCCCGCTTCACCTTCAGCTCGGTGAACCGGGTGGCGAGCGAGTCGTACAGCAGCAGCCGCCCGATCAGCGGCTCGCCGATCCCGGCGGCGAGCTTGATCACCTCGTTCGCCTGCAGCAGGCCCATCACCCCGGCCATCACGCCGAGCACGCCCGCGGCGCCGCAGCTCGGCGCCAACTCGGGCGGGGGCGGGGTCGGGTAGAGGCAGCGATAGCAGGGCCCCTCGTAGGGCACGAAGGTCGAGAGCTGGCCGTCGAAGGCGAGGATCGAGGCGGAGACGACCGGCTTTCGGAGACGGACCGAGGCGTCGTTGAGCAGGTAGCGGGTGGGGAAGTTGTCGGCCCCGTCGACGAGGACGTCGTAGTCCCCGATGATCTCGAGGATGTTGTCCGCGTCGAGGCGGGTGCGGTGCTGGACGACCTCGACGTCGGGGTTGAGAGCCTCGATAGAGATCCGCGCCGACTCCGTCTTCGGCATCCCGACGCGGTCGGTGGTGTGGATCACCTGGCGCTGCAGGTTCGAGGCATCGACCTCGTCGTCGTCGACCAGTCCGAGCGTCCCGATCCCGGCCGCCGCCAGGTACAGCGCGGCCGGCGAGCCAAGCCCCCCGGCGCCGACCAGCAGCACCTTCGCATTCAGCAGCTTGAGCTGGCCCTCGACCCCGAACTCCGGCAGCAGGGTGTGGCGCGAGTAGCGCATCCGCTGCTCGCGGGTCATCCCCTCCGGCGCGACGACGGGCAGGCCGGCCCCCTGCCACGCCTCGATTCCACCCGCGATCGAGGCGACGTCCTCGTAGCCCAACTCGCTCTCCATCAGGTCGGCCGCCCGCGCCGAGCGGTTGCCGACACGGCAGTAGAGGATCGCCCGCCGGGAGCGGTCGGGTACGACATCGCCGATGCGCTCCTCCACCTCGGCGGGCCGCACGAGCGTCGCTCCCTCGAGGTGCGCCTCGTCCCACTCGTGCTGCTCGCGGGTGTCGACGAGCACCGCGTCGCCGCTCGACAGCTCCTCGCGCGCGTCGGCGGGGTCGAGCTCCTCGATCCGGCTCTTGACCAGGTCAATCGGTTCGGTTGTAGCCATTCGCTTGATTCTCCCGAAAGCCGCCCCACGCGCCCAACGCCCGGGGGGTAGCCTCAATACTTCAGAAAGTATAGCGAGGTTTTGGCGCGCCGCCTACGTGATTGGGGCTTAGACCTAGACGAGCGCGGGACGCATCTGGCGCAGCCGCCGGACCCGTTCCTCGATCGGGGGGTGGGTCGAGAACAGGCCCGCGAGGACGCCGCCCGAGAAGGGCTTGACGATGTACAGCGGCTCGGCGGCCTGGTTGACCTGCATCGGGATCGCCTTCGCTCCCTCCTCGAGGCGCAGCAGCGCGCTGGCCAGCGACTCTGGGTTGCCGGAGATCTCCGCCCCGGTGGCATCGGCCGAGTACTCGCGCTGGCGGGAGATCGCGAGCTGGATGATCATCGCCGCGATCGGCGCCAGGAGCACCAGCGCCAGCGAGGCGATCAGCCCGAGCGGGGACTCGTCATCGTCGCCGCCGAACCACAGCAGCATGTAGCCGAGATAGGTGATCGCGCCGCCGATCGTCGAGGCGACCGATTGGATCAGGATGTCGCGGTTGCGCACGTGCGCGAGCTCGTGCGCCAGCACGCCGCGCAGCTCGTCCTCGGAGAGCAGCTTCATGATCCCGCTGGTGACCGCGACCGCCGCCCTCTTCGGGTTCCTCCCGGTCGCGAACGCGTTGGGCTGGTCCTGAGGGATCAGGTACAGGCGCGGCATCGGCAGGTCGGCGCGCGTGCACAGCTCGCGCACGATCTCGTAGAGGCGCGGTGCCTCGGACTCCTCCACTGGCTTGGCCCTCGCCATCGCGAGGGCGATCCGGTCGCTGAACCAGTAGGCGGCGAAGTTCAGCGCCGCGGCCAAGACGAGGAAGACCAGCGCCATCTGGGGCCCGCCGATCAGGGCGCCGATCACAACAAGCAGCCCGGTCAGCGAGGCGAGCAGGATCGTCGTCCGCAGCGTCGCGGCGAAGTTGGACCTTCTGGTTGTCGTCATCACAGGCGGTGCGCCTCCTTCGAAGCTGTGGAGATTCTCTGGGGATTATGCCTAAAGGCCACGGCTTACAGATACGGCCCGAGCGCGAGCACGGATCAGGCCGCATCTAGGATGCCTGCACGATGAGCGACGCGAAGCGATCGCAGGGGGCCGGGACCGCTCGGGGGGCGGTCGTGGTCACCGGCGCGTCCACCGGGATCGGACGCGCCACCGCGCTGCATCTCGGCATGCTCGGCTTCGACGTGTTCGCGGGAGTGCGCCGCGAGTCCGACGGCGAGCGGCTCGCCTCGGAGGGCTCGGGCGGCGTGACGCCCGTGATCCTCGACGTCACCGACGCGGACTCGATCGAGGCGGCCGCGCGCCGGGTGACCGAAGCGGTGGGCGGCGCCGGCCTGCGCGGCCTCGTGAACAACGCCGGGATCTCCCAGCCGGCCCCGGTGGAGCTGCTGCCGCTGGACGCGCTCCGCGAGCAACTCGAGGTGAACGTGGTCGGCCAGATCGCGGTCACGCAGGCCTTCCTGCCGCTGCTGCGCCGCGCCCGAGGCCGGATCGTCAACGTCAGCTCGATCGGGGGGCGCGTCGCCTCGCCAACCCTGGGCGCCTACGCGGCGTCGAAGTTCGCGATCGAGGCGCTCAGCGACAGCCTGCGCATGGAGCTGCACCCGTGGGGCATCCACGTCTCGGTGATCGAGCCCGGATCGATCAGGACGGAGATCTGGCGCCGCGGGATCGACGCCGGGAACTCGATCCAGGAGCGGATACCGGACGAGCGGCGCGAGCTCTACGCACCGCTGACCGGCGGCGTCAGGAGGCTCGCCGAGCGGCTGCAGGATCGGGCGATCCCTCCGGAGAGGGTGGCCGATCGGATCGCGCACGCGCTGACGGCGCGCCGCCCGCGTACGCGCTACCTCGTCGGCACGGACGCCAGGATCCGGGCGCTCGCCGGCCTGCTTCCCGATCGCGCCCACGACGCGCTGGTGCGGCGCATGATCGGCGGCGGGAGCCGGTGACGGCTCGTGACGGATGAGCCGGATGCACCGGTGACGCTGCGGGACGGCTCGGCTCTGGCCACAAGGCCGATCCGCCCCGACGACAAGGCCGCGATCGTCTCGGGATTCGAGCGGATGAGCCCCGCCTCGCGCTATCGGCGCTTCTTCGCGCCTCTCAGGGAGCTCAGCGAGGAGGACCTGAGATACCTGACCGAGGTAGACCACACGGACCACGAGGCGCTGATCGGCTTCGACGCGGCCACCGGGGAGCCGGTCGGCGTCGCGCGGTACATCCGTGGCGCAGAGCCGACCGAGGCGGAGGTCGCGGTGACGGTGGTGGACGACTGGCACGGTCGGGGGGTGGCGACCGCCCTGCTCGAGCGGCTCGTCCGCCGCGCCCGGCAGGCGGGGGTCACCCACTTCGTCGCCCTGGTGCTCCCGGACAACAACGAGGCGATCGAGATCTTCCGCCACCTGGCCCCGGACCGCGCGGTCGAGCGGCGCAGCGCCTCCGGGTACGTCGAGTTCCTGATCGAGCTCCCAGAGGTGCCAGGTCCGGGGCGACTGCCCCGCGAGTCGTTCCTCGCCCGCGCGCTCAGCAGCGCCGCGCGCGCCCCGCTGGAGGTCAATCCGTGGCGCCTGCTCCGCGAGCGAATCCGAAGCTGAGCGCCCCCAAAGCGCCCTGCCTCCGTCTGCTACCTTCGCGCGCCATGCTTTCCGGCCGAGGCGGGTCACGCCGGGTGGCGCTGCGATGGGCGGTGGCGGCGACCTGCGCGATCGCGGCGCTGGCGCTGGCGCTGGCGAGCGCGCAGCCGGCGATCGCCGTTCCCCGGGAGTTCTACGGGATCGTGCCGCAGCAGAGCCTCACCGGCAAGGACATCCAGAGGATGGGGCGGGGCAACGTCGGAACCGTGCGCGTGCAGCTCTTCTGGCCGGCGCTCGAGTCGGGGGACAGCTTCAACTGGGCTCCGCTCGACGACACCATAGGAGGCCTGGCCGCGGAAGGGATCAGGCCTTTCGCCAACCTGTTCGGGGTGCCCTCCACGGTGAGCGGCAACCATCTGAGCCTGCCCGTGGGATCCGCCCACGACCAGAGGGAGTGGCGGGAGTTCGTGACCGAGGCCGCGACGCGATACGGGCCGGACGGCACCTACTGGCAGAGCGTCTACCCGTCGCAGCATCCCGGCGCGCCGCCGGCGCCGATCGAGGACTGGCAGGTGTGGAACGAGCAGAACGCGCCCAAGCACACCCACCCAAAGCCCTCGCCGCGCAAGTACGGCAAGCTGCTGAAGAGCACCCGGAGCGCGCTCGACAAGGTCGACCCGGGCGCGGAGATCGTGCTCGGCGGCATGTTCGGATTCCCCCGCGGGCAAGGGGCGATCGAGGCGTGGAGCTTCATGCGTAGCCTGTACAAGGTCTCGGGCGTCAGGAGCGCGTTCGACTCGGTGGCGGTGCATCCGTACTCGCCGGGCCTGCGCGGGATCAAGGACCAGCTCAACCGCACCCGGAGCGTGATGCGCAGGAAGGGAGACAGCCAGGCCGGGACCTGGATCACCGAGATCGGCTGGGGGTCCTCCGGTCGCGGGCACCTGGACAAGAGCCGCAGCGGCCAGGCGAAGCTGCTGAAGAGCTCGTTCAGGCTGCTGAAGCGCAGGCGGGGGCGCTGGAACATCGCCGGGGTGATGTGGTACGCGTGGCGCGACCTCGATCGTGCCAGCTCTCCATGCGACTGGTGCCGCACCGCGGGCCTGTTCCCGAGGAACGGCTTCAACGCAAAGCCCGCGTGGCGAACCCTGACGAGGATCACCGGCGGCAAGCCCTGACCGCCCCTGCCGCTTGTCAGGCGTTTGCTAGCTTCGCGCGCCATGACCTTCGGCCGAGGCGGGTCACGCCGGGCGGCGCTGCTATGCGCCGCGACCGCCTGCACGATCGCGGCCGTGGCGCTGGCCGCCGCGCCGACGGCGAGCGCCGTTCCCCGGGAGTTCTACGGGGTGGTTCCGCAGCAGAGCCTCAGCCACAAGGACATCGAGCGGATGGGGCGCGGCAACATCGGGACGGTGCGCGTGCAGCTCTACTGGCCGACGGTCGAGTGGCAAGAAGACAGCTTCAACTGGGCTCCGCTCGACGACACGATCGGGGGCCTGGCCGCGGTGGGGATCAGGCCGTTCGCCACCCTGTTCGGGGTGCCCCCGAGCGTGAGTGCCCACGATCTCAGCCTGCCGGTGGGATCCGCCGAGGAGCAGAGGGAGTGGCGCGAGTTCGTGATCGAGGCCGCGAGCCGCTACGGGCCGGGCGGCACCTACTGGCAGACCCTCTACCCCCTGCAGCATCCGGGCGCGCCACCGGCGCCGATCGAGAGCTGGCAGGTCTGGAACGAGCAGAACGCGCCGTACCAGACCCACCCGAAGCCCTCGCCGCGCAAGTACGGGAAGCTGCTGAAGAGCACCCGGAGCGCGCTCGACGAGGTGGATCCGGGCGCGGAGATCGTGCTCGGCGGCATGTACGGCTTCCCCCAAGGGCGAGGGGCGATCGAGGCGTGGAGCTTCATGCGCAGCCTGTACAAGGTCTCGGGCGTCAGGCGCGCCTTCGACTCCGTAGCAGCGCATCCGTACGCGGCCGGCCTTGGTGGGATCAAGGACCAGCTCGACCGCACCCGCCGCGTGATGCGCAAGGGGGACGCCAAGGCCATGACGTGGATCACCGAGATCGGCTGGGGATCGTCCGGCAGCGGGCACATCGACAAGAGCCTCGAGGGCCAGGCAAAGCTGCTGAACAGCTCGTTTA
>Ga0184637_10001919_pt1 | contig 13626 bp, 13 predicted proteins | sample PLM3_127_b2_FD_133143 | JGI IMG/M metagenome (GOLD analysis project Ga0184637, IMG submission 133143) | Groundwater sediment microbial communities from an aquifer in East River, Colorado, USA - PLM3_127_b2 | ecosystem: Environmental > Terrestrial > Soil > Riparian zone | place: USA: East River...
GCGCCGACCGCGCGCACCTCGAAGCGCGGCGCCCAGGCGAGGCTCGCGCCGCCGCCCATCGACACGGGGCCCTCCGGTCCGTTCAGCAGGTCGAACCAGAGCAACATGCGCGGGCCGCTGGTCCCGTACACCTCTCGCCGCTCGAGCGCATCCCAGATCTGCTCGCGCGTGCGCCCTTCGGAGTGCACCGCCACCAGGCCGCCCGGGTAGAGGAAGCTCGCGACCCGCTCGGTGTCGAGCGTGAGCAGGCCCACCAGCTCCGGCGTCGGCGCGAAGGCCCGGCGCGGATCCAGATCCTCGGGCAGCAGCGTGCGGAGGTTGCGGCGGAGCGCGTTCGAGTAGAACTCGGAGCGCGGGCCGGTCGCCTCCGTCATCCGGCGCCGCTGGTATTGCTTGTAACCGGTGCCGGGACGCGCCTTGTGGTTGTCGCTGGAGGCGATGAAGCCGTAGCGGAAGCGCAGCGGTGAGCCGTCCGGCTCGGGCGCGTCGAAGTTCGAGAGCGCCATCGTGTACTGCACGGACTCCTGCGGCCGCAGCGCGAGCGTGGGCTTGAAACAATCCCGGCACTGCCCGCAGTCGAGCCAGTCATCACCCCTGGTGTCGGGGAAGAGCAGGTGCGCCGAGACGTTCGCGTCGAGCGCAATGCGTCTTGCCTCCTCGACCCGGGCATCGCACTCGTCGGGATCCAGATCGCCGCAGCGCTCGCGCATGATCTCGCCGGCCTGCCAGCAGCAGGGCAGATACTCCGGGGTGGGTTCCGGGCAGATCTTCGAGCCGCCGTCCGCGACCTCGAACTCGCGCCAGGACCGGTACTCCTCGGAGTTGCCATGCCCGGAATGGATCTCGATCAGGCGCTGCTTCTCGGGATCGTGCTGCTCGCGGCGCAACGCCTTGTCCATGCTGGTGCCCGGGGGCGTGTAGAAGCCCCAGGTGGTTCCATGGGGAATCACGAGCGTCTCGAGGCCCGACTGCGCGAGCTTCTCGAACAGCACCTTGGGCGTGCCGGCGTTCTCGCGGCAATCTGCCGGAAGCTCGCGCGTGTCGACACCGACCGGGCAGTTCGGTGTCCCGGCAAGTTCGTTTCCGAGCCACAGGAAGTCCGAGTAGGCGCGCCAACCGAGCGGGTCGATCAAGCGCACGCGCCCGATCCGGTCGATCCCCTGGAAGATCGACAGGCTGCCGTCGTCCGGGAGCGCCGTGATCGGGCGCTGGGGGAGCTCCTCCTCGGCGAGACCGGGATACATCACATTCTTGTGTCCATAGTGGGTCTCCGGAGTCAGGCCCACCTGGGTCCACTCGAAGCCGACGAAGGCGACCAGATCGGGATCGCTCGCATCGCCGGCGCGCGCGTTGCACTCCCGCAGGCTCTGCTTGGTCTCCCGCCAGTGCGCCGGCGTGATCGCCTCGGCGTGATCGTTGAGCGAGAAGAAATCGAGCTGGGCGCAGTAGCGCGCGAAGTCGCAGGCATCGGCGGGAGGGTGGGCTCCCTCGCCGGCCATCACCGGAAGCGACATCAGGAAGGCGTCGATCGAGTACGTGGTATGCACGTGGAGGTCGCCGAAGAGGACGCGCTTGCCGACCGCGGGGCGCAGCCCGCCGGCCCGGCGATCCATCTCGCGGCGCGCCGCCTGCTGCGCGGTGCGCTCCTGCGCGAGCGTCGCGTCCGGCAGGCGTCCGCCCTCGATCTCACCGGCCGGCTGATCGCCTCCGCAGGCGACGATCAGCGCGAGAGCGAGCAGGCGGACGGGGCTTCGCAACACGCGGCGCAGGATACGCCGCGGGGTCCGGCGAAGGGAACCCCCTCAGCGCGGCTGGCGCGCCGGCGTCCCGTTGCCGAGCTCTCCGCGCAGGCGGACGAACAAGGCGTGCACGTCGGCGTGAAGCTCCTCCGCGCGGGTCGCGCGCGCGACCTGCCCGAGCGGAATCGAGCAGCCCAGCGCCCGCGGCAAAACACCGTTCGAGCCGAGCAGGCGCTTCGCGTCGAGCGCGCGGTAGGCGGTCTCGTCGCCGGCAGCGGGGAGATGGTCCCGCAGGACGCGATCGATCCGCACGTCCGCATCGCGCAGCCGCAGGGCGCGGCAAATCGCGGCGGGGACGAGCAGATAGCTTTCGATGTGACGCCGGCTCCAGGTGAAGAACTCGAGCCCGGGCAGGTTCGCGTCGGGCGGGCTGGGCGCACTGCCGTCGTCGCGGTCGAGCACGCACAGCGCGCGCGCGCCGGTCGCCTGCGAGCTCAAGCGGCGGAAGCGCTCGACCGCGCGGGCCGGCTGGCGCCCACCGAGGATCACCGACGCACGCGACAGCGAGCGCGTGAGGGAAGGGAATAGACGCTGCGACCAGCCTTCGAGAATGCCACGGTCCCGAGCGCCTTCCACGAAGAGCAGGAAGGGCTCGGGAGATTCGCCACCGCGTAGGTGGGGATCCCAGGACACGGGGTGAAGCGTAGCAGGCCCGCGCACGCCGGAGTCAATCCCTCTCGAGCAGAGCCAGGGCCTCGACATGCGGCGTCTGGGGGAAGAGATCGAACCCTTCCACGCTGCGCAGCGCATAGCCTCGCGCGCCCCAGAGCGCGAGATCGCGGGCCAGCGTCGCCGGGTCGCACGAAAGATACGTGACGCGCGCGGGAGCCAGCCGAGCCAGCGCCTCGACCGCTCCCTCCGGCAGCCCGGCGCGCGGCGGGTCGAGCACCAGCGCCTCGGGCGCCGCCGCTGACAGGGCACCTCGCTCGAGCGCGCGCTCGAGCGTCTCGCCCAGCACCTCGACGTTCGCGATCCCGGCGCCCTTCAGGTTCGCGCGCAGGTCGCGAACCGCGTCCGGGCTCGCCTCCAGCGCGAAGAGGCACTCGAAGCGGCGCGCGAGCGGCAGCGTGAAGCAGCCGGCTCCGGCGTAGAGCTCGAGCGCGCGGCCGCCGGCTCCGGCCAGCGCCAGCAGCCGCGCCGCGAGCGCCGGCAGCAGCAGCGCGTTCGACTGCGCGAAGACGCCCGGCGAGATGCCGATCCGCTCGCCGGCAACCTCGATCGAGACCCGCTCGCGGCCGGGCTTCGCCAGCGAAACGGCGCGCGCCTGGCCGTCGCCCCATGCCAGCTCCCACTCGCCGTCGCGAGGCGGCGGCCGCTGCGCGAGCTCGTACAGCTTCTGGTCGAGCGCGGGGAGCAGCACGGGACACCGGGCGGTGTCACACACAGCGTGCGAGCGCCGCCGCCGATAGCCCACGCGCCCGGCCTGCGCGAGCACGCGGGTGCGGCTGCGGTAGCCGTAGGCGGAGGGAGAGGGCGCGACGACGACCGGTCCGGGCGGCTCGAGGCCGCCGAGCCGGCGCAGGGCATCTTCGAGGATCCGCGCCTTCGCGGCGAGCTGTGCGGGATAGGCGACGTGCTGCCAGGCGCAGCCGCCACAGGAGCCGAAGACGGGACAGACGGGATCGCAGCGCTGTGGACCCGGCTCGAGCAGCGCCTCGACGCGGGCGCGCACGAAACGCGCGCGGCTCTCCGTCACGCGCACGCGCACGCGGTCACCCGGCGCGGTGAAGGGGACGAAGAAGACGCGTCCGTCGGGCCCGCGTCCGACGCCGTCTCCGCCCGCCGCGAGCTCGTCGATCCGCAGCTCGACGGATTCCACGCCTGCCCTCCCTTGGACCCCTGCGTCGCCTATCCTCGCACGTCGCCGCCGCGCAGCCACGCCGCCGCCGCGGCCCGAGGTCTCGCATGCGAACGCTCGGTGTAGCTCTCGCGCTGGCTGTGATCGTGGCGGAGCCGGCCGGCGCCGAGGAGCTGCTTGTCGCCGCGGCGGTGAGCCTGCGCGAGCCGCTGGAAGCGATCGCTCACCGCTTCGAGGCGGGGCACCCGGGCACGCGCGTGCAGCTCGCTCTCGGCGCTTCCAGCGCGCTCTCCGCCCAGGCGCGAGCAGGAGCGCCGTTCGACGTCTTCCTCGCCGCGGACGAGGAGAGCCTGGGCGCGCTCGCGGCGGCGGGCCTGGTGCGCGCGGGCAGCCGGCTCGTGTTAGCCGGCAATCGCCTGGTCGTGATCGCCTCGGCGGAGCTGCGGGTTCCGATCGAAAGCGCCGCCGATCTCGCGCGACCCGAAGTGCGCCGGATTGCGCTGGCGGAGCGGGCGGTGCCGGTGGGCCACTACGCGCGCGAGTGGCTGGCTCGCCAGGGATTGCTCGAAACGCTCGAGCCGCGCTTTGTCACCACCGAGCACGCACGCGCGACGCTGGCGGCGGTGGACGTCGGAAACGCCGAGGCCGGCATCGTGTATGCCACCGACCTGCAGGCGGCTCGCTCGGCGCGCGTGGCCTTCACTCCGCCCGACGCCGAGCAGCCGCGCATCGTCTACGTCGCAGCCCAGCTCACGGGCGCTCGCGCGCCCGCGCTGGCAAGTGCATTTCTCGCTGCGCTGAGCGATGCGGCGGCGCGCCAGGACCTCGAGGCGGCGGGATTCCAGCCGCCGCCCGGCGACCCGGCGCCTTGAGCGCGGCCGAGATCGCGGAGATCACCGGCCTCACGCTGCGCGTCGGCGCCGTCGCGACCGCCGCGATCCTGCTGCCCGGGGTCGCGACGGGGCTGCTGCTCGCGCGACGGAGCTTTCGCGGCAAGGCCCTGGTCCAGGCCTTGATCGCGCTGCCGATGGTGCTCCCTCCCGTCGCGGTGGGCCTCGCGCTGCTGCTGCTGCTCGGCCGCCGCGGCCCCCTGGGCCCCCTCTGGTCCGCGCTCGGCATCGAGCTCGTCTTCAGCTGGTGGGCCGCCGCGATCGCGGCGGCCGTGGTGGGCTTCCCGCTGCTCGCGCGCGCCTGCGAGCAGGCCTTCGCCGCGGTCGACCCCGGCTACGAGCGGCTCGCGCGCACGCTCGGGCTCTCGCCGCTGCGTGCGTTCCTGCGCGTGACGCTCCCCCTCGCGAGCCGGGGCGTGATCTACGGGGCGCTGCTCGCCTTCACGCGCGCGCTCGGCGAGTTCGGCGCCACCGCGCTGGTCGCCGGCATCCTCCCGGGACGCACCGAGACGCTCGCGCTCGGGATCTACGCGCGGGTGCAGCTCGGCGAGGACGCGGGCGCGCTCGCGCTTTGCGCCGTCTCCTTCGCAATCGCGCTCGCCTCGATGCTGATCGCCGAGACATGGCTGCGATCCAGCGAAGCCGGCCGATGAGCGAAGGATCCACACAGATCCGCGTCGAGCTGTCGCGCGGGGAGTTCTCGCTCGACGTCAGTCTTTCTTGGGACGCCCGCGTGGCCGTGATCTTCGGTCCCAGCGGGTCGGGCAAATCGACGCTGCTCGAGGCGGTGCTCGGGCTCGCGCCCTCCGCACGCGCGCAGATCCGGATGGGTGGAGTCTGGCTCGAGGACGACGCGCGCGGCTTGCGGCTTCGCTCCGAGCAGCGCCGACTCGGCTGGGTGCCACAGGACGCGCTGCTGTTTCCGCACCTGAGCGTCGCGCAGAACCTGGCGTTCGCGTCGGGAAGGAGCGCACCGCCCGCCGCCGGGTCTGCGCTCGCACGCGCGATCGAAGCGCTCGAGATCGGGGACCTGCTCGGACGCCGTGCGCACGAGCTCTCGGGCGGCGAGCGCCAGCGCGTCGCGATCGCGCGCGCGCTCGCGTCCCGCCCCCGCGCGCTGCTGCTCGACGAGCCGCTCGCCTCGCTCGATCTGCCGCTGCGGGCCCGCGTGCTGCGCCATCTGCTGCGGATGCGGGACGAGCTCGAGATCCCGATCCTGTGGATCACGCACGACCCGGACGAGGCGCAGGTCGCCGGTGAGATCGCGATCGTTATGGAGCGCGGACGCCTGGTGGCGGCCGGCCCCCCGCGCGAGGTGCTCTGGAGCCGTGCGGTGCTGCCCCTCTCCGAGGCGCTCGGGCTCGAGAACGTGATCGACGGACGCGTGGTCGAAACAGGCGCCCACGAGTGCAGCGTCGAGACCGCCCGCGGCCTGCGGCTGGTGCTGCCGGTGGCGCTCCCGATCGGCGAGCGCGTGTGTCTCTCCCTGCGCGCCCACGACGTGCTGCTCAGCGCCGATCCGCCCGGCCGCGTCTCCGCGCGCAACGTGCTGCCGGCGCGCGTCGAGCGGATCGAGATCGAGAGCGGCGATGCGCGGGTGACGCTCGACGCCGGCGAGCGGCTGGTCGCCAGGCTGACGACCGGCGCGGTCGAGAGGCTCGGGCTGCGCCCGGGAAGCCAGGTGCACGCCCTGATCAAGGCCCAGGCGCTCCGCCGGATCGCCTGACGCAACCCTCACCTGCCTCGCGGGTTGTATGCTCCAGTCCGCGGGGATCCCGCCCGCAAACCAGCCAGGAGAACGCCCATGAGCCCGCACAAGACCCTGCTCGGCCTGGCTGGGGTCGCCGGCCTGCTGCTCGGCGCCAGGCTCGCGCTCGCGGACGAGGGTTCGCCCCCGCCGTCGCCCCCGGCCATGCCGGGGCGCCAGTTCTGCCAGGAGAACCCCGGCAAGTGCGAGGAAGCCCGCGCCAAGCACCAGGCGTTCTGCCAGGAGAACCCGGAGAAGTGCGAGCAGATCAAGCAGAAGCGCGCCGAGCGGCGCGCGTTCTGCAAGCAGAACCCCGAGAAGTGCCAGGAGCAGCGGGCTCAGATGAAGGCGCGCCGGGCGGAGATGAAGGAGAAGTGCGCGGCCGATCCGGCCAAGTGCCAGGAGATGAAGCAGCAGATGCGCGAGCGCATGCAGCAGCGCCACGGCACGGGGGGCGCCGCGCCCAAGCCCGCCGAGTGAGCCTCAGTCGACCATCGCGACCGCTTCGATCTCCACCAGGAGCTGCGGCAGCGCCAGCGCGGAGACGACCAGGTAGGTGCTGGCGGGATACCGGCCTTCCTGGAAGTGCCGCTGGCGCGCGGCGACCACCGCCGGGCGGTAGGCGGCGTCCGTGACGTAGATGTTGAGCTTGACGATGTCGTCGAGCGTTCCGCCGCTCGCCTCGACGACCGTGCGCAGGTTGCGAAACACCTGCTCGACTTGGGCAGCCGCGTCGCCCTCGCCCACCAGCTGATCGCGCCCGTCGATCGACACCTGGCCGGAGATGAAGACCGGCGTGCCGGTCTTCTTGACCGCGTACGAGTAGCCGCGCGGCGCCGACATTCCCGGCGGATGGATGATCTGCTTGGTCATCGCAGTGCTCGGGTCCGAGGGGCGAATGAGATCACCGAGGTCGCGGGCCCTTCCCGGGCCTCCGACGGGGCAGGCCCATTGGGTCCAGCGGAGCGTCGCGCGGCGCGCGCATGTCACTCAGTGGGACGAGGCCCGCGAGCAACGCGCGCCACACGCAGCCTCGGGGGGATCGTCGACCACCAGGGCGAGCCGGCTCTCGTCGTGCATGACGAGGGCGCCGCCGCAAGCGTCGACCGATGAGCCCTACCCTCGGTCTCCGCGTGTTCGTTGGAAGCTCCCGGGTCCGGGAAGGCTTCCCGCGCCTGTGTCCGCGCGCATTCAGGCTCAACAGCACCGTCTGGCGTGCGGACCTCTGCTCGCTCCCACCGACACGAACTACGGTACGCAACCCTCGCGGCGGCCCATGAGGTCGACGGGAGCGAGACCTCGGCTTCCTCCACGCCGCGAATCGCGTACGCCGTCGATGTTACGCCCGTTCGCTCGAGGCGGCAAGAAAAAAACTCGAACTCAAAGACCCTGGTAGTAGATTCTGCGTGCGGGGATGTGCCAGAAACGGCCGTCGGGCACGTCGAAGGGCGCGAGCGCGCTCGGGTCGGGAAGCCAAGCCGTCAGGCTTCCGTCGCGCCCGCGACCGTGGTGCACGCATCCGGTGTCCAGACCGCGCAGCCGCGGCTCGACGTGGAGACCCTGCAAGGCCCAGTGCCCATACACTACGCAGTAGTCATGGCCGCGCGCCGACCAGCGCTGGTGCCAGGCCTCCAGCTCGCCCCCCGGCAGCTCCGCCGACCAGCCGCCCGCGCGCGTGACGCAGCGCGCTTGCGTCAGCCGGCCGAGCAGATCCCGATCCGGATCGCGGCCCGGGTCCGCGGCGAGCAGCGCGGTGGCCTCGCGGGGATCCGCAGCCCCCAGGCGCGCCTCGACCCGCCGCGTGCGCCGCTCGAGCTCGGCGAGGCTCCAATCCGGGTGCACGGATGCGTGGACCATGGCGAAGCGCTGGTGGCCGAGCCGGCCCGTCTCCAGCAGCGGCCGGCGCCGCAGCCACGCGAGCCATTCCGCGGCATCCGGTGCCCCGAGCACGTCGCCGAAGCTGTCGAGGGGCTTGCGCTCGCGCAGGCCGGCCGCCGTCAGCAGCAGGCCGATCTCGTGATTGCCGAGCACGCAGCGCGCACGGCCTGCGTCGACGAGCCCCCGCACCCGGCGAAGAACCGCGAGATTGCTGGGACCCCGGTTGATCAGGTCTCCGACCAGCCACGGCTCGAAGCGCTCGCCGTATTCAGCCAGCGCGCGATCGAGCAGCTCCCCCAGCTCCTCGGAGCAGCCCTGCACGTCGCCGACGAAGATGGGTTGCATCAGACGTAGAAGCATAACCACGGGCTCTGCCTCGACCCCGCGCCCCCTCGGGGACAGCGGCTTTCTTGCCCACACCCCGTTCCGGCTACACTGCCGCCACCCAGGCGGGCTCCCCCTCCAGGGCCTGCGCCTGTCCGGCGCCGATCGAGCTCGGGGGTCAATTGTCGAGTCGCGTCATCCTGTGTGACGGGGCGGAGCACGCACGCTTGTGGAGCCAGATCGGCTCCAGTCCCGACGAGGTCCTCAGCTGGGTGCCTCGCGAGAAGGAATCGCGCTTCCGCCCGCCGGGCTTCCACGCGCTTCCGGGGGGCCTCTCCGCCGAGGCGATCGCGAAGCTCGACTTCAAGACCGGCGACGGCTTCGCGATCGTGAGCGAAGACCTCGCCTTCGTGCGCTCGGCCCTGGGGGCGGTGCGCGAGGCGGCCCCGGAAGCCCCCGTGCTGTTGCTCTCCGACCGCGTCGACGACGAGGAGCTCCCCTCCGATCGGTGTCTGCTGCGCACGGGCCTGCGCTCCCTGATCCGCGACGACATCGAGGAGGAGTTCGCGCATCTCGAGAACCTGCGTCGCGTGGTGGAGCTGCGCGCGCTGATGGAGCCGCGCGAGAAGCTCGGCATCCTGCTCCAGCCCGATCCCGATCCCGACGGCATCGCCTGCGGTTATGCGCTGCGGGCGCTGCTCGGGCGCAAGCGTCCGACCGCGCCGCTGATCTCCTTCGGCGAGGTGACGCGGCCCGAGAATCGCGCGATGGTGGCCGCGCTCGGCATCGACGTGCGCACCATCACGGCCGAGGAGTTCGTCGAGTTCGACGCGCTGGCGCTGCTCGACGTGCAGCCCACCGTGTTCGGCGAAGACCCGCCCGCACGGCTGCGCTCCGTCGACCTGGTGATCGACCACCATCCGGAGCGCCCTGGCTACGACGCCGTGATCAAGGACATCCGGCCCGCGTACGGCGCCACTTCGACGATCCTCACGGAGTATGTGCGCGCCTCCGAGATCGAGCTCGGCCCGCGCCTCGCCACGGCGCTCGTCTACGGCATCAAGAGCGACACGCAATTGCTGGGCCGGGAGACGAGCCGCCAGGACATCGCGGCCTTCGCCTACCTGCACGCGTGTCACAGCCCCGCGCTGCTGCGCCGGATCGAGCGGCCCGCGCTCCCGGCCGCGGGCCTGCGCGCGCTCGGACGCGCGCTCGCCCAGAGCCACGTGGAGGACGGCATCCACCTGCTCGTGCTGGGCCGCGTGCGCGAGGACGTGATTCCGCAGGTCGCCGACATGGGCCTGCAGGCGGAGGGCGCCGAGTGGGCGATCGCCGCCGGCATCGTCGGATCCGATCTGGTGTTCTCGGTGCGCAACGTCGGCTACGTGCGCGCGGCGGGCGACGTGGTCCGCGCGGTGGTGGAGGGCCTCGGCGTGGGCGGCGGCCATCGCTCGATGGCGAAGGGCATCATCCCGCTGCGGGCCTTCCGCAAGGTCTACTCGGGCGCCTCGCAGGCGCACATCCGCGCCGCGCTGCGCGCGGCGTTCGTGCTGGCGATCCACGGCGAGAGTGGCTGAGCGCGAGGGCGCCAGCGGCATGCTGCGGGATCTGCTGGCCGAGGGCCTCGATCTCGTCGTCTGCGGCTCGGCCGCGGGCCGGCGATCCGCGCAGCTCAAGCAGTACTACGCCGGCCCGGGCAACAAGTTCTGGCGCACCCTGGCAAGGGTCGGGCTCACGCCACGTCAGTTTTCACCGGCCGAGTACCGGCACCTGCTCGAATTCGGCATCGGCCTCACCGATCTCGTCAAGCAGCAGTCCGGCGGGGATCACGAAATCGACTTCCGCCTCGCCGGCCGGCGCGAGCTCGAGCGCAAGCTCGCGCGGCACCGGCCGCGCTTCCTGTGCTTCAACGGCAAGCGCGCCGCGCGCGAGTTCCTCGGCCGGCGGGAGATCGAGTATGGCCTACAGACAGAAGTGGTGGCCAACACCCGGCTGTTCGTGGCACCGTCGACCAGCGGCGCCGCGAACGCTGCTTGGGACCCGAGGCATTGGCAGACGCTCGCCGAGCTGGTCCGTGCAAGCGAAGCGCGCAGCGAGCCGCAGGCGAGCGAAGCTCATGAGGCGTGTCGGAGCTCCAAGCGCTTGGGGCCGCGGACCAGGAAGGAATCGATCAGCTCGCGCCCTTCGCCGCAGCGCTCGAGCCCCCCGAGCGCGGGGACGAGCGCCTCGAGCGCCACCCGCGCCTCGAGCCGCGCGAGAGCCGCTCCCAGGCAGAAGTGCTCGCCGAAGCCGAAGCCCAGGTGACCGCGCGGCTCGCGGCGCACGTCAAACAGATCCGGATCCGGGAAGCGGCGATCGTCGCGATTGGCCGAGCCGAGCAAGACCGCGACGGTCGCGCCCGCCGGAATCTGCGCTCCGGCAAGTTCGGTGGCGCGCGTCGCCGTGCGGAAGACCACCTGCACGGGAGCATCGAAACGGAGCACCTCCTCCACCAGCGCCGGAACCAGCGACGGGTCGCGCTGCACCAGCGCGAGCTGGTCGCGATGGTCGAGCAGCGCCTGCACCGCGTTTCCGATCAGGTTGGTCGTCGTCTCGTTCCCCGCCACCAGCAATAGCTGCACGAACATCAGCACCTCGATGTCGGAGAGCAGGCTGCCACCCGCCGTCTCGGTCAGCAGCGTGCTGATCAGGTCGTCGCCCGGCGCGCGGCGCCGGAGACGGATCACACCGCGCAGATAGCAGAGCAGCTCGAGCGCCGAATCCACGAACTTCGGGGCGAAGGGCTCCGCGCGGCCGGCCCCGGTCGAGCCCTCGATGATCGCGTCGCTCCAGCGCTTGAAGTCGCGCTGCCGTTCCGGCTCGACGCCGAGCATCTCGGCGATCACCGTGACCGGGAGCGGGACCGCGAGCTCGTGGACGACGTCGAAGGGCACGCGGGTCGCGAGCGGCGTCAGCTGCTCCGCGACCAGCGCGCGGATGCGCGGCTCCCAGGCTGCGATCTTGCGAGGCGTGAAGCCGCGGTTCACGATGTTGCGCAGCGTCTCGTGGACGGGCGGATCCTCGGAGATCAGGTTGCGCGCCCGGGAGAAGGCCGCGGGATTCATGCGCAGGCGCCACGCGAAGAGCACGAACAGCCGCATCCCGTTCCACGAGAGAGGCGGCCGGCCGTCTTTACCGCCGTTCATCAGCACCGTGAACATCGCGCGCGACGAGAACAGCTCCGGCCGCTTCAGCACCTGCACGACGTCTTCGTAGCGCGAGACGCAGAACGCGCCCGACCCTGGCGCCCGGTGGAGCGGCGCGCCGTCGCGCAGCGCGCGATAGGCGGGATAGGGATCTTCGCGCCAGCGCGGGGAGAACGGGTCGTAATCGGTCGACATCACGCGTCCGCGGCAGGGGGGGCGCTGGATCATACTGCATCAGCCGTTGCAGGTAACGCGCGCCTGCCTAGCCTGAGGTCGCTTCGAAGCGGGTGCGGTAGTCCGAGGGGCTGACGTGCACCCGCCGCAGGAACCCGCGGCGCATGGTCTCGGCGCTCCCGAAGCCGCACTCCGCGGCGACAGCCTCGATCCCGCGCCCGCCGTCCCCTTCGAGCCGGCGCCGCGCGGCTTCCACGCGCGGGATCTCGACGAAGAGCGCGGGCGTCGCCTCCAGCTCGCGCGTGAAAACGGGGGCGAAGTTACGCGGGCTCATGCCGGCGCGCGCCGCGAGCACGGCCACCGACAGATCGCGGTGCACGTTCTCGATGATCCACGCCTGCAGCTCCTGGATCGGCTGGCGCGAAGCCAGCTGGGAGGAGAGCTGCGCGCTGAACTGCGACTGCCCACCGGGCCGCTTCAGGAACAGCACCAGCCAGCGCGCCACGCCGAGCGCCACCTCGCGCCCGTGGTCCTCCTCGACTAGGGCGAGGGCGAGGTCCATTCCGGACGTGACACCCGAAGACGTATACACGGCGCCGTCGCGCACGAAGATCGGATCCGGGTCGACGCGGATGCGCGGCCGCGGCGCGAGCGCGGCGCAGGCCGACCAGTGCGTGGTCGCGCGGCGCCCGTCGAGCAGCCCGGCCTTCGCGAGCAGGAAGGCGCCGGTGAAGACGCTCGCGAGACGACGGACGCGCGGGGCCGCCGTGCGCAGCCACGCAATCAGCGCCCGGTCCGCCACTGCCGCGTGCGTGCCCGCGCCCCCGGCGACGATCAGCGTGTCGGGCGGATCAACTCATCGGCCCGGCAGCCCCCGCGCGAGCAGCAGCACGCCGCACGACACGCGGACCGGGCCCTCCCCCGACGAGGAGAGCAGCTCGACCTGGTAGCCGGGGGCGCTCCGCCTGTCCTCGCCGCTTAACGACGACGCGCTGAGCCGCGGCGCTTCAGAGCCGGAGGCGGCGGCGCCGGCTCCAGCGCGGTGTCAGGCGTCGCCGCCCTGACTGGCATTTTGGCCAGTTCCGTGTTGCAGAACCGCAGGTTCTCCCGCGCCAGTTGATCGTCCGGGTCCATCGCCACGGCTCGCGCGAGTGTTTCCTTGGCCTCGGATAGCCGTCCTGCTGCCGTGCTCAGTGGACCGGTTCGCCCGACCAGCGGTCGCGGGAAGCCCAGAACGGACACCGAGGGCATGGGTGGCCGTCGGGATAGTCGACTCCCTCTTCGTGTGGGCACCCGATGATGCGGTCGGCGACGACAACGGTCTTGGCGCCTTGCTGACGGATGAAGGCGATGACCTGTAGCCCGATGTCCCGGTCCGTGCGCGCATCGCCAGCCTCGGAGAACCAGCGTTCGAGAGGATCGGCCTCAGCCCCCTCGGCTGCGATGATGCCGACCGCGACCTTGCTCGCTCGTTGATCGTCGGGCCCGTAGTACGCGATCGTGGCGATGGGGTGGCCACGGAAGCCCCGACGACCCTTGCTTCGAAGGGACGAGCGTGGATCGCGCCTGATCTTCACGGAGCCACCTCCTCCTTCTTCACGCCGCCTAACGAACGGCCGCTAAGCTGCGGCCGCGCGAATTCCTACCACGACTGTGGCGAGCTGAAGCCGCTCGTTCGGCTCAAGCCCGCGGCCGTCAGCTTCAGCGGCTTGATCCTCATCGAGGCCTCTCCCTGCGCCTACTCCACTCGGAGTAGGCTGGATGCTGGTCAAGCCAACGCGCATCCGCGCAGGGAGAGAACCGAATGCGATTCTACACGAAGCAACACCGC
>Ga0184637_10001920_pt1 | contig 13618 bp, 10 predicted proteins | sample PLM3_127_b2_FD_133143 | JGI IMG/M metagenome (GOLD analysis project Ga0184637, IMG submission 133143) | Groundwater sediment microbial communities from an aquifer in East River, Colorado, USA - PLM3_127_b2 | ecosystem: Environmental > Terrestrial > Soil > Riparian zone | place: USA: East River...
CGGTGGACGGCGACGCCAAACAGACACGCTGTTTTGGTTATGTCGGAGACGTAGTGGGCGCATTGATCAAGCTAATGGACCATTCGGGCTCCGTAGGTCAGGTTTTCAACATCGGCTCGACTGAAGAAATCTCAATCCTCCAGCTCGCGGAGAAGGTCAAGGAGTTGACGCACTCTGACTCGGAGATCGTCTTCGTGCCTTACGACGAGGCCTACGAGGAAGGCTTCGAGGACATGCCGCGCCGTGTCCCGGATACATCAAAGATCAAGCAGCTCGTCGGCTTCAAACCGGAGATGACTCTCGAGGGCATACTGCAAACTGTGATCAACTATCACAGCGGCCGGCTGTCGTCTCTTGACGATTAGAGTCGGAGATCCGGTCGTCTAGTACCCGCAGAGGCCAATCTCGGCTATTCTGCAACCTCTCGCATTAACGCATCTGGCGATTGGCGACTTCAATCGAGCAGGTTAGATATCCAACTCACTCACTCCGATCGCACATAGAAAAGTTTTCCACCGAACACCCTGTTGTTTCTTTCGTTACCTCGGCAGGCTATAGGCAGTCTGCATAACTAATGGAAGAAGAGGAGAGAAACTAAAATGCCAAGAGAAGTCAATGAAACCCAACCTACTACGACAAGGCAGTAAAGCTGGTCCCCACGGAAATCGTAGGAGCATACATGGTGCTCGCGGGAGTAATAGGTGTTAGCTCCGCAACAACCGCCGCACCGGCCGACTCACTGTCCAAAATCTTGATTCAAATCGTTTTCTTTGCGCTGTTAGTCCTGACGCCGTTGTATCTATGGAAGATCGCTAAAGTCACCAACAAAGTGCAATTGATTGTCACCACTCTCGCTTTCATTCTGTGGATCTACACCCTCGGTGGCCCATTCGCGGTGTGGGGAATCTACGAACCTAAAGTCGCCGCAGTGCTTTTGACGCTGTGGTCGCTAGTTGTTCCAGTAGTCGTCAGACCTGATTGACGAACGGGCTTTGCTTTCGCGCGCTCCGAGGCGATTACAGAACCGGGAACAGTAGCGACCGCGTCCTAGACTCAAGTCGAGATCTGTAAGCGATGTCATGGCACTTCTCGGTGTAAACGACGTCATGACACTCATCGACCCGGTCGCTATCACCACGCCACGCGGCTGTCGCGCCGCGATTCTGATCCGCTGCGGTTCTGTAGTCAGCGCCTGCTGACTTGATTTGACGTCCGCTATCGATTAGCTTTCCTCTTACACTAACCAGTCTAATAGTTTCCCAGTCTCGCTTTCATTATGCCGTTTAGCTCGCTCAATTTTCTGGCTGTAGCCGCGTCGGCAATCCTGGCGCTCATGCTGACGCCGCTGGTTCGGACCCTGGCGCGGCGCTATGGCATGGTGGCCAAGCCGAAGACCGACCGCTGGCACAAGAAGCCTACGGCAATGCTCGGCGGTGTGGCGATATGGCTGGCGGTGGCTGTCAGTTACCTCGTGTTCATTCGTCCCGCTACACCGCAAGGCTGGGGACACTTTCCGGGCTCGTTTCTGGACGTAGTAATGGGCGCCAGTACTTTTCTGTTCCTGGTCGGACTGGCGGACGATTTCTTGCACACCAAGCCATACCAGAAACTCATCGGCCAGGTGATGGGTTCGGCTTTCATAATCTACTACGGCCTGGCTCTGCCCTGGACCGGCTACTCGGCACTGAACGTCGCCTTGACTATCTTCTGGTTGATCGGGATCACGAATGCGGTAAACCTGCTCGACAACATGGACGGTCTAGCGTCCGGGATCGCGATAATTGCGTCCGGCTTTCTGGCGCTCAGCTTCCTCGCCACTGGCCAGCTAACGGAAGCGCTTATGCTGATGACCTTTGCCGGCGCGCTGTTGGGTTTTCTGGTTTATAACTCCAGCCCGGCATCCATCTTCATGGGCGATTGTGGTTCGATGTTTATCGGATTCTTTCTGGCGAGCGCGGCGTTGGTGAATGTGTCGGGTGGCCGCTCGAGAAGCCTGCTGCCTGTGCTCGCTGTTCCGATCCTGGTTCTGTTCATACCGATCTTTGACACTACCTTTGTAACGATTCTCAGAAAGCTTTCCGGACGGGCAGCGTCGCAGGGTGGGCGGGACCACACGTCGCACCGGCTGGTTGCCTTAGGCATGTCGGAGCGCCATGCAGTCTGGATGCTTTACGGTTTGGCGGCGCTCTCGGGTGTTCTCGCCTTATTGGTCCAGGAGGTAAAGCTCGATGTCAGTCTGGCGGCCATTGCCGGTTTCACAATTCTGCTGACGCTGCTTGGCGTCTACCTGGCCGGCGTTAAAGTTTACGACGAAACTGAAGAAGCTTTAGCTGCCGGCGAGAATTCTCTCTACGCATTCCTGATCGATCTCTCCTACAAGCGGCGCATCTTCGAAGTGTTGCTGGATTTGATTCTCATACTCTTAGCTTATTGGGGAGCTTACGCGGTGAAGTTTGGAGCGCTGTCCGGAAGCGCCGCGTGGAAACTTTTCCTGCGCACATTGCCGGTGCTGGTTTTCGTAAAGATGGCGGCCTTCCTCGTGATGGGCGTCTACCGCGGTATCTGGCGCTACACGAGTCTCGATGATTTGATCGTTTTTGCTAAAGCCGTGGTGCTCAGCTCAGTCCTGAGCGTGATGGTGGTGCTTTTTGCGTTTCGCTTTGAAGGGTTCTCGCGAACCGTCTTCCTCATCGACGGCGTCCTGATGTTTATGTTTCTTGCCGGGAGTCGGATGGCCTTTCGCTTGTTCCGGCAAGTGATTCCGGTAGCCAGAAGCGGTGAAGGCCGGCGAGTCCTGATTTACGGAGCCGGTGACGGCGGCGAGTTGTTACTTAGAGAGCTGCTGAACAACCGCGCGCTAAAGTATTCGCCAGTCGGTTTTCTCGATGACGATCCTGCCAAGAGCGGTAAATTGATCCACGGCCTGAAGGTTTACGGTGGCAATGGCGATCTAAACTCGGTTTGCGAGCAACATGACGTGGATGAAGTGCTGATCTCAAGTTCCAGAATGTCGGAAGAGCGACTCCAGGAGATTCTGGGTTTTTGCCGGACGCAGAACATCCTGGTTAAGCGCATGCGTATAACGATCGAGGATGTGACGGAACATTGAAGCGCGACAATTTGCTAAAGCGTTGAACTTTTAGATAGTCACTTATTCAGTAGTCTATGCCTGATCAATTAATGCAATTTAAGGCCAGCGCGCCGTTGAAACTGATAATGACGCTGACGGTCCTGCTCGCGTTGTTTTCTTCCTGGTTTGTGGTGCGATGGTATCTGGGCAATACCATCGCGGAATATTTTCATCCTGAGGATCATCGCCTGGAGACCGCACAGATGGCAGTGGGTTTAGCGCCCAACGATCCTTTGCCACACTGGAGACTGGGCAATCTCGTACAGAAGGAACTTTCCCCCGATCAAATTTCGCTTGTCATAGTCGAGTATGAGAAGGCGGTCAGCCTGTCGCCTAGCGATTATCGATTGTGGATGGATTTCGGCAGTGCGTTGGAGCAGGCAGGCGAGTTTGATAAAGCAGAAAAAGCATTGCGTGAGGCGGTGAAGCTTGCCCCTTCGTATGCGTATCCACATTGGTATTTGGGAAACTTACTGCTGCGCACCGATCATTACACAGAAGGATTTGCGGAGTTGCAGCGAGCGAGCGAAGCAAACGATCAATTTCAACCGCAGCTATTCAATCTCGCCTGGCAACTTGAGAAGGACGACTTTGAGGCGCTCAAGGCTGCGGTTGGGAACATTCCGGCGATACGCGCTGCGTTTTCGAAGTACCTGATTGAGCGTGGACGTTACGATGATGGCCTGCGACTTTGGAATAGTCTAACGGAAACTGAAAAGAGAAGAAGCCGCTTCGCTGCTGATCCCATTATCAGCAGTCTCATTGGCAACCAACGTTATCATCAGGCAATGGAGATTTGGAACGAGGTCGCGCCCGGCCCTGCTTATCACGCCGAGTTTGGACACATTCTGGATGGCGGCTTCGAAAACAATTTAGCTCACGGGCCGGGGGCGGTTTTTGGCTGGCAAGTACAGTCCAACTCGCAAGTGCAAATAGGAATCGATGCCGGCCAGGGCCACACCGGAAGTCGAAGCTTGCGAGTGTTCTTCCAGGTTCGTTCACACATCGATACCATCAATGTCTCGCAACTGGTCCCCGTGAAACCCAACACTGAGTATGATCTTGAATGTTACTTAAAGACGGAAAGACTCGAGAGCGCAGAGACTCCGGTGGTTGTGATAGCTAATGCCGCCGACGAGTCCTGGTTGGCGGGTTCGCCGGCCGCGCCCAGCGGTAATAATAATTGGCAGCGTGTTTCTCTTTCTTTTAAGACAGGTGCGAAAACTGAAGCTGTTAAGGTGAAGATGCTGCGGAATTCCTGTCCTAATAGCCCAGTTTGCCCGATCTTTGGAACTGTTTGGTATGACGACTTCGATCTTAAGCCCCGAAAATAGCGCGCTCGTTTCGCAGGAAACACAGGCGCCCGTAATCCAACCTTCCGGGTACACAACCTATCGCATCAGGCACACGCTTGCGAGCCGTTTCGCATTCCTGATCGTTTGTCTCGCAATCATACTTTCGGCGCTTGCATACGGCATGGTTCACTACTGGGCCCTCGCGCTTTTTTTTATTGGTGGCGTTTCAATCCTGGTGCTATGGCTGATTGATAGTTGGCACCTGGGATCATTTCGTATCAGCCGAAATGTTTTGCAGTTGCCGCTGGTGGGAATGTTTTTGCTGGGCGTGTTTCAACTTCTTCCGCTGAGGCATCCGGAAGACGTGGGCACCCATTCCATTCCCCTGGTCAGCAGTTTGTCGTTTGACCCTTACTCGACCAGGTTTATTCTCATCCAGGTAGCGGCCTTGCTAATTTATTTTGCCGCCGTCCTGGTTTTCACCGATACGCCGAAGCGTCTCCGATTGCTAGTGAGGACGATTACCGTCTTTGGATTTTTCCTCGCAATCTTCGGCCTGACCCAGTCGTTTACCAGTCCCGACAAACTCTACTGGATACGTGAGATGCCTCAGGCCCAGGCCTTCGGTCCTTTTATCAACCGCCATCATTTTGCCGGCTACATGGAGTTAGCGCTGGCTCTGCCGCTGGGTCTGGTATTCACCGGATCGATCGAGCGGGAGAAGAAATTCATTTATCTCTTTGCAGCCGGGCTGATGGCTGTTGCCTTGATAATGACGAACTCTCGCGGCGGACTCATCAGCCTGTTTGCGGAACTGCTTTTCCTTGTCGCGACCATGGGATTGCGGCGCAGGCACAAGCACAAGAAGAGCGAGTCAGAGGAACACAAACCACGTATCAAGAGCGCGGCGGCGAAAGCCGGGCTCGCCTTGGCAATGGTCGTGGCACTTTTTGGAAGCGTCGTCTTGTTGGGTGGGGAAGAGGCACTGACCCGGATGGTAGGTTCAGTTAACACCGATGACCCAACGACCGGACGCGCACACTTTTGGAGCGTTACTGTCGACATAATCAAGAATCATCCGTTAGTAGGTACCGGACTGGGCGCGTTTGGCGTGGTGTATACAGGCTACGATTCGCGCAACGGTATGTATAGATTAGAACAAGCACACAACGATTATCTGCAAGTCTTGTCTGATGGCGGTGTCGTTGGCGCGGTGCTGGGACTGTTTTTCGTTGTCGGTCTATTTCGCATGGGATTCGCGCGACGAGAATCTCGTGATGATTTCAGGCGAGGTGTGGCCACTGGCGCTCTGGCAGGCTGTTTTGCCGTGCTCATTCACAGCTTTTTTGATTTCACGTTGCATACTCCCGCAAACGCTCTCCTTTTTCTTGTTCTCGCGGCGTTGGCCACCATGAACGGACGGGTTGAGGACGTGCACTCGCGGCGGAAAAAACGTGAGCACCGGAATTCAGAGGCGATGGCACGTATAGACTGAAGTCCTTCATGAAGACTGCCCTCAGCAAACTGACTGGGCATTCACGGCGTGTAGTATCATCCGTTTCGCGTAATCAGTAATTGGATTCACGAATAACTGATCAGGAGGCGCCAGGCACTTGGTTTCAACTGCTTCGGCCAAAACTGAGACGACCAAAGAACGGGAAACTACGAAGGCTTCGTCGGTGCCGGGCCTCTGTCTCACGGCTGCTTTGAAACACGGAAAGCAAGACGCGCTTAACCACAAGATCGGTAGCGAGTGGATCAATATTTCAGCCGAGACGTTCGTAGAGCGCGTGCGAAATGTAGCGCTCGGCTTGGCCGAGTTGGGGATAAAGCCCGGCGACCGGATAGCGCTGCTCTCGGAGAACAGACCCGAATGGTCGATTGCTGATCTCGCGATTCTCAGTCTCGGTGCCATTAACGTTCCTATCTACACGACTCAAGCAGTTGATCAAATTCGCTATATCCTCACTGATTCTGGGGCTCGCGCAATCTTCATTTCCAACAGACGGCTTTTTAAGCATGCCAGCAAAGCGCTGGAAGGTCTGGATTTTCTCGAGCGGATTATTTTCTTCGACCCGCCGGGCGGTGACGCTATTGAGAGATCGACCACGCTTGAGTCGTTGGAAAAGAGTGGGCAGGAACGATCCATAAATAAGCCCGCGGCCTTTGGAGCTTATCTTAAAGCAATCAGGCCCGACGATCTCGCAACAATAATCTATACGTCTGGTACCACCGGCGAACCAAAGGGCGTGATGCTAACGCACTCGAATTTCGTGTCGAATGTGTTGTCGATAGCCGGGGGTCTGCCCATCTCGGCGAGTGACATTGCCTTATCGGTGCTTCCGCTATCGCACATTTTTGAGAGGACCGGATTTTATATTTTCTGTTACAGCGGCGTCTCGGTGTATTACACGGCTTCCTTTGATCAAGTCGCTGAAAATCTCCGCGAAGTGAGACCTACAGTTATGACTGCCGTGCCTCGTTTGTTCGAGAAGGTTTATCACCGCATTGTGAAGAAAGGCCTTTCGCAGAAAGGCTTGAAGCGCCGAGTTTTTGTACGCTCCCTGGATGTCGGTCAGCGCTATGCAGAAGCGAAGGATAAAGGGAAACTTGTGGGGCCGGCGTTGGCGTTGCAACAGAGGATGGCGAACCGCCTGGTGTTTTCGAAGTGGCGTGAAGGTGTTGGAGGCCGTCTAAGATATTTCGTCTCCGGTGGAGCACCACTCTCGCCGGCACTGTCTTACGCTTTTCTCGCCGCAGGAATTCCGATTCTGCAAGGTTATGGGGCCACTGAGACGTGCATCGTCTCCGCAAATCGTCCTGAGAACAATCAAGTGGGCTCCGTTGGTGTGCCCTTCGAGGGAATCGAAGTCACTATCGCTGATGATGGTGAGATTCTCTTGCGTGGCCCTAACGTCATGCGTGGCTATTACGGCCACCCGGAAGAGACAGCCGCAGTCCTGACTGATGAATGGTTTGCCACTGGCGATGTTGGCCATTTGGATAAGGAGGGCCGGCTCTACATCACCGATCGGAAGAAAGATCTCTTCAAACTCTCAAACGGAAAATACGTCGCGCCACAACAGATCGAAAGCCTTCTGAAGCAGAGCGAGTTTGTAAGCCAGGTTGTGATAGTGGGCGCCGGACGCAAACAGCCGGCAGCGCTGATTGTGCCCGAGTGGGAAGCTGTCAGGCAGGCGTTGTCTGCCGCTGGTGAGAACTTTCCGACCGATCGAGTTGCTCTTGCCAGGTTTCCTGCCGCGATCAGGTTGGTACAAAGCGATGTTGCACTTCTCACACGGGAACTCGCCGACTACGAGCGCATCCGTCGCATCGCACTGTTGCCGGATGAATTCACGATTGACCGGGGAGAACTGACACCGACGCTCAAAGTTAAGAGGCGTGTCATTGATCAGAAGTTTGAAAATCTGATCGAGGAGCTCTATTCCTAATTGTTAGTTTGAAAGAATCAGGGACTGCAGACTGTCAAATCACAAATTCCAAAACTGCGCTATCAATTCATCCGACATTTAACCTGCCGATTCACCCATCAACAAAAGTAAGCCCCTGATGACCCGCTGACCTACCGGCGGAACGTTCACCAACAACCCCGGCTGACTTGTCTTGTCCCAGGATCGACTCGGCTATGACTCTTAGATTGATCGGCAAGTCGGGAAGGCGACATTCTCCCTTGAGAGGCTGTGTGTAAAACGCCAGTAGTGGAATCTCGCAATAGCAAAAATCACAACCGGCCAGGTGATGTTTGACCAGGAAGCTGATTTCCGGGGCAAGTGCCTGGTAGTGAAATGAGAGTAAGAGGTTTGAAGAGGGGCAGGCCAGTTTTTTGCTGAATGACTTTACGCTCGAGGCCTTCATCGGTTTGCCCCCAGATTTGAGACAGGTGACCAGGTTAGTTGATCGAATTTAGAAAATACACCCGCTTGAGGGATTGAGGAAGGCAAAGGGGCAATTTTGCTCGTTAGCCTCAACCAGGAAAAACTCGCCGAGTCGTCCCACTTGTTCAACAGCTTAATAGACCTAATTGTCGGTGACTTCCACAACTTTGTCTGCCAAACTGGCTCCTTTTGTAGTCTGGAATCAATAACTTGGCGGAAGTGTAAAAAATTGTTGCTCATACATGGGAATGTTGCTAATATGCTCGCCGTCAAGTCAGAGAGCGCCTGCTCTTTGACGCTCGCTCCAGGGCAGCCCACCTGTTTTCTCAGGAATTACTCGGGCAAATTCACAATGACTAGCCGAAAATAGCCCCCAAGCTAATTCAAGACTCTTTCTCGAGAGACCTGTAGTTGTTGTCTTCCCAAGCCTTATCGCTATTGCGTAGCTGATATTTGCTTACGTTACCTATTTCAGGCCAGGCGCCCGCACATCATCAAGAGTTCCCCGCCAAAGGTGAAATCCCAGCAACTCCGTAACCCAAAGAACAATCCTTGTGAAATCTCTAAGTCGCGAAGTCGAAAAAGAAGTTGAGCTGACCCCCGTCAGCCAGGAGCCGCAAACTGCCCGCGCAAGACGGACAGCAGAGCGGATGGCGAAAAGTGGCAAGTGGGTCGAAAGCTTGCGATGCTCGGATGTAAATCGACTTTGGTCGGAATTACACCGCATCGTTTCCCACCATCCTTTGGTGAGAGCCTCGCGAAGCGCCGGCCTGTTGGTAGAGGAAGGCGCAACCACCGCTTATACCGACCTCACTCAGGAACTCTTCGTTCAACTCCTGAGCAAGAATCGCTTCGAGCATTATCTCGAATCGGAGATGACCGACTACGAAATTGAATGCGAGATCGGCCAGATCGAACTAACTAACCTTCTCACTGCCGAACTACGAAAGCGCCATCCTGAAAGCTATCGCCTTGCCCGTCGCATCTCTACGCTCATCCAATCAAGCGCAAACTTCCGTCGCTTTGATTCGAGCGGCAGCGGTGATGAACCTCATCGCCGACTGGCCGATCGAATTTACGGTCTTAGCGAATGGGCCGACGGCAAATGTCGTCGCGACTCCCACGAAGTTGAACAGCGCGTTCACATGATTCCAGTTTGCGCGCGTGATACGCGGATGGTTGGTTGCACGGGCGACTCCCAGGTCGTGATTAGTAATTCGGACCTGGAGGACCTCATTGTTTCCGTGTTGGACGCAGTTGACTCGCCAGTTGACGTGAGAGCACTTCGCAGTCTTGTCATGTCGCGGCTTCCGGTGATGGATATTTACCTGGTACCGCTCGACGGCGACGACAACGATGGCGAGGGCAATCATTTTCAACCGGTGGATGAGGGAGAAGACCCGGAGCAAGGGCTGCTGCGTCGCGAGTCAGAAGACGAAGCCGCCGGGTTTGTCGACCACTTCCTTGGTCACCTCCACGAAACTGTTCGGGGAAAGGTCAAACAATACAACCGCATTCTCGGAGTGTTGTGGCACTGCTATTTGAGCTCACAGCATTCTACGCAGCTTGAGGTTGCGGCTGTCCTGGGAGTTTCCGATTCGCTCGTGTCGGATTATCGACGGCGAATTGAACAGGAATTACGGGCTCTTTCGTTCTCTGAAGTAGAGGAGGCCAGGAGATTCGAAGGCGCATTACGCGAGCGCGTCAGAGAGCTTGTTTTAGTCGTCGACCAAAACGAGGTGGCAGTTTAGATTCCCGTGGGGCTTATTCAAAGGCCTTTACTAAACTGCAATTCGAGGCTGCCGCGCCTAGAGCGCAGTGGCTTCTTTGCTTTTTGAGCCAGGAATTCAAACGCGTGTCGAAATACGCTTCGGGGCACCAGGCCCCGAATAGAAGCTTGAGGTTTAGGGTATGTGTGGAATTGCTGGCATCGCTGGAGAACTTGAACAGACTCTAGCGGCCGGCGCCGTCGGCAGAATGATTAGTACGCTGGCCCGTCGAGGCCCAGACGGTGACGGAATCGAAGTCTGGAACAGTGCGGTGTTGGGGCATAGAAGACTGGCTGTATTCGATCTTAGCGAAGCCGGACGCCAGCTGATGCTTTCACCCGACGGGTCGATTGGAATCGTCTTTAACGGCGCCGTCTATAACTTTCGCAGTCTTCGCAACGATCTTGAGAGCCTGGGCTACCAGTTCAAAAGCCAAACGGACACGGAAGTGCTGGTCCACGGCTATCGGGAATGGGGAATCGAGGGGCTGGCATCGAGGATTAAGGGCATGTTTGCCTTTGGTCTATGGGATGACAATGCCCGCAAGTTGTTCCTGGTCCGCGACCGGCTCGGCGTCAAGCCGCTCCTTTTTGCTTTACGAGGTAAGCAGCTTGTTTTTGCATCCACCGTCCGCGCTCTACGTGCAGCTGGATTTGCTTCTGAGATTGATGAGCAGGCAGTTGCTGAATACCTCGAATTCGGTTTCGTAACTGAAGAACGCACAATTTATAAGGGCGCATTGAGAGTTCCAGCAGCTTCCATTCTGGAGTGGTCAAAGCAGGGAACCAAGGTCACGCAATACTGGCAGCCTCCGCCGCCCCGCTCGTCGGCACTTAGTTTTGCGGAGGCAGTCGAGGAAGCCGAAAGGCTCTTACTGAAAGCGGTTGAAAAGCGCCTCGTCGCGGACGTGCCGGTTGGGTCTCTACTAAACGGAGGCGTCGATTCCAGTCTGGTCTGCTGGGCGCTTTCACATTTAGGGGCGGACATCACTGCCTACACCGTTGGCACTCCACTCGACCGTGCGGATGAATACTCGCCATCTCTTCCGCGCTAATTTTTGCGTACGCCACAGTGCTGGCGAAGCTCGGCCACGATTGGTGGACTGACGAAAACTATTCCCACGGTCTGCTCATTCCGTTCATCATCGCTTTTGTTCTTTGGAGCCAGCGAGAACGACTAGCGCGCGCAGCGCGACGCCCCTCGTGCGTATGGGGATTAAGCGCGGTGTTGTGTGCCCTATTCGCTCTCTGGGCCGGCACTGCCGGCGCCGAACTCTACATGCAACGGACTTGGTCCTGATGCTGGCGGGAACGGTTCTTTATTTTTGGGGCTTCAGCCTCCTGCGCTTGCTGGTAGTCCCGCTATTCTTACTGCTCCTGGCGATTCCAATACCCGCAATAATTTTCAACAAGATAGCTTTTCCACTACAGCTATTTGCTTCGCGGTGTGCTGTCTGGGCGATGACTCTTCTTGATATCCCCGTGCTTCGGCAGGGGAACGTTATTGAGCTGATGCCGCTTGGCGCGCGTGAGACGAAGAAGCCGGAGGTCGTCGAAGCTTGCAGCGGTATACGCTCCCTGATGACGCTTGTTACGCTCGCCGTTGTCTTCGCATACTTCACGCATCCGCGCGGCGAAAATTCGGATGATGGCGATAGACCACCGACCACGCCTTCCAACATCGCTTCGCACATTGAGTCCCAGCTATCCCGACTGAAGAGCTATGGTTTCTGGCGCTCCACAATCATTGTGTTATCAGCTGTACCAATCGCAATCTTTACAAACGCGCTGCGAGTTAGCGGCACCGGTGTTCTGGTCCACTACTACGGAACTCGAGTAGCAGACGGTTTCTTTCATAGCTTCTCGGGCTGGGTGATCTACGTGGTAGCGTTTCTCATGTTGTTTGGCGTTGGCTGGCTGCTCGGTCGCGTTAAGCCAACTAAACCCTCAAAGCGCAAATCCGCGCATCAATTTCCACCTGTTGCGGCAGTTCAGCTAGCGCAAGCGGAAGGAGCGGAATAATGAAAGCCTGGCGCTTCGCGATCTTATTTGTTCTCGTGCTCGCCGGCGGGTTCGTGGTAAACGCCTGGGAATATTTGGGCGAAGCACGCGTCGAGCGAAAGCAGTTGAAAGATTTTCCCAGGCAGATTGGAGCGTGGGAACAGACCGGCGGTGACGAACAGTTCAACAAGGAGACACTTGCCGTCCTGCGCGCGAGTGATTATCTGCTGCGAAATTATCGTGGCGCTGATGGCCGGGTCGTCAACTTCTACGTGGGTTACTACGCGAGCCAGCGCGAAGGAGCCACCTATCACAGCCCCTTGAATTGTTTACCCGGATCAGGCTGGGTGATGAGTGAGCCGGGAAAAATCACAATCACGCCAAAGGGAAGGGCCCCTTTCGTCGCCAACAGATATTTGATCCAAAACGGCGACCACAAAGAGTTGCTGGTTTATTGGTATCAGGGTCGCGGCCGCGCAGTTGCGAGTGAATACTGGGGGAAGATCTACACAGTAGTTGACAGTGTCCGCTTGCGGCGTTCAGATGGCGCTATGGTCCGAATTACGACGTCGGTTGAAAGTTCTGAACCTGCCGCTCTCCAGGCTGCTGCTGATTTGGCCGCCAACTCGTCAAACATCCTGCCCGCATTTATCCCAGACTGATGTAAAGCAAGCTGTGAGCTTGCGGCGCAAACGCGGGGGATACCGGCAGCCCCGTTGGGGTGCTACTTACAGTTTGCGTTACACAGAAGCGATTCCCAATTTGCGGAAAGCCCTAGCAATTAACCTTTTCATGAAAGTGTCTCACTCTCGCGACAAATCCAGGCCCGCCACGGAAACGGAATCGGGAGTAAAACCAGAGACAAAAGATCGGGACGCTAACCTGACCCCAGGAATACTCGCTCCCGACGAGAGGAAAAGAGAATGAAAACGGAGTGCCGATCTAAAGTTTATTACGCCACCCTTCTGTCTGTCCTTTTAGCCGCAGTCTTCGCAATAGGCGGCTGCACCAATCCCGAAAAAACCAAAATAGCGCACGTCGAAAAGGGCGAGGCTTACCTGAAGGACGAAAAGTTTCAGGAAGCGTCGCTCGAGTTTCGCAACGCCATCCAGATTGACGAGAAGCTTGCATCGGCCCACTGGGGTCTGGCTCGCGCTTACGAAGGACTCCAGCGTTTTCAGGAAGTTTTTGAAGAGCTGCGCAAAACTACCGAGCTCGATAAAGACAACCTCGACGCGCGCGTGAAGCTTGGCAACTACTACATCGCCGCTGCCAAAGGACACCCCGAGTTAGTCGCTGAAGCCGAGCGAATGGCGAGGGAAATTCTGCAAAAGAATGCCAATCACGTCGAAGGCCACATTCTGATGGGCAGCGTTCTTTATGCCCGGAATGAACGGGACCAGGCATTCGCTGAAATCAATCACGCCATCGAGTTGGACCCTAAACGCGTTGAGTCGTATCTGAGTCTGGCGCGCTTCTACATAGTTATCAACGATAAGGCAAAAGCTGAAGAAACTTTTCAACGCGC
>Ga0184637_10001921_pt1 | contig 13616 bp, 10 predicted proteins | sample PLM3_127_b2_FD_133143 | JGI IMG/M metagenome (GOLD analysis project Ga0184637, IMG submission 133143) | Groundwater sediment microbial communities from an aquifer in East River, Colorado, USA - PLM3_127_b2 | ecosystem: Environmental > Terrestrial > Soil > Riparian zone | place: USA: East River...
AGGTAGCGCCGCATCGGCCCCGGGGACAGGGCGGCGTCCGGCCCGAGCTGCCCGAGCATTCCCGCGAGCAGGAGCCGTGGAGGCGCCGATCCACCCGCCGCGTCGGAAAGGGGATGGCCTCCGAAGCCGCGCGACCCCTGCGCGACCAGCTCGATCGCAGGCAGCAGCTGGGGCGCGACCAGGCCGAACGCGAGCACGCCGCCGAGCAGCGCGAGGCCGACCACCCGGACGCGCGCGCTGCGTGGCGACACGGCCAAGAGGGCAAACACGCCGTAGGCGATCGCGATCTGGACCTCGTACAGAAATCCCTGCGGATAGCCGCCCAGGAAGGCGAGGGCGAGACAACCCGCGAGCACCAGGGCCCACCTCGGCCGCGCCTCGCTCGCGAGTGCGTGGACCGCCCACAGGATGGCCGGCAGCCAGGCTTCGCTGCAGATCAGGGGGAGCATGTACAGGTCGAAGAGCAGGGGCCCCGAGAGCATGTACCCGAGCGCAGCCGCCAGGCGCGCCGCCGCCCCGAGGCCCAGGCGGCCGGCGAGCAGCCAGGTGAACCAGCCCGCGATCAGCAGGTGCAGGACGAACTCCGCCTCGAGCGCCTGCGCGGGTTGCAAGACCAGCAGCAACGCCAGGTGGGGCGGATACAGCAGCTGCGCATTCGGGAGCGCGAGCAGGGGCTGCCCCGCGTACTGGTAGGGATTCCAGAGCGGCAAGTTCCCGCGCGCGAGCTCACGCCCCAAGAACACCGCCGTCGGATGGATGTAGCGATAGAGGTCCCAGTTCTCGATGCCGTAATGCGTGGGCCGGTCGACGTGGATGCGGTGCCCGATCACGGCGATCGCGACCGCTGCGAGCAACACGAAGACGAGCAGCGGTCTGGCCGCGACCCGACCGATCATGCGAGTGCGGCCGTCGCCACCTCGGGATCGTGGAACTCGCGCCAGAAGCAGATCTTGCCGTCTCGGAAGCGGAACACGCCGATGTAACGATTCTGGTAGGCGGCGCCGTTCTTCTTCACCTGCGCGTCGCTGCGGTACTCGGCCACCAGCATCGAGGGGTCGAGCGTCGGGTGCACCTCGACCAGCTCGAGCGCGAAGCGCGAGAAGAGCGGGAAAATGCCGGCCTGCAGCCGGTGGAACTTCCGCCTGCCCTCGAATCGCCCCGGCATTCCCTTCGGCCCGTAGGGCAGCTCGAACACCAGGTCGTCGGTCATCAGCTCGACCATCTGCTCGTGCTCGCCCGCGGAGATGTGAGCGAAGACCCGGCGCACCAGCGCGAGGTTGTGCTCGCGCAGCGGGTGTTCATCGGACATCGTGCCTCTCCCGTTCTCGTGGCTGTGCCATCAAGCGACTGCGTCCCGCGCGATCCGTGCCAGGGTGTCGCAGCAGCGCTCGAAGCTGGCGGCGGGATCGCGGCCGGCGCCCAGAGGCGAAAGCACCACCTCGTCCGCTCCGGCGCCGAAGTAGGCATCGATCGCGCGCGCGAGCGCCGCCTCGTCGCCGTGCGGCACGACCGCGTCGATCATCCCATCGCTCCAGCCCGCGCGCGCCGACTCGGCCGCGCCCGGGACGCCCGCACGCTCCAGCAGCGTCCGGTAGAACGGCATGCGTGGGTAGATCGCGAGCTCGCGGCGCACGGCCTCGCGTACCTCGTCGCGGTCGGTCGAGAGTACACAGGGGATCTCGGCGATCAGCGGGGGGGCGGGCCGGTCGGCGGCGGCGGCCCCCGCGCGCACGGCCGGGACGAGCACCTCGCCGACGAATCGCGGCGGCGCCAGCCAGGGCAGCACGCCGTCGGCGCAGCGCCCGGCGGCGCGGGCCATCGGCTCGCCCAGCGCCGAGAGCAGGACCGGGACGCCGCGGCCTCCGACCACGTCGAGCGGCGCATTCACCTGGTACGTCTCGCCCGCGAACTTCGAGGCGCCCTCCTGCAGCAGGCCGCGCAGCACCGTCAGGTACTCGACCGCGTGGCGCACCGGCTTCTCGAAGCGCAGGCCGTACATGTGCTCGATCACCGGCGCGTGGCTCGGCCCCACGCCGAGCCGGAGTCGCCCGCCCGAGACGGCGTGCACCGTCGCCGCCTGCTGCGCGAGCGCCAGCGGGTGGCGGGGCCAGCTGGGCACGACGGCCGTGGTCAGGAGGATCCGGCGCGTGCGGGTCGCCGCGACCGCAAAGACCGTGAGCGGATCCAGGCCGAAGGCGGTGCCGAGCACGGCGGAATGGAAGCCGCGCTGCTCGGCGGCGACCACCCGCTCGACCGCACGCTGCGGATCGCGCGTCTCCGAGAACAGGATCGAGAGCTTCCTCACGCCAGGCTCCTCGACTCCGGATCGTCGGGCATCGGCTCGACCTTCGCAGCTTCAGCCGAGTATGACCGAACCCGCGCGTCGAAGACACCGCGCGAGCTTACGGCGTAGCCGCGATCCCATTCCACGAACCCGTCGCGGGCGGGCGCTGAAAGCTTGACGGCGGCTTGATGCGCGCGGCCGCGATGGCTCGTGACCGAACCGTCGGTCGGCTACCGGCTGCGCGACCGGAATCGAGCAGAACCCATCTCTGATTCCCAACGACGATGACCGGAGCAGGGCCGGCCACCAGCGCATGGCCGAGGTGCTCGCGGACGAGCGGCTGGCCCGGGGAGCCCTTCAAGTCGGGCCGGGGGACGCCGCGTCCGGGGCCGTCCCGCCCCCGGCGCCCTGAGCGAACTGCGCACGCAGGTAGGCGACTTCGCGCAGCAGCGTGTTCCGCTCCGCGAGCAGGAGCAGGGCTGCGAACAGGGTCGGCGGCAGGACGGGGAGCAGCAGGGTCGGGATCGCCTCCAGCGCGCCCGCCGCAGCGAGTGCAGCGCAGAGCGAGGCGGCCGCGAGCAGGACGATGCTGGGCGTCAGGAAGACGCGGACCGCGTTTCCTCCGACGACGCCGCGGTTGAACCAGACCGCCGCCGCCAGGGCGACCCCCGTCGACACGCTCACCGCCGCGGCGACGCTGACGGCATCTCCCAGCAGAACGGCCGCCAGCACCGTGGGCGCGAACACGGCGATCTGGATCACGCGCAGCTGGACCCCCCGGCTCATCTGCCCGCGTGCATAGAGCAGCCATTGAAGGTTCTCGAGCGCCGGCACGAGACCCACGTAGAGCGCCAGCCAGCGCAGCATGGGAGCGGCGCCGACCCACGCCTCGCCGAGCAAGACCCGAATTGCCGGCTCGGGTAACACCAGGAAGACCGAAGCGAGGGCGAAGGACGCGCGCACCAGGAAGTAGTTCACCAGACCGGCCGCGCGGGAGAGGCGCTCGCTCTCGTCCTGCACGCGCGAATAGAGGTTGAAGGCGAGCTGGTTCACGGCGCGCAGCGCCATCGGCCCGATCTCGGAGAACAGGCGGGCCTGGTGGAAGAGCCCGAGCACCGCATCGCCGAAGAACGCGCCCACGGCGAGTCGGTCGACCCGATTCGCGACCGTGTCGAGGCCTCGCGACAGGAACATCGGGCGCCAGAAGTTCATGATCCGGCTGGCTTCGGCGCGACGCATCCGAAAGCGGAAGCGCTGCTTCGTCCAGACGTGAGACAGCCCGAACGTCGACGCCGCGACGAGAACGTCCCGAGCGATCAGGCTCCACGGGCCGAAATCCCGCCAGGCGAGGCCGAGGGCAAAAAGGTTGGGGACGATGCCGGTGAGGAGCGCGAGCCAGGCCAGCCGCCCGTAGCGAAACGACCGCTCCATCAACGCGATGGGAACGCCCGCGAGCAGCGTCGCGATCCGCGCGACGCCGAGAATCAGGATGAACCAGGCGGCGTCTGCGCCGCGGTGGAAGAAGAGCACGGGTGCGACGGCCAGGGCCCCGGCCAGCCCGATCAGGCCGAGAATCCCCGAGATCGAGTACGCCGTGTCGTGGAGACTCTCCGACTCGTCGCGCGATTGCAGCACCGCATGTCCCACGGAGCCCGCGCCGACCAGGTTCAGGAATTCGTTGAGCGCCGCGATCAAGGCGTAGGCGCCGAAATCGGCCGGGCCGAGCAGCCGCGCGATGCCGATCAGGATCAGGAAGTTGAGCGCGTAGGTGACCCAGCCGCCCGCGCCCATGTAGAGCGTGCCCAGCAGGATGGATCGTCCGAAGCCCCGGCGCGGTTCGCTCGGGCGTTGGCTCATCGGCCACTCACTCCATCACTGGGTCGTGGGCGGTCTCGCGGCTGCGCCGGATGCCTCGGATACCGCGACAACGGTACCATGCCCGGAACCTGCCGAGTCGTTGGGGAAGCGAGCACGCTGCGCGGGACCTCTCGCGACATCGGCGGACGGCGCCCTCCCGGCTCGTGATAGGATGGCCGCCAGATGCGTCCCCCCGTCTCCATCCAGGTCGCGGCGGCGATCCGCTGCCTGCCCGAGTTTCCGGGCCGCGATCGGGCCTTCGTGTGGTTCCGCAACCGCAATCTCGACGACCGGCTCGTCGAGTTCCCGCTCTGTGGCCTGCGCTTCCGCGGTCCGCTACGCGAGATGTGCCAGATCGCGACGCTGCGGTGGACGCCGCCGTCGCTCGCGCCCGTCTTCGACGCCGCGCTCGCGCCCGGCGGCGTGCTCGCCGACGTCGGCGCCTTCCTCGGGATGTATGCGCTGTGGGGAGCGCGCCGGGTGGGACCCGAGGGCCGCGTCCACGCCTTCGAGCCGGTGCCCGCATCGGCCGAGCGCGTTCGGGAGTACGCGGAGCTGAACGGCTTCGCGAACGTCGAGGTGGTCGGCGGGGCGGTGGGCGCGGAGGAGGGGGCGGTCGAGCTCCAGCTCGCCCCCGGCGAGGCGGCCGCCGGCGTCACCTCCCGCTACATCGGCGCCGGGGCGGCGGGAGCCCTGAAAGTGGCGCAGACCACGCTCGACGCGTTCTTCGCCAGCCGGCGTCCGCCCGACCTGGTGAAGATCGACGTCGAGGGCATGGAGGCCGAGGTGCTGCACGGCGCTCGGGGCCTGCTCGCGAGCGAGCGGGCGCCGGTCGTCGTCTTCGAGGCGCACCTCGCCGAGCGCGGCGATGGCAGCTATGCCGGGATCGTGCGCTTCCTCGAGGCGCTCGGCTGCGCGGTCTGGTCGCTCGGTCCGCGCGGCGTCCGCCGCGAGCCCCCCGGCGTGGAGCAGCCCGGCTCGATGAACGTGCTCGCGACCCGGACGGATCTCGAGCGACACCAGGCCGTCGTGCGCAGCCTCGCGCGAGCTCGCTTCCCGAGGAACCAGAACGAGTAGCCTGTCGAGATCTCCACGCTCGACACGGCCGGTCCGGCGAGAGCCTTCCCGGCGACGGCCGTCACACCGGGGTTGAGCGAAGCGACCGGCACGAACTCGCCGCGCGTCCGTGATAGGATGCCGGCCGCGTGTCGCCGCGGTCCAGAAACGCCTTGTTCGCCGCGATCTCGATGATCGGATCGGTGGTCCTCGTGTTGCTGCTGGCCGAGGTCGCCGTCCGGATCTGGGTTCCCGGCGGCGAGATTCAACCCGATCCCGCGATGATCCGTTCGATGGTCCCGAACTTTCGCCGGGAGGTCGCCTTCGTAGAGCCGCACTATCGCCCCGGTCAGAACCAATCGGCACCGCCGCAAGCGGAGGGCCCCCTCGGCTCGACGTCGACGAACAACCTCGGCTTCCGGATGCTCGCCGACGTGAAGGACAAGCGCCCAGACGAGAGGCGCATCCTTCTGCTCGGCGATTCCTACCTGGCGGCGATGGAGGTCGACGCTCGGGACTCGTTCTTTGAGATCGTCTCCAGGAGGCTCGACGAGGAGACCCGCGGGCGCTGGAAGATCATCAACCTGGGCATCTCGAGCGGCAGCCCATTGCAGTACCTGATGCAGCTTCATCACTGGGGGGAGAGGCTGCAGCCCGATCTCGTGATCGTGTTTCTCGGCGCGAACGACAGTCCGGACGACGTTCGCACGGGAGAGAGATACGGGATCGTCACCGACGAGAACGGCGTCCCCATCCACCCCGCGAAGCAGTTCTCGCTGGCGCTGATCCGCGCGTCGCATCTGGCGCGATACTTCGCCCAGTTCACGCTCAACCGGATCCCCGATCTCTTCGTGCTGCTCTCGCCGCCGCGTGCTACGAAGGAGAACGTCCCGCAGAACACCTCGCGCAGAAACATCGATTCCTGGATCGAGCTGGCCTGCGAGGCGTCGGAGGCGTCGAAGCAGGCGTTCCTGGAGGGGACCGGCCGGAACCTGCGCATGCTGAAGGACGAGGCCAGCGAGCTGGGCGCCGGCTTCGCGGTCGTGATCGTCCACTATCCCTTCTACTTCCCCGACGAGCCCTTCTACGAGACTCGCTGGCCGCAGGATTTCCTGGAGGCCCTGAAGACGCACGGCTGCCTCCAGTCGGAGGGAAGGCCGTTCGAGGACTTCGCGCGCGCGTTCCTCCGCGAGAACGGGATCGAGTTCGCCTCGACCTACGACCGCTTCCTCGAGGCCAAGCGGCGCAGTCCCGAGCAGAAGCTGTGGCACTTCTACGATTACCACTACAACCCGGTCGGTCACCGGCTCGCCGCCGAGGAGCTACACGGGCTCGTCAAGCGCTTGATCGCGTCGAGACCGGGCGAAAAGTGACGCCTGCCCGAGCGCGTCTTCGTCGTCGGCGCGGGCATGACGGACTGCGCGCTGGCGCTGGGCTTCGAGAAGACGGGACGGGCGCTCGTGGTGCTACGGCCGTTTCTCGACTGACCCCCCCGGACCATTCACGCTCTCCACGGCGCGCACCAGATCCCCGTTCAGGGCGGCGTAGCCAGCGGGTGCGATGTGCAGCCAGTCGTGCGCGTAGGCGGGGGCGATCCCGCCCTGTGGGTCGCTCAGGAGCGTCGCGGCGTCGAGGACGACCACGCGCGGGCCGGCCAACGCGCGCAGGCGGTCGTTCACCGCCTCGATCGCCTCGGGGGTTCCACCCGACGCGAAGGGCCGCAGGAACGGCGGCGGCTCGCCGACCGGGAAGACCGTGCTGAGCACGACGCCGGCGCCGAGCGCCTCGGCCCTGGCGACGATCGCCTCGATGTTCTCGACGCAGGCGTCGACGATCTGGGAGCGAAGCTCCGGCCGCAGCGACACGAGCTTGAGATCGTTCACGCCCACCTGGATCACGACCACGTCCGGGGCGAGCGGCGCGACGTGGCGCTCGAAGCGCTCGCGGGCCTGGGCCGACGTCTCGCGGCCGATTCCGCGATCCACGAGGTCGAAGCCCGGCAGCTGGGCCGCGCTCGTCCAGGCGTGTGCGCGCGAGTCGCCGAAGAACACCACGCGACGCCCGTGGGCTGCGGCCGGCTTCGCCTCGGCGCTCAGCGGGTGCTGGGCGAGGCCCACCGGGTCGAGGCGGACTTCCTGGGCGACGAGGTACTGCTCGAAGACGCGCCGGAGCAGCCAGGCATTCGCCGCCAGCGACACGAGCAACCCGAACGCGAGAGCGCCGAGCGCGATCCGCATGTCGTCTGCTCCCTCCGTCCCGCTCAGCTGCCGGCTGCCCGCCGCGGCGGGTAGCCGTTCGCGCGCAGCCAGCTGACGATCGTCTCCGCGTAGAGGCGGTGGCCGGAGGCGTTCGGGTGCCCGTCGCCGGGATACACGATGTAGTCGGATCGCTTCGCGTCCGGTCCGAATGCCTGGTAGGTGTCGATGAACGCGACGCCCGCCTGGGCCGCCAATCGCTTCAGCTCCTGGTGGTCGTTGTGGCGGGAAGCGTCGCCCCCGAGCGCCCGCTCGGCGATCTTCGCGCGCAGCCCGAGGTCGGACGCAAACTCCATCTTGCGCAGCGCGACCACGACGACCGGAACCTGCTCCTGCGCTGCGTACGCGGCGGAGCGGCGCAGGAACTCCTCGATGGGACGCTCGTCCCCGTCGCGCGGAGTCGGCCCGTCGCCCGACGGCCTCGCGTCGGGAAGGAGGGTCGTCACGCGTCGCAGGCCCGCCTCCACGGGCTCGCGGACCACGTTGAGCGTAAAGGCGTAGCGACGCGGGAACGAGAAGTTCGCCGCTCGCGGACGCGCGACCTGCGCGGCGTCTCCGGCCGGCACGCCGTTGGCTGCGGCTTCGTGCAGCTGGCTGACCCGCAGACCGACCAGGATCAGATCGGCTCGGTAGCGGGTTCCGCGGGTTTCGATGACGTGGGCGAGCTCGCGCAGGGTGGCACCCGCGAGGCCGAGGTTGTAGACGTCGACGGGCGGGTCGCCGGGCCCTGCCAGCAGGCTCTCGAGCTGGCTCGAGAAGCGCTCCTCGAGCGCGACGCCGGCGCCCAGGACGAACGAGTCGCCGAGCACGAGGACGCGGAAGACGCCCGGCGCCTTGTCCTGCGCGAACGGGCCATCCCGGAAGCCGTCGTCGTTGATCTGCCATGTCTTGCCGTTGACGCGGACGCTCGCATGGGGCTTGAACAGATAGCCGAGCTCGGGGTCGCCGGACGGCGTCGTGAAGCCCGGCAGCGCGGTCACCGGAAGCGGCGAGTAGTCCCGGAACGCGCGGATCGCGTCGGCGCCGAAGTAGCGCGCGCGGAACAGCAGCTCACCTCCGGCCAGCAGCGCGAGCGCGCCGAATGCGAGCATCGCGAAGACCGGCAGGAAGCGGCGCAGCGTCGGAACCAGCAGGAAGGCAGCCGCACCGGCGAGCGGCGCCGCCAGCAGTCCGGCCCAGGTGGCCGACGCGACCAGGCAGAGCCCCGCGACGCACGCGTACGCCGCGAGCGCCGCCGCGAAGATCAGATGGTCCCGGTAGGCTTGCCAGATCGGAGCGAACAACGGTTGCCTTCGATGCTCGACTAGAACTGAAAGTAGATGAACTCCTGCGCAGTCCCCAGCGCGGACTGGAAGAGGATCCAGTACGCGAAGCTCGCGGCAGCCAGATACAGGGCGCTCGCCACCTGCCACGCGGGACGCAGGCGCAGCCACACCAGCAGATCGTTCGCCTTGAACTGGAGCAGCTCGAACGCGACCAGCGGAGCCGTGAGCAGCGCGAGGCGCGCGAACAGCTCTTCGGCTCGCGGCGTGAGAGCGAAGCTCGTCGCGATGGTGCGTACGAAGTCCACGACCTGCCCGACGCTCTCTGCCCGGAAGATCAGCCAGCCGAAGCTCGTGAGCTGGAAGTACAGCGCGGCGAGCGCGAGATGCGCGAGCAGCCGTGGCTCGCGACGCGGCGCCCTTCCGGTGCGGCTGCGCCACTCCGTGAACAGGCGGTGCGCGACCAGCAGCAGGCCGTGATACGCGCCCCACAGGATCATCGTCCACTTGGCGCCGTGCCAGAGGCCTCCGAGCACCATCGTGATCATCAGGTTGCGGTAGGTGAGGAAGCTGCCCCGTCGGTTTCCGCCCAGGGAGATGTAGAGATAATCCCGCAGCCAGGTGGAGAGGCTGATGTGCCAGCGCCGCCAGAAGTCGGACGGATTGGTCGCGAAGTAGGGCAGGTCGAAGTTCAGCATCAGCTCGAAGCCCATCAGCTTCGCGATGCCGCGCGCGATGTCCGTGTACCCGGAGAAATCGCAGTAGATCTGGAACGCGAAGGCGTAGACCGCGATCAGCTGCTCCGCGCCTCCGTAGCTCGCGTGGTCGTCGAAGACCTGGTTGACGATCAGCGCGCAGTGATCGGCGATCACGATCTTCTTGATCAGGCCCCAGGCGACCAGGTAGACGCCGTCGCGGAACCCGTCCGGCGTGAGGCGGCGGGGCTTCACGACCTGCGGCAGCAGCGACTTCGCCCGCTCGATCGGACCCGCGACGAGCTGCGGGAACAGGCTCACGACCAGGGCGAGATCGAAGAAGTTCCGGCTCGGGCGCAACTGGCCCCGATAGACGTCGATCGTGTAGCTGAGGCTCTGGAACGTGTAGAAGGAGATGCCGATGGGCAGCACGAGGTCGAGGTGGAGCCAGGCAGGATCGACGCCGAACCCGCGCAGGCCGAGCTCCAGGCTGTCGACGAAGAAGTCGTAGTACTTGAAGAACCCGAGCAGGCCGAGCCCCGTCGCCAGACTGACGAGCAGCCAGCGACGGCGCCGCACGGGATCGGACGCCGCGGCGATCCGTCGGGCGACGAAGAAGTCGACGGTCGTCGAGAAGAACAGCAGCCCCAGGAAGCGCCAATCCCACCAGCCATAGAAGACGTAGCTCGCGACCAGCAGCAGTCCGTTCTGGGCGCGGTGAGGCAGGTTGAGATAGAGCAGGTAGACGATCGTGAAGAAGACGAAGAACTGAGGGGAGTTGAAGAGCACGACTAGCGAGAGGGCTTCACGAGCGCGCGCGGGCCCAGCGGGCCGCTGCTCCGGCGCTGCCTGCTCACGCGCTGCGGGACGCTCGACATCGGCGCGTCACGGTACCACCTGAGCGACCGCCCGGCAGGCGGGTCGAGCGCGCTGGACCCGCCGCCCCCATTGGATTTCAGTACGCTACCGCGCGGCCGCCACCAGACCGATCGGAACGCGCGATGACCGACTCGCCCGAGCTCTCCATCGTGATGCCTTGCCTGAACGAGGCGGAGACGCTCGCCACCTGCATCGGCAAGGCGCGCGGCTTCCTCGAACGCCACGGCATCGACGGCGAGGTGATCGTCGCCGACAACGGCAGCACCGACGGTTCGCGCGCGATCGCCGCCGGCCTGGGTGCCCGCGTCGTGCCCGTGGCGGAGCGGGGCTACGGCGCGGCACTCCAGGGTGGGATCGCCGCCGCGCGCGGCCGCTACGTCATCATGGGGGACGCCGACGACAGCTACGACTTCAGCGCCCTGATGCCGTTCGTCGAGAAGCTGCGCGAGGGCTACGACCTCGTGATGGGCAATCGCTTCCGGGGCGGGATCCGGCCCGGGGCGATGCCGCCGCTGCACCGCTACCTCGGAAACCCCGTCCTCACGGGCATCGGCCGCCTGCTGTTCCGGAGCGTCTGTGGCGACTTCCACTGCGGACTGCGGGGGTTCCGCAAGGAAGCCGTCGAACAGCTCGGGCTTCAGACCACCGGCATGGAGTTCGCGTCGGAGATGGTCGTGAAGGCGACCGTGCTGAGGCTACGAGTCACCGAGGTGCCCACGACGCTCTCGCCCGACGGCCGCTCGCGCCCTCCGCACCTGCGCAGCTGGCGCGACGGATGGAGGCATCTCCGCTTCCTGCTCCTCTACAGCCCGCGCTGGCTCTTCCTCTACCCGGGAATCGCGCTGATGGCCGTGGGCACGCTCGGAATGCTGTGGATCCTGCCCGGGACGCGTCAGGTCGGCAGCGTCGGCTTCGACGTGAACACGCTGCTCTACGCGGCGGCGGCCGTCTTCATCGGGTTCCAGTCGGTGAACTTCGCCGTCTTCACGAAGATCTACGCCGTCAACGAGGGACTGCTGCCCGAGGATCCGAGGCTCAATCAGGTCTTCCGTTACGTCCGGCTCGAGCTGGGAATCCTGGTGGGCGCCGGGCTGGTGGCGCTGGGCCTGATCGGATCGCTGTGGGCGATCAGCGACTGGCGGGCGCGCTCCTTCGGCGCGCTGAACCCGCAGCAGACGTTGCGGCTGGTGGTTCCCGCCGTGTTGGCCCTGATACTGGGCTTTCAGACCGTGCTGTCGAGCTTCTTCCTGAGCGTGCTCGGCCTGAGCCGCCGCCGCCGCTGACGCCGCCACGCGGCTCCGCAGGCTCAAGCATCCAGGCTCGCGATCCGGTGTGCGTTCGCCATCACGGTGAAGGTGATGGTGGTCGACGGGATCGTCGGGAACACCGTCGCGTCGACCGCGTGGACGCGCGTGAAGCCGTGCGGTCGGCCCAGCAGATCGCTCTCGAAGGCCGATGGCGACGCCCGCATCGGGAACGTGCCGCCGCTGTGAAAGCCTCTGCCCGCCGGCGCGATTTGGAGCAGCGGAGCGAGGGGCAGGGCGCGCAGGTCCGGCGCATGACGCAGCAGGCGCCGGACGACGCGACGCAGGTTCGGCCGCGTGAGCGGATTGCGCTGCTCCTCGAGAACCAGGGTCCCGACTTCGCCGTCGCGCCGCAGCGAGACCCGAATCGAGGGCGACAGCTCCGAGTGGAGGTAGCCCTGGATCACCAGCATGCGCGAGAGCAGGGCGTCGACCGCCGGTCGCGCAGCGCGCGCGAGCGGACCCAGCAGGCGCGCGAACAGAGCCTCGAACAGATCGCTGTAGCCGTAGACCTGGAGGTGCACGTTGCGGGGGCCGACCTGTGGGTGGCGCAGCTCCAGGAAGAGCTGGGCGAGCGTGTGCAACGCCTCGTGACGCGGTGCCGGCACGCCGCGCAGGCGCAACAGGGGCAGCAGGAAGTACTGCGAGTCCTGCATGAGGACGGGCCGGTCGAACGCTTCGAGCGATGCCAGCAGAAGGCGTGTGGTGGCGACCGCGCCGCAGGCGACGTACACCCGTTCCGCCTCGAAGCGCACGGCATCGCCCGAGGCGAGAGAGCGTCCGATCAGGCTGACCCCGCGCGGCCCCTCGACGAGGCGGTCCACGATGCAGCCCGACCGGTAGTGCAGGCCGCTCCGCCGCAGCTCCGCGAGCGTGGCGCTGGCGTCGTAGATGAGGCCGTAGGGGCAGCCGTGCAGGCACATCTGGCAGTAGACGCATCCGGGCCCCCGAGCGTCCGTCTCGGCCCGCACCGCGAGGCGGGAGCGCCCGAAGCGCAGTCCCGCCCGTTGCAGCCTCTCCCGGCGCCGCTCGAGGTCGGCCAGCAGCGCGCGGGCCTGGGCGCTCGGCGCGAGGGGGCGGGGGGCGTCGGCGTGGAGCGGCAGCTCAGCCGCCAGGTCGTCGGATACGCCCGCGATCGGCATCCAGGCGGTCACGGCGCGGTAGTGCGGGGCGAGATCACTCGCCGCGATCGGCCAGTCGGCGAGGTCCTCGGCGAGGTAGGGGAGGACGGCGGAGCCCCACACCGTGCTGAAGCCTCCGCGGGCCAGCGTGGGTCGCGTCGCGCAGCCGCGGTTCTCGAAGGGAAGCAGGCGCTCGACGTCCTGGTAGGGGAACGTCGAGCCGAAGCTGTACTTGAGAGGCACCCCGCCCAGCTCCACCGGGGACTGGCGGCGCGCCTCTGCGAGCAGCGTCTGCGGCCATTCCTCGTGACGTCGCCTGGCCAGCTCGTCGACGATCGCGCGGCGCTCGGGCTCGAGCTCGATGCCGGCATCGAGCAAGGTGACATCGGCCCCGCGGTCGAGGAGCGCCTTGGCGCAGGCGACGCCGGCGGGACCCGAGCCGATCACGATCACCACGGCGCCGCTCCCCCGCACGGCTGCGTGTCGCTCCGTGCACTCGCGCGCGCCGTCCCGGAGCGGCAGTGAACGCGCAATCACCCGCCCGAGGGTAGCGTCTCGGATCGCGACTGGAGTCCGCAACCAGCGCTCCGGATTCAGCGCCGCGATCGGAAAACAGCATGGCTGGTGGGGAGCTAGCCGGTTACGCTGTGCCGCCGCCGAGCGTCGCCACGGCATGAGCCACAGCGCCATCGGGGAGAAGCCGCGGGAAGCATTGGGGAAGGCATGCTGATACTGGGGCTGAACAACGGGATCGACGCGGGGGCTGCGCTGGTGGAGGAGGGGCGGGTGCTGTGCGCCGTCAACGAAGAGCGCCTGAACCGCAAGAAGATGTTCTGGGGGCCGCCGCTGCTTTCGCTGGAGGAGGTGCTGCGGATCGCCGACGTGGATGCTGGCGAGATCGGG
>Ga0184637_10001922_pt1 | contig 13614 bp, 12 predicted proteins | sample PLM3_127_b2_FD_133143 | JGI IMG/M metagenome (GOLD analysis project Ga0184637, IMG submission 133143) | Groundwater sediment microbial communities from an aquifer in East River, Colorado, USA - PLM3_127_b2 | ecosystem: Environmental > Terrestrial > Soil > Riparian zone | place: USA: East River...
CGGCCACACGCCGGATCACATCTATCTCGGCGCAGCGCAGGCGCTGCGCGCGGACCTGCACTCCGCGCAGTAGCCGCCCGGCACAATGGAACGACGATGGCCGTGACGTTTGCCGACAAGCTGGCGCGGATGCCCCACTACGAGGCCGGGATGCACCTCGACGAGGCGCGCGAAACCTACGACGCCGACGACGTGGTCAAGCTGGCCTCGAACGAGTGCCCGTGGCCGCCGCACCCCGCCGTGCTCGAGGTGGTCGCGAAGGAGGCGGCGGGCGCGCATCGCTATCCGGATCAGCACGCGCGCCTGCTGCGGCGGCGGATCGCCGAGCGCTACGACTTCGACCCGGCCGGGATCGCGGTCGGAAACGGCTCCTGCGAGATCCTGCTCGCCACTGCCGTGGCGCTGTGCGAGCCGGGAGCGGAGATCGTCTTCGCGTGGCCCGCGTTCTCGATCTACCTCCACCTTGCGGCGCTGTCCGGCGCGCGAGAGATCCGGGTCCCGCTCAGCGACGACTACGTCCACGACCTCGAGGCGATGCTGACCGAGGTCACGGCCGCCACGCAGCTCGTCGTGGTCTGCAACCCGAACAACCCGACCGGCACGCACATCCCGGCGGCCGAGGTCGGCGCCTTCGTCGAGCGCGTCCCCGACCACGTCACCGTGGTGCTCGACGAGGCCTACGTCGAGTTCCAGGTCAACGACGACGTCGACGACACGGTCGACCTCGTGCGACGGTTCCCCAACCTGGTCCTGCTGCGCACGTTCAGCAAGGTGTACGGGCTCGCCGGGCTGCGGGTCGGCTACGGGCTCGGCTCAGCGCGGTTTCGCTCCGCGGTGCACGCGGTGCGCCAGCCGTTCCCAGTCAACGCCCTGGCGCAGGCGGCCGCCGCCGAGGCGATCCTGCACCAGGACGAGGTCACGAAGCGCGTCGAGCGCACCGTCGCGGAGCGGCTGTGGATCGAGGACGAGCTGCACGAGCTGGGCCTTCGCACCGCGCAGAGCCAGGCCAACTTCTCCTGGGTCGCGCTCGGCGACCGCGACGAGGCGGAGGTCGTCGAGGCGCTGGGCAAGGCGGGGGTGATCGTCCGCGCCGGCGAGGGGCTCGGCGGTCCCGGGCACATCCGCGTCACCTACGGCACCCGGGGAGAGAACGAGCGCTTCATCGAGGCCCTGCGCGAGGCGTTGTAGAGCGCCGGAGAACGCAAGACCCGGTCCCCGCAAAGTGCGGATTTGCCACCGACCGCCTTCCGTGCTACAAACCGCGAACCGATGAGCCGCACGCGCAAGCCGACCCTGGTACCCGAAGCGCCCGAGGGCGCCCTTCGGCGTGCGCGCGACTACCCCTATTGGCGATTTACCTAGGCGTCCGGCCCGCGGCTGCCTGAGCCGCCGACCCACAAGGAGATCCGCCGGACGCCGAAACCCGATGGCCCTTTTGCAGGCCATCCGCTTACGTGAACCGCGTACAGGAGATCAACGAAAGAGTTTGAAAGAAGGCAAATCCCCATGATGATCGTGATGAAAGAAGGGGCGACCGAGGAGCAGGTTGACGCGGTCGTCGAACGAGTGGAGTCGGTCGGGTGCTCCGCGCACGTGTCGCGCGGTGAGCTCCTGACCGTGATCGGGGCGATCGGCGACCGCGACCGGGTCCAGGGCCTCGGCCTCGACGGGGCGCCGGGAGTGGACCACCTCGTCCCGATCCTGAAGCCCTACAAGCTGGCCTCCGCACAGTTCCGCAAGGGCGAGCGCACCGTGATCGAGGTGGACGGGCGCCGCGTCGGCGGCGACAGCTTTGCCCTGATCGCCGGTCCGTGCACGGTGGAGAGTCGCGACCAGACGCTCGAGGTGGCGCGCTGCGTGGCCGACAACGGCGCCGCGATGCTGCGCGGCGGCGCGTACAAGCCGCGCACTTCCCCGTACAGCTTCCAGGGCCTGGGATCCGAAGGCCTGGCCCTGCTGGAGGAGGCGAAGGAGAGCACCGGCCTGCCGGTGGTCACCGAGCTGATGGACGTACGCGACCTCGAGGACGTGCTCGAGGTCGCCGACGTGCTCCAGATCGGCGCCCGCAACATGCAGAACTACCCGCTGCTGGCCGAGGCCGGGCGCGCGGGGCGGCCCGTGCTGCTGAAGCGGGGTCTCGCCGCCACCCTGGAGGAGCTCCTGATGGCGGCCGAGTACGTGCTCAAGGAGGGCAACCCGGACGTGATGCTCTGCGAGCGCGGGATCCGCACGCACGAGACCGCGTACCGGTTCACTCTCGACCTGCTGGCGATCCCCGTCCTGCGCGAGATGACCCACCTGCCGGTGATCGTCGACCCGAGCCACGCGGCCGGCCGGCGCGACTGGGTGCAGCCGATGTCGCTGGCTGCGGCCGCCGCCGGCGCCGACGGGATCATCGTCGAGGTGCACAACGAGCCCGAGGAGGCAATCTGCGACGGGCCGCAGGCGATCGCCACGGAGCGGTTCGCCGAGTACGCCCAGCAGGTCCGCAGCGTCGCCGAGCTCGCGGGCAAGGAGATCGCCCGCGTCTAGAGCCACGTGCCCTGGCACGACCCCGCCGCCCCGGACGCGAAGCGGAGGAGGCGGCGGGCGATGATGCGTGTCGCCGTGCTTGGCGTGGGGCTGATCGGCGGCTCGATCGGGCTCGCGGCGAGGCGCCGCCTCGGGGCCGAGGTCGCGGGGTTCGATCCCGACCCGGCGACCCTGCAGCGCGCGGTGGAGCGCGAGGCGATCGACCTCGCCTGCCGTTCGGTCGCGGAGGCCGCCGGCGGCGCGGAGGTCGTCTTCTGCGCCGCGCCGGTCGGCGCGCTGCCGGCCCTCGTCTCCGAGGCGCTCGAGGCCAGCGGCGATGATGCCGCCGTCACCGACGTGGGGTCGACGAAGCGCGGCCTGATCGCCGGGCTTCCCGAGACTGCGGACGCGGAGCGGTTCATCGGCGGCCACCCGCTAGCGGGTGCCGAGACCTCCGGGATCGACCATGCCCGCGCCGACCTCTTCGAGGGCGGGCGCTGGTATCTCGTCCCCACCGAGCGCTCGAGCGGGCTGCTGTACGACCGCCTTCACCGCGCGATCGCCGAGCTCGGGGCGCGCCCGCTCGCGATCGACGCCGAGACGCACGATCACCTCATGGCCACGGTCAGCCACCTCCCGCATGTGATCGCCAACGTGCTCGCGGCCGAGGCCGCGGACGCGCTGGGGGAGGAGTCGGAGCGGCTGCCGGAGGTCGGGCCGAGCTTCCGCGACACGACCCGGGTCGCCGGCGCGAACCCCGCGATCTGGGTCGACATCTTCGCCAGCAATCGCGAGGCCCTGGCCGGGGGAATCGACGCGGTCGTGCAGCGCTTGCGCCACGCCGCCGCTCTCCTGCGGGCCGGCGACGCGGAGGGAGTGGCCGAGTGGCATCGGGGGGCGCTCGCGGATCGCCGCCGCCTGCTCGAGACGGAGCTGATCGGCGGGCCGCTGTGCGAGCTGCGGGTCTCGGTCCAGAACCGGCCCGGGACAGTGGCCGAGATCGCCCTCGCGCTGGGCCGCGCCGGGGTCAACATCGAGGACATGGGTCTGTATCCGGCCGCGGACATGCGCTCCGGCGCGGTGTCCCTGTGGGTCGCCGGCGCGGACGAGGCCGAGCGGGCGGCGGCGGTCGTCCGCGAGCTCGGCCACACGGTGTCCGTGGTCGCCGGCGCGGAGTGAGCGCGCCCGCCCGCTTCGAGCCGTGCGGCCCTCTGCGGGGGAGGCTGAGGCCGCCTCCCGACAAGTCGATCTCCCACCGGGCGGCGCTGCTCGGCGCGATGGGCGAGGGGACGACGCGGGTTGAGGGCTACCTGGACGCCGAGGACACGCGGACGGCGCTGGCGGTCGTGCGGGAGCTCGGCGCGGGCGTGAGAGAGCTCGGCGCGGGCGCCGGCGGGCTCGAGATCGAGATCCGCGGGGCCGGGCCGCTGGGCCCGGGGAAGGCCGCGGGATCGGGTGGCGAGATGGAGATCGACGTCGGAAACGCGGGCACCCTGCTGCGCATGCTCCCGGGCTGGCTCGCTGGGCAGGGCGGCGGAAGCTGGGTGCTCGACGGCGACGAGTCGATCCGCCGCCGCCCGGTGGACCGGGTCGCGGAGCCGCTCTCGCGGATGGGGGGAAGCGTGAGCTGTCGCGACGGGCGCCTTCCGCCCCTGCGCGTCGAGGGCGCGGAGCTGCACGGCGTCTCATACGTGCTTCCGGTGGCCAGCGCCCAGGTCAAGTCCTGCGTCCTGCTCGCCGGCCTGCTCGCCGCGGGGGAGACCGAGGTGGTGGAGCGGGTCCCGACTCGCGATCACACCGAACGGATGCTGGCCGCGGCGGGCGCGCCGATCGAGGTGCGCGAGGGCACGCGGGGCCGAGCGCCGGCGCCGCGGCGAATCGCCGTTCGCGGCGGCGGGGGCCCGGGGCCCGGGACGGTCGCCGTGCCCGGCGACTTCTCCGCCGCGGCCTACCACCTCATCGCGGCGCTGCTTGTTCCCGGCAGCGAGATCGTCGTCGAGGGCGTGGGGCTCAACCCGACCAGGATCGGGCTGCTCGGGATCCTGCACCGCATGGGGGCCGCGGTCGAGGTGGCGGAGGAGAGCCAGGCTCCCGGTGGCGAGCCCCGCGGCACGCTGATCGCGCGCCACGCGCCGCTCAGCGCCACGAGGGTGGGCGCCGAGGAGGTGGCGCTGGCGATCGACGAGCTGCCGCTCGTCGGCCTGCTTGGGTGCTTCGCGGAGGGCGAGACGGTCGTCGCCGGCGCCGAGGAGCTACGCCACAAGGAATCGGACCGGATTGCCGCCGTCGTGGAGGGGCTGCGCGGGCTCGGGGCCGAGGTCGAGGCGCGCCCCGACGGCTTCGCGGTGCAGGGGCTGGGCGGGCTGAGCGGGGGCGCGCTGGATGCCCGCGGGGATCACCGTGTGGCGATGCTGGGTGCCGTCGCGGGCCTGGCCTCGCGCGAGGGCGTGGACGTCGCCGGCATGGGGGCGGCCGCGGTCAGCTACCCGGGCTTCGAGAACGACCTGGCGGAACTGCTGGGCGGCTAGGCCTCGCGCAGGCGCGGATGGCCCTCGCCGGGCCACGGGGCGAGGATCAGCAGCAGCCGGGTGTCCTCGGTCGCGCGAACCTCGCGGCGCTCGTTCGGATCGAACTCGGCGAGCAGTCCCGGCCCGCCGCTCACCGTCGCGCCATCGGGATCGAGCAGCTGGACGTGGCCGCTGACCACGATCAGCCACGCGCGCTCGTGCACCTGGTGCTCGTCGAGTGCCTCCCCGGCGGGAAGCTGGATCGCGATCGCCCGCCCCTCCCCGGCGGAGACCAGGACCGCGGGCTGAAAGGGCTCGACCTCGAGCGCGCTCAGGTCCCAACTCTGCATCACGGCGAACTCTAGCCGCTCGCCCCCGCGCCCGGGCGGCGACCCAGTCGCGGGCTACCCTGGCCGAGATGGTGATCGCGATCGACGGCCCCGCCGGGGTCGGCAAGTCAACCGTGGCCCGGGGCGTCGCCGACGCCCTCGGGTTCACCTACCTGGACTCCGGGGCGATGTACCGCTGTGCGGCGCTCGCGGCCCTGCGGCGAGGGGTGGACCTCGACGACGGGCCGGCGCTCGGAAAGATCGCGCGCGGGCTCGACATCCGCCTGCGCTCGGGCCGGGTGGAGCGCGACGGCGAGGACGTCACCGATGCGATTCGGGCTCCGGAGGTCGGCCAGGCCGCCTCGCGGGTCTCGGTCCATCCCGAGGTGCGCGAGGCGATGGTGGAGCGCCAGCGCGCCCTGATCGCCCGGGGCGGCTACGTGGCCGAGGGCCGCGACATCGGGACCGTGGTCAGCCCCGCCGCGCCGCTCAAGGTCTTCCTCACCGCCAGCGACCCCGAGCGGGCGCGCCGCCGCGCCGCTCAGACCGGAGAGCCCGTCGGCGAGGTCGAGGACGCGCAGCGCGAGCGCGACGCGCGCGACAGGGGCCGCGAGCACGGCGCACTGCGCCCTGCCCAGGACGCGGTCGAGCTCGACACGACCGGCCTCTCGGTCGCGGAGTCCGTCGAGCGCGTGGTCGAGCTCGCCCGGCAGCGGGAGCTCGCGTGAGCCCGGACGGCGCCTCGAGCGGCCTGCCCCGGGTCGCCGTCGTCGGCTTCCCGAACGTCGGCAAGAGCACCCTGGTCAACCGGCTCGCGGGCGGGCGCGAGGCGGTGGTGCATCCAGAGCCTGGGGTGACCCGCGACCGCAAGGAGATCGAGTGCGAGTGGAACGGCGTCCGCTTCGCGCTGGTCGACACGGGGGGCGTGGACCTGGCGGCCGACGACTCCCTGTCCGTGGCCGTCCAGGAGCAGGCCCGCGAGGCGATGGCCGGTGCCGACGCCGTCGTGCTGGTGGGCGATGCGCGGGCGGGCCTGCGCGCCGGGGACGCGGAGCTCGCGGCGCTCCTGCGTGGCGCCGAGGTGCCCGTGCTCGTCGCGGCGAACAAGATCGACCGTCCCGCCGACGCGCCCCTGGCGGCCGAGTTCCACAAGCTCGGGCTCGGCGAGCCCCACCCCGTCTCGGCTGCCCACGGGCACTGGACGGGCGACCTGCTCGACGCGATCGCCGCGCTCGCCGCCGGCTGGGAGGCGGTGCCGGAGGCGAACGAGGCCGTCCGGCTCGCGATCATCGGACGTCCCAACGTAGGCAAGTCGTCGCTGCTCAACGCCTTTCTCGGCACCGAGCGCGTGATCGTCGCGGAGCAGGCCGGCACGACGCGGGACTCGATCGACACCGCGGCCGAGATCGACGGTCGCCCCCTGGTCCTGGTCGACACCGCCGGCCTGCGCCGCCGCTGGAAGATCGCCGGGACGGTTGCCTATTACGCGCAGCTGCGCTCGGAGCGCGCGGCGGAGCGCGCTGATGTCGCGATCGTCGTCTGCGACGCCTCCGAGGGACTCACCTCCGAGGACCTCCGCGTCGCCGAGCTCGCGATGCGCTCCGGGTGCGCGACGCTCGTCGCGCTCAACAAGTGGGACGTCGGGCGCGTCGACCTCGAAGACGCCAGGGCACGTCTGGAGCGCCGCACGCGGCTTCGCCCGCCGCTCATCGTCTGCTCCGCGAAGACCGGCCGCGGCGTTCCCGAGCTGCTTCGCGGCGCGCTGGCGGTGGCCGATCGACGTGCGGAGCGAATTCCCACGCCGGAGCTCAACCGCTTCCTCGCCGACGTGGTCGCCAGGACCCCGCCGCCCGCAAAGCGCGGGCGCCGGCTTCGTCTCTACTACGCGGCCCAGATCGAGACGAGTCCGCCGCGCTTGGCGATCCAGGTCAACGATCGACGCCTGATCTCGCGCGACTGGGCCTACCACCTCGAGAACCGGCTCCGCGACGCCTACCGCCTCGAGGGCGTTCCCCTGGTGATCGACTATGTCCCGCGTAAGCGCCGTGCCCGGCGCGGGCGGCGAGCCCGCAAGAGCTCCGCGCCGCGGGGCTGAGGCGCCCTGCCGGTATTCCGGCTATAAGTCGCCGCTTGCCGCCCCCCTCGCTCGAAGACCTGCGCTACGCGATCCGCCGCCGCACCCGCCGGGGACGGTATGCGCTCGAGGACGCCGCCCACGCGACGCGCCGCGGCGCGAGGCGGGCGTCGTCGGAAGCGCGCGGGCGGTGGTCGGGGCTCACCCTGCGCGTTCGCCAGCGAATCGTGGGGGTGCTCGCGATCGCCCTCCTCGTCGTCGCGATCGCTGTGCTCATCGTCCCGAACCTTCCGTGTGGGGCCCCGGGCGGGGACCAGTGCCAGTCCGCGGACGAGGCCGTCGCGCTCGTCCCCGGCGACTCGGCCGCCTACCTCCACGTCGATGCCGATCCCGACACCCAGCAGTACGAGCAGGCGGCGGCGCTCGCGGAGCGGCTTCCGACCGTGACCGAGCAGGTCATCGCGCGGCTTCCGGGGCCGCGCGGCGGCTCGATCGACTACAGGCGCGACGTGGCGCCCTGGCTCGGCGGTGAGGCCGCGCTTGCGCTGGTCCCGGCGGGCGGCGGGGATCCGGAGCCCACCGTGCTGCTCGAGGTGGGCGATCAGCGAGGCGCGAACCGATTCGTCGAGCGCCTCACCGGCAGAGACCCGAAGACGGAGAGCTACCGCGAGGTCGAGTTGAGCCTGGACGGCGAGCTCGCCGTCACCTCGGTCGGCGGGTTCGCGATTGCCGGACCCGAGACCTCGGTGAAGCGGGTGATCGACGTCGAGGCGGGCGGCGGCCGCTCGCTCGAGGACTCCGAGCCCGCGCAGCAGGTCAGCGACGCGCTCCCCGAGCCGCGGCTCGCGGACCTCTACCTCTCCGAGGAGAGCGCCGGCGAGCTTCTCGCTCCCCGTGGCCCACTCGCCTCGTTCGAGGTCTTCGTCAACGCCAAGGCCACCGTGGGGGCGGGCGCTGCCCTGGTCGCGAAGGACGACGCGCTGGAGCTCCACGTTCACAGCCTTCTCGATCCCGAGCGCGCGCAGAACGCGCCGGGTTTCTTCGGCGCCTTTCCGTCCTTCGAGCCGGCTCTCGCCGGAGAGGTGAGTGAAAGCGCGCTCGCCTACCTGGCGCTGGGGGATCCCGCCGACAGCGTCGAGGGCCTGCTCGCCCAGGCGACGGCGGAGGCGCCCGCGATCGCGGCCGGGTTCAAGGACATCGGCGAGCAGCTGCGGAAGGGCGGGGAGGTGAACCTCGAGGACGAGGTCCTGCCGCTGCTCACCTCGCAGGCGGCGGTGTCGGTCGAGCCGCGCCGGGGAAGCGGCGTGGGTCCAGGGGTGCCCTTCGTGAGCCTGATCGTCGCCGACGTGGACGGCGAGGAGGCGAAGCGGGCGCTCGCCAGGCTGCAGGCCCCGATCGCGAAGGCCCTCGACCCGGGTCGCAGCCTTCAGGGGCCGATCTTCCGGGAGCAGGTTCTCGACGGGGTCCCGGTGCGAAGCCTGCGGATCTCGCCCAGCGTCGATCTCAGCTACGCCGTCGTCGACGGCAAGCTCGTCGTCAGCACCGATCCGCTCGGCGTCACGCAGGTGAGCAGCGGCGAGTCGACGCTCGAGGGGTCGGATGGCTTCCGGGCGGCGACCGAGGGCTTCCCCGACGAGGTCTCGGCGCTCGTGTACCTGAACCTTGGCGGCCTGCTCGGGCTCGCCGAGCAGGCGGGGCTCGGGGCCGACCCGGGATACGCTCGCTTCAGCCAGGAATTCCGCAGGCTGGAGGGGCTCGGGGTGGCGGTCGAGCGCGGCGACGAGGAGATCGACAGCGAGATCAGGCTGACGGTTGGCGACTGAGTGAGTTGCAGCCTGGTCGGTAGCATCCCGCCAACACTTGACCCTGTCGATCAACGAGTGAGGGCCGCGACGCATGGCTGAAATCACCGAGCTGGGGCCGAACGAGCACCTGTTCACATCCGAGTCGGTGACCGAGGGTCACCCGGACAAGATCTGCGACCAGATCTCGGACGGGGTCCTCGACGCCGTGATGCGAGAGGACCCCACGGGCAGGGTGGCGTGCGAGACGCTGGTCAACACCGGCCTCGTCGTCGTCGCCGGGGAGATCAGCACCGATACCTACGTCGACATCCCGGGGATCGCGCGCGAGACCCTGCGAGGTATCGGCTACAGACGCGCCAAGTTCGGCTTCGACGCGGATACCTGCTCGGTCCTCACGGCGATCGACGAGCAGTCGCCCGACATCGCGCAAGGGGTCGATACGGCCTACGAGGCGCGCACCGACCCCAACGACGAGGACGAGCTCGACCGCGCCGGGGCGGGCGACCAAGGGATGATGTTCGGCTACGCCACCCGGGAGACCAGGGCGCTGATGCCGATGCCGATCCAGGTTGCCCACACGCTCGCCAGGCGGCTCGCGGAGGTGCGCAAGGCCGAGGTCGTTCCCTATCTGCGCCCCGACGGCAAGACCCAGGTCACCGTCCGCTACGAGAACGACCGCCCGGCGGAGATCACTGGGCTACTGATCTCCACCCAGCACAAGCCCGGGATCGACGGCGAGACGCTCATCAAGCAGGACCTGTGGGAGCACGTCGTCGAGCCGGTCCTGCATGAGGAGTACAAGGAGCTGTTCACCAACGAGGAGCTGTACGAGGCGTTCCTCGTCAACCCGACCGGCAAGTTCGAGAAGGGCGGGCCGGGCGCCGACGCCGGCCTCACGGGGCGCAAGATCATCGTCGACACCTACGGCGGCGCCGCGCGGCACGGCGGCGGCGCCTTCTCCGGCAAGGACCCCTCCAAGGTGGATCGCTCCGGGGCCTATGCGGCGCGCTACGTCGCGAAGAACGTGGTCGCGGCGGGGCTGGCCGACCGCTGCGAGGTCCAGGTGGCCTACGCGATTGGCGTCGCCCACCCCGTCTCGCTGATGGTGAAGACGTTCGGCACCGGCAAGCTCGACGACTCCGAGCTGACCCGGCTCGTCTCGGCGGAGTTCGACCTCCGCCCGGCCGCGATCCGCCGCGACCTCGACCTGCACCGGCCGATCTACCAGAAGACCGCCGCGTACGGCCACTTCGGCCGCGACGACGCCGACTTCACCTGGGAGCGCACCGACCGTGCCGAGGCGCTTCGCAGGGCTGCGGGCCTCGAGGCCGGGGCCCCGGCCGAGGTCTCCTAGCCGGGGCCCCTACCGCGACTTACGTCGCTACTGGTTCTGGTCGCCCTGCGATCCCTTCAGGGCCTTGGCGACCGGGATCGGCGGTGCCGTTCCCTTCGGGACGAAGAGGACGCTGAGGCTGCGGGCATAGATGTACGAGCCGGCCGCCTCCTCCCGCACGTCTATGTGGACCGTGTGGGCGCCCTTGGTCACCGGGACCGTGGCCGTGAGCCCCTCGACCTCGTCATCACCCGCCGCCTGTCCGCTGATGAAGTTGAAGAGGTTCGCGGCGCTCTCTTCCCAGGCGGGGGTGTCGTCCAGCCGCAGCCGCAGGGCCAGCCGTCCGGTCCCAACCAGAGTGGCGTCGTCGCCACTCGACGACGAGCCGACGATCATCAGGAAGCCGTTCTTGGGCACCGTGATGTCGGTCGACAGGATCGACGTGTACGTCGGCGTCGTGAAGTCGTCGATGTCCGCGGTGTTCGTGTTGCCGCTGACCACGGGTGCGCTGGCCTACTCGATGACCTTGAACTTGTCCGCGGCCGGCGTGGGGTCGACGTTCCCCGCCGGGTCGACCGCCCGGACCTGGAACTTGTGCTTGCCGTCGTCGAGGTGCTTGTACTTCTGCGGCGAGTCGCAGTCTTCGAACTGGCCCTTCTTGACCTGCTTGTCGAACGCGCACTCGAACGTTGAGCCCGGCTCGTCGGAGGAGAACCCGTACTTCGCCTTCGGCTTCTCGGTCCTGTTCTTCGGCGTCTTGTCGATCTCGGTCTCGGGGGGGTCGGTGTCCGACGGGTTGGGGGCCGGAGACGGAGGCGGGGAGCAATCGGGTTGGGAACCCCCCGGGTTGAACTCGTCGGCGCCGATGTCGCGGACGATCGGGCAGGCCCCACTGGCGGAAAGCGCGCGTGGATCGCCGTCGATGTCGGTCGTGCCGGAGGGCGGGGCAGCCGGGTTTCCCATGTCGATCATCGGCGAGGTCGAGAGCAGGTGAAAGGCCATGGGGTCCGCGATGTTCGTATTCGTGAACTGCGGGTCGGCGGCTGTCTGGAACGTCTCGCAGTCGCCACCCGACGTCGTGGGCCCGTGGGAGAAGGCGATCGAGCAGCCCGAGCTGCCCGGATACTCGAAGATCCCGCCCGTTCCGGCCACGATGCTCGAATCCAGCGTCAGATGGTTGTCCTGCAGACTGACGTTGATGTTCGCCGGGTTGTGAACGGTGATGTTGGTCGCGACGAGGTCCCCGTTGGTCGAGCTGGGAGAGGTGTCGATGTCGGTGCTCTGGATCCCCGTGAACGTGGACCCTGCGAGCACGTCGCTGTCCATGGTCACCGGGTTGGGGTTATCGCTGATGTACACGCCGACCTCGTAGCCGAGGATCCTGTTCTGGCTGAGCGTTGCTGCTGCCGCTCCGGGGTTCAAGGTATCCAGCACGAATACGCCATAAGGCTGGTCGGTGCCGCCGAGGCCGGGGTTGACCGGATTGTGGAACAGGTTGCGCCTGATGGTTGCGTTCGCATCGACGACCTGGATTCCCGCCCCTATGTCGTGCTCGCCGGAGAAGGTGTTGTTGAAGAAGGTCGGCGTGCCGGTCGCGCCGCCCGCGGCCGGGTTCACCTCAACGCTGTGAAAGAACCCGCTGAACCCGTTGCCGTTGATCTGAGGAGCGCCCGTCGAGCTGGTCACCAGGCCGAGCTGCTGGTCGCTCACCGTGTCGCTGAAGGTGTTGCCGCTGACGACCGGCGAGGCGGCGCCGTCGTCAATGCGGAGCTGGGGAACGTTGTTGGCCAGATCGGAGTCGAAGACGTTGTTACTAAGCGTGGCCGCTGCCTCGAGCCGCACTGTGGGTGCGGTCATCGTGCTCGCCGACCGCAGAGTGAATCCCTGAATCGTCCCAGCAGGATCGCCGCTCGCCACCGTGATCGCCCGGGTGCCGGGCGTGCCGCTGGCGTCGATGATCGCCGCTCCGCTGTCGGCGGCGTTGAAGTCCTGCGAGATCAGGGACTTGCCTGCTCCGACGGTGACGGCCTCGGGGTAGGTGTCACCCTGGTCGACCCTGACCGTCTCGTTGGTCGCCGCGCTGTTGACCGCCGACTGGATCGTGTTGCAGGGATCAGCCAGCGTGCACGGCGGCGTCGCGTCGGGCGCGTCCAGATCGGCGTACGTGTCGGCGCCGGCGCCGGCAGGCAGCGCGAGCGCCAGCCCGACGACGAGGACCGACGGCAATGGCCTTCGACGCAGCAACGTCAGGGCACTCTCCTGGCAGCGGCGGTCTTCCGCAACTGCAGCATCCGACTGTACTCCTGAACACCCCAGAGCGCCGGATGGTGCGATGACTTAGTCGATCAGCTTGAACTTGCGCTGCGCCGGGTCGTCCTCGACGTTCCCGAGCTGGTCGGTCGCTCGGACCTCGACCGTGTTCTTGCCGGGCTTAGCCTTCTGCTTGAACGGCGAGGTACAGGGCTGGAACTCCTTGCTCTCCACCTTCTTGGACTTGGCGAGCCGGCACTCGAACGTCGCGCCCGGGTCGTCGGCCGTGAACTTGACCTTCGCCTTCGGCTTCTCGGTCCTCTTCTTCGGGCCCTTGGTAATGGCGGTCTCAGGGGCATCCTGGTCCACGGTCAGGTCGAAGCTGGCGGCCGGCCCTGTCTCGGAGTCGTCCGTGGCGCTGAGCAGGAACGAATCCGCGCCGCTGTAGCCGGGATCGGGCGTGAAGCCAACGGTGCCGGCACTCTCGTCGATCGTGCCGAGGGTGCCGTGCGGAGGATCCGTGACGCTGCGGGCGAGGGAGTCGCCGTTCGGATCGCTGCACGAGAGGTTCAGAGTTGTTGAGCCTGGGCCGACCGTCTGGGATCCGGGCTGGCACACCGGTGGGAGCTGGCGAGCGAAGGCGGCGACGGCCTGCGAGCTGCCGGGTCCCCCAAGTCCGGCCGAGGAGTAGACGTGGATCCCGTTCGGGGCCGCCGCGACGTAGGAGGCGCCGGCGAGCGCCTTGCCGTCTGTGCAGGTCGTCTCGCCCATCGAGGCATCCTCGACCACGCAACCGGCAGCAGCC
>Ga0184637_10001923_pt1 | contig 13613 bp, 8 predicted proteins | sample PLM3_127_b2_FD_133143 | JGI IMG/M metagenome (GOLD analysis project Ga0184637, IMG submission 133143) | Groundwater sediment microbial communities from an aquifer in East River, Colorado, USA - PLM3_127_b2 | ecosystem: Environmental > Terrestrial > Soil > Riparian zone | place: USA: East River...
AAGCAACTTGGTCGGCACTACACGCGGATTCCGAAACTCGGCCCACGCGAATCCACGCACTTACGCCACGGGAAGTCCGAGATTTTCTTCCGATTCGAATCCAACTGGCGAAGTTGGGCTAGCACTCGCTCGAACTGCGCTCGGGCTTCGTCGGAGCGGATCGGCGGAGTGGTATGTTCCGCGACCCATGGACTCCACGCTCTTGCATGCGTTCGCCCTCTGGGCCGCGTCGAAGCCGGTCTGGATGATCGGGGTCGCGGCGCTCATCCCTCTCTTGTGTGTTGGCGCGGCCGGCTGGTTCGGACACCACGATGGGTGGAGCGGAGATGGAGCCGCGCACGCGACGGGGGCGCCGACGCCGGCCATCCCCGAGAGGCCGCAGCGGACGGAACCCGGGCCCGAGGTGGCGCCGGAGCCTGCGCTACCGCCGGCACGTCTGCGCGATCGCCTGCGCCGTACGAGCGATGCGCTCGTCGGCGGTCTCGGGAAGATCATCGGTGCCGGGAGCGTCGACGACGAAGTACTCGGTCAGCTCGAGGAGCTGCTCCTCCACGCCGATCTCGGAGTAAAGACGGCCGACGCACTGCTCGAGCGCGTGCGACGCGAAGGGCGCGGCCGCGACGCGTCGGCGGTGCGCGGAATCCTGCGGGAGGCGATCGCCGAGAAGCTGCGCCGTGTCGAGCGTGGAGGCGGGCTCACGCTCTCGGCGAAGCCCCACGTCGTGCTCGTGTTGGGCGTCAACGGCTCGGGGAAGACCACCACGATCGGCAAGTTGGCGGCACGACACGTGGCCGCCGGTCACAAGGTCTTGCTCGGTGCTGGCGATACCTTTCGCGCGGCGGCCATCGAGCAGCTGCAGGCATGGGGAGCGCGGGTGGGCTGCGACGTGATCGCGGGACAGCAGGGCGGCGATCCGTCGGCCGTGGCGTTCGACACAGTGAAAGCCGCCGTCGCGCGCGGTGTCGATGTTGCGATCATCGACACCGCGGGCCGTCTCCAGACGAAGAAGCCGCTGATGGAGGAGCTGGCGAAGCTCGCGCGCGTGATCGGGCGCGACCTCGATGGAGCACCTCACGAAACCCTGCTGGTCCTCGATGCCAACACCGGCCAGAACGCGCTCAGCCAGGCGAAGCTATTCACCGAGGTTGCCCCGGTGACGGGGCTCGTCTTGACGAAGCTCGATGGCACCGCGCGGGGCGGCGTGATCGTCGGACTCGCCGACGAGTTCGGCATTCCGGTCCGCTTCGTCGGGGTCGGCGAAGCGGTGGAGGATCTGCGCGACTTCGCCGCCGAGGAATTCGTCGACGCGCTGTTCGCCGTGTAGGGATCCGCAAGACTCTCAAAAGCACGCGGGAGATCCGATGAGCCGCTACGTGATGGCCCTCGACCAGGGGACGACGTCCTCCCGAGCGATTCTGTTCGACCGAGACGGACGGGTCGCCGCGGTCGATCAGATCGAGTTCACCCAGCATTTCCCGCGACCAGGCTGGGTCGAGCACGACGCTGAGGAAATCTGGCGGACAGAGCTTCGGGCCGCGCGCAACGCGCTCGCCAGGGCCGGTGCGACAGGGAACGACCTCGCGGCAATCGGCATCACGAATCAGCGCGAGACCACCGTCGTGTGGGACCGCGCCTCGGGCGATCCGATCCACCGCGCGATCGTCTGGCAATCGCGCCAGACGACACCGATCTGCGACGACCTGCGCGCTCGTGGTCTCGCCGACGAGGTACGCGCCCGAACCGGGCTCGTGATCGACGCGTACTTCTCCGGTACCAAGGTGCGTTTCATCCTGGACGCGGTGCCGGGTGCGCCCGAGCGGGCGCGTCGGGGAGAGCTCGCGTTCGGCACGATCGATGCGTGGCTGCTGTTCCGGCTGACGAAGGGTCGCGTCCACGCCACCGAGTACTCGAACGCGTCGCGAACGCTGCTCTACAACGTGCACGAGCGCGCATGGGACGCGCGAATGCTCCAAGAGCTCGACATTCCCCACGCGATGCTGCCGGACGTGCGCGACTCGTGTGGGGTCTTCGGCGTGACCGACCCGGAGTGGTTCGGCGCCGAGGTCCCGATCGCTGGAATCGCTGGCGATCAGCAGGCGGCGCTCTTCGGGCAGGGCTGCACCCGCCCGGGTCGCGCGAAGAACACCTATGGCACGGGCTGCTTTCTATTGATGAACACCGGTGAACTGGCTCCTCGTTCGGAATCGGGACTGCTCACCACGATCGCGTGGGGGATCGGGGGCCGGGTCGAGTACGCCCTCGAGGGCAGCATCTTCGTGACGGGATCCGCGGTGCAGTGGTTGCGCGACGGGATCGGGTTGATCGCGTCGGCGAACGAAACCGAGGGGCTGGCGGCTTCGGTGGAGGACACAGGGGGCGTGTACCTGGTTCCGGCATTCACAGGTCTGGGCGCACCCTACTGGGACGAGCGGGCGCGCGGCGTCCTGATTGGCATCACCCGCGGCACGACCCGTTCGCACATCGTGCGCGCGACGCTCGAGGCGATTGCGTATCAGACACGCGACGTCGTGGAATGCGTGCAGGCTGACTCGGGCATCATGCTGGACGCCCTGCGCGTCGACGGTGGGGGCACAGCCAACGACTTCTTGATGCAGTTCCAGGCGGACATCCTGGGAACGGTGGTCGAGCGTCCTGCGCTGCTCGAGGTGACGGCGTTCGGTGCGGCAGCCTTGGCTGGACTCGCGGTCGGGTTCTGGGAAGGCCGTGCGTCGCTGCCGCAGGGCGGGGGCTCGGTCTCCACCTTCGAGCCGCGCATGAGCGTCGATCGACGCGAAGCGCTTTATGCCGGCTGGAAGCGGGCTGTTGAGCGGTCGCGGAATTGGGCTGGAGCGTGAGATCGGCCCGTCCGCTCCGGCCGCTGGTGATCGCCCACCGGGGCGCCTCCGGTGAACGACCCGAGAACACGCTGGCTGCCTATGCACTCGCGGTCGAGCAGCGGGCCGACATGATCGAGATCGACCTGCACCGGACCCGGGACGGCGCGATCGTCGTCGCCCACGACGAACGCCTCCCCGGTCTTCCCGGGGGCCGTGAGATCGGAGATTCCACGCTCGCCGAGGTGCGCGCCCTCGAAGCGCGTGGGGGCCAGCAGGTTCCGACGTTGGATGAGGTGCTCGACGCTTTCGGCGCTCGGATTCCGTTCAATCTGGAGATCAAGCGCAGTGGGGTGGGTGACTACCCCGGAATCGAAGTGGCGACCGCGTCGGCACTCCAGAGTCGCGGTCTGGGCTCCACGATTCTGTTCTCGTCCTTCGAGGACAGTGTGCTTCTCCGACTGCGCCAGACGACGCCGGGCGCGCGCTTGGGAGTGCTGGTCTCGCCGCGCGCTCCCAGGGGCTGGCTCCAGCGTTGTGAGGCAGTCGCGGCGGAGGCGGTCCACTTCTGGAAGGGTCTCGCCACGTTGGCTGCCGTTGAGGCGGCTCACGCCGAGGGTCTTGCCGTGTACGTCTACACGGTGGACGACCCCGGTGAGATGGTCATCTTTCTGCGGCGCGGCTGTGACGGGCTGTTCACCAACTTCCCGGCGCTTATGCGGGGAGTCATGACGCCGGAATTCCCCCCGGGTATAAACGATGATGGTTCTGAATAGAGCACCGTTTTATTCTAAAACCGCTTGATATTCTCTTGACGAACGCAGCGATTATCGTCTATGTAATATGTCCGAAAGGCAATATCTCCTAATGAAATTCAGCCGACCTGTCTTTGAGTTCGACGCCACCGATCGAGCCATCCTCGAGCTGCTTCAGGAAAACTGCAAACAGCCGCTCGCCGCGATCGGAGAGAAGGTGGGGTTGTCGGCCCCGGCAGTCGTCGAGCGCATCCACAAGCTGGAAGTGGCGGGGGTCGTTCTCGGCTATACGGCGGTGCTAGATCCGCGCAAGCTCGGTCGCGACATCACCGCTTTCATCGGCGTTTCGACGGATCGGCCCGGTGCGATAGACCGCGTAGAGGCCGAGGTGGGCGCGATGGACGAAGTACTCGAGTGCCACCACGTCACGGGTGGATACACCCTGATGCTCAAGGTGAAGACTCGGAACACGGAATCCCTCGAGCAATTGATCGACAGCGTGCGCGGCGTGGACGGCGTTTCGCGGACCGAGACGATGGTTGTTCTCTCGACCCATGCCGAACGTTCGCGCATCGCGCTGGTGGCGGATGATGGCTTTCCGGAGCGACCACGCCGCGGGAAGCGGCGCTCGGCGGAACACGAAGACAGCGGAGGCTAGCGAGGATGATCCCCCCCACCCGCCAACCTCTCCGGATGAAGAAGCAGGGACTCTACGATCCCGCCAACGAGCACGACGCGTGTGGTGTCGGCTTCGTAGCGAACATCCGGGGCCTGAAGTCGCACGAGGTTGTTTCGAAGGGCATTCAGGTGCTCATCAACCTCGAGCACCGGGGTGCGTGCGGCTGTGATCCGGAAACCGGGGATGGCGCCGGGCTCCTCGTGCAGGTTCCCGACACATTCCTGCGCCGCGAGATGCGCGCGCAGGGAATCGAGCTCCCCGCGCCCGGTCGCTACGCCGTGGGCATGATCTTCCTGGCGCAGGATCCAGCGGCTGCCGCGCGGCAGGTCGAGACCCTGGAGAACCTGATCAAGAGTGAGGGCCAAGGCGTCCTCGGCTGGCGCGACGTCCCCTGCGATGGGGAGGCGATCGGTTGGTTGGCGCGCGAGAGCATGCCGCGCGTAAGGCAGCTTTTCGTAGCCTCTGCCGGGCGCCAGGCCGAAGATCAGGACGCCTTCGAACGCAAGCTGTATGTGATCCGCCGGTTGGCGGAAAAGCGCATTGCCGACGAATGCGGCGATCAGCACTTCTTCTACGTCACCAGCTTCTCGAGTCGCACGATCGTCTATGCCGGAATGCTGATATCCCGACAGATCCAGGGCTTCTTTCCCGATGTCTGCGATCCGGACTTTCACTCTGCGCTCTGTCTCGTGCATTCGCGCTACAGCACCAACACGCTGGGCTCCTGGAACCTCGCGCATCCCTTCCGCTACCTCGCCCATAATGGCGAGATCAACACGATCGAGGGGAATCAGAATTGGATGCGCGCCCGCGAGGGCACGATGTCATCGAGCCTGTTTGGCGACGACCTCGCGAAGCTCTTCCCGATCCTGCGCACTGGGTCTTCGGACTCGGCGCGATTCGACAACGCTCTCGAGTTTCTGGCGCTGTCCGGTCGGGAACTGCCCGAGGCCGTGCTCATGATGATCCCCGAGGCGTGGGAGAACCGCGCCGACATGGATCCAGACCTACGTGCCTACTATGAGTTCAATTCATTCCTGATGGAGCCTTGGGACGGTCCGGCTTCACTCGCGTTCACCGATGGGCGCAAGATCGGTGCGGTGCTCGACCGCAACGGCCTGCGTCCATCGCGCTACGTCGTGACAAAGGATGGATTCGTCGTCATGGCGTCGGAGGTGGGTGTCCTCGAGATCGAGCCCTCCAACGTCCTCGTCAAGGAGCGACTCCACCCCGGGAAGATCTTCTTCATCGATCTCGAGGAAGGGCGTATCGTCGGCGACGAGGAGATCAAGCGCCGCTACGTCGCACGCCGTCCGTATCGAGACTGGGTCGAACGCAATCGGGTGATCCTCAGCGATCTTCCGCCAGCGCACGTACCAGAGGACCGTCACAACCGGGAGCAGCTCTTTACGCTGCAGCAAGTCTTCGGTTACACGACCGAGGATCAGAAGGTCCTGCTGGCCCCGATGGCAGTACAAGGCAAGTGGGCGATCGGGTCGATGGGCGAAGACGCCGCGCTGGCATGTCTCTCGGACCGCCCTCAAGTCCTCTACAGGTACTTCAAACAGAAGTTCGCTCAGGTTTCGAATCCGGCAATGGACTCGATCAACGAGCGACCGGTGATGGCGCTTTACTCGACGCTTGGCGCGGAGCGCAACCTGCTCGAGGAGACCGAGCAGCACGCGCGAATGATTCGCATCGAGCATCCGGTGATCACAGACAACGAGCTCGCCCGTCTCGAGAGTCTGGCGCTCACCGGGTTTTGTTCGCGAACATTTTCGTGCTTGTTCAAGGTATCCGAGGGCGGAGCCGGCCTGCGGTCTGCGCTCAACCAGCTCTGTGCCGAAGCGGAGAACGCCGTTCGCAGTGGCGCGAACGTCTTGATCCTCTCTGACCGCGGAGTCTCGCCCGATCTCGCGCCGATTCCGATGCTCCTCGCTACAGGTGCGGTACATCACCACCTGATCCGCGAGACCTTGCGCACCCGTTGTGGTCTCGTCTGCGAGACCGGCGAGGCGCGCGAGGTCGCGCACATGGCCCTCTTGATCGGTTATGGGGCGGCGGCGATCAACCCGTATCTCGCGCTGCAGACAGTCGAAGAGCTGGCTCGCGACGGGACTCATACACCGGAGGGGATGGATCCGGAAAAGGCGGTCTACAACTTCATCAAGGCGAACGACAAGGGGCTGCTCAAGACCTTCGCCAAGATGGGAATCTCGACGCTCCATTCTTATCGCGGCGCGCAGATCTTCGAAGCGGTTGGCCTCGATCGCAGCCTGGTGGAGCGTTGTTTCACGGGTACACCGTCTCGCGTCTCCGGTGTCGGTTACGACGTGATTGCGACCGAGGTCGCAATGCGACACGCTCGCGCGTTTCCCGGTGAGGAGTATCAGTACCCTGAGCTCGATCCGGGGGGTCTTTACCAATGGCGTGCTCGTGGCGAACGCCACACCTTCAACCCCGATACGGTTTCGAAGCTCCAGATTGCACTGCGCCGTGGTAGCTACGAGGATTACAAGGGGTTCAGCGCGGCGGCCGACGGAGCTGCCGATACAGCCTCCACCCTCCGCGGCCTGTTCCGATTCAAGGAGGGCCTGCAGCCTGCCGTGCGCATCGAAGAAGTGGAGCCCGCCAGCGAGATCGTAAAGCGCTTCTGTACGGGCGCGATGAGCTACGGCTCGATCTCGATCGAGGCTCATCAGACGCTCGCGATCGCGATGAACCGTCTCGGCGGCAAGAGCAACACCGGCGAGGGTGGTGAGGATCCCAGTCGATTCACGCCCGAACCGAATGGCGACTCACGGCGCAGTGCGATCAAGCAGGTGGCGTCAGGCCGGTTCGGCGTTACCAGCTGGTATCTGGTCAACTCGGACGAGATGCAGATCAAGATCGCCCAGGGAGCGAAGCCCGGCGAGGGTGGTGAGTTGCCCGGGCACAAGGTCGACGAAACGATCGCTCGGGTGCGGCACTCCACGCCGGGTGTGGGTCTGATTTCTCCGCCGCCGCACCATGACATCTACTCGATCGAAGACCTGGCCCAGCTCATCTATGACCTCAAGAATGCAAACCGTCATGCGCGCGTTTCAGTCAAGCTCGTCTCGGTGACCGGAGTCGGCACAATTGCAGCGGGGGTCGCCAAAGGTAAGGCGGACGGCGTGCTGATCAGCGGTATGGACGGTGGGACCGGCGCTTCACCTCAGGCTTCGATCAAGCACGCGGGCATTCCTTGGGAGATTGGTCTGGCCGAGACCCAGCAGACCCTCGTGTTGAACGACCTTCGGGGGCGGATCCGGGTGCAGGCAGACGGTGGGTTGAAGACCGGCCGCGACGTGGTGATCGCGGCCTTGCTCGGCGCGGATGAGTTTGGCTTCGCGACGGCTCCGCTGGTTGCGCTGGGCTGCATTTTGATGCGCGTGTGTCATCTCAATACATGCCCGGTGGGAATCGCGACACAAGATCCGACGCTGCGCCAACGATTTGCGGGCACGCCCGACAGCGTCGTGCAGTATCTGCTCTGGATCGCAGAGGAAGTGAGGGAGCTGATGGCGCCCCTCGGCTTCCGCAAGCTCGATGACATGGTCGGCCACGTCGAAGTGCTCGACGTCGCCAAGGCAGAGCATCATTGGAAGCAAGGGGGGCTCGATTTTTCCGAGCTGTTCCATCGGCCGGATGTCCCGCACGCGATTCATCACTGCCAGACTCAGACTCTGGTCAATGAGCTGGAGCAGGTGCTCGACCAGAAGCTGCTGCGTATGGCACGCCCGGCTCTCGAACGTGGAGAGCGCGTCGAGATCACCATGCGCATCCACAACACGGACCGCACGCTGGGGACGATCCTCGGCTCCGAGGTCTCACGCAGATACGGAGAGAAGGGGCTCCCCGAGGACACCATCTGGATGCGACTGAAGGGAAGCGCCGGACAAAGCTTGGGGGCGTTCTGCACGAATGGTCTCACCCTCGAAGTCGAGGGGGATGCCAACGACTATGCGGGCAAGGGATTGTGTGGCGCGAAGATCATTGTGCGGGTACCCGCCGGCTCGACATTCGATCCGGCCGAGAACGTGATCGCCGGGAACGTTGTGCTCTACGGTGCCACCGCCGGCGAGGCATACTTCCAGGGTATCGCCGGTGAGCGATTTTGCGTGCGCAATAGCGGCGCGGACGCAGTCGTGGAGGGCGTGGGGGACCACGGGTGCGAGTACATGACAGGAGGGCACGCGGTGATCCTCGGTCCCACCGGCCGCAACTTCGGTGCGGGCATGAGCGGTGGCATCGCCTATGTGCTCGACGAACAGGGCGATTTCGAAACCTGCGTGAACCCGGAGACGATCGACCTCGATCCAATGGACGAGCAGGACTTCGATCGAGTGCAGCGTCTCGTGCGTCGTCACTTTCAGTACACCCGAAGCGAGCGATCTGATGAGATTCTTCGGAAATGGGACGCCTACGCGCCGAAGTTCGTGAAGGTATTCCCCAAGGACTACAAGAGGGCACAGAGCGAACGCATTGCGGCGGAGAGCGGTAATGGGTGATGTGAAGGGCTTCTTGAAGCACGCGCGCGAGGGAACCCCGTATCGTTCGATCGACGAGCGCACGGGCGACTGGAAGATTGTGCAGGAGGATTTCGACCGCGAGAAATCCATGATCCAGGCTTCGCGGTGTATGGATTGCGGAATTCCGTTCTGTAACAACGGCTGTCCACTCGGGAACATCATTCCTGACTTCAACGATCTCGTCTTCCGCGGTAAATGGGAAGACGCGCTTTCGCGCCTCCATTCCACCAACAACTTTCCCGAGTTCACCGGGCTTGTGTGTCCGGCCCCTTGCGAGCAGGCGTGCGTCCTAGGGATCAATCAGGACCCCGTTGCGATCAAGCAGATCGAGTGGGAGATCGTGCGGCGGGGTTGGGAAGAGGGATGGATTCGGCCGGTGCGCCCCGCGAAACGGACGGGCCGCTCGGTAGCGGTTGTCGGTTCGGGCCCCGCGGGGCTTTCGGCAGCGCAACAGATCAATCGAGCAGGCCACACGGTCACGCTCTTCGAGAAGAGCGATCGTCTCGGCGGTCTGCTGCGCTACGGGATTCCGGATTTCAAACTCGAGAAATGGGTGATCGATCGCCGCCTCGAGCAACTCCGAGAGGAGGGTGTCTCGTTTCAGAGCGGTGTCCACGTCGGGGTGGACCTGTCGGTGAACGAGCTTCGGAAGGGGTTCGACGCAATTCTTCTTTGCACCGGCGCCGAGAAGCCCCGTGATCTGGATGTGCCCGGGCGAGAACTCGCGGGAGTGCACTTCGCGATGGACTTCCTACCTCAGCAAAATCGGCGGGTTGCGGGTGATGTCGTACCCGAAGATGAGGCGATTCTGGCGACCGATCACGATGTGGTGATCCTGGGCGGTGGCGATACGGGCTCTGACTGCATCGGTACGTCCCATCGTCAAGGAGCGCGTTCGGTGACGTCGATTGAGGTTCTACCCCGGCCACCCGAGGGGCGCCACGCGTCAGAGCCGTGGCCCCTCTCCAAGAAATACTACTTCAATGTGTCCAGCTCTCACGCAGAGGGAGGGCAACGCGAATACGCAATGATGACTACCAAGATTTCAGGTGAGCGCGGCCGCGTCCGTCGGCTGCACGGCGTGCGAGTTGAGTTCGACCGAGATCGGCTCGATCGACCTCTCCTGAACACGATGCGCGAGATTCCGGGTAGCGAGTTTTCCATACCTGCCACGCTGGTGTTACTCGCGATGGGGTTTGTCCACCCCGTGTACGAGGGTCTCATCGCAGACCTTAGTGTTGAGCTCGACGCCCGAGGCAATGTGCGGGCGGACGCCGGCAGGTTCTCGACGAGTGAACCGGGAGTGTTTGCTGCGGGCGATTGCCGCCGGGGTCAGTCGCTCGTCGTATGGGCCCAGTGGGAGGGCAGGGAGGCGGCGCGCTGCGTGGACGCCTATCTGCAGGGGGCAAGCCGTCTCCAGTCTCGCCACGCGCACGTTTAGGCCGAGCGACTCTAGCCGCGCTTCGATTCTGGGTCGCACTCATTCTTGACGAGCTTCCACGGGAACCGGTACGATCGACTTCGATGGGGGTAGCCATTCCGCACGTCGAGTCTGCGACAGTGACACGGACGGCCGCTGGCAGTGGCGATACTGACTCGATAGCCCCTCGGGTCGAGTCCGCCCAATCCACCTCACCCGCCTACGATTGGGGTCGCCTTGAGCGCGCAGTTGGAGTTCTCGTAGCCAAGCACGAAGCTTCTCGGGCTGAGCTGCTCGCACTGCGCGGTGAACTGGGAGATCGCGAACATCGGATCCGGAAACTCGAGGCTCAGCTACTCGGAGCCAATCAGCGACTGAAAGACACCTGCAAGCGCATCGATGAACTGATTTCGCAACTCGATCAACTCGATGCGCAGCTAGCGAACGCAGAGACAACTGTGTGAGCGAGAAGCGCACCGTAGCAGTAAGGATTCGGGGGCAGGATTTTCGGATTCGAAGTGACGAGCCCGCCGAGCAACTCGCGCAGATTGCCCGCACCGTTGACGAGACGATGGCACGCATTGAGGCGCGGACGGGGGCTGTTGACTCGTACGACGTGGCGATGCTAACCGCGCTCAACTTGGCACGCGAAGTGGTCAGTTTCGAGTCGAACCGCGGCTCCATCGATACCGCCAAGTTGCGAACCCTGATCGAGGTGGTCGAGTCGGTGATCGTATCCGAGGCGGGCTGAGGCGTTTGTACTCGGGCGGTGCAGACGCTAAGCGTCAGCTCCGAGCGGTTCTCGCAGAGCGACGACGGCGTGTGCCACCGAACGAGGCTCTGACGGCTGGACGTGCCGTGGCAGAGGCCGTGATGCGGGAGCCGCGAGTTCGTAGAGCGACCTTCGTAGCCCTGTACTCCGCGTCCGACGGCGAGCTTCCGACCAGGGCGTTGTTCGAAGCGTTGGGCTCCGTCCCAACGCTTCGCCGGCTCCTGCCGCGATTTCGCGATCGAGCACTCGACTGGGGACGCGTAGATGATTGGGATGATCTCGTGCCGGGTCGATTCGGAATTCTCGAGCCTGCACTCTCGACCTCCGAGAGACTTAGCCCGAGAGATGTCGTTCTGGAGCCGGGAATCGCCTTCGACATCCACGGGTGGCGCTTGGGTCGCGGCGGCGGTTACTACGACCAAGCATTTCCTCCTGGTACCGATGCTCCGTGGCTCGTGGGAATAGGTTACACATTCCAGTGGATTTCCGAAGTACCGCACTACTCGCGAGATCGCCGCGTCAATGCGATCGTCACTGAGGATGGATGGGTGCGTACGGGGGCCGGATGAGTTCTGACATCGCTCAGGAAGTGGAACGGCAACTCGCTGTGATACGCGATGGTGCGGCTGGTTTCTACGGCGAGGAGGATCTGCGCCCGCGGTTCGAACAGGCCCTGATGGAAGGGAGGCCGCTGCGCATCAAACTGGGCATGGATCCGTCCGCTCCGGATCTCCACCTTGGCCATACAGTTGTGCTCTCGAAGCTGCGCCGATTCATAGAGCTCGGTCACACTCCGATCTTTCTCATAGGCGATTTTACCGCGCGCATTGGAGATCCCACTGGAAAAAGAAAGACTCGGCCCGCGTTATCGGCCGACGAGGTCAGGGCTAACGCTGAGACCTATGTTGCGCAGGCCGGGCTCGTGATCGATATTAAGCGTTCTGAGATTAGGTTCAACAGTGAGTGGATGGATGAGTTGGCACCGGCTGAATGGGTGCGCCTGTGCTCCCGCTATACGGTGGCGCGATTGTTAGAGCGTGACGACTTTGCGAAGCGCTACGCCGCCAAAGAGCCGATCGCGGTCCATGAGCTTCTCTACCCGTTTGCGCAGGCGTACGACTCAGTCGTCCTGCGTGCCGACATCGAACTCGGCGGAACCGACCAGACCTTTAATATGCTGATGGGGAGAGAGATTCAGCGGGACTACGGCCAGGCGCCGCAAGCCGTAATCACGCACCCGCTACTCGTCGGCACGGACGGAGTAGAGAAGATGTCCAAGAGCCTTGGCAACGCCATCGGTCTAACCGAGCCACCCGAAGAGATGTACGGGAAGCTTATGAGTGTATCGGATGAACTCATGCTCGATTACTATGACCTACTGCACGCTGGGGCTTGGGAGGAACTGCGCGAGTGGCGGAGGGACGTCACCGCGGATAGTCGCGGTCCGCTTGCATTCAAGCACGAACTGGCAATGCGCATCGTCGCTCGCTTCCACGGGGAAGTGTCGGCCCGAGCTTCGAAGCAGCACTTCCAACGCGTTGTCCAGCGCAAGGAGGTACCCGACGAAGTTCCGGAGTGCCGATTGCCGGTGGGTGACGGAGGCAAACGTGGCTTACTAGAGGTCCTCGAGGCGCTGCGCATGGCGAAGTCGCGCACCGAAGCGCGTCGGCTCGTCGACCAACGCGCGGTCAGTTTGGACGGAAGGCGCATCGACGATGTCGGGTTACTTCTCGACGGCGGTAGTACCTACTTGATTCAGGTAGGCAAGCGTCGTTTCGTGCGTCTTAAGTTGGGAGACCCTGGGGGGTAAGGATCGCCTCTCGTCGTTACCCGCAGGCTTCGAACCCCTGGGTTGCTGGTAGTGTCCTGTCGCTTGAGGGCTTGACTGATTCCGGGAGGTTTCGTACAGTCACTGACCCGGTTTCCACGGGTGCCCGTGTCACCGCCTCTCGTCTCCGGTTTCTGATGCTCGGAACAGGCATTAGAAGCCTTGTCTGGTCTTTGAAAACTGAATAGCGTGCGGTCCGCCGAGCCGAGGGAAGGCTCGGTGGGCGGCCTTGTAGGATAAGTAATTTCCCATTCTAGATCCGAACAACTCGATGCGTTCGCATCGAGTGTTCAACGCACTTGGTGCGTATCGTACCGAGTACCAGGTTCCAATTGGAGAGTTTGATCCTGGCTCAGAACGAACGCTGGCGGCGTGCCTAAGACATGCAAGTCGTACGGAAAGGTCCCCTTCGGGGGGCACTCGAGTGGCGCACGGGTGAGTAACGCGTGGGTAATCTGCCTTTGGGTCTGGGACAACCCCGGGAAACTGGGGCTAATACCGGATAAGACCCCAAGTTCCTAGGAGCTCGGGGAAAAAGATGGCCTCTCCATGGAAGCTATCGCCCTTTGATGAGCCCGCGTCCCATTAGCTAGTTGGTGAGGTAACGGCCCACCAAGGCTTCGATGGGTAGCTGGTCTGAGAGGATGATCAGCCACACTGGAACTGAGACACGGTCCAGACTCCTACGGGAGGCAGCAGTCGGGAATTTTGGGCAATGGGCGAAAGCCTGACCCAGCAACGCCGCGTGAGGGATGAAGGCCCTCGGGTCGTA
>Ga0184637_10001924_pt1 | contig 13607 bp, 13 predicted proteins | sample PLM3_127_b2_FD_133143 | JGI IMG/M metagenome (GOLD analysis project Ga0184637, IMG submission 133143) | Groundwater sediment microbial communities from an aquifer in East River, Colorado, USA - PLM3_127_b2 | ecosystem: Environmental > Terrestrial > Soil > Riparian zone | place: USA: East River...
CAACCCTCTCCCCCTCCGGGGGCGAGGGAGCCGCTCCCTCTCCCGCTTGCGGGAGAGGGCTGGGGTGAGGGTCTTCGTTTCATGCCTCGCGGGTCGCGCGAAACGCGATGGAGTCACTGAGATGAGCGAACGGTATCCAAGAGATCTGGTCGGCTACGGCGCGCATCCGCCGCATCCGCGCTGGCCCGGCGACGCGCGCATCGCGGTGCAGTTCGTTCTCAACTACGAAGAGGGCGGCGAGAACTCGGTGCTGCACGGCGACGCCGGCAGCGAGCAATTCCTCTCCGAGATGTACAACCCCCCGTCGTTCGCGGCGCGCCATCTCAGCATGGAAAGCATCTACGAATACGGCTCGCGCACGGGCGTATGGCGCATCCTGCGCGAGTTCGAGCGCCGCGGCCTGCCGCTCACCGTGTTCGGCGTCGGCATGGCGCTCGAGCGCCACCCCGAGCTGACGCGTGCGTTCGTGGAGCTCGAGCACGAGATCGCGTGCCACGGCTGGCGCTGGATCCATTACCAGAACGTCGACGAAGCGACCGAGCGCGAGCACATGCGGCAGTGCGTGGAGGTCATCGAGCGCCTCAGCGGCCAGCGCCCGTGCGGCTGGTACACCGGGCGCGACAGCCCGCAAACGCGCCGCCTCGTCGCCGAATACGGCGGCTTCGAGTACGACAGCGACTACTACGGCGACGACCTGCCGTTCTGGCTGCAAGTCGTCAAGAGCGACGGCAGCGCCGTGCCGCACCTGGTCGTGCCTTATGCGCTCGACACCAACGACATGCGCTTTTCGCTGCCGCAAGGCTTCGCGACGGGCCACGATTTCTACATGTACCTGCGCCACGCCTTCGACGTGCTCTACGCCGAAGGCGCGCAGGCGCCCAAGATGATGAGCATCGGCATGCATTGCCGGCTGCTCGGCCGGCCGGGGCGTTTTCGCGCCCTGCAGCGCTTCCTCGACCACATCGCCACGCGCGACAGGGTGTGGATCTGCCGGCGCATCGACATCGCGCGTCATTGGAAGGCGACGCACCCCTTCGACCCGCACACTGCATTCGTCTGGAAGTGAAATGCTCAAGCTCGATCAACTCAACAACGCCTCGCAAGCCGAATTCACCGCGCTGCTCGACGGCACCTACGAACACTCGCCGTGGATCCCCGAGCTCGCTTGGGCGAAGCGGCCGTTTGCGAGCCTCGCGCACCTGAAGCACGCTCTTGCCGAGGTCGTGCGCGCAGCGGGACGCGATGCGCAGCTCGCGCTGATCCAGGCGCACCCCGAGCTCGCCGGCAAGGCGATGGTGAGCAAGACGCTCACCGCCGAATCGACGCACGAACAGGGCAAGGCGGGGCTCACCGACTGCACGCCCGAAGAGTTCGCGCGCATCCAGGTCCTCAACGCCGACTACAACAAGAAATTCGGCTGGCCGTTCATCCTGGCGGTGCGCGGCCCGCGCGGCACGGGCCTGCCCAAGCGGGAGATCATCGCGACCTTCGAGCGCAGGCTCGGCAACCACCCCGACTTCGAGTTCGCGGAATGCCTGCGCAACATCCATCGCATCGCCGAGCTGCGACTGAACGACAAGTTCGGGGTCACACCCGCGCTCGGCAACCTCGTGTGGGACTGGGCCGAGAAGCTCAGCGTGCACAGCGACCCCGGCTATGCGGAGAACGGGCAGTTGACCGTCACCTACCTGACCGACGCGCACCGCGCCTGCGCGCAGCGGTTGTCGCACTGGATGCGCGAGGACTGCGGCTTCGACGAAGTGCAAATCGACGCTGTGGGCAATGTGGTCGGCATCTATCACGCAGGCCCTCACCCCGGCCCTCTCCCAGGGGGAGAGGGAGAAAGGCGGCTCTTGACCGGCTCACATTACGACACGGTGCGCAACGGCGGCAAGTACGACGGGAGGCTCGGCATCTTCGTGCCGATGGCGTGCGTGCGCGAGCTGCGCAACGCCGGCAAGCGCCTGCCGTTCGGCCTCGAAGTGGTCGGCTTCGCTGAAGAGGAAGGCCAGCGCTACAAGGCGACGTTTCTCGGCTCCGGATCGCTGCTCGGGCACTTCGACCCGGCGTGGCTCGATCAGCAGGACGCCGACGGCGTCACGATGCGCGAAGCGATGCAGCACGCGGGCCTGTGCATCGACGACATCCCGAAGCTCGCGCGCGACGCGGCGAAATACCTGGGATTCGTCGAAGTGCACATCGAGCAGGGGCCCGTGCTCAACGAGCTCGACCTGCCGCTCGGCGTGGTGACGTCGATCAACGGCAGCGTGCGCTATGTCGGCGAGGTGCGCGGCATGGCGAGCCATGCCGGCACGACGCCGATGGACCGGCGCCGCGACGCCGCGACCGCGGTTGCCGAGCTCGCGCTCTATGTCGAGCAGCGCGCAGCCGAGGTGCCCAACCTGGTCGCCACGATGGGCATGCTCAATGTGCCGAGCGGCTCGATCAACGTCGTGCCCGGTCGCTGCCAGTTCAGCCTGGACATTCGCGCGACGACGAACGAGGTGCGCGATGCGATGGCCAACGACGTGCTGGCGCAGCTGAAGTCGATCTGCGAGCGGCGCGGCGTCGGCTACGGCATCGAGGAAACCCTGCGCGCCTCGGCGGCGCCCTGCGCGGGCGAGTGGCGAGAGCGCTGGGAACGCTCGGTGCAGGCGAGCGGCGTGCCGGTGTTCCGCATGCCGAGCGGTGCCGGTCACGACGCGATGAAGCTGCACGAGGCGATGCCGCAGGCCATGCTGTTCGTGCGCGGCGAGAACGCCGGCATCAGCCACAACCCGCTCGAATCGAGCACGAGCGACGACATGCAGCTCGCAGTCGACGCGTTCGCGCATCTGCTGAATCAACTCGCCATCGAAGGCAAAGAGGCTCGCCCATGACGCCCCATCAACGACTCGACGCCTGGATCGACACCCATTTCGACGATGAGGTGAAGTTCTTGCAGCAACTCGTGAAGGTGCCCACCGACACGCCGCCGGGCAACAACGCACCGCATGCCGAGCGCACCGCCGAGTTGCTGGCCGGCTTTGGCCTGCATGCCGAAAAACACGCGGTGCCGCCATGGGCCGTGCAGGAATACGGCCTCGAATCGATCACCAACCTGATCGTGCGCCGCGAGTACGGCGGCGGCGGCAAGGCGATCGCGCTGAACGCGCACGGCGATGTGGTGCCGCCCGGTGACGGCTGGACCCACGATCCGTACGGCGGCGACATCGAGCACGGCAAGCTGTATGGCCGTGCGGCAGCGGTCAGCAAGAGCGATTTCGCCACCTACACCTTCGCGCTGCGTGCGCTCGAGTCGCTCGGCGCTCCGCTGGCCGGCAGCGTGGAGCTGCACTTCACCTACGACGAGGAGTTCGGCGGCGAGCTCGGCCCGGGTTGGCTGTTGAACAACGGGCTCACGCGACCCGATCTCGTGATGGCCGCCGGCTTCAGCTACCAGGTCGTGACCGCGCACAACGGCTGCCTGCAGATGGAAGTGACGGTGCAGGGCAAGATGGCGCACGCGGCGATTCCCGACACCGGCGTGGACGCGCTGCAGGGCGCGGTCGCGATCCTGAACGCGCTGTACCAGCAGAACACGCTGTATCGCAAGATCAGCTCGCAGGTGCGAGGTATCACGCACCCGTATCTCAACGTCGGTCGCATCGAGGGGGGCACCAACACCAACGTGGTGCCGGGCAAGGTGGTGCTCAAGCTCGACCGCCGCATGATCCCCGAGGAGAACCCTGCCCAGGTCGAAGCCGATATCCGCCGCGTGATCGCCGACGCGGCGGCGACTCGCCCCGGCATCACCGTCGAGATCAAGCGCTTGCTGCTTGCCAAGGCCTTGCAGCCGCTGCCCGGCAACACGCCGCTCGTGCAGGCGCTGCAACGCCACGGCGAACAGGTCTTCGGCGAGCCGATCCCGACCTCGGGCACACCGCTGTACACCGACGTGCGCCTGTACAGCGAACGCGGCATTCCCGCGGTGATCTACGGCGCCGGGCCGCGCACGGTGCTCGAATCGAATGCGAAACGCCCGGACGAGCACCTGGTGCTCGAGGATCTGCGGCGCGCCACGAAGGTGGTGGCTCGCACCTTGTTCGATCTACTGCAGTAGGTCATGCACTGAATAGGGCCTGTTCACACTAGGGGGCGCACCTATCGCTTGACCCGATTCCCCAACGCACGGACTGCGCACAGAATTTGCTGAAAACCGTTCGTCCTTGGGAGACCCCGATGCAGTTTCTTGCGATCGATCGACGCCGAAGCTTTGCCCTTTTCGCTCTCGCGGTGTGCGGCGCGCTGCTGCCGACGGTGCAGGCACAAGAGACGAACATCAAGTTCCAGCTCGACTGGCGCTTCGAGGGGCCGGCGGCGCTCTTTCTCGTGCCGGTCGCGAAGGGTTACTTCAAGGCAGAGAAGCTCAACGTCACGGTCGACGCCGGCAACGGCTCGAGCGGCACGGTCACGCGGGTCGCGTCGGGCGCCTACGACATCGGTTTCGCCGACCTCGCGGCGCTGATGGAGTTTCACGCGAACAACCCGACCGCACCGAACAAGCCGGTCGCGGTGATGATGGTCTACAACAACACCCCGGCCGCGGTGCTCGCACTGAAGAAGTCGGGCATCCGAAGCCCGGCCGACCTGAGCGGCAAGAAGCTCGGTGCGCCGGTGTTCGACGCCGGTCGCAAGGCCTTCCCGATCTTCGCGAAGGCGAATGCCATCGAGAACGTCGCGTGGACCGCGATGGACCCGCCGCTGCGCGAGACGATGCTGGTGCGCGGCGATGTCGACGCGATCACCGGTTTCTCGTTCACCTCGCTGCTCAACCTCGAAGCGCGCGGCGTGAAAGCCGAAGACGTGGTGATCCTGCCGTACCCGAATCACGGCGTGAAGCTGTACGGCAACGCCATCATCGTGGGCGAGGAATTCCTGAAGAAGAACCCCGAGGCGGTGCGTGCCTTCCTGCGTGCGTTCACCAAGGGCGTGAAGGACGTGATCGCCGACCCGAAGGCGAGCATCGCAGCAGTGAAGGCGCGCGACGGCATCATCAACGAAGAGCTCGAACTGCGGCGGCTGACACTCGCGCTCGACGCCACCCTGCTGACCCCCGACGCGAGGGCCGAGGGCTTCGGCAGCACGCTCGCGCCGCGCCTGAGCCTGATGGCCAGCCAGGTGTCCGACGCATTCGGCACCAAGGAGCGCGTGAACCCGAACGCGGTGTGGAACGGCAGCTTCCTGCCCGGGCTCGCCGAGCGCAACATCTTCGCGGTGACCAGGAAGTGAATGGCTCCCTCTCCCGGAGGGAGAGGGTTCTAAGCAAATGACCGCCTTCGTCGACTTTCAGAACGTCTGGCTCGCCTACAACGACGAACTGCTTGCCAAGCATCAGTACGCGGTCGAAGACATCACGCTGTCCGTCACGCAAGGCGAGTTCATCGCGATCGTCGGCCCATCGGGCTGCGGCAAGAGCACCTTCATGAAGCTCGCCACCGGCTTGAAGATGCCGAGCCGCGGCAGCATCCGCATCGACGGCGCGCCGGTGACCGGCCCGCTGAAGATCAGCGGCATGGCGTTCCAGGCGCCGAGCCTGCTGCCCTGGCGCACCACGCAGGGCAACGTGCTGCTGCCGCTCGAGATCGTCGAGCCGTACCGGTCGAGCTTCAAGAGCAAGCGCGCCGAGTACGAGCAGCGCGCGCGCAAACTGTTGCAAAGCGTCGGGCTCGCCGGCTACGAGGACCAGTTTCCCTGGCAGTTGTCGGGCGGCATGCAGCAGCGCGCGAGCATCTGCCGCGCGTTGATCCACGAGCCGAAGATGCTGCTGCTCGACGAGCCGTTCGGCGCGCTCGATGCGTTCACGCGCGAGGAGCTGTGGTGCACGCTGCGTGACCTGTGGGCGGCACAGCGCTTCAACGTCATTCTCGTCACGCACGATCTGCGCGAAAGCGTATTCCTCGCCGACACGGTGTACGTGATGAGCAAGAGGCCCGGGCGCTTCGTCGTGCGACGCGAGATCGACCTGCCACGCCCGCGCGACCTCGAGATCACCTACACCAGCGCGTTCACCGACATCGTGCACGAGCTGCGCGGGTATATCGGCGCGATGCGCAAGCCGGTGGCAAGCGGCGTCGACGCAGCACGATGAACAAGAGCCTCGAGCGCGCCACCCCTTTGCTGCTGCTCGTGCTCATCGTCGCCGCGTGGCAAGCCATCTGCAGCGCGTTCAACGTCAGCGAGTTCATCTTTCCGAGCCCGGCGCGCATCGCGGAGCAGACCTGGCAACACCGCTGGACCATCCTCGGCCATGCGTGGCGCACCTTCTGGGTCACGATGGTGGGTTTCGGCATCGCGATCGTGGTCGGCGTGCTGCTCGGCTTCCTGATGGGCAGCTCTCGCCTGGCATACACGTCGATGTACCCGCTGATGACCGGCTTCAACGCGCTGCCGAAAGCGGCGTTCGTGCCGATCCTCGTCGTGTGGTTCGGCATCGGCGTCGGGCCCGCGGTGCTGACGGCGTTTTTGATCTCGTTCTTTCCGATCATGGTCAACATCGCGACCGGCCTCGCGACGCTCGAGCCCGAGCTCGAGGACGTGCTGCGCGTGCTCGGCGCGAAGCGCTGGGACGTGCTCGTGAAGGTCGGCCTGCCGCGCTCGATGCCTTACTTCTTCGGCTCGCTGAAGGTCGCGATCACGCTCGCCTTCGTCGGCACCACGGTGTCGGAGATGACGGCCGCGAACGAAGGCATCGGCTACCTGCTCATCTCGGCCGGCTCGTCGATGCAGATGGGCCTCGCGTTCTCGGGGCTCGTCGTCGTCGGCGCGATGGCGATGGCGATGTACGAGCTGTTCTCGGCGATCGAAAGGCGCACCACGGGATGGGCGCACCGCCGCTCGACCGAGACCTGAGGGGCCGGCGCACGCCCCTCACCCCCGCCCTCTCCCGCAGGGAGAGGGAGCAACCCCGGGAACCATGCCGTCGACCGCCATCACCGCGGGCACGAGCCCGTTCAACAGCTCGTTCATGCGACGGTAGTGGTCCCCCGGCCAATACACGCGCGCGCAACCGCTGCAGTGCCGAAACACGTTCTGGCTGACGGCGACCGATGGAGGCAATCGATCGAGCACCTGCGCCTTCTCGATGGGCAACAGCGGCAAATTGCAATGCAGGCACAACGTGAACGGCCTCGCCTGGCCTGCGAGCTGCAGGCGCTCGACGACCTCGCGCAATTGCTCCGACGGCTTCAGCGCGTGCACGTAGCAGCCGTGCGTGACGTCGCGGCATTTGAGCAGGTCGCGATCGCGCGTCAGGATCGTGCGCCGCTCGGCGCTCGCGCGATCGCGAATCTCGACGTCGGCGAAACCGTTGTCGTACAGCGTGTCGAGTCCGAGCATGCGCAGCAGTCGCGCGAGACCGCCGAGGTGTGCGTCGGCGATGAAGCGCGGCACGCGCAGGGGTTGCGTTCGCACACGCAGCAGCGGCTGGATGTCGAAGCTTTCGAACACCGGGTAGACGCTGATGCGATCGCCCTCGCGCACGCGGTACGAGAAACCCACGGACTCGCCGTTCGCGATGATCAGCTCGACTTCGGTGTGCGGCACACCGATCGCCTCGATCGCGTTCTTCACCGTCGCCGCCCGCGCGCAACGAAATTCGAACTCGCACCGGCGCCGACTGGGCGCGATGAAGTCGTTGAGCTCTTCGTAGAACCGAAAGAGCGCGACCGTCATGACTTCAGCAACCGAGCATCGAGGCCAGATCGACGATGCTTTTCGCGTGCAAGGTGTTGTCGGGATGGGCCGAAACGTCCTTCGGGTGCGCGCTGCCGAATTCTTCGCGACGCTCGATGTATGCCGTGGCGAGTCCGCAGGCGCGCGCGCCGGCGAGGTCGTCGTGGTGCGCGGCGACCAGCATGACTTCACGCGGATCGACATCGAAGACCCTGGCCACTCCGAGGTAAGTCGCCGGATCGGGCTTGTACTTGCGAAACACCTCCGCCGACAGGATGCAGTCCCAAGGCAAGCCGGCGTGCTTGGCCATGTCGGCCAGCAAACCGATGTTGCCGTTCGACAGCGAGCAGATCATGTAGCGTGTCTCGAGCCTGGTCAGGCCCGGCACCGAATCGGGCCACGCATCGAGCCGGTGCCAGACCTTGTTCAGGTGACGCTTTCGGTCTTCGCTCAGGTGCGAGATCCGAAACTTCTCGAGCAGCTCGTCGAGGATGAGGCGGTGCAGATCGTCGATCAGCGTCCAGTCGAGCTCGCCCGACATCACGCGTTGCATCGCGGGCCGGTAACCCGATCTCCAGGCGAGCGCGAATTCATCGCCGCCGACACCGAGGTTCATGGCGTCGATTTCTCGCGCAATGCTCCCGTGCCAGTCGACGACCGTCCCGAACACGTCGAAGGCGAGGACCGTGACGGTTCGGGCGATCGCGCGCGGCGTACTTTTCAATGCGTGGGTGCGCGCGAAAAATGACCGTGACGCGCCGCCGACATCAACTGGCCGAACTGCGTGCTCGACATGCGCAGCAGGCTTTCATGATCGCCGCTCTCGACGTAGATCTGCGGGTTGCGCTCGAGCTCCTCGTCGACCACCGTCTCGACGCCCCAGGCCATGCCGAAGGCCGGCACCGCGCCGAGCTCGCAATCGTCGAACATCCTGCCGATCTTCGCTTCGTCGGACAGCCGCAGCGCGTGGCGTCCGAGCATGCGCGAGACTTCGCCGAGCTGCACACGGCTATCGGCAGGCACGACCGCGAGCACGCAGCCGTCGTCATCTTCGAGGATCACCGACTTGGCGAGCTGATGCTGGGGCACCTGGGCAAGCCGCGCGGTCTCGGCACTGCTGCGGCTGTGCGGGTGCGCGCAGACCTCGTACTGAGCGCCGCTCTGACTGAGGTAGTTGGTAAGTCTTGGCGAAATCGACATGGTGACCTCCAGCGGTAAACGTCCATCGAAAATCCCGAGGCCGCGTCGGTGTCGCCCACGCGGCTCCACGCGACGAGTGTGCGCCTCCTGCACGCGGATTTCCAGGGCCGGCGCCTCGTCCCGCCTCACCCTACACCTACACTGCGGCCTTTGAGCAATCAACATGGGATGGCACGGTCGCCTCGATCTGCGCTACCGGCTCGACGGCGAACGCACGGTCGCGCATGACCGCCACGAAGGCCCGCTGCGCGTGCTCGCAAGCCTGTACCCGGAGGCGCCCTCGGTGTGCCACCACGTGCTGGTGCACCCGCCGGGCGGCATCGTCGGCGGCGACACCCTTCACGTCGACGCCGAACTCGCACCCGGTGCGCACGCGCTGATCACGACGCCCGGCGCGACGCGCTTTTATCGCAGCGCCGGCGAGACCGCCATGCAAGCGGTGCAGGCGGGCGTCGGCGACCGTGCGCGGCTCGAATGGCTGCCGCTCGAGACCCTTGTCTACTCCGGCGCGCTCGCGGAAAACCGCATGTGCTTCAAGCTTACCGAGCGCGCAGAGATGATCGGCTGGGACGTGCTCGCGCTCGGCCTGCCGGCATCCAACGAGCCCTTCGAGGGACAACCCGGCCGCTACGAGCAACGCATCGAGTTGCCGGGTGTGTGGCTCGAGCACGGCCGCGTCGATGCTGCCGATGCAAGGCTGCTGGATTCACCGCTCGGCTGGGCGGGCCAACGCGTGCTCGCAACGCTGTGGTTCGGCTGCGGCGCGTCAATGCCGCAAGAACGTATCGATGCGCTGCTGTCGAGCGCGCGCGATGTGGCCGCGGCGAGCCCATTGGCAGCGACGAGCGGAGTGAGCTCCGCGCATCGGCAACTCGTGGTGACGCGCGTGCTCGCGCCCAGAGTCGAGCCGGCGATGGCGCTGCTTTGCGGCGTGTGGTCGCATTGGCGGCGCGTCGCGTGGGGCTTGTCGGCTTGCACGCCCAGGGTCTGGCGGACCTGAGGCAGGCAGGTATCAGGCAGCCAGCGGCCTGAGCGCGCGTGCCGAGCGGTACTGGAACGGCATGACGTAGCGAGGCCCATGCTGTGCCTGGATGCGGTGCGGCCTTGCGCGGTAGTGGCCTTTGGTCCATCGGGCCAACGCGTCGCCGACGCTCACGAGCAGCATTCCAGGCCTCGGCTCGATCGGCATCCAGCGGCCGCCGTCGAGCCCGATCTCGAGTCCGCCTTGTTCGTCCTGCACCGATATCGTGATCGCGCTGGAGCCGGCTTCGGGTGCGGCACCCGCTGGAGCGGCGATCGCATGATCAGGCGTCACGCGCAGCATGTGCAGCTCGGCGATCGCAGCCGCTCCCTTGGCTTCGAAATGGTGCTCGCCGAGGTCGAGTGAGAGCGCGATCAATTGCATCAGGCGCTGCGCAAGGTCGCACATGCCACGCATGTACGGGGCGCTTTGCGCCGCGACGGAGGGCGACAAGGGCTCGACGCCGGTAAGGCGGGACGAGGTCGATCCGACCGAAGCGATGCAGCGCAAGTGCTCGCGACCTGCAGATCCGTCGGACGGATCGTGAAAGGCCGCGCGCGCAAGGTGCTGCTGGCGATGCAGCGTCTCGCCTGACATGCCGTGATTCGCCAAATGGAAAACGCCCACGGTCTCACAGGCGATGCCCAGGTCCATCGCCACCTCGCGGGCATGCGCTGCGCCGGGCACGAGCGCATCGCCCAGATCGATGACCGAGATCCCGCAACACGCTTCAGACATGAAGGCAGACATGAAGGACTCCTTGACACGGGCTTCGAATGCAAAAGGCAACATGCATGCCAGCGCCGCTGCTCGATTCAAGCTTCGCACCGCGCCAACGCTGCATTGGCGCTCGATGCACCGCACTCGGGCGAATCGCATCATCTCGATGCCTTCACTGGAGGAAGCACCGAAAGGCACGCGTCTTGCGTATCAATCGTGCAATTACCGCAATCGAACCTGCACCGTGATGCGCACGCCTGCAGCTTCGCACGCGCCTTCGGCTCACCGAAACGAAAGCTGTCATGTCGCTCAACCAGTTTCTCATCATCGTCTTCGCCCGCTGGCGCGTGGGCGCTACGGTGTGGTTGCTGACGGTCGCGCTCGTCGTCGGCGTGAGCCTCATGCTGCGTCCGCAATACACGGCCAGCGCCTCGGTCATGGTCGATGTCAGGTCGCAGGATCCGGTCGCCGGCGGGGCGCTCGTGGGCGCCGCGGCCCAGAACTACATGGTGACCCAGGTCGATGTGGTGCAGAGCGAACGCGTGGCTCTGCGCGCGCTGCGTTCGCTGCGCATTCACGAGAACGCCGAGTTGCGATCGGAGTGGCTCGAGGCGACCGGCGGGAAGGGCAACTTCGAATCCTGGTTGGCGGAGTTGATTCTGAAGAAGTTCGACGTCAGGCCGGCGCGTGACTCGAACGTGATGACGCTTGCCTACACCTCGCCGGATCCGGGCCTGTCGGCGGCAATGGCCAACGCGCTGATGCATGCGTACATCGAAACCACGCTCGAGCTGCGCGTGGAACCCGCCCGTCAAAACAACGCCTTCTTCGATGATCGTGCCAAGCAATTGCGTGAAGCGCTCGGACGGGCCCAGGCCAAGCACTCGGCTTACCAGCAGCAGAAGGGCCTTCTCGCGACCGACGAACGCGTCGACATCGAGCACACACGCCTTGCCGAGCTCAGCTCTCAAGTGGTGTCCCTGCAGGCGGCAACCGCCCAGTCGGGCGGACGCCAGGGCCAGGCGCGGGCCAACGTCGACCGCCTTCAGGAAGTGCTCAACAACCCCGTCGTGTCGGCCCTCTCGGCCGACCTCTCGCGCCAGCAGGCGCGGCTGAAGGAAGTCGGTGAGCGCCTGGGCGATCTGCATCCCCAGGTGATCGAGCTGCGCTCGGGCATTGCCGAGCTGCGCGCTCGCCTCGACGACGCCACGCGGCGCGCGTCGGGCAGCGTCGGCGTCGACAACGCGGTGAACCAGTCCCGCCTGGCCCAGGCCCAGAGGGCGCTCGACGAACAACGTTCGAAGGTCCTGCGATTGAAGGCCCGGCGCGACGAAGCCTCGGTGCTGTTGCGTGATGTCGAGAGTGCGCAGCGAACCTACGACGCCGTGCTGGCCCGGGTCTCGCAGACGGCGATGGAGAGCCAGGTCACGCAGACCAATGTGTCGATACTCAAGCGCGCAGTGGAGCCGGCCTTCGCCTCGTTTCCCCGGATCGGTCTCAACGCTGCGACGGCCGCCGTTCTGGGTGCGTTCCTTGCACTGGGCGCGTGCCTCGTGCGCGAGCAATTCGACCGCCGAATGCGCACCGAGGAAGACGTCGTGAACGGGCTGCGACAGCCTTTGCTGCTCGCGCTGCCGCGCGCCGACCGGGAGGACCCGAGCGGTGCCACACGAGTCCGACAGATCAAGTCGCGCGTGCTCAGCGGGCTGCCGCGTTCCGCCGCGGGTTAGGGCTGTTCACATGGAGCTCGGTCAATGAGAGTCTTATCGCACGCCAACTGGGCCCGCGCCGATGCCGAGGAGGCGGCCACATCGACGGAAGTGCATGACCGCTCGATCGGCGATCTCATTCGCGAGAGTTGCGAACTCAGCGACGCGCAGATCGAACAGATCCTCGTGTACCAGCGCGAGCACCGCATTCGCTTCGGCGAGGCCGCTGTCGCACTGCGCCTTGCCGGCAAGGACGATGTGCTGCGGGCCCTGTCGCGACAGTTCCACTATGCCTACACGCCGGACCTCGGCGACCGCAGCGTGAACGGAGAACTCGTGGCGGCGGCCAGTCCGTTCAGCAACGAGGCCGAGGCCTTTCGGGAGTTGCGCAGCCAGCTGATGATGGGAGTCATGGGCCGCGACGACGCAGCCGCGCGCGCCCTGGCCGTGGTGAGCCCCGACGTGGGTGACGGCAAGACCTACGTCGCGGCCAACATGGCCGTCGCGTTCAGCCAGCTGGGCGGGCGCACGCTGCTGATGGATGCCGACATGCGCACGCCTCGGCAGCACAAGGTGTTCGACATCGGGCGCACCGAAGGTCTGAGCAGCATTCTCTCGGGCCGTTGTCAGGCCGATGTCGTGCACCGCGTGCGCGACCTGCCGAGCCTGTACGTGCTGCCCGTGGGCCCCATTCCACCGAACCCGCTTGAACTGGTGCAGCGCCCTGCGTTCGGCCTGCTGCTGAACGAGCTGCTCAACAAGTTCGATCACGTGCTGATCGACACACCGGCTGCCGTGCATGGCGCCGATGCGCGCGTGATCGCCGCGAAGTCGGGCGCTGCGCTGGTGATCGGTCGCAAGGGCCGCAGCCGCATGGCGTCCATGCAAGGCCTGCTCAAGTCGCTCGGCAAGGGCCCGGGGACGATCGCCGGCGTGGTGATGAACGAGTACTGAAGCAAAGCCCAGGTCCCCAACGACCATGACCGATCTGCCTTTCATCCACGCGCGAGACGCCGCGGCGCGCTCGGCCTATCCGCGCGCTCGGCTGTGCATCGCGTTCATCCTCGCGGCGGGTCTGATCGCTTGCGGGGGTGGTGACAGCGCAGCCGACAAGGAATCGATGGCGGCCTCGAAGAGGAACGGCATCGTCGTGCCGGAACGCAACTCCACGCAACGTGGCCCCGTCGACTACGGCGACGGCCCGGCGCCGGTACGGGAATCGCCGTCGGCTCTTGCGCTGCCGG
>Ga0184637_10001925_pt1 | contig 13603 bp, 15 predicted proteins | sample PLM3_127_b2_FD_133143 | JGI IMG/M metagenome (GOLD analysis project Ga0184637, IMG submission 133143) | Groundwater sediment microbial communities from an aquifer in East River, Colorado, USA - PLM3_127_b2 | ecosystem: Environmental > Terrestrial > Soil > Riparian zone | place: USA: East River...
AGGAGACTTCGAGCCTATAAACATTTCGCAGCGGACGCCGCTGAAGAACGGCTTGAGCTGAATGTTCTCGTATGACTCTTCAAATCCCCAAACAAGAAACTGTTTCTAAGGCCGAGCTGTATGTAAATTTGCAATCGCAGCTTCGCAGCCTCCTCGACGGCGAGCGCGACTTCATTGCCAATGCGGCAAACCTCTCTTCGCTGCTGTATCACTCGCTGCCCGATCTGAACTGGGCGGGGTTCTATTTGAGCAAAGGCGATGAGTTGGTGCTCGGTCCGTTTCAAGGAAAGCCTGCATGCGTGCGCATTCCGATAGGCAAAGGAGTTTGCGGCACGGCCGCGGAGCAGCGTCAAACGATCCTGGTTGATAATGTTCACGATTTTCCCGGCCACATTGCTTGCGACAGCGCGTCAAACTCCGAGATCGTGATTCCGCTCATCAAGCATGAACGATTGCTCGGCGTTCTCGATCTCGACAGTCCGTCGTTTGCCAGGTTTGACGATGAGGATGCGCGCGGCTTGAACCAGTTGGCGGAGATTTTTATTGCAATGTCCGACAAACTTTAGTTTGTCGCAAGTCAGTACCGCCTGCGGTAGCGGGCGGGTGAGTAAGTACGCTCACGGATTGAACCGCTGACCCACCCGCTACCGCACGTGGTACTGACAAAACACGACGACTGAAGTTGTTGGACACACGAACAACGGAACACATGATCACGATTCGCAAAGCAGACGAGCGCGGGCACTTCGATTTCGGCTGGCTCAACACCTATCACACCTTCTCCTTTGATCAGTATCACGATCCGAAGCACATGGGATTTCGCAGCCTGCGTGTGATCAATGAAGACATCGTGCAGCCGGAACATGGGTTTCCGACCCACGGGCATCGCGACATGGAAATCGTCACCTACATTTTGGAAGGCGCCTTGGAACATCGCGACAGCATGGGCAACGGATCGACTATCCGGCGCGGCGATGCGCAACGCATGAGCGCCGGCACTGGCGTGAGACACAGCGAAGCCAATCCTTCCGGAGACATGCCTGTCCATCTCCTGCAGATCTGGATTTTGCCAGAGGAGCAAAACCTCTCGCCGGAGTATGAGGAGAAGAAGTTTTCAGATGACGAGAAGCGCAATAAGTTGCGTCTGATTGTTTCGCCCAATGGAGACGACGGCTCAGTGAGAATTCATCAGGACACGAACATTTATGCGTCCGTGTTGGATGAGGGGCAGGAAGTGGTTCACACTCTGGCAAACGGACGGAGTGCCTGGCTCCAGGTTGCCGCGGGCTCAGTGGTTTTGAATGACGTTGCTCTCAAGCAGGGAGATGGCGCTGCCGTTACGCAGGAGTCAAACCTTCGCATTACTGCGAGCGAGCCTGCGGAGGTATTGCTGTTTGATCTTGCGTAGGCGCCTGGTCGAGCTGGAAGAGGATCCGATCAGACTTCCAGTTTGCCGTTCAATTGCTATAGTTTCGTTTAGAGTTGGGCCTTGTCCCACGCCGCGGCGGACAAGTCCGCTGTCTAAACGGTAAAGCTCCGGTGATTACGCTTTGCCCCGAACATGAACATGGCTAAAGACACCGCCAATGAAGTACTCGCCTGGGAAACCTCTTCTCAATACTGGAACAAACACCAGGCCTTGATTTAGAAGATGTACGCCGCTTTGTCGCGTGCACTCATCGAGGATGCCCGCATTGGTCCAGGCCAGGCGGTGCTCGATGTTGGCGGCGGCAGCGGCGAACCGTCGTTGACGATCGCGCCAATTGTTGGCGAGTTGGGATCTGTAACCTATACCGATCCTGCTGCCGGTATGGTCAACGCTGCGCGAGCTGAAGCCAAAAGGCGTGGACTAGGGAATATCCGCTTTCATCGATGTCCCGCGGAGCATCTTTCGTTTTCTGACGATTTATTCGACGCGGCAGTCAGCCGTCTCTCAGTAATGTTTTTTCCGGATATGTTGGCAGGCCTGAGCGAGATGCTGAGAGTGGTCAAACCCGGCGGCTATGTTTCCGTTGTGGTCTGGGCAGCCAGGGAAGTCAATCCATTCTTCAGCGTTGTTACCGAAGTGCTTGACAGGTTTGTGACGGCTGATGCGGAGGACGAAGACGCGCCCGGAGCTTTTCGCTTTGCCAAGCCGGGAAAACTTACGAAAGCTCTGCAGAAAGCGGGAGCCGCTGAAGTAAGAGAGCGCGAATTGGAATTTATGATAGAAGCACCGATTAACGTTGAGCGCTTTTGGGAGTTACGCACGGAAATGTCAGACACATTTCGAAGCAAACTCAAGAAGCTCGTACCCGATCAAGTGGCAGCAATCAGGTACACCGTTCAGAAGGCTGTAGCCGGTTACTTCAAAACCGGCGGGATGAGTTTTCCCGCAAAGGTGCTCGTGGTTACTGGCAAGAAGCCAACCGTTTAGTTCTGCCTGTCAATGTAGTGGTTCTTCGCGGAACTTTGCGGATTCTTGGCGCCCTTTGCGTTTATGTCTTGAGTGTCTGTTCAAGGAATAAAATCCGCTCCGGCAGAGGCTGTTATGGAACCAATGCGCGGGAATCGTCCGTCGGCTTTGTCAGCGCAATCAGCAGTGGGACGAATGCAAGATACGTCGTGAGTCCGCGCAACCAACTCAGTCTTTGCCAACGTCGGCCGCGCGCCAGCCACTCAGTCGCTGGTATGGTCGACTCCGGGCTGTGCTTGAAGAGTACGAGTTCGGGAACGAAATAAAACAGAGAAACCAGCAGCATTATCACGTAGACAACAAAGCTTATTGCAATGAGCTTGCGTCGCGAGCTTGATTTCCAATTCAGCACGAGGGTAGCGACGAGCGAAATGATAAGGAGCGGATGGATAATCACCCAGAAGATACCTTCGTTCAGACCGTAAGGCCCATTGGCCACGACGGCTGAATCAGGAAGGGCAGAGAGGTAGACCGGGAAATAGACAAGATGTGAGTAGGCAATCCCGCCGAGCAGCGTTCCCCAGAGAACAATTGTCAGCATGAGTAGAGGGGTGCCGAGCTTGCGTGTGTCCATTTTCAAATCTCCTTTGACTTGCGGGTTCTCTCTCCGGGCGAAAGTTAGCAAACAACTTCAATGCAAACAAGCATTAGAGAATCGCTGTAGAAACCGCCAAGGCGCCAGGAACGCCAAGAAGTATTCTAAATGTTGACGCTCGAAGGAGCGTCGCCCAGATATTCTGCAACCACTCTGTATTTTCCTGCCGTTCTTGGCGCCTTGGCGGTTCAATTTTTAGTTTGCTTGTCGTCAGCCTTACCTTCATGCTCGCCTTCGATAGGTATTCGTGAATCACCCAAGCGTTCAAGCACGGCGTTAGTGACCTCAAGAAGAGAAAGGTTCGGATCCATTTGTTCGATGACGCTCTGGATAAGGGTAAGCCACGAGAGGGTCAACTGCTCGTTATACTTCGCGCGGCCGACGCCATGATGCTCGAGAAAGCGGAAGAGACCGGAACGCATTTTCTCAAACGCCTGATCAGGACTTGAATTGCGAAGATAGTAGACCGCAACCGTTAAGTGGCTTAGATGAGTGAATTCGTCCTTGCCAGTGGTGCACTTTTCGAAGCCCGCAACAACTGCGTCAATCTCTTGCTCGTTCTGGTAATGGTCTCTCATCTTCGCTCCTTCCTGGTAGGACAGGCATTCCTGCCTGTCAATCGTTCGAAAGACTTGTCTTGTCTTGGTTCTCGCTGTGCGTCCTTTGGGTGAGTAGCTTTCGCCGATCATTCACCACAGAGACACAGAGGACACTGGGGTTGCACAGAGAAGAGTAAAAATCCTACCCACCAAAAAACGAGGCGGACCGAATAAATCGATCCGCCTCGCCTCTCGAGTAGTCTATCTCAGAAGTTACTTGGCTGCCGCCGCATTCGAACGGGCCGTCAATCGCGACTTATAGCGTGCAGCTGCATTCTTATGCAACGCGCCATTTTGTACGGCCTTATCGATCGTTGAAATCGTCGTCGGCAACAGTTCTTCAATCTGCTTGGCGTTGCCTGTGCCGATGGCCCCGCGCAGATTTTTGATTGAAAGTCTCACGCGGCTGCGATTGCCACGATTAATCTTTCGCCGCGCCTCGCTCTGGCGCATTCTCTTTTCCGCTGATTTATGATTGGGCATTCACTCTCTCCGGTATCCTCTACAGCTAACTCATTCCTTATTAGCGTTTATGTATTTAGTCTACACGATGGCGGTCATTGCGCAGGTGACGGAGTATAGGGAGCACTTCATTTAGTGTCAAGCCGGGCTGAATGCCGGCCCACCGCGCTTTCATGCGATATTTGACACCTAATGAAGGGTGTAGTAGCGTCAAACCCGACAGCATATGCCAGCAGTTTCAGCACACTCACACCTACGCACATTAGTTAATAACGCACCTTTGACTTCGTCGCCGGCAGAAAGAGAGCGCGACAGCATTTGAAACAGATCGAATTGCCACCTCGCGGGTTAGAAACGCTCTTCGGCGTTCACGACCAAAACATCAAATACCTCGAGTCGTTACTCGCCGTTCGCATTGACGCGCGCGGACAGGACGTTTCAATCGACGGCGACCCGGAAGACGTCGCGACCGCACAGCGAATACTCGAAGACTTCGCCGAACTCTTCCGAGAAGGCAGTTCCTTTACTGACAAGGAGCTGCGTGAGGCCTTTGCGCAGATTGCCGAGGATCGCGCGTTTAGTTTGCGCGACTATTTCACCAAGGCGCGATTCAATCCGGCCGGTAAGAAGCAGGTTGCGCCGAAATCGGCAACTCAACGCAAATACATCCAGGCGATTCAGGAGCAGGATGTTGTCTTCGGCATCGGTGTCGCGGGCACGGGGAAAACTTATCTGGCAGTCGCGCTGGCTGTGCAGGCACTGATGCAGAAGCAGGTCAACCGCATCGTGCTGGCCCGGCCCGCTGTTGAGGCAGGCGAAAAGTTGGGTTTTCTTCCCGGCGATTTGCAGGAGAAAGTGGATCCCTATCTGCGTCCGCTTTATGACGCACTGTTTGATTTGATCGACTACGAACGCGTGACGAAGCTGCTGGAGAAGCAGGTAATTGAGGTGGCGCCGTTGGCGTTTATGCGCGGACGCACACTCTCCGACGCCTTCATCATTCTCGACGAAGCGCAAAACACCACCAGCGAACAGATGAAGATGTTTCTAACGCGCATAGGTTTCGGCTCGAAGGCTGTGATCACCGGCGACGTTACGCAGGTGGATCTGCCGGCAGGAAAACGCAGCGGCCTGATTGAAGCGGAACGCGTGCTCGCGAATTTGGATGGCATCGAATTCATCTATTTCACTGAGAAAGATGTGGTACGCCACAAGCTCGTCCAGATGATCATCAAGGCTTACGAAGAACATTCCAACAAGAAGAGCCACATTTAGAGAGTACTCCGCAGATTACAGATTTCACAGATTTGAGAAGAGCAAGACACGCATAGCCCTGCCGGGTGATCTCAACGGTTTTCATATCACCAATCTGTGAAATCTGCATAATCAGTGGATGAGATCATGATTGAAGTTGTTAACCGCCAGCGCAAAGTGCCCATTGATTGCGAGCACTGGCAGGCGTTTACGGCGAAGGTCCTAGGAGTTCTTCCGTCCGATGCAGGCGGCGTCACTGTTGCTTTTGTTTCAGACAGCGCGATGCGCGAACTCAATCTTCTTTGGCGGCATAGGCGTGGGACGACTGACGTGCTGTCGTTTCCGGCGGAGCAGGATGACTTTGAAAAGCTGGAAGGCTCGACTTTAGGAGACGTGGTGATTTCACTTGAGCAGGCTGCGCGACAGGCGGAGGAAAATGATTTGACCCTCGACCTGGAGATTGCGCAGCTCATTCTGCATGGACTCCTACACCTTTGCGGCTACGATCATGAAACGGACGATGGTGAAATGAATCGTTTGGAGCTGCGGTTGCGACGGAAGCTCGGAATCTGAGAGGTAAATGGTAAATAGTGAATAGTAGACGATTTTCCATTTGGCATTTCACATTATTTCACATTTCTCATTTGTCTGGTCTTGACAGAACCGGGAGCAGTAGCGACCGGGTTGTTTGAGTCCGCTGTCAGAACCGGGAGCAGTAGCGACCGCGTTCTTTCGACCGGGTTGTTTGAGTCCGCTGTCAGAACCGGGAGCAGTAGCAACCGGGTTGTTTGAGTCCACTGTCAGAGCGGTAGCGACCGGATTCTTGAGTCCGTTGTCAGATCGACCGGGTTGTTTCGGTCGTGATCGCAATGAAAAATGAAGATTAAGAAATGAGAAATGGAAAATCGGCTTACCGGCCCTCGCAGCTACTTAACTATTCACTATTTACGATTTACTATTTACTGAATAATGCAGATTGAGCTCATTCTAACCTTCCTGCTGCTGGTCGGGTTGTCGTTGCTCGCGACGGTCGACATGGCTTTTGGCCAGTTGAGCGACGTGGGTCTCCGGCGCCTGATCACCGAAGCTGAAGAACGCTCTAAACAGCGCTCGTCCGAATTCCTTAAGCAGGTGCTGGAGAACGGGCCGAGGTTTAGTTTTGCCATCTCAGCAACTATTCAGATACTGCTGGTTGTCGTAGCCGTTCTTGTTACTTCTATCTCACTTAGCTTGTTTCAGGAGGATCGTTTCGTATTAGTTGGGCTCTTAGCCGGTTTGGTGCTGGCTGGAATCTTTCGGCAGTTAATCCCACTCTTTATCTCCACACGCGATCCTGAAGGAACGCTGCTCTTTCTTCTGCCTGTGATTCGTCCCCTCTTACCGTTGATGGCTTTTGCCGCTGATCCTTTTCATAGGTTGTTTGACCGCTCGCGAAGTAAAGAGCAGGAGCTGGAGAACAGCGAAGAAGATGAAGAGCAGGACCCCGGCGACGACATTCAAGCGCTGATCGACGTCGGCGAAGCCGAAGGAATACTGGAAGAAGAAGAAGGTGAACTGATTCATTCGATCCTCGAGTTTGGCGACACGCGTGTGAGCGAAATGATGACTCCGCGACCCGACATCGTTGCCGTGGCGGCGGGCGCTACTGTGCGCGAAGCGCGAGACATCATGATTGAATCGAAGTATTCGCGGCTGCCTGTTTACCGAGACCAGATCGACAACGTTGAAGGGCTAATCTATGTGCGCGATTTGCTCCAGCACTGGGCGGAAGAAAATGAAAACGGACCGATCTCATCGCTTGTACGTCCGGTTTACTTCATTCCGGAAACAAAGTCGGTTGCCGAACTCCTGGAAGAAATGCAGAAGGCGCACGTGCAACTCTCGATAGTGATAGATGAATACGGTGGTGTTTGCGGTCTGGTTACGGTCGAAGACATACTCGAGGAGATCGTCGGTGAGATCGAAGATGAAGACATTGAAGGTGACGAGCTCAACGACATCGTGGAACGAGGTGAAGGGTGTTATGAAGTGCTTGGTTCGACCGAAATCGGAAAGATCGAGCGGCTCTTTGATCTGGAAATTGAGGCCGACGATTTCACGACCATTGCAGGGCTGGTTATCAGTGAGTCGGGTAAAGTCCCGCAAACCGGCGAGCGGCGGACTCTTCGCGGACTCGAGGTTGAAGTGCTGGAAGCTGACGAGCGACGCATCGGGCGGCTGCGTGTAAAGAGAGCGGCGGACCACAACTCAAACGAGATGAGCCAGGCAACATAATCCGAAACCGCGAGCCGTCCGGGGTCCCCAGACGGGCAGCCCGGCTGGGGTGGTGGTGGCGAGCAAATCGAGAGTGTAGGGAAGCACTTATGTTTGCGCCCAGGCGGCCACGCAGGTTCGCCACTACAAAACCTTTCGCAGTATCCAGTCAGGTTAATTTTTGGATGAGAACCATTTGAATGGCAAAACGAACGAGCAAATTTTTACAGGGACGAAGAATCGATCCGGCGCCCATAACTTCGAATACAACTGTCGCAGAGCTTGTCGACGAATCGTTTATTGCCTACAACGGCGCGCGATTGCGAGAAGCCTGTCAGCTCTTCACAAAGAAGATGTTGGAACCGGAAGTCACAGTCGGGCTTTCGCTCACCGGCGCGCTCACGCCGGCGGGTTTGGGAATTTCGGCGCTGATTCCGCTAATCAAAGCCGGCTTTGTCGATTGGATCATCTCGACTGGCGCCAATCTTTATCACGACACTCACTTTGGTATTGGCCTGGCAATGCACCAGGGAAGGTCGGACATCTCCGACATCGTCCTGCGTGAAGAGGAAGTTGTTCGCATCTATGACATCTTCTTCGACTATTCAGTGTTGCTGGACACTGACGCTTTCTTTCGCAAGATAATTTCCGGCAAAGAGTTTCAGAAGACGATGTCAACCGCTGAGTTTCATTACCTCGCCGGGCGTTACGTTCACGAGCGTGAGCGAAAGCTGGGCTTGAAAGACAAGTCGTTGCTTGCGGTCGCCTACGAGTATGCGGTGCCGATTTACACTTCATCTCCAGGCGATTCTTCTATCGGCATGAACGTCGCGGCGAAAGCCCTTCAGGGCAACAAATTGGCGTTTGATCCATCCCTGGATGTGAATGAAACTGCGGCAATAGTGTTGGCCGCGAAGCGTAACGCGAAGGCCGAAAAAGCCGGCGATGGTAAAAGTGGGGGGAAGGGCCGGCCCGAAAAGAAATCAGGCCGTTCGGCGTGCTTTATCCTCGGCGGCGGTTCGCCCAAAAATTTCCTGCTGCAAACTGAGCCGCAGATCCAGGAGGTGCTCGGCATAGATGAACGTGGACATGATTACTTCTTACAAGTGACCGACGCGCGACCGGATACCGGGGGTTTGTCCGGCGCGACACCGGGTGAAGCCGTCTCCTGGGGCAAGGTCGATCCAGAGCGTTTACCGGATGCTGTTGTTTGTTATGTGGACTCAACAGTGGCGCTTCCGATCATAACGGCTTATGCTTTGGCGAAGCATGCCGCACGTGAGCCAAAGCGCCTTTACGATCGCCGCGGCGAGTTTATGAAATTGCTGATCTCTGAATACAAGAAATCAAAGCGGCGTTGATTGCAATAGCGACTATCGCTGCTCATAACGACCGTCGTTAGTGTTCGAGAAACTTTGATTGGTTGTGAAGCTTGTCGAACAAGAAGTGGGACAAGAACAGGAAGAGGTAACCACCGAAACATGGGGCTAACACCGGCCACTGTCTACAAAGCGCTGAAGTATGACTGTGATAAATGCGTAGCTTACTGTTGCTCGATTTATGACCGCGTTCAGGTTACGCCGCGTGATATCAGGCGGCTCGCCGCTCATTTCCGTGTTTCGCCGGAGGTCGCAATTCAACGGTTTACCAAGTTATTTGGAAAAGAACGAATACTCCGGCGCAAAGCAGATCGATTGTTTGGGCAAGCGTGCATGTTTCTGAATCAGGACACTCGCAAGTGCACCGTCTACCACGCACGGCCGCTCGTCTGTCGCGAGTTTCCGACGACTTCGCGCTGTGCCTACTACGACCTGATACAATTTGAACGCGAGCAGCAGGACGACCCCGACGTGATCCCACTCGTGAAGATTACGTTTAGGAACGGTAAGGAAAAGTCGTAGGGTTCAGAGTTCAACCCGGGGAACGCCGCAGCCCGCGTGGGGTGGTAGCCTTTAGGTTGCGGTTATGCCAAAACGCAAGCTAAAGCGGCGCCAAGTTCCGCTTCATCAGAACCGGAAGCGGTAGCGACCGGCCAGAGGCTCAACGAGAGCTTCAGAATGGTAGTAGTAGCGACCGGCGGTTTGATATCTACGATGCCAAGCAGCAATCGAAAGGAGATTGTCGGAGTTGAGTGTTTGGCCGGTCGCTACCGCTTCCGGTTCTGATGACTCAGTACAGCAACGAGCTCCTGGAAGCTTGAACTCTAAACTGGAGGCACCGGGCTATGCAGGAACTGTTATCAAAAATGATTGGCAAGAAGATAGATGTCTACTGCGGCGGGGCATCCAGTCTGCGCGGCGAGGTTGTTAAGGTCGAAAAAGGAGTGCTTCACCTGAAGGACAGTGACGAGAAAACCTGTTTCGTAGCCCTGGATAAAATCGTAGTCGTTTGGGAAGCCAAGGATGAAGAGCATCGCGCCGGTTTCGTTGCATCCAACTAGGAAGAACGGAATTGTTGAAGTCTTGCGAGGGAAGGGTGCAAGCCTCCACAAGCTCGTTGCAGTAGTGAAGTCATCAGAACCGGAAGCGGTAGCGACCGGCCAGACACTCAACTCCGGCATCTCTTTCGATTGCTGCTTGGCATCGTAGATAATCAAACCGCCGGTAGCTACCAATACCATTCTAAAGCTCTGGTTGAGACTCTGGCCGGTCGCTACCGCTTCCGGTTCTGATGAAGCGAACTACCGGATTAAACAAATTGGACCTGTTAACTAAAAACGCCGGCGCTAACCAGAAGCGCCGGCGTTTTCGTTCTAGATTGAGAGTATTTCGGATTAATCAGTAGTCGGTGGCGCCGGCATCGGAACTTTTCGGAAACCATCGACACGCGAGAGCCAGTAGTCGTTAAATGGTGAATAAACAACTCCATGATGGCGGGAGGCGTGATAAAAACCATGTTCGTCAGCTACGATTCCGACGTGCGCAAGATTGCTGAAGAAGACGAGAGTGCCAAACTTAAATTGTTCTTCCGGAGCCGGTGCGGTGAAGCGAGTCCACAGTGTGCGCGCGCTGCCGCGTTCAAAATCGATTCCTACAGATTGGAAAGTGCTCCAAACAAACCCCGAACAATCGAAGGCCGAAGGTCCGGTGCCGCCCCAGCGGTAGCGAGCGCCAAGTCGCTCGTCTATCGCCGCCGTGATCAGCTCACGGAATTGGAGACTGCGCCCGCTTTCGGTCGTCAATGGCTTCGACGCCTTGATCTCTTCCACCGAAGCCAGCGAAACAATCACCGGGTCGTTATCCAGAGCGGAAAGATTATGGCTTTGGGTAGTTTGCGATACTTGGCGGTGCCGAGTTTCGCCAGACTGTGCAGCAGCCGTTAGGGGAAACATGCTGAAGGCAAAGCAGGCCGCTAGAACATAGGGGAACTTTTTATTCAAAAGCAAGGGGTCAATCTCTCCTTAAATTTTTTTTCGCGTGAGGAGGGTACCGCTGAAGGGCAAGATAGATTCTAGTTGCTGAAATACCTGTGAACAAGCGGCAATGTGACTGTTTCGTGACGAATCACACTTGATAGAAACAATGCGAACCAAAAGAGGTCACAGTCATTTTCAGAAGAGGGCTACTTATATAGGCCCTTCCGCCTGAGGCATTTTATCTGCAAACACAATCAGTCAATGTGAAGTGAGATCTCAACGACGTAGCACGGCGTTGCGGCAGAGGGTTTTGTACAAATTGTGCGCGAACAGCAGTGTGAGTGCGAGGGTCAAAGGGCAAGCTCCTTATGTGGCTGATTACTGAACTGGAAATACAATCAATCGGTAGAGACTTCCGCGGCGCCGTTGTCGTAACCTCAATCGCCCTGAGAAGCGGCGTGATAATTCAGTCCGACAGTGATAATTTTCTGTAGCAATTGATCGTACGGCAAACCGCTGTGGGCGGCTGAGTCAGCGAAGTCTTCGCCTTCGGCGATCTGCGGATTCGGGTTAGCTTCGAGCAGGTAGAATTGGCCGTCATCCGTTAGGCGGTAGTCCAACCGCGCATACCCGCTGAGAAAAAGGTAGCGATAGATTCTTTTAGAGAGGCGTTCGAGTGTCTTGTGCTGTTCGGGAGTGAGTTCCGCCGCGCGCGTCTTGACCCCGACTTTTTCCTGGTATGCCGGGTCCCACTTGACCTTGAGCGTGGCGATGTTTTCGGAGCCTTCGGGAAGTTTTTCCATTACCAGCTCCCACGGCGCGTAGGTTTGAATATTCTGGTTACCGATTACACCAACATAAATCTCGCGTCCTTTTATGTACTGCTCAGCGATAGCGGCAGTCTTGTTTTGCCGATGGATAAACTCCACTCGCTGCGTGAGTTTCTCATCGTCGTGAACTACAGACGCTTGTGAAATGCCCACCGATCCTTCTTCGCTAATCGACTTAACCAGCAAGGGAAACTTCAAGCGTTTCGGCGGCCTGACCTTTCGGTTCATGGGAAAGACCGCGAAATGCGGCACTTGAAGGCGGTGGTAGGCAAGGATCATTTTCGTCAGTGCCTTGTCGTGGGCCAAAGTCAGACCGCGCGGATTGCAGCCCGTGTATGCTTGCCTCATCAACTCCAGGTAACTAACGACGTGCTGGTCGTAAAGCGGATAGCCATGAAACTCCTCCAGCAGATTGAACGCGATATGGGGCTTATGCTCCATCAAAGCGTCACCAATCACATTCAACTGGTTGTAGAGTCCGATGGGATAAACATCGTGCCCCATCTTTTTGAGAGTGGAGATGACGTCGTATTCGGTCTTGATCTCAATCTTCTCTTTCTCGCTCAGTCCGTCGAGTGAATCGGGAGGCACGAGGTCCTGATGAACGAGAACGATTATGCGGAGCTTTTTTTTGGGCTCGAAAGTCATACAACGTTCATGGAGCGATCATACGGCAATGCGATGATAACCCGAATGCAGTACGTTCATTACCTGAACTGTCAAAACAATCATTACGCGACGGCGTGCCTCTCTTGTCGGCGTCGCCACGCGTAACTTCAGATCCTTGCAACGATCGATCATATTCTCGAGCACGTGGTCGATGGTGTACTGATGAACGCCGGTGCCTTCGGCGACGATTTGACGAACCTCACACCGTACGCTGCGGAGAAAACTAGCTGCGCTAGGCCGCGACTTATGACGGGGATCGTCTGAGAAGATTCGCAGTAGATCGCGATCGTACACCGCGGGCCAGTCAAAATCGTATCGCTCCCGTTTGCGTCGATAATGTTCGCGCAACGTCGTTCGTAGGGCCGAGAGCGGCTCTACTTTGGTTCGCGTGCGGTTTCGCGGTTTCGTTCCTGCCAGCTCGCTCATTGACTCGTTGATGTATTCCAGTTTATGCAGGGCCGGCCAGCCTTTATAACGGCGCCGCCAGCGCGACCGCGGCGTGAGCCAAACGGCAAACGTTTCGGCAAAGTCTTCCGCGGGATGAGCCTGTGCGTACCACGCGCGCAGATGTAACACATAATTACGGCTCTTCGGTTTTGGTTTATAGAAATCTGGATAGCGCTGAGCGAAAGATCCGAAGAGTTCACGCCAGCGCCGCTTGAAGTGCAGGCGAAACGCGGTATCGAGGGCATGCCCTGCTTCGTGGCGCAGAATCCGCATGCATTCGGTGTCGGTGCCGCCTTCCACTTCCAACATCTGTTTGCGCTCGAGTTTCATCAGGCGCGGATGGGCGAGATAAAAGGGAATGGCAATCCCGGGCACACCGTCAGGCGAGAACCACTCTTCCGATAGCCAAACGTGCGGCTTAAACCGAATACCGCGATCGTTTAGTTCGCTGTAGAGGCGTTTGATGTGAAGCTCTAGAAACGAGCCCTTGATCTTGAGCGCCAGATCGCAAATCCGCATATCGAGCAGTTGCTCGTCAGAAAGGCGATGCCAGGGAAAGCGATAACTCACGCGCGCAGTCCCTTCGTTGCCGCTGCCTTGTTAACGGAAGACAATAACCCTGGAAACAGCGGATTAGGCGAAGAAAAACAGCAGCTAATGACGACTGTCATCTGTGCGGGAAAC
>Ga0184637_10001926_pt1 | contig 13602 bp, 11 predicted proteins | sample PLM3_127_b2_FD_133143 | JGI IMG/M metagenome (GOLD analysis project Ga0184637, IMG submission 133143) | Groundwater sediment microbial communities from an aquifer in East River, Colorado, USA - PLM3_127_b2 | ecosystem: Environmental > Terrestrial > Soil > Riparian zone | place: USA: East River...
CAGCGCAGCACGCCGTCGGCGGAGGCCCAGCCGATGTGGTCGAAGTGGAGGTGGGTGCACATCACGACGTCGATCGTCTCGCGCAGATAACCGGCGGCGGCGAGCCCGGCGAGGAAGTCCTCGGCACCCTCGCTGAGGTTCTCGAAGCCCGGAATCGGCTGCGGCCCGAGGCAGGTGTCCACCAGGATCCGCAGCACGCCGGTGTCGACCACGAGGCCGTGGATCGAGAGCGAGAAGTGGCCGTCGGCGCCCAGGAAGTGGGGCTCGAGCCAGCTGCGGTGGGGCGCCACCGCGGCGGGGCCGGCCTCCGGCAAGAGGTCTTCGAGCGGCATGTCGACGACGACCTCCGGGATGCGGGTGATCGTCACGCCGCCGATCTTCCAGGTGAGCAGGCTCATCGGGGGTCCTCCGGTTGCAGGGAGTCGCGGCCGCGGCAGAGCATAGTGCGCGCGGGCGCGGCGGCGCAGGGTGCGCTGACGCGGGTAGACTCGCGCGATGCGCGTCCTCCTCACCGGCAGCACCGGCTTCGTCGGCTCCCACAGCGCCTGCGCGCTCTCGGCCGCGGGGCACACGCTGCGGCTGCTCGCGCGCAGCCGCGAGAAGGTGGAGCGCGTGTTCGCGGGGCGCGGACCCGCGCCGGCGGACGTGGTCGTCGGCGACGTCACCGATGCGTGCGCGGTCGGCAAGGCGCTCGACGAGGTCGACGCGGTGGTCCACTGCGCGGCGGTGGTGGCGATCGAGGCGCGGCGGGCGCAGGAGGTGCGGAGCACCAACCTGCGCGCCGTCGAGCTGGTGGTGGGCGGGGCGGTCGAGCGCGGCGTCGGCTCGATTGTCTACGTCTCGAGCCTCGGCGCGCTGTTCGCGCCCGGCGCTCCGATCCGCGAGGACTCGCCCGTGGCGCTCGGGGAGAGCGCCTACGCGCGCTCGAAGGCGGACGGCGAGCGCTACGTGCGCGTGCTCCAGAGCGCCGGGGCGCCGATCCGCACCGTGTATCCGCCGGGGGTGGTCGGCCCGGACGATCCGGGCATCAGCGAGGGCAATCACACGATTCGCGCGTTCCTGCGCGAGCTGATGGCCGACACGTCGAGCGGCTTCGAGGTGGTCGACGTGCGCGACCTCGCCGCGCTGATCGCTGCGCTCGTAGCGCCGAGCGCAGCGGCTGGGCGCTACGTCGTGAGCGGCGCCTACCGCGACTGGTCGGACATGATCGCGCTGATGGACGAGCTCACCGGACGCCGCGTGCGGCGGGTGCGGATCGGGGGTCCTTTGCTGCGCTTCCTCGGCCGCGTCGGCGACGCCGTGAAGCACATCTATCCGTTCGACTTCCCGCTCAGCGGGGAAGCGATGGACTTCGCGACGCAGTGGCCCGGTGTGGTGCGCTCCCCGGCGATCGACGCGCTCGGCATCCGCTTCCGCGACGGCCGCGAGACCTACGTGGACACGATCCGCTGGCTGTTCCGGGCCGGCCATCTGACCGCTCGGCAGGCCGGAAAGCTGGCCCGCTAGTTCGACTTCGCTCGGCTGCGCCTCGCTCCGCATACCTCTGGGCGCTTGCGAGTCAGCCCTCAGGGGGGTTCTCGCCGCGCACGAACGCCTCGGTGCGGCGGTGCGCCTCGTCGTCGTTCCACTGGCGCGGCGGGTGCTTCATGAAGAACGCCGAGGGCGCCTCGATCGGCCCGGCGAGCCCGCGATCGGCGGCCAGCTTCGCGCAGCGGATCGCGTCGATCGCGACACCGGCCGAGTTGGGCGAGTCCTCCACCGACAGGCGCAGCTCGAGATTCATCGGTACGTCGCCGAACAGCCGCCCCTCCATCCGCAGGAAGCAGACCTTGTTGTCGTTCTGCCACGCCACGTAATCGCTGGGGCCAACGTGGATGTTCTCGTCGGCAATGCGCTCGGCGGCCACCGCCTGCACCGCCTCGGTCTTCGAGATCTTCTTCCCGGCGAGCCGGCTCCGATTCAGCATGTTGAGGAAGTCGGTGTTGCCGCCGGTGTTGAGCTGATAGGTGCGCTCCAGCTTGACGCCGCGCTTTGCGAACAGGTCGGTCAGCGCGCGATGGGTGATCGTGGCGCCGAGCTGGGACTTGATGTCGTCGCCGATGATCGGCACGCCCGCCGCGGCAAAGCGCGCAGCAAACGCCGGATCGCTGGCGAGGAACACCGGAATGCAGTTCACGACCGCAACGCGCGCCTCGAGCGCGCACTCGGCGTAGAAGCGCGACGCCCGCTCGGAACCGACCGGCAGGTAGTTCACCAGCACGTCGGCCTTCGCGTCGCGCAGCACCGCCACGACCTCCTCGCGGGTCGCCTCCTGCTGATCCGACACCACGAAGCGACGCTCCTCGGGATAGCTCTCGAAGTGCTCGGAGACGCCGTCGAGCACCCGCCCCATCCGCACGCGAACACTCGTCTTCGGTACGCGGTCGCAGAAGATCGCCGTGCAGTTGGGCTTCTCGAAGATCGCCTCGGCGACGTCCTTGCCGACCTTGCGCAGGTCGACGTCGAAGGCCGCCGCCACCTCGACGTCGCTGGGCCGGTAACCGCCGATCTCCCAGTGCATCAGGCCGACGGCCCGCTCGGGGCTCGCGTCGCGGTAGTGGCAGGCACCCTGCACCAGCGAGCTCGCGCAGTTGCCGACGCCGACGATCGCAATCCTGACTTTGGCGCGCGCGGTCATGGCCGTTGTTGGGTAGGGACCAGCGGATGGATTGTCAAGATTCGGGGCCTGCGGCGAGCTCGAAGAGCGCCCCGTCGGCGCGCGGCGGCGTGACGACGCCGACCTCGGCCGCGCCGCCGTCACCCGCGGCGTGCAGCGCCCGGATCGCCTCGGCCGCGCGCCCGGCGGCCACCCCGAACAGGAGGCCGCCCGAGGTCTGGGGGTCGAAGATCAGCTCGGGGTCCGCCGGCGCGACACCGGCCGCGATCGCGATCGCGGGGCGCCGGCGCGCGTTCTGCTCGTGGAAGCTGCTGCGCACGCCGCGTGCGAGCAGCTCGCGCGCACCCGCCCACGCCGGCAGCGCGCTCGCGAATAAACGCGCGGAGACGCCGCTCGCGCGCACCAGCGCAGCGAGATGGCCGGCGAGGCCGAAGCCGCTGACGTCGGTACAGCCCGTCGCGCCCACCTCGCGCGCGACGCGCGCCGCGGCGGCATTGGGCCGCGCGAGACCGTCGAGCAGCGGCGCGAGATGCGCGCCGGGCAACAGGCCGCGCATGTCGGCGGCGAGCAGCACGCCGCTGCCGAGCGGTTTGGTGAGGATCAGCCGCTGGCCGGCGACGAGACCCGAGGCCGGCAGCGGCTCACCGTCGAGATCACCCGTGACGGCCAGGCCCACGAAGAGCTCCGGACCCTGCGTCGTATGCCCCCCGACCAGCGACACGCCGAGCGGATCGAGCGCCGCACGCACGCCCGCGAGCACCTGGTAGAGCGTCTCCTCGGCACGGCGCGGATCCTCGTCGGGCACGTTCACCAGTGCCAGCGCGTGGCGCGCGCGACCGCCCTTCGCGAACACGTCACTCACCGCGTTCACCGCGGCGACGCGGCCCACCCACCACGGGTCGTCGGTGAACGCGCGAAACGCATCGATCGTCGCGAGCAGCGCGTCGCCGCGCGGGAGCACCAGCAGCGCGGCGTCGTCGCGCTCGGCCAGACCGATGCGCACGCTCGGGTCGGCGAGAGGCTTCGGCAGGCGGGCCAGCGCGCCCTCGAGCGCCGTCGTTCCGACCTTCGCCGCGCAGCCGCCGCACGGCATCTCTTCGCTCCCCATCGCTTGCGGCGCCGGAAACGCGGCCGCGGGAGCACCGCTCGCGTCGAGCACCTGGAAGCGGCGCATGAAGCGGCGGTCGATCCAGTCCTTGAGGCGGAACACGTGGCGACCGCGGAACGCGAGGTCCCACTTCTCGCCGAGCGCCTCGCCGCCACCGAGGTTGAGCAGCGTCAGGAAGTCGCGCTGCGGGCGGTAGGCGCGCAGGCGCCCGCCGCGCAGACGCGCGCGCAGGTTCGCGTCGAGCACCGGACCCTCGCGCACCGCGTACACCCCCGCCTTGCGCACCCAGCGCGCGAAGCGCAGCGATGCGCAGTCGCCGGCGGCGAATAGATCGCGGCAGCCCTCGACTTCGAGTGTCGGCGCCACGCGCACGAAGCCCTCGGCGTCGAGCGGCAGACCCGGGCCGCACGGGAACGGCAGCGGGGCCGCGCCGGTCGCCCACACGACGAGGTCCGCCGGCAGCCGTTCGCGTTCGAGATCGAGGCCGTCCTCGCGCACCGCGCCGACTCGCACACCCGTGTGTACGCGGATCCCGCGCGCCTCGAGCGCGCCGCGAGCGAGACGTCGGATCCGAAACCCATAGTCCTCGAGCAGCTCCGAGCTCGCGGCGACCACGCGCGCGGCCGGCGCGCGCCCTGCCGCGCGCAGGCGCGCGTCGAGCGTGAACGCGAGCTCCACGCCCGCGGCGCCGCCGCCGACGATCACGATCCGCGGCCGCTCGGGCAGTGCCGCGACGCGCGCGTCGAGCTCGGCGACGAAGCGCGCGATCGGGCGCGTCGCGAGCGCGTGCTCGCGAACACCGGGCAGGTCGAGGCCGCGCACGGTCGCGCCGACGTCGAGGCTCGCCACGTCGTAGGCGAGCGGTGGGCGCCCTTCCAGCTCGATCCGACGGGCGGCGTGGTCGACCGACACCGCGCGGGCGAGCACCACGCGCGCGCCGGCGCGCCGCGCCAGCGGAACGACGTCGATTGCAAGCTCGTGGACGGCGTAGTCGCCGGCGACGAAGCCGGGGACCATGCCCGAGTAGACCGCCTCGGGCCGATCGACGACCAGTGTCAGGCGAACGCCCGCGACCGGCGCCATCATCCAGCGGCGCAGCACCTGGACGTGGGTGTGCCCGCCCCCCACGAGCACGAGATCGGCCGTCACGGCGTCCATGGCCGTTTCACGGTAATGCGCCGCCGGGCGAATCGCAGCCCGAACGCCGCGCGAGCCGGGTAGAATGCCGCGCATGAGCGACACCGCGAGCGAAGCGCTCGATCTCTGGCGCGACTTCGCGCGCCGGGTCGAGGCGCTCTCCGGGCTGGCGCTCGGCGACGGAACGCCCGCGGACGACGCGCAGCGCGCGGCCGGCCTCCGCTATCTGACCCGCTTCCTGGCCGCCGGCCTGCGCCTGTGCATCGAGTGCGACGACCCCGACTACCCGGTGTTCGCCCGGATGATCGAGAACGGGATGAGCTGGGGCCTCGACAACCCCGACTGCAACTACTCCTGGGCGCGCGTGCGCGGTGACGCCAACTACCGGATCGAGGGCACTCGCGGCAGCGCGCGCCAGCTCGAGTTCCAGGTCAACACCGGCCACTTCGCGGACGGCAAGATGCCGGCATTCAGCGGAGGCGAAGGCGGCTGGCGGACGGTGTCGTTCCTCGCCGGCGACGACCTCGCGTGCGACGAGGATGGCCGTTTCGCGATCGCGCTCTCGCGCGACGAGCGCCCCGGAAACTGGCTGCGCCTCGATGACGAGGCGAGCTTCGTGCTGGTGCGCCAGTACTTCGACGACTGGGAGAGCGAGCGACCGGGCGTCTTCACGATCGCGCGCGAGAACGCGAGCTATCCGCCACCGCTACTGTCTGCGGCTCGGCTGCGCGAGCACTTCGAGCTGCTGTTCCAGTGGCTCGAAACGGGTGCTGCGTGCTGGGACAAGGTGAGCCGCCTACTGCTGTCGCTGCCGCCCAACACGATCCTGATGTTCGACATGTCCGGAGACGACGTCGACCGCCCGGGGTTGCACGGCCAGTCGTACGGCATGGGTCCGTTCGCGTGCGCGCCCGACGAGGCGGTGATCGTCGAGTTCCCGGTCCCCACCTGCCGGATGTGGAGCGTCGCGCTGACGAACTTCTGGTGGGAGACGCTCGAGTTCGGCTCGCGGCAGACCTCGCTGAACTCGCACTGGGCGCGGGTCGACGGCGACGGCGTGTTTCGCGGCGTGATCGCGCACAACGATCCAGGCGTGCCGAACTGGCTCGACGCGGAGGGCTGCCTGCGCGGCACGCTGGCCGTGCGCTTCCTGTTCGCCGACGCGACGCCGAAGACGTCGCTGCGCGTCGTGCCGTTCGCGCGCGTGCGCGACGAGCTGCCGCCGGCGACGCCGATTACGACGCCCGCCGAACGCAACGCGGTGCTCGCGCGCCGCTCCCGCGCGCTCCAACGGCGCTACGGCTATTAGAGGGTACGACCCATGAGCCAGGACCCGTTCCTCGAGATCCTCGCCGCCGACGACCCCTCTCCGTTGCTGCACGCGCTGCGCGCTGCGGATCCGGTGCACCTCGTCGAGCCGCTCGGCTTCTGGCTCGTGACGCGGCACGACGACGTGAAGCGGCTCTATCACGACCCGGAGCACGTCAGCCACGACAAGCGTACCTGGGAGCGGCACGTCCCGCCGACCGAGGGGACGATGCTGCGCTGGGCCGAAGACCACGGGCTCTTCGCACTCGGCAAGGAAGACCATGCGCGGATCCGCAGACTGGTCTCTGCCGCGTTCACGCCGCGTGCGGTGCGCCGCATGGAGGGCCAGATCCGCGAGGTGGTCGAGCGCACCGCGGCGCCGCTGCGCGGGCGACACGGCGAGGTGATCGACCTGCTCGGCGAGTTCACCAACGTCGTCCCCAACACCGTGATCAGCCGGATCACCGGTGTGCCGCCGGGCGACGACGAGGTGCGCTTCCGCCGGATCGCGCAGTCGGTGATCGCGGGCTTCCTGCCGTTCACGCCGCCGGAGCTCCAACGGGAAGCCGAGAGCGGATTCCAGGAGCTCTCTTCGTGGGTCCGGGAGCTGGTGGCGAAGCGGCGCGCTCACCCGGAGGAGGATCTGGTGACCGACCTCGTCCACGCCCAGGACGCGGACGACGCGCTGGCGGAGAACGACGTGGTGCTGCTGCTCTCCGGCATCATCGGAGCCGGCAGCGAGACGACAGCGCTGGGCGGCGCCTCGATCGTCCGGATGCTGCTGGACCAACCAGAGGCGATGGCGCGGCTGCGCGGCGACCGCGAGCTGATCCAGCGCTCGATCGACGAGATCATCCGCTACACGTTCAGCGGACCGGGGGGAACGCTGCGCTTCGCGCTGCGCGACTTCGAGCTGCGGGGAGTGAAAATTCGCAAGGGGCAGATGATGATGCTCTCGATCGGCGGCGCGAACCACGACCCTGCCGTCTACGAGGACCCCGACGTACTGGATCTCGACCGCGACGTCCGCGACCTCCCGACGTTCGGCAACGGCCCGCACTATTGTCTGGGCGCGAATCTCGCCCGCCAGGAGATGGGCTGCATGCTCGACGTGCTGCCGGCCGGCTCGCGCGTGCGAGCCGATCGGCTCGAGTTCCGCGACGCCGGCCTGTTCCGGCGCGCGCTGAATCTCCCGGTCGAGATCGGGCCGCCGCCCGCCGATCGGCTCCCGCGCACCGGACCTCCGCGTTGAGGATCCGCCCCGCGCTCGCGAAGGGGTTTCTTCGCCTCTCCGGCTGGGCGCTCGAGGGCGAGCGGCCCGCCGCGCGCAGCTACGTGCTGATCGCCGCGCCGCATACCACGAACTGGGACCTGCTCTACTTCCTCGCGCACGCGTGGGCGTTCGAGATCGAGGTCTCGTGGATGGGCAAGCACACATTATTCCGCGGGCCGATGGGCCCGGTGATGCGCTGTCTCGGCGGAATCCCGGTCTACCGCGATCGCGTCGGGGGCCTGGTGGCGCAGATGGCGCGCGCGTTCGAGCGTCAACCCGACCTCGTGCTCACGGTGCCGCCCGAGGGAACGCGGAGATACGTCGCGCATTGGAAGTCGGGCTTCTACCAGATCGCGCGCGCAGCGAACGTGCCGATCGTGATGGGCTACCTCGACTACACCCGCCGCCGCGGCGGGCTCGGGCCCGCGCTCGTAACCACCGACGACCTGCGCCAGGACATGGACGAGATTCGCGCGTTCTACGCCGACAAGCGCGGCAAGCATCCCGAGCGCTTCGGCGAGGTGCGCTTGAAGGAAGAAACCTAGGCTCGCAGAGACTGGTTCCCGAAAGCCCGCTGCGGACTGGATCCACTGCGCGGCCGCGGGATCGCGTATGTTGCCCAGTGCCGGAGGGAGCCGGGATGACTCGTGGGCTCGACGCGTGGGGCTGGGTGTTCGCGATCCTCGGTGGGGTCTGCGTCGCGAACGCGCTCTGGATGCTCGCGGGCCCCATGCACTGGTATCGGGAGCTGCCGGCTGCGGTTCCCGACACCGGCCCGTTCAACGCGCATTTCGTGCGCGACATCGGCTGTGCGTTCCTCGCGGTCGGAGTGGCGCTGTGCTGGGCCGCCCGCTCGCCGCGCTGGCGTCCGCCGCTGGTGGCCGTCTCGGCGCTGTTCCTCGGCGCGCACGCCGTGCTGCACGTCTACGACACGTTGCGCGGCGCGCTCGGCCACGCGCACTGGTGGCTCGACCTGCCGGGTGTGTACCTGCCCGCGGCGGTCGTCGGCTATGCCGCCGCGGTGTTTCGCCGCAGCGAGACAGAATGAGAGGAGACCGGAGATGGCGCGACTCGAGGGCGTAAGCGACGCCAACGCGGGGCTGGTCACGCGCGGCGCCTACCGCGGCGCGAAGCGGCTGGCTGGCCGGGTGCCCGACCCGCTGCGGATCATGGCGCACAGCCCGGCGGTGATGTGGGCGGACGGTCTGTTCGAGCTGGCGATCGGGCGCGCCCGCTCCGTTCCAGCCCGGCTGAAGAGCCTGGCTTCGGTCAAGGTCGCCGCGATGATCGGCTGCGTGTTCTGAATCGACATCGGCTCTGCCGTCGGCAGGGCGAGCGGGGTGACGGAGGAGGAGCTGCTGGCGCTCGCGCGCTACCGCGAGAGCGATGCGTTCGACGACCTCGAGAAGGCGGTGCTCGACTACGCGGTGGCGCTCAGCCGGACGCCCGCCGACGCGAGCGACGCGCTGATCGCGCGGCTGCGCGAGGACCTCTCCGACGAGCAGCTCGTCGAGCTCACCGCCGCGATCGCGTGGGAGAACTTCCGCGCGCGCTTCAACCGCGGCTTCGACGTGGCCGCCCAGGGATTCTCCAACGGCGCGGTGTGTCCGATCCCGGAGCGGCCGGCGCAAGCGACCGCAAGTTTCGCGCAGCGAGCTGTAGCCGAGCGAAGTCGGACGGAGTAGAGCGATTCCCGCGGCTGCGGCTCCGGGGTTGTAGGCAGCCGCGGCGTTCGGCGATGATGGCGCGATGAGCCCGCCCTCGCCGCCGCCCGCCGCCCCGGATGCGCCCTCGCTGCGGCTGTTCGGGTTCGCGTTCGCGGGCTTCCTGTTGATCGCGCTGGCCGTGCTCCGACCGGCGCTCGGCGGCCCGTTCATCTCTGACGACATCCAGTTCATCCCAGACAACCCGTTCGTGAACGGTCATGGAGGCTCGCTGGCGGAGGTGCTGGTTCCCGGCTCGGACGCGCACTTCTATGCGGGGGGCAGCTACCAGCCGGTGACCCACGCGTTCCACGCGCTCGAGTGGCGCCTGTTCACCACCGATACGCGCGGCTATCACGTCGCCAACGTGCTGCTCCACGCGCTGAACGCGTCGCTGCTCGTGCTGCTGCTGGTCGCGGCGGCGGTTCCGTCGCGCGCCGCGCTGCTGGCCGGCATCTTCTTTGCCGTCCACCCCGCGAACGTCGAGGCGGTAGTGTGGATCTCGCAGAGTCGATCGCTGCTCGCGCTGGGCTTCGCGCTCTCGGCGCTGCTCGCGCTCGAAAGGCGTCCGCTCGCCAGCGTCCCGCTCTTCTGCCTCGCGTTGCTCTCGAAGTCGATCGCTGCGTTCGCGATTCCGATGGCGGCGGCGTTCCTCTGGAGCTGGCATTGCCGCGGAACGGCGACGCGCCGGCAGGCCGGGGCACTGGCAGTCTGGGTCGCCGCCCTCCTCGCGTTCGCTCCGCTCGAGATGACCGGACTCGCCACGTTGAAGCCGGTCGAGGCGCGCGCTTACGCCGACGCGGCGACTCAGCTCCGGTCGATCGTGTCGATCGGCGCACATTATTTGTGGATGGCCGCGACGGGTGCGGGAACCGCAGCGTTCCACGAGCCCCAGCCGGTGCGCAGTGGGCTCGACCCGTGGTGGCTTTCGGGTGTGGTGGCGGCGCCTTTCTTCATGTGGCGGATTGCGCGCGGGCTCTACCTCGGCCGCCTCGAGGCCGCGTGGTGGCTGGGCGCCGCCGCCGCCTACGCCCCGGTCTCCCAGGTCGCGCCGTTCTTCTTTCCGATGGGCGACCGCTACCTCTACTGCATCCTGCCGGGGCTGATCGGTGGCACGCTGCTCGCCGGGCAGGGCGCGATCGCACGGATTAGCGCGCGGCGCGCCGGTGTCGCCACGCGCGCAGCCACCGCATTGTGTGCGGTGCTGCTCGCGCTGTTCGGGCTGCGCTCGAATGCCCGCGCGATGCTGTGGCAGTCGGAGGAAGCGCTGGTTCGAGAAGGAGCCCAGCGATATCCGGACGGGATGGTCGGCCACTATGTCGCGGCGGTCGACGCCGTCGCGGCAGGGCAACACGAACTGGCAATCTCTCACCTGCGCGCCTCGATGAATCGCGGCGCCTACGTCGTCCGCTCGTTCGCCGACGATCCGGCACTCGCGGCGCTCGAGTCGAACCCGCGCTTCCAGGAGCTGGTGCGCGAGGCGTCCGGTCGGCGGATCGAGTTCGCGCGCCGGCGGGGCGCGGTGGACCAGTACTCACTGCGCAGCATCGCGTCCGGCCACCACCTGCGCGGAGAGATCGACGATGCGATCGCGACACTCGAAGAGGCGCTGGCGCGCGGCGGACCCCTGCAACAGGAGCTGGAGGCGTACGTCGAACGCCTGCGCCATGAGCGCGACGCGCAGCGCGGCGAGGGCGCGGGGCGCTGAGCGGCGATCGGTGGCGGTCAACAGCGCGGCGATCGGCGGCGGCATGTGCCTGTCCTTCGGAACCGCCATCCGGATCGCCCCCTGTCCTTCCGAAACGAACGCCGCGGAAGGGCGAGCGGCTGGCGGCAGGACCCCACAGCCTCGCGGCACCACTTCTTTGCAGGCTATGCCTCTCCACGCGTTCGCCGGTCCCGCGCTCCCTCCGCCGTCTATCCCCCAGGTGGCGAACCGCTACCCTGCGCTCAACGCAGGCTTCCACTCGTACACGTCGTGCCGAGCGCAGTCAATCCCCGCCCGCATGCGCAGCGTTGAGCGCAGGTAAAGACTTGTTGGGCAGCGCGAGGCGGCGCCGCGATGGGTACGCGGAGGCCGAGGCGGTCGTTCAGAAGGTCTTGCGAGACAACGCGGCCGGGCGGTACAAGATACGAGGGGCCTGCCCGACGAGGATTGGAGAACATCATGGGGAGCCCTGCACTCGAGTCAGTCAAGGATCGCATCCGTGCCGTCTTTGGCAGCTGGAGCGAGGACACGTCGGTGGAGCAGATGCGCCGGGAGTGGGAGGATTTGTTCGCCGCCAGCGGCGTGTCGGCCAATTCCGAGCGCATCCAAGCCGGCGGCGTCGACGCCGAGTGGGTCACCGCGCCCGGCGCGCGGTCCGACCGGGTCCTGCTCTACTTCCACGGTGGCGGCTACGCGCTCGGATCGGTGAAGTCCCACTGGGAGCTGATTGCCCGGCTCTCCGCCGCCACCGGCTGCCGCGCCCTGGGCCTCGACTACAGGCTGTCGCCAGAGAACCCTTTCCCGGCGCCGGTGGAAGACGCCTGTGCCGCCTATCGCTGGCTCCTCGGCCAGGGGATCGAGCCCGGTCACATCGCGCTGGCCGGAGACTCCGCGGGGGGCGGCCTCACCGCCGCGGCCCTTGTTTCCCTGCGCGACGGCGGGACGCCGCTACCAGCCGCCGCCGCGATGATGTCACCATGGGTAGATCTCGAGGCCACTGGCGAGTCCTACGACACCCGCGCCGAGGTCGACCCCATGGTGCATCGCCCCTTGGTGCTTGGCATGGCGCAGACTTACCTCGGTGGGAAGGGCAGCCCACGGGATCCCCTGGCCGCGCCGCTCTACGCAGACCTTGCGGGGCTTCCACCGCTCCTCATCCACGTTGGCGATCACGAGACGCTGCTCGACGACTCGACTCGCTTCGCCGAGAAGGCGCGCCGCGCCGGCGTCGACGTCACCCTCCACGTCTGGGAGGAGATGGTCCACGTGTTTCAGCTCTTCGCGGCCGATCTCCCGGAAGCGAGGTAGGCCATCGACGCGATCGGCTTCTTCCTGCGCAAGCACCTGGACTGAGTGTCGGAGCTCCCTGATGCCGTGCGGTAGGTATTGGCCGACACGGATCGCGGGTAGCATCGCCGCTGCCCAACACGTATGAGTCCTCCCCTTGTCAAGGGGTAGACGTATCCCGAGCGGCCGCTCGATGCGGCCGCGGCGGGATCTCTGGCAAGCGCCGGGTCTCGGTCTTCGCACTCCGTCTTCGCTTCGCTTCGCGGTGCAGGTCCTGGACTCTGCACCCAACACGTATCGAGGCTCACGCTCGCTCGCGCCAGGCGAGACGCGCGGGGAGACGTTGCGTCTCCTCGTCCTAGCCTCATTACTGTCCGGTTGAGAGCATGGTCGTCGCGCAGAAGGCCTTGATCTAACGAGCGAAATCGCCTGTTTTCCCGCGGTGTCGACTTGAGCGCAGGACGCTGCTTCGGCGAGGTTCTCGGAAACCCAAATCCGAGGATCTCCCATGGATGCCGGCAAGACGCTGTTCGCGCAGGTCATGGATTTTCTTCCGTGAACGACCTTCGAGCGCATCGTGGATCGCTACCGGGGCAACCATCGAGTCCGGGCATTGCCTTGCGCGCAGCAATTTCGGGTGATGGCCTTCGCGCAGCTCACCTACCGCGAGAGTCTGCGTGACATCGAGGCGTGCCTCTCGGCTCAAGCGGCCAAGCTGTACCACCTGGGGATCTCCCAGCGGGTGCATCGCTCGACGCTGTCCGATGCGAACGAAGCGCGGGACTGGCGCATCTACGCTGACTTCGCGCAGCGCCTGATCCACCGGGCTCGCAAGCTGTACGCGAAGGACAGCTTCGGCGTGGAGCTCGATCACACGGTTTACGCGCTCGATGCCACCACGATCGATCTGTGCCTGTCGATGTTTCCCTGGGCTGCCTTTCGCTCGACCAAGGCGGCGGTGAAGCTGCACACGCTGCTGGACCTGCGCGGCGCCATTCCCAGCTTCATCCACATCTCCGACGGCAAGCTCCATGACGTCAATGCTCTCGATCTCTTGCTGCCCGAGGCAGGCGCGTTCTACGTCATGGACCGCGGGTACCTGGACTTCGCGCGCCTGTACGCGCTCGATCAAGCGGGAAGCTTCTTTGTCACCCGCGCCAAGCGCAACATGAATGCACGGCGCCTGTACTCCGCGCCCGTCGATCGCAGCACCGGGCTCATCTGCGACCAGACCATCGCGTTCAACAACTTCTACTCCGCCCGCGATTACCCGGCTCACTTGCGTCGCATCCGCTACCGCGATCCCGAATCCAACAAGAACCTCGTGTTCTTGACCAACCACGGGACGCTGCCAGCGATGACGATCTGCGCGCTCTACAAGAGTCGATGGTCGGTCGAGCTGTTCTTCAAATGGGTGAAGCA
>Ga0184637_10001927_pt1 | contig 13598 bp, 16 predicted proteins | sample PLM3_127_b2_FD_133143 | JGI IMG/M metagenome (GOLD analysis project Ga0184637, IMG submission 133143) | Groundwater sediment microbial communities from an aquifer in East River, Colorado, USA - PLM3_127_b2 | ecosystem: Environmental > Terrestrial > Soil > Riparian zone | place: USA: East River...
GATGGACAAGCGGGTCATCCGGCCCACCTGGTGGGGCGAGCCGGCCCGGACGCTGGACCGGGCCACCGCCATGGTGCCGCGGCTCTTCCACGAGCGCCTGGACGACTTCGGCATCGACTTCGCCGTGGTCTACACCTCGCTCGGCCTCTTCTACATCTCCAACCCCGACACCGAGCTGCGCCGCGCCATGGCCCGCGCCGTCAACCGGATGAACGCGGAGATGTTCGCCCCCTTCAAGAGCCGCATGACGCCGGCCGCGGTGGTGCCCGTGCACACGCCGGAGGAGGCCATCGAGGAGGCGACCTACGCCGTCCACGAGCTGGGCCTCAAGGTGCTGATGATCGCCAACCACGTGCGCCGGCCCATCGAGGCCTCGGCGGCGCAGGTCGCCGACCCCGCCACCCAGGCCCGCATGTACATCGACTCGCTCGGCCTGGAGAGCCCCCACGACTACGACCCCTTCTGGAAGCGCTGCGTGGAGCTCAAGGTCGCGGTGACGGCGCACTCGGGCAGCATGGGCTGGAACGGGCGGGAGTCGATCGACAGCTTCACCTACAACCACATCGGCCACTTCGCCAACGCCAGCCACGCCTTCGCCAGGGCCCTCGTCCTCGGCGGCGTCACGCATCGGTTCCCGCAGCTCCGCTGGGCCTTCCTCGAGGGCGGCGTCGGCTGGGCCTGCAACCTCCTGACCGACCTCGTCGGCCACTGGGAGAAGCGGCGCCGCGACGCCATGGAGAGCCAGACGCGGCCGACCAACATCGACCTGCAGGCGCTCAAGGACCTCTTCGTCCGCTTCGGCGGCCGCCTCTACGAGGAGAAGTGGGACGAGATCGTGGGCTCGATCGCCATGGCGGAGCCCTTCAAGACCGCCGAGGAGCTCACCGAGCGCGCCTACAAGGAGCGCTTCGACGACTTCGGCGCGGTGCCGGTGGAGTCCGCCGAGGCCCTCCGCCAGCACTTCGCCGAGCGCTTCTACTTCGGCTGCGAGGCCGACGACCCCATCACCGCCTGGGCCTTCGACCGCCACGGCCAGCACCGGCTCCGGCCGATCTTCAGCTCCGACGTGGGCCACTTCGACGTGGTGGACATGACGGAGGTGCTCGAGGAGGCCCACGAGCTGGTGGAGCACGGGCTGATCACGCCGGACGACCTTCGGGAGTTCGTCTTCGAGAACCCGGTCCGCCTGCACACCGCGCTGAACCCCGACTTCTTCAAGGGCACGGTGGTGGAGGGCGCGGCGGCGAAGCTGTCGGCCCGCGGCTGAGCGCGAGCCGCGGCGGAGCGCGCGGCTCAGCGACCGCGCTCGGACAGCTCCAGGACCCTCGCGTGCAGGTGTGTGAGCCGCTGCCCCAGGGTCGAGAGCTCGGTCCAGATCTCGGCGTGATGGCGCTCGTGCTGCTGGTTCTGGATCTGCATCAGCTCCGCCAGCTGCTGGATCTTCCCGTCAAAGTGCTCCACCGCGACTCCGATCTCTCGCCGCACTTCGGCACCCAGCTCCTGCCGCGCGATCGACAGGCCGGCGCCCAGCTCCTGCCGCAGTTGCGTGCTCAACTCCTGCCGGAGCTGCGTGCCCAGATCCTGTCTGAGCCGCGTGCTCAGAGTCTCGCCGAGCTCGGCGAACCGGCCATCGAGGTACGCGATCAGCTCCTGGTCCACGCGCCTACTCTCCCCCGTTCGTCCGGGACCGTCAAGAGTGCCGTGTCCGATACAGTCCGGTGAGGACCGGGTGGCCCCGTCACCGCGTGCCCGCGAGCGCGCGGTTCTGGTAGGCTAGCGGCCATGGGCAAGCTCGACGGCAAGGTCGTGGTGGTGACGGGGGCGAGCCGGGGCATCGGCGCGGACATCGCGAGGCTGTTCGCCGCCGAGGGGGGCCGCGTCGTGTGCGCGGCGCGCACCCTCCGCGAGGGCGACCACCCCTTCGAGGGCTCGCTGGAGAGCACGGTGGCGACCATCCGCGAGGCGGGCGGCCAGGCCACGCCGGTGGCGGTGAACATCGCGGAGGAGGCCGACTGCGAGCGGCTCATGCGGGCGGCCCGCGAGGCCTACGGGCCGGTGGACGTCCTCGTCAACAACGCCGCCCTCACCTACTACGTTCCGGTGAAGGACTACCCCACGAGCAAGTGGCTGCGCTCGTGGGCGGTGAACTTCCACGCCCCCTTCATCCTGTCCAAGCTGGCGCTTCAGGACATGATCCCCCGCCGGCGCGGCAGCATCGTCAACATCTCGTCCGGCTCGGCCATCGGCCCGGGCCGCGGCCCCTACGCCGACACCCCGGTCTACGCGCGCGGCGGCACCTGCTACGGCGCGGAGAAGGCCGCGCTCGAGCGCTTCACCCAGGGCCTGGCCTCGGAGGTGTACCCGCACGGCATCTCGGTGACCGCGGTGTCCCCGTCGCAGGTCGTGCCCACGCCGGGCACCGTCTACCACAAGCTGGTGAGCGGGATGGACGACCCGCGCGGCGAGCCGCCCATCCTCATGGCCAGGGCGGCCCTGCTCCTGGCCACCGAGCCCCTGGACCGGGTCACCGGGCGCGTCACGTATAGCCAGGTCGTGCTCAAGGAGTTCGGCTGCATCGAGGAGGCCAAGGGCACGGGCACGCCCGGCGGGCGCAACGGGAGCGGCTACTCCCACATCTGAGACGCGGCACGGAGGCTCCACACCATGGGTCAGCTCGACGGCAAGGTCGCCATCGTCACGGGTTCGGGCCGGGGCATCGGCCGCGAGGTCGCTCTCCGGCTGGCGCGCGACGGCGCCAGCGTGGTCGTCAACGACCTCGACGAGGCGCCGGCGAGCGAGACGGTCAAGATGATCCAGGCCCTGGGCTCGCGGGCGGCGGCGTGCAACGGCGACGTCACGGCGAAGGACTTCGGCGAGCGCATCGTGGACACCGCGGTCAAGCAGCTCGGTGGGCTGCACATCGTCGTCAACAACGCGGGCTACACCTGGGACAACGTCGTCCAGAAGATGACCGACGAGCAGTGGTACGCCATCCTCGACGTGCACATGACGGCGCCCTTCCGCATCGTCCGCGCCGTCCAGCCCTACCTCAAGCAGTTCCACGAGGACGAGGCGAAGCAGGGAAAGCGCGTGGTGCGCAAGGTGGTGTTCATCTCCTCCACCTCGGGGACCAACGGCAACGCGGGGCAGATCAACTACTCGGCGGGCAAGGCCGCGGTGACCGGGATGACGCGGACGCTCGCCAAGGAGTGGGGCCGCTACCTCGTGACGGTGAACTGCGTGGCCTTCGGCTACATCCAGACGCGGCTCACCGCGCCCCTCACCGAGGGCGAGTCGGGCACCATCGACGTGCAGGGCCGCCAGGTGAAGGTCGGCGTGCAGCCGGCGCGCATCGCCGCGATGAACCAGATCATCCCGCTCGGGCGGGGCGGCACCCCGCAGGAGGCCGCGGGCGCCGTCTACCTCTTCTGCAGTCCCGACAGCGACTACGTGAGCGGCCAGATCCTGGTGGTGAACGGCGGCACCTGATCGGCGATCCGGGACCATGAGCCACCGAACCCTTCGCGGCCGCGTCGCTGTCGCGGGCATCGGCGAGACCACCTACTACAAGCACGGCAAGGCGCCCGAGCCCGAGTTCAAGCTGGCCCTCATGGCCATCCTCCGCGCCCTATAGCTGGGAGCGCGTGTGGCACCCCGTGCACCCGGCGCTCAAGGATGCGGGCCCCTACGTCGTCGTCCTCGTGGAGCTGCCCGAGGCGGACCACGTGCGGATGATCGGCAACCTGGTGGGCGCTCCCCTCGAGGCCGTCGTGATCGGCGCCCCCGTCGAGGCCGTCTTCGAGCCCCACGACGACGCCACCCCGTCCTTCACCCTGGTCCACTGGCGCCGCGCCGCCGTCTAGCGTCCCGTCCCCGAGGTCAGGACAAGAACATCCCTCTCCCCTCTGGGGAGAGGGCAGGGTGAGGGGCGCGCGAGTGATCGACCCTCACCCCAACCCTCTCCCTGTCCAGGGAGAGGGGGAAGGTGTCGGACCTTCGGCGACGGAACACTAGCGACCGTTCCCTCGCCGTCGGCGGCGGCGCTTCAGCCAGTCCTCGCGCAGGAGGGCCCAGCGCTCGTGGTCGCGCCATCGGCCGCCGATCTTCAGATAGCGGCGGGAGTAGCCCTCGCGCGTGAAGCCCGCGCGCTTGACGAGCCTGATCGACGCGACATTGCCCGGCTGGATGTTTGCCTCGACGCGATGCAACCCCAGGCGCCCGAAGGCATGGCCCAGCATGAGCTGGAGGGCCTCGGTCACTACGGGCTCCTCCGTATGGGATGACCGCCGCCCAACTATCCTCCGAAGATTGACTTGACGCCAGGGGCCCTCGATCATGGCCGGGGAGGTGCGCATGCCCCGCTGGAAGCGGTGGGCGCTCTACGCGCTGGTCGTCGCGCTGGTGGCGGGCGCGGGCGAGCTGATGGCCAAGGCGGCGGGAATGGCGATCGAGGGCCGTCGCTTCTCGCGCGCCCGCTTGCAGGCGCAGCGCGAGGCCCTGGTGGCGAGCGCCGGCCGCGTCTCCATCGGCGCCAATGTTCGGTGGGGACGGGACGAGGTCCTCCACCCCTACGTCGGTTACGTGCCGGGCCCCGGCGGCGACGGGGCCGCCGGAAGCCTCGGCTTCGCGGCGCGCGAGCCGATCCAGCGCCGGGCGGCGGACCGGGTGATCATCGCGGTGGTCGGGGGCTCGATCGCCCACCTGGCCGAGCTGCCGGCCTTCCGCGGGCGCACCTTCGTCCCCCTGAACCTGGCGGTGGCCGGCTACAAGCAGCCGCAGCAGCTCATGACCGTCGTGTATCTGCTGGCGCTGGGCGGCGAGCTCGACATCGTCGTGAACCTCGACGGCTTCAACGACGTGACCATGCACCCCACCGAGAACGCCGCGAAGGCGGTGTCCCCGCACTACCCCCGCCGGTGGGATCAGCGGGTGGAAGGGCTGTTCCAGGGCGGGACGCTCCGGCTCATGCTCGAGCGCGCGCAGACCGAGCAGCGCCGGGCCAGCCTGGCCGCGTCCTTTTCGGCCTGGCCCTGGCGCCTGTCCAACATGGCCAACGTGATCTACCTCGCGCTGGACCGGCGCCTGGAGCAGCGGCAGGCCGCCACCGACCGCGAGCTCCTGGGCGCGCCCGCCGACGGCTCGACGATCCCCAGCGGCCCGCGGATGACCTTCGCGAGCGACCGCGAGATGTACCAGCACCTCGCCGAGCTATGGCAGCGGTCCTCGCTGCAGCTCGCCCGGCTCGCCGAAGCCAACGGCATCCGGTACTACCACTTCCTCCAGCCGAATCAGTACCTGGCTGGCGCCAAGCCGATGGGGGCGGCCGAGCGGGCCCAGGCCCTGGTCGCGGGCCATCCATACCAGCGCGCCGTCGAGAGCGGCTATCCGCTGCTCCAGCGCGCCGGCCGCATCCTCGAGGAACGCGGCGTGCGCTTCACCGACCTCACCGCGGTCTTCGGCGGCCGCCCCGAGCCGATCTACTTCGACTCCTGCTGCCACGTGAACGAGCACGGCAACGCCATCCTCGCCGACCAGATGTTCCAGGCCATCCGCCGCGACCTCGAGCGGCCCGCCGCCCGCTAGTTCGGCGGCCGGCCGGAGCGAGCATGACAGGTCGGACCGCTTAGAAGCCCTTCCGTCTCATGCAGCTACGATAGGCGGCCTGGTACGTGGCGTCCTTTGCTCCTTCGGCCTCCATACCGTGGATCTGTGGATTGGACGACTCGATGACTTTGCCCGTGAAGTCTGTGGACTTCGTCGTCACGGCGCCAGCGCGTTCGCCGTCGGCCCGGACGTAGTCGCCCTTGGTCGGTGAGGTAGTTCCTGCCTTGGCCACTTGGGGCGCTTCTCTGTTGCAGGCGGCGAAGTCGGCTGCGGTGGGAACCTGGCCCTCGACCGTCCGCGTCGCGGCGAGCGAGAGGAGAATGACCAGGGCGGGAACAATGACGACGATGTACTGCATGGCCATGTCGTACTCCTTTCAGACCGACCTCACGATCGCAGCGAACCCGCGGTCACCGCAAGCGAGTAGCAAGGCTGCGGTTCCCGCCCGCGCGCAGGCCAATGCGCGAAACCCGTGAGCCAGGCCACGTGCGAAGCCGTCCGGTCAACGGGCCGGGCGCGACTCGTGATCCGGGAGAGGTGTCCAGTTTCCCGCCGCATACTCCGCCAAGGCCTTCAAGAGCACCGCGCGGAGCGTCGTCCCCTCGCCTGCGGCGCGGACGCGCGCGGCCCGCTGAAGATCGCGCGAGACGCCGCTCACCAGGTAGATGCCCGTGGTCGCCATCCGAGCGAGCACGCCCGTTCCCACTGTCACTGGCCCTGGCGCGACGCGCTGAAGGGGACCGTCTCCTCGTGCCAAGCTCATGACTCGTCCTCCCTCATGGGCGCCATGGGCGCGTTCAAAGCATATCCAAGCGCCGGTCGGCGCGCCTATTGGACCTTGGTCCCATGGGCGCGCGCGATACCGAGGCCTGGTCTTGGCTGGCCCGGGGCGGGCAGAGGGCCTCGCGGGTGGTCGGCCGGGGGCGGCGGCGTGGGGGGCGGGGGCCGGGTGACCCGTTCCCCTCGCCGATCATGGCGACACGACGGCCTTGAGTGGGAACGGCTCACCGGCAATCGGTCCGCACACGGTCGTGGTCAGAGGCCCCCGCCCCCCGCGCCGCCGCCCCCGGCCGCCGCGCCCACGGGGCGATATAGCCCGCGGCGCGCTACTGGAAGGCGCGGATCAGCTCCTCGAAGGCCACCATCTGGCCGCCCCGCGTGGACGAGGGCACGAGGATCAGCGTCTTGACGCCCGCCTCGTGCCAGGCCTCGACACCCTCGCGTACCTCGGAGGCGCTGCCGAACAGCGTCACCTGGCGGAGCCACCGGTCGGACATGAGCTGGGGGATGCGCTCTTCCTGCTTGTCCGCGATGGCCTTCCGGATGCCCAGCATCTCCTCCTCGAAGCCCGCCTCGATCCAGTAGTTCTGGTAGTTCGGCAGGCGCACGTAGCCGGTGAGCGTGCGGCGGTGGACGGCGACGGCCGCCGCATGGTCCGCGTCGATCACGGTGGGGATCATGTTGCCGACGAAGAACGCCGGGTCCTTGCGCGTGGCCTCGGGCAGATGCGCCAGCGAGTCCTTCATGTGGGAGCGGGAGGCATTGGCCCACACCGCGCCCTGAGCGATCTCTCCCGCCAGCTCGACCATCTTCCGCCGCAGCGTGGCGAGGACGATGGGGGGCAGCTCGCCGGCCTGCGGCGCGCCGGCGCGGAGGTCCTCCACGAACCTCCGCATGTCGGCCAGCGGCTTGCCCGCCTGCACGCGGAGCCGCGCGAGGGTGGGGCCATGGCTCACGCCGACGCCGAAGCGGAACCGGGCGCGCGACAGCTCGTGAACGAGGGCGGCGGTGTGCGCGTAGTCGAAGGGATGGCGCGAGTACATGTTGGCGATGCTGGTGCCAAAGGGGATCTCGCGCGTCGCCAGCGCGAGCGCCTCGCACAGGGCCAGGCCGTCGCCGAAGCTCGGGCAGTAGATGCCGCCGAAGCCTTCCCGCTCGAGGCGCTGCGCCAGCTCCAGCGTCGCCTGCCGGCGGCCCGCCGCCGCGGCCAGGCTCACGGCCGGTTTGCCTGTCATGAAGGTCCTCCGCAGGGTGAAGGGTGTCGACGACCCGGACACACTAGCACGCCGGTGATCCGTCGGGGGGATCGTGCGCCCGTCGCTCTTCGTGTACCATCGGCGACAAGCCGCACGCCGTGGCCCCGCCGTGGCCGTGCATCGAGCCGATGGGAGGAGACCTCATGGGACCGCTCGCGGGAGTCAAGGTCGTGGAGATCGCCGGCATCGGGCCCGGGCCCTTCTGCGCCATGATGCTGTCGGACATGGGCGCCGAGGTGCTGCGCGTCGACCGCATGGGCAGCGCCGACCTCGGCCTCGACATCGACCCGCGCTTCTCCGTCCTCGACCGCGGCCGGCGGTCCATCGCCGTGGACCTGAAGCACCCGGCGGGCGTCGCCACCGTGAAGCGCCTCGTCGCGCAGGCCGACGCGCTCATCGAGGGCTTCCGCCCCGGCGTGATGGAGCGCCTGGGACTCGGCCCCGACGAGTGCCTCGCCCTCAATCCCCGCCTCGTGTACGGCCGGATGACCGGCTGGGGGCAGGACGGGCCCATGGCGCAGGCCGCCGGCCACGACATCAACTACATCGCGCTGGCCGGGGTGCTGCACTCGATCGGCCGCAAGGGCGGGCCGCCGGTGCCGCCGCTCAACCTCGTGGGGGACTTCGGCGGCGGCGGCATGTACCTCGCCTTCGGCATCGTGTGCGCGCTCCTCGAGGCAGGGCGATCGGGCCAGGGCCAGGTGGTGGACGCGGCCATGGTGGACGGCGCCGCCCTCCTCGCCGCCGCGGTGTTCGGCCTGCGCGCCATGGGCATCTGGACGGACGAGCGGGGCGACAATATCCTCGACTCCGGCGCGCCCTGGTACGACGTCTACGAGACGCGCGACGGCAAGCACGTGGCCATCGGCTCCATCGAGAAGCGCTTCTACGCGGAGCTGCTGGAGCGCACCGGGCTGGCTGGCGAGCCCCTGCCGCCACAACGCGACAAGGCGCGGTGGGCCGAGCTGCGCGCGCGGCTGGCCCAGGTCTTCAAGGAGAAGACCCGGGACGAGTGGTGCGCCGCCATGGAAGGCTCGGACGTGTGCTTCGCCCCCGTGCTCAGCATGGCGGAGGCGCCCCGCCATCCCCACAACGCGGCGCGGGGCACCTTCGTCGAGGTGGACGGCGTGCCGCAGCCCGCCCCCGCGCCCCGCTTCTCGCGCAGCAAGCCCGGCATCCAGGGCCCGCCCGCCCGCCGGGGCGAGCACACCGAGGCCGCGCTCGCCGACTGGGGCTTCGCCGCCGCCGACATCGCCACCCTCCGAGCCGCCCAGGCCATCGCCTGAGCCGCGGATGCTGGGCAACATCCTCCACCGAAAGGCGACGGCATGACCTACAAATGCTTGCTCTACGAAGTCAAGGACGCGGTGGCGACGCTCACGCTCAACCGGCCCGAGCGGCTCAACGCGCTCGGCGACACCCTGCGCGACGACCTCCACGACGCCATCCACCGCGCCAGCGCGGACACGCAGGTGCGCGTCATCGTGCTCACCGGCGCGGGCAAGGGCTTCTGCTCGGGCGGCGATGTCAAGGCCATGCACGAGGCCAAGGAGAACCGGGTCGAGCGGGCGATCGTGGAGAAGATCGCCCCGCTGCGCGACCGCGTGCTGCTGGCCATGCGGGATGCGCCCCAGCCGATCATCGCCGCGGTGAACGGCGCGGCGGCCGGCGCCGGCATGAACCTCGCCCTCGGCTGCGACATCCGCCTGGCCTCGTCCACCGCCCGGTTCGGCGAGACCTTCGCCAAGCGGGGGCTGCACGTGGACTGGGGCGGCACGTACTTCCTGCCACGGCTGGTGGGCATGGCCAAGGCCTGCGAGCTGATCTTCACGGGAGAGATGATCGACGCGGTGGAGGCCCTGCGCCTCGGCATCGTGAGCGCGGTGTACCCGCCCGAGGAGCTGATGCGCGCCACCCACGAGCTCGCCCGCAAGATCGCCGCGGGCCCGCCCATCGCCATCCGCCTCGCCAAGCGGGCGCTCTACCACGCCGAGGGCGCCGACCTCCGCGCGGCGCTGGAGTTCGAGACCTTCGCCCAGAACATCTGCTCCGAGACCGAGGACGCCAAGGAAGGCATCCGCGCCTTCGTGGAGAAGCGGCCGCCGGCCTTCCACGGCCGCTGATACGGGACCCTCACCCGACGAAAGGGACGACGCGCATGATCGAGATGACCCTCGAGCTGGCGGAGAAGGTGCTGCAGGCGGCGCAGGCCAGGGCCAAGGCGCTCGGCACGCCCATGACGGTCACCGTCGTGGACGAGGCGGGGCGTCTCGTGCTGTGCGCCCGCGCTGACGGCACAGGATTCTTCACGCCGGAGACCTCGCGCGGCAAGGCGGTGGCCGCCGCGGCCTTCCGCCGCGCCACCGCGGAGCTCGCCGAGCTGGCGGCCAAGGGCGGGTTCTGGAGCCTCGTGCCCACCATCCTTCAGGGCCAGGTGCTGCCCACGGCGGGCGGCGCGCCCGTGACGATGGGCGGCCGCGTGATCGGCGCCGTGGGCTGCGGGGGCGGCACCGGGGAGCAGGACCACGACTGCGCGGTGGCGGGAGCGGCAGCGGTCGCGAGCCGGTAGGAGCGGTCTAGTTCACGGGCAGCAGCCCCTCCGCGATCAGCCGAGCGCGCGCGGCAGTTTCCGGGTCGCCCGGCGTGTCGAGCGCGCCCGCGGCCCGCGCCACACCCTCCGCCGATCCCGCGCCGCGGGCGCGGAAGAGGGCCACCAGGTAGCAGTGACGCGCCGCGGCCCGGAGCCCTTCCCAGGGGCCGCCGAGGCGGGCGATGCGCAGCGCGGCGTCGCCCACGGCGGCCATCGCGGGCCAGCGGCGCGTGCCCAGGGCGGCCCCGTACGCCTCGTGCCAGCCCCGCGCGGCGGTGCTCCCATCGCCGCCGGCAAGCGCGCGGTCAACCTCGGCCACGAGCAGCTCCCAGTCAGTGACGGAGCCGTCCGCGCTCCAGTCGACGGGGTCCATGGGGGCCGGACCCCCAACCAGGACCGCGGACACGGTGGCCGTCACGACCTGAGCCCCGCGGCTCACCCAGCCCGAACCCGTCATGCTCATCGCCGCTCCTCCTCGGCACCATGCACATCGCAAGTCGGATGCCACACGGCCTTGGCAGCCAATTCAATCAGTTAGGGGCGAAGGCGGCGACGGTGCGCTCGGCGCACTGGCAAGAAGCTGAGCACCGGCTGAGCAGTGGCAGGAGCGCGGCGCGGTTGCCTCGGGGGCGACCCTCCGCTATGATCGGCGCGCCGCCGCCAGAGCGGCGCTGCCCCCATGAACTTCGACTTCTCCGAGGACCAGAAAGTCCTGCGCGATCAGGCGCGGAAGTTCCTCGGCGAGCGCGCCTCGCCGGCGCGGGTGCGGCGCATCCTCGAGACGGACGCGCCGTACGACACCGACCTCTGGAGCGGCATGGCCGAGATGGGCTGGATGGGCACGGCCATCCCGGAGAGCCTGGGCGGAGCCGGCCTGGGCCATCTCGAGCTCTGCGTCATCGCCGAGGAGCTCGGCCGGAGCCTGGCGCCGACGCCCTTCTCGTCCTCCGTGTACCTGGCTACCGAGGCCCTCCTGCTCGCCGGCGCGCCAGAGCAGAAGCAGCGCTATCTGCCCAGGCTCGCGCTCGGCGAGACCATCGGCTGCCTGGCCCTGGCCGAGGGCCCGGGCGGGCCGCGCCTGGACAGGCTCCAGACGCGCGCCACCGCGGGGCGCCTCTCCGGAGCCAAGTTGCCCGTGGCCGACGGGGACGTCGCGGACTTCGCGGTGGTCGTGGCGCGTGGGGGCGGCGCCGGCGAGGGCTCCGTCTCGCTCTTCCTCGTGGATCTGGCCGGACCCGGCGTGACGCGCGACCCCGTGAGCACCGTCGACCCCACCCGCTCGCATGCACGCCTCGTCTTCGAGGGCGCGCCGGCCGAGCCCCTGGGCGCGGCGGGCGAGGGCGGGGCGCTGCTCCGCCATCTCCTCGACCGTGCCGCGGTGCTCATGGCCTTCGAGCAGGTCGGCGGAGCGCAGGCCGCCCTGGAGATGGCGCGCGAGTACGCCCTCGGCCGCTTCGCCTTCGGGCGTCCCATCGCGTCCTTCCAGGCCATCAAGCACAAGCTGGTGGACATGTACGTGGGCATCGAGCTGGCCCGCTCCAACGCCTACTACGGAGCCTGGGCGCTGGCCACCGGGGCGCCCGAGCTGCCCGTGGCCGCCGCCGCCGCGCGCGTGAGCGCCACCGAGGCCTTCTACGTCGCGGCCAAGGAGAACATCCAGACCCACGGCGGCATGGGCTTCACCTGGGAGTTCGACTGCCACATGTACTACCGCCGGGCCAAGCTGCTCGCCCTGGCGCTCGGCAGCGCGCGCCGGTGGAAGGACGAGCTGATCGCGCGCCTCGAACACACGACACCCTCACCCCGCCCCTCTCCCTGAGAGGGACAGGGCTCTTCGGAGGCGACGATGGACTTCACGGACACCGCGGAGGAGGCGGCGTTCCGCGCCGAGGCGCGGGGCTGGCTCGAGAAGAACGCCGAGCCACGCAGCTATCCCGGCGAGACCTGGAAGGCCCGCTACGGTGAGGCGGAAGGCCTGGCGCGGGCGAAGGACTTCCAGTCGCGCAAGGCGAAGGCGGGCTTGGCCGGGCTGACCTGGCCGGTGGAGTACGGCGGGCGGAGCGCCAGCCCCATCCTGCAGGTGATCTACCAGCAGGAGGAGGCGCGCCGGCTCGTCCCCCGAGGCTACTTCGAGATCGGCCTCGGCATGTGCATCCCCACCCTGCTCGCCTACGCCACCGAGGAGCAGAAGCGACGCTACGCCCCGCCGGCCCTCGCGGGCGCGGAGATCTGGTGCCAGCTCTTCTCCGAGCCCGCCGCCGGCTCCGACCTGGCGGGCCTGCGCACGCGTGCGGTGAAGGACGGCGACCACTGGCTGATCAACGGCCAGAAGACCTGGACCTCGGGCGCCCACTTCGCCGACTGCGGCATCATCGTCACGCGCAGCGACCCCAGGGCCCCCAAGCACAAGGGGCTCACCTTCTTCTTCCTCGACATGCGGTCGACGGGGATCGAGGTGCGGCCGATCAGACAGGTGTCCGGGGCGTCCAACTTCAACGAGGTCTACTTCACCGACGTGCGCGTCCCCGACGCCCAGCGCCTCGGCGCGGTGGGGCAGGGCTGGGGTGTGTCCATCACCACGCTCATGAACGAGCGTCTGGCGGTGGGCGACGTGGCGGGGCCGGACTTCGACGAGGCCTTCGCCCTGGCCCGTAGCGTCGAGCTGGAGGACGGGCCCGCCATCCGCAACGCCGCGGTCCGCGAGCGGCTGGCCGACTGGTACGTGCGCCAGCAGGGGCTCCGCTACACGCGGTTCCGGACGATGACGGCGCTGTCGCGCGGCGAGACGCCGGGAGCGGAGGCCTCCATCGGCAAGATCGTGAGCGCGGGCAAGCTCCAGGAGATCGCCGCCTTCGGCATGGACCTCCTCGACATGGGGGGCGCCGTCACGGACCCGGTGCTCGCCCCCATGCGCGCGGCCTTCCAGGAGGCCTTCCTCTACTCGCCCGGTGCCCGCATCGCCGGCGGCACCGACGAGATCCTGCGCAATATCCTGGCCGAGCGCGTGCTCGGGCTGCCGCCGGACATCCGCGTGGACAAGGACGTCGCCTTCGACGACCTGCCCACCGGCCGCGCCTGACAGGGCGTGAGAGCCGTGACCAGCGCATCGCCCGTTGCCCTCATCACCGGCACCAGCACCGGCATCGGCTACGCCACCGCGCTGCACCTCGCCCGCCGGGGACACCGGGTGGTGGCTACCATGCGGAACCTGGCCAAGGCCGCGCCGCTCCAGGCCGCGGCCCGCGCCGAGGGTCTGCCCCTCGAGGTGCTCGAGCTGGACGTGACCGACCAGGGGGCCATCGACCACGCGGTGGCGGCCACGCTGGGAGCGCACGGCGCCGTCGACGTGCTGGTGAACAATGCCGGCA
>Ga0184637_10001928_pt1 | contig 13596 bp, 10 predicted proteins | sample PLM3_127_b2_FD_133143 | JGI IMG/M metagenome (GOLD analysis project Ga0184637, IMG submission 133143) | Groundwater sediment microbial communities from an aquifer in East River, Colorado, USA - PLM3_127_b2 | ecosystem: Environmental > Terrestrial > Soil > Riparian zone | place: USA: East River...
CCTTCAACGCCTACGGCCCGGGTGAACATCCCGAGGACGAGCCGGGTTTCGCCCATGTCATCCCGGACCTCGCCAAGAAGGTGCTGCGGGGGGACTACCCGCTCGAGATCATGGGTTCCGGTCGGCAGGTCCGCTGCTACACTTACATGACCGATATCGCCGATGGCATCGTGACCGCTGGACTGGACCCGCTCGGCGAGAACGAAGATTTCAACGTCGGAGACGATACACCCACCTCCGTTCAACAGCTCGCCTCGAAGATTTGGGAGCTATGCGGCCGTAGCGAGCCGCTTCAGTTGAGCCACGCTCCCGCGCTAGAGCACGACATTCAGCGCCGCATTCCGGATGTCAGCAAAATCCAACGCGCCCTGGGCTGGCGCGTCAAAACATCGCTCGAAGAGGGCCTGCGCGCCACCATCGATTGGCTCCGCGCGTCCGTTCCCGCAGCCGGCTGAGGCTGGCATGGATCCTCCCCCTCAGCGTTACTCGCTCCGACACCTATACGACCACCGCTTCCCATCGCGCGAACGGGAACAAAAGAACGAGCTCTGGAAGGTGCTCTGTCAGTCGTTCTTCCAGAAATTTGTCGCCGATTCGGACACGGTCCTTGATCTCGGCGCCGGCTATTGCGAGTTCATCAACAATATACGCTGCGCCCACAAGTTCGCCGTGGACCTCAATGAAGAGACTGCCGCTTTCGCCACTGAGGACGTCAAAGTCGTCCTCACCCCGGTAACGGACCTGGCGCACTTCGCGGATGGCTCGATCGATCTCACCTTCTGCAGCAACCTGTTCGAACACCTGCACACGAAGGAAGACTTGCTGGCGTCTCTGGCTGAGATTCGCCGCGTGCTGCGTATCGAAGGCAAGCTACTCATCCTCCAACCGAACATCCGTTACGCCTACAACGAGTACTGGGACTACTTCGATCATTACCTGCCGCTCAGCCACCTCAGCATGACGGAAGCGCTTCACCTTTCGGGATTTGGCGTTGATCACGTCCGTCCGCGCTTCTTGCCCTACACCTTCAAGAGCCGCTTTAAGAGCCGCCTGGCCAAGTCAAGCTTGTTGGTCCGGCTCTATCTTCGGTTACCTCCCCTGCATGTCCTTTTCGGAAAGCAGATGTTCATCGTGGCGGTAAAGCGGGCTGACTAGCGGCGCCCCGGTCTTCTGCGTTCTCGTTCTCGTCCGCCGCATCCTCTGACATCGAGCCAGGAGAGGCGCCCAGTACCCACAATGAAACCAGGCCTACACAAATCATGGTGAACAAAAGCACCGCGTGCAGCACGAGCGCGTAAGCCGTTGCCAGCGGCGTGTCAACACCGGAGAAGACAAGAGTCTCTCGAACCGATAGCTCGAATAGCCCCACGCCCCCCTGAGACGACGGTACCGACAGGCTAAGGTTGGCCGCCGCCGTGACAAGAAGATATGTTCCGAAACCTTCCTGGATGTCGAACGCTTGCCCGATGATGTAGTAAACCCCGGCAACCGTGACCCAGAACAGGCCCGTCGCCATCACCACCGCCGCGATGCCGCCCGGCCTGCGCAACGCCTCCGTCCCGGTCAGGAAGGACGCCACCCACTGCCGCAAATTCAACCGCCAACCGCTCGGTACTCTGTCGATCACCTGATCCGCTAGTCGCTGAGCGGCGCGGGGCCAATGGGCCAAAGTAAACAGCCCCATCGTCACCAGACCAAACAAGATGCCACCGGCCAGCAGGATCTCGCGCAGCCGATCGCTGCTGTCCACGAATGCGACAAACACCAGGAGCAGGGCCGCCAGCGTGAGTCCGTCAATTGCGCGCTCCACGGCCAGCGTACCCAGAGTTGCCATCCTGCTCACCCCCTCGCGCTGGCGGAGGACGATAGCCCGCAGTATTTCACCGCTGCGCAGCGGTAGCACGGCGTTCCCAAAATGACCGATGGAAATCACCGGATACAATCGCTGCGGTTGAATATCCGCCAGCGGCTTGAGCAGAAAGCGCCAGCGCAGGGCTTGTAGCCAGATCACGCTGGCGAACAATAGGAAAGCACCGGGCAGGAACGCATAGTTTGCCTCGGCTAGCGCGTCCCAGGTCTCCTTAAGATTCGTCCGGTAAAAGAGGAAGGCGATCAACGGGATTGCGACGAGCAGTCCCAACACAAAGCGTTGCCAACTCAGCCCCTTCAACAATGTCTCCCGGCGCGTCCATCATAGCAAAGCGCCGACGAATGTTCGGCAAGCCCGCGTCCCACGCGGAAGTCTGCTCTCTCGTGCGCCATCAACCACCAGCGGCTATAATCGACAATCAACGATATGCAAGTCACAGCCAGCGAGGCCCGCACGTCTCGCTTCAGCGGGTATCTCGCTGGGTTAGAGAGCCTTTTCACGGGGCGCTTTGCCCCATGGATCGCCGCTTCCCTCTTGTTTCTGGGCGCTTCCGTGGTCCAGACCTGGCCGCTGCTCCGTCACATCACCGACTCTATCGCCGACTCGCCCAACGCACCTCTTCCCGACACTTACGCCTTCCTCTGGAACCTGTCCTGGGTCAAGCAGGCCATCGTCGATCTCCAGACCAATCCGTACGAAACGGACTACATCGTCTTCCCCGAGGGCGAACATCTCTACCTTCATCCACTCACTCTCGTAAACGGAGTGCTTTCCATCCCGCTTCAGGTAACCACGGGTAACTTGATCTTTTCCTGGAACGTGCTTGCGCTCCTCTTCTTCGTTTTCTCCGGCTTGGCCACATACGCAATAGCCCGTCGCATCACTCAAAACCATTGGGCGGCGCTCATGGCCGGTTTCATCTTTGCTTTCGCCCCCGTGGTCATGATGCAATTCAATGGGCGCTGGCACATCTCCACAACGTGGCCCATTCCGCTGATGGTGCTGTTCACCCTGAGGTTCCTCGACAACCAACGTCTTAGGGAGGCGGCCGCCGCCGCTGTTTGTTGGGCCTTGCTGCTCTACAACAATCAAGAATTCGCCCTGGATGCCGCTCTTTTCTTCGTCCTCTTTTTCATCTACTGGTCGGTCGTCTACTTCCGGCGTTCGGACATCGAACACCTAATCTCCCTCTGGAAAGGCGGTGTGGTAATCATCGTCGTCTGGCTGGCGCTTGGCGCTCCGCTCGTCATACCGGCTTCGGTCGATGCCAGGAGCGGTGACTACCACTTGCCTGCCGGCGATGAGTTCTTCTCCGCTGATCTCCGCTCCTTCATCACACCCAGCCCCTTGTGGGGGCCCGGAAAGGACCCCAATGGGGGTGTAGTCCCGCCCCATCAGCCCGGAGGGACGATAGAGAGCACTCTCTACTTGGGTGGTGTCCCCCTTCTCTTGGCTACCGTTGCGCTGTTCTCCATAAAACGGGCGCCGCACCGCGTCTTATTCTGGTTGCTTCTTTTCGTCGTCATTTTCGTCCTCTCGCTTGGTCCTTGGCTGTACATCGAACCCACAAACAAGGTATCCATACCGCTGCCTTATCAGATCTATGATCAGCTCCCGCTCTTCGGGGACCGCCGTGTGCCCAGTCGAATGCTGCCCTTCGGCATGCTTGGCCTCGCCGTTCTGGCCGCGGTCGGCCTCGACTTCCTGATGTCCAGACTCAGGAGGCGTCACTTGTTGCTGGCGCCCGCCCTGGCCGCCGTCGCCATAGGCCTTGTCGGGCTTGAATACTGGAATCCGCCTGTTCACACCACGCGTCTGGATCCACCGGACATCCTGGAGCAGATCCGTGACGAGCCCGGAGATTTCAGCGTGCTCGATGCTCCTCTGGGACGCAGAACGGGCTGGGGCTTCAACGGACACCTCAACGGTGCTGCCATCGCAGACTACTATCAGGCTGTTCATAAGAAACACGTCTTCGGCGGCTTCATCGGCCGTACGAGCGAAAAAACCCTCGCCTGGCTGCGTGAAGAGCCCGGCTTGAGACGCCTCTCCTTTCTGGCGGAACCCCCTCTTCCGGACGACCTCGATATGAACCTCGTCCGCAATGTGCTCATCAAGTATCGCGTCAAGTACGTAATCGTTCATAAGATCGGTCCGCACGGCCAGCCAATCGACGCTGAGACCAATCTGGCTGCCATGGAGGCCTACATCCAGTCCATTCCCGGTCTCACCCTCGTCAATTCGGACGCCAGCATGACCGTCTACCGCAACGAGAACGTTCAGTGAATCCAACGGCGATGACCGTTATTGCTGCTAACGTTCCGTGTCGGCTGCTATAATGCGCGCCATGAATACAATCAGAGCGTCCCTCTCATTCGTCCTTTCCGCCGCTGGCCTCCTGATCCTGCTCTCAAGCTGTGGCGGTGGCGAAGAGAAAAACCCCTTTAGCGTCAAATCAGAGGTGGTGACCGCCGCTGACCGCCCTATCACACTGGCGTTCGCCCCTGATGGTCGTCTCTTTTACGGAGAACACCAGACGGGCAATATCCGGATCGTCACCGCGGACGGTACACTTCTTTCCGAGCCGTTCGCTCACGTGGACGTGCACATTGGTCTGGAATGGGGACTCACCGGCCTGGCGATCGACCCCGATTTCGACCGCAACCATTACGTCTACGCCTATTTCACGCAAGTTGTTAATCCAGGCCCGCCGCCAGAAGTGCTCACAGCCCATCCCGTCATTACCCGCTTCACCGAGCGCGACAATAAAGGCATTGATCCGCGCGTGATCGTGGACGACCTACCTCCTTCCGATCCGGCCCACCCAGGGTACAACGGGAACGGTAGGATCAACTTCGGCCCTGATGGCAAACTCTACTTCAGCATCGGCGACTATGACATAAAGCTCTCAAAAGACCTTTCCGTTCCCCAGGGCAAGCTGCTGCGTGTCGACAAGGAAGATGGTTCAGCGCCGGCTGATAACCCTCTCGTCGGGCAGTCGGACGCCGATCCGCGAATTTTCGCCTACGGATTCAGAGAAGCTTTCGATTTCGCCTTCCATCCGGAAACCGGCAAGATCTACGGGACAGACAATACCCCGGTCAGTTGCGAGGAGCTCAACATCATCAACGCCGGGGACGCTTACGGTGCCCCGGACTTCGGCGAGTTTCCTTTCGCGGATTGCCGCTTCGGCGAGCATACTAAGGGTATCCACTTCTTCGCCAAGAAAGACCTGCGCCCAGAGGACTTCCTCTCAATCACCGTCGTCTCCGGCCTCGCCTTTGTAGACGGCGCCAAATACCCCAGCATAGGCCCCGCCCTGCTCGCCTGCGAATCGGAAATAGAGACCCACACCCTGCGTCGCCTGACACTGTCGGACACCGGTACCCAGGTCCTTGCCGATGATATAGTCATCGACGACTGCAACATGGACGTGAAGATCAGCCCCGACGGTACGATCTTCTACAGCAACGAGAAGGAGATCCGGCGCCTGATCTTTGAGGCTACTCCTGAGGGAGAGGACTAGCCGGCAGACCAACCCCTGAGGCTGCCCGCATCTTCTCCACTTCCTCGGGGGCTTCAACCAGGCGGTCCGCGAACGGAATTAACAGGACCACCGGCGCTACCCCGGCGAAGTAAGCGAAGGTCGTCCAACGGGCAAACAGCATCACCACGAACCACGTTGCGGCGCCGAAGATCAGCGCCTGGGACGGGCGTTTCACGCCGGAAACCAATCCCAGCAGAATCGCCGCCCCCATTAGCGTCATATCCATGAACGCAAGGCCGTCACCCAGCTCCGTTTCTGCGTTCCACCCCTGCCAGCGTAGCAGGAACGACCAAACGTTCCAACCCGTAATCGGATGAATCGCGGCGTCGGACCAGGCCAGCAAGTCACCGATAAACGCATCGGGTGACCAGATGAAAAAAGGCAGACTGATGAGGCCGGCGAAGCCCAGGCTGACTACAGCGTACAGATTCCAGGCCGGAATTCCCATTCCCCTGTCGCTTCCTCGCCCCAGTGACAGCTCCCATTGCTGGCTGGCGACGTAAGCTACCAGGAAGGGCCAGAACGGCAACGTATACTGCTTGAAGGCAAGCGTCTCGCCCATCAGGAGGGCTGATGTGACTAGGAGCGCGCCATTAGATCGCCGTTTGGCTACCAGTAAACAAAGAACGCTGACGAAGAGCAAGGCACCGGCACTGGTGTCGTTGCTCCCATCGGTCGCGATGAGGAGGAAGGGCGGCGCGACTGCATAAACGGCCATAGCCACTATTGGGCCGTCGTCACGGACCAACCACGCCGCCCATCCGAACCCCGCAAGAACAATGGCCGCCGAAGCTATCTCTGTGCCACGAATGTCGCTCAGGAGAAATCCCGGCAAATAGTACAGAAGGTTCCCCGGTGGATATGCGAATGGGTTCCGTGAAGCGGCGAATTCGTAGCCGTAAGGGTTCTTTCCATCGAGTACACGGTCGATGGCTTCCCTCGTCACCGGCAGGACATCTGAGCCGAAGAACCCATGGTCCAGATTCACTGCCCGAACCACGACACCGAGTATTACCAGAGATGCCGCCGCGATCCAGGCCCGACCCGTGACCGCCGTAGCAACAAGGGCCAGTGGCAACAAAAGGATGAGGCCGTACTGAGGGAGGGGACGCGGGTCGTTCTGAGACCCAGCTAGGACGAAGAAGGCGATAGCTAACCCGACAACGGCCCCATCCGCGGTACGCGGAACGCTTTTCATCGGGTATCCCCGGGATCGTACGCTGAAGGGGCGCAACTACCAGCCCCTGCCTCGCCTAGTAGCGGCCCCAACAGCCCGCCACAACAGGAACTGTCACCCAGGAGCCCTGCACCTTTTCCTCGCCTGCGAATCGTAACGTTGAACCCGGAGCCGTTATGATCAACAAATAGGGCGCGGAGTGTGGCAGGACCCGTTAACCGAGCTGCACCCAGCCAGTGGCATTGATATCGCCTCTCCAGGACCAAGCGAGCAAGTTCCCATGCGTTCTGCCACGCGCGAAAAGGCGTAGAAATAAGCCGGATGCGCCCGTCGCCGTGCGGATGAATATCCTCGGCACCTCCGTGTCTAGCCCTCCTTTTGCTCTTGTTTGTGGCGGACAACGACCGGCTGTGCTTCTTCGGGGGTGTCCCTACTCGGTTTCGATGGGCACCGGAATGAGCCGCCGGATCTCCTTGGCGTTGCTGTAGTAGACGATGCCATCTGGGCTTACTGTAACGTCAAACAGGCAGTCCTTCACTACGGCATCGTCTGCCAGATCCTGTTCCATGTTAGTGCCCGCAATAACTATCCGCCGAAGCACGTTGGTCAGCCCCTCGCAGATGAGCAGGGCGTCGCCGATGAGCGGATAAATCTGACCTGACACAAAGCTCATCCCACGACTGTTGACGAACGACAGAAAATCCCCTGGATTCGTGTCGTCTTTGGCCAACAAACGAATCGCGGCGGTTTGCTCTGCGGCTGAACAGTCCGACCACGGGAACTCGCCGTAAGGCCAGCCATAGCCGTTCCCCTTGTTGATGACGTTCAGTTCCGAGCAGCTTACTGGAGTCTGGTCGCTGCCGTAAATCTCTCCTGATTGGGGATGGAACGTGAAGTCGAAGTCTTCCCGGAAGCCATAGGCGAAGATCCGGGGGTCCGCACCTGGCTGCGCCACGAACGGGTTGTCGGGGGCGCCGTCACCTGTCTCCTTATTAACGCGGAGCAACTTACCTAAGGGCACAGTCAGGTCCTGTGCCAGCTGTCCCACATCGTGATCTCCCAAACTCACGTACAGAAAACCGTCCTGGCCAAAGTTGATGCTCCCCGTACCATTGGCGTAGCTTGAGGTCTCCGGCAGGTCACCGATCACGACTTCGGCTTCTGATCCTTCCTTGACGCGCGCGACCACCGGCTTCACTTGTTGGGGCAGGCCCGGACTACCCGCCACAGTGAAATAGACGTAGACGTAGCCGTTGGCCGGAAAGTTCGGGTCCAGAGCCAAGCCCATAGTCCCCCACTCTATATATTCTCCCGCTTGGAAAGCGTTAACGTGGGCGAAGGGCGCCGGTTGTAGATCGCCCTTGGCGTCTACAACCCGGATATTGCCGGTGAACTGCTCGACATAGAAGAGCCGCCCGTCCGGAGCGAATGCTAGAGACGCGGCATGATCCGCGGGGGTGACAACCTCTGATTTTACGCTGAATGGGTTTTTTTCGCCGTCACCGCCGCAGGCCGAAGCGAGCAACGGTAGGCAGCTGAACGCCAGTATGAGAAAAACGGGCGCCTTTGGTTGCATGAGTTGCACAAATGGAATATAGCAGGGCGTCAGCAGGCGTCGCAAGGAGCTTAGACAGCCTTGCCTGCCTGCTCGGCACGCGACGAATCCGCGGCGTGGACCAAACCCGCTTTAGTCGTCCAACGTTCAGAAGCCAAATCGGGTGGCATAAACGATATACAAGCAGCCCATGAATAAGGCGGAGGCGGGCAGCACCGCTTGATGGATGGCCGGCCACCGGCCAAAGCGGGCCAGGACTATGAACAGAGGGAAGACTGCCAGAAGGTAACGAGGCATGCTGATTTGGAACGTCACCGATAGCATCATGATCATGCCCGCCCAGGCATAAACTTGGTAAGAGGGACGTAGCCAACGAACTGACAGGCCGAGCAGGACCGCGGCGAAAGCGAATGACACCAGGTGTCCGTCGAAAATGAGCGTACGGCCAGGGCTTGACGGCTCTTGAAGTATGTGTTCCACGTCGTCGATTAGGTATTCCCAAGGAAGTATCGTGTCATGCTGCCAAAACTCCCGCTGTATAGTCATGAACTCAAGCGGGTCACCCAGGACGTGCCAGTTGATGAGCAAGTAGGCAACGAAGCCTATAGGGGTCAGGAGAAGCCAGAACGCCCGCAGGGGGGTACGCCATCTCTCCTGCCAAATGGCCTCAACGGCCAGCGCAGGAACCAGCGCGAGACCTTGAATACGCGTGGCACAGGCCAGCATCCCCAGCGCCCCGGCCCAGGTCCAGCGCCTGCGGCGGGCTGCCAGGAAGGACCCTAGCACCAGAGCCAGGAATAGCCCTTCGGTATAAGGTATAACCAAGAAGTGAGCGGTCGGGAAGAGGAAGAAATACCAGAGCCCGCGATCGGCCTCCGCCTCGTCTCTGTCCAACCTGATCAGGGCTTGGAGGAAGTAGCCGGCGACCACTGAGGCGATGAAAGACACAAACACGGCCGATAGAAAGTAGTCAGGAATGGCAAAATGCACCAACCGAATAGCAAGGGGATAGAGGGGAAAGAACACAATAAAGTTGCGAGCTGGCTCTTCGGTCCGGTAGCCATACTCCGCGATTTGGAGATACCAGGGCGCGTCCCATCTATTCAATACCTCCAAGAAAATGTCCTTGATTGGAGTGTTCTCGTGGCCAATGATGAAAATGCCTGTGCAATAGGCCACCAACAGTATTCCCGCCCGCACGCCCACGGCTAGCCCCAACGATCGGAAGAGGAATCGTTGCTCCTCCTCGCTCAGGCGGCGCCAGGGCGTTAGCCACCGCGTCAGCGTCTTGCTCCAGCGTGGCTGTGGCACAGATGCCTGGTGGTTGTCAGCAAGCGGTGGCACGCCTTTGTCGTCTCCTGTTGCCTACCAGCCGAACTTCGTTGCCCAGTAGCGGCCCCAAAACCCGGCAACTATCGAGACTGCGACTAGCGTGACCTGCATTCGCCTACCCGCAGGGGAGGCGTTGTCGTCGAAGCCGAAGGCTGTGAGGATCAGCAAGAAAGGCACGAAATCCAACAGGAAGCGGTACCCGAACTGCACCCAGCCCTGACTGAAATGCAAGAGCAAGGGAATGGAAACGCAACCAATCGCCAGCCAGCTAAAGAGCCTCAGCGGGTCGTGCCTCCTTACCAGTGCGGCATACACGAATGCGGGAGACGTAATTAGGACGCTGAGACCGTAAGGCGACGGTCGGAATACGCCCCAGTCAGGGGTGAACTGAGGTGGCATTAGAAATATGGTATAGAGGTGAAGAGGAATATTACGGATGTCGAACAGGTTGAAATGCGGCGCGTCTGGGAAGGCGCCTCGATAGAAGCTGTAGTTGTTGCTGATGAGATAAGCCTCGTAAATGACATCGTAGCCTGTCTCAAAGATGCCCCCAAACTTGGCGTGGTTATACCAGAACCAGAAGATTACGAACGGCAGGCACCCGGCCGCGAACGTCCCGATCTTCCGTATCGACTGCCAATCGAGGAGCCCTCCCCATGTGAACAGCTCCCGCAGTGACTGGTGTCGCTGGCGCCAGTACCAATAGCCGAACGCTGGTGCGGCAAGCATCGTCGGCTCGCGGCTCAGGAAGGCGAGGCCCAGGAATATCGCTGGCAGAATCGGTGGGGTGCGGTGCAGAAGGGAAAGGATGGCTAGCAGCAAGAAGAACACGGCCGCGACTTGCGCGTAGAGCCACATGGTGCCAGTGGTTGCTGCGAAGAAGTGCACAGTACCGAAGGCGAAGAACAACGTCAGAAGCAATCTGCTAAACCTGCTGACCTTAAGCAAACCTAACAAGTGCCAAACCAGCACGACGTTCACGGCTCCTAAAGCTGCCGCTAGGTGGGCTTGGGCGCCGAATGGCGACTCTAGAACCTCAATAGACAAGTTCACGCCCAACTGGCGGCTCAGGGAGAAGTCCGAGCCCCAGACCGCTACGAATGGCACCAGTAGGGCGGCGGGGGCGGGTGGAAGTGTCAGATAGATCTTCCCATCCTCAATTACGACGTCGGAATAGAAGCCGGGAATGCCAGTTTCGGTGAGATCAAGATCGCCTTGTAGGAACGCCTCTGCTTGGTACGAATGGTGCGCGAAGAGGGCCGAGGGCTGGTGGCTGAAGGAGTAGTACGCCACAAACACAAGCGCAAAAATACAAACGGGGAGCACGGCCCCCTGAATCAGACGCTGGGGTGCCAGTGCAAGAATTCCTTCTGGGGATGTCGCTGCACCCATAACCTTGCCTCCGGCCGGAGTTTCGGAGCCTGGCGAGGCCGCCGCTCACCAGCCAAACTGATTGCCCCAGTAACGTCCCCAGAATCCCGCCACGACAGACACTGCCACCACGCCAAACTGCAACCTTCGTCCTCCCGGCGAGTCGTGGCTATCGAACCCGAAGGCGGTCAGGATCAGGAGATACGGCGCGAAGTCCAGCAGGAAACGGTAGCCAAACTGTACCCATCCCTGGCTGTAGTGCAGGAATAGCGGCACGGCTATCACCACAATCGAGGGCCAGCAGAGCTGCTTCCACAACGTCCTGTCACGCACGAAGAAGGCATAGATGAACGCCGGCGATGTGAAGAGCAGGCTGATCCCGTACGGCGAGGGCCGCAGGACTGACCAGTCGGGATAGAACTTGGGCGGCATCAGGAAGATCGTGTACAGATGCAGCGGGATATTCCGCGGGTCGAACAGTTCGAAGTGGGGAGCGTCGGGAAAGTCGACGCGATAGAAGCTATAGATGTTAATCCCCAGGTAGCCCTGGTAAACCTTGTGATAGCCAGTACTGAATGGCCCATCGAAGCGCGCGATGTTGTAGACGAAGAAGAAGATAACGAATGGCACCAGGGCGGTGCAGAAGCTGCCGGCAAGCCAGAGCGCCTGGCGATCGCGCAGCACCGCCATAATGGTGTCGAAGATCTTCCGGATCGCCCGCAACGGTCGCAACCTGAACAGGTCCACGAGGGGGTCCCACAGATTGACGTCGACCTGTTGCCGCAATAGCCAGTAGGCGATCACCGGCGCTGCCAGGATCGTCGGCTCACGGCTAAGAAAAGCGAAGCCCAGAAAGATAGCCGGAATGGCCGGCCAGCTCTTTCGCAAAAGGAAGATCAGCGCCAGCAGGACGAAAAAGATGGCCGCCACATGACCGTAAAACCATACCGTGCCAGTCGTCGCCGAATAGAACTGCTGCGTCCCGAAGGCGAAGAAGGGCAGCATCAACCACTTTGTCGTTTCGCTCACCTTCAAGAGGCCCAGCAGATACCAGAAAAGGACCACGTTGAGAGCCCCAAGCACGATGCTGAAGTAGACCTCGGAGAAGTCCGTTCCCCAGATCGCGACGAACGGCACAATAAGAAGGGCCGGCCCGACCGGGAAGGGCAAATAGCGGTTCTCGCCTTCCACCACGCTGTCCTGGTAGTAGTCCGGCATCTGCGCTTCGGACACATCCAGTGTCCCCTTCGTGATCGCTTCCGCAAGGTACACGTAGTGCTGGTACCAACAGTGTGGCCTGACCTCCTCTCCTGAGCACCACGGCACGGCCTCGGGTTGCATCCTCCCCACGACCGGAACGTCACCCAGGACTCCGGGAAACCGGTTGTAATCCGAAAACAGGTACCCCAGCAGCGCGACCGCGAAGATGAGCAACGGTACCGCGATGCTTTGGGCCAGAGACCCTGCCCGTGCGGGCATATCTTTCGACTCGACTTCTAGAGTGCTCTCGGCCACAAGTTGTCTTCCGTGCTTGAAACTCAGCTTTTCCGTATCTTCGCGGGACAGGCTCTTTCGCGCAACTTGATAACCTCTCCAGCACTTACTTCGCTGGATGCGTCATCGCCCCCTTGTATAGAATCAAGGGAGCGCATCGCGCGGCTTGTTATCAAATGAAGTGTATCGTCGTCATCGGCACCTACAACGAGGCCGAGAACATCCCCAGCCTCTTGCCGGACATCATCGCGCTCGGCGATCAGTACGAGGCTGTCGTTGTCGATGACAACTCCCCAGATGGCACCGGCGACCTCGTTGAAGAACTGTCCACGACTGAGCCCCGCATCCATGCCGTCCACCGCGAGCGCCGGCTCGGGTACGGCACCGCCTACCTCGTGGGCTTCCGCGCTGCCCTGGAGATGGGAGCCGATTACGTCATCCAGATGGACGCCGACTACTCCCACAACCCGCAGGATATACCACGCCTCGTGGACGCCGCCGGCCAGGCAGACATCGCCATCGGCTCACGTTACGCCAGTGGCGGCAGGACCGAAGGCTGGCCCCTTCACAGGCGCATCATCAGCCGCGTCGCCAGCCGCGTCGCCCGGCTGCTTCTCGGCGTTCCCCTCAACGACTTCACCGGCGGCTTCAAATGCTTCCCGCGCGCCACCCTGGAATCCATCAACTTTGCTGATGTGAGGTCCCACGGCTTTGCTTCGCTCTATGAGATAAACTACTTTCTCCACCGCTCCGGCAAGCAGTTCCGGGAAGTCCCCATCGTGTTCGTCGACCGCCGCGCGGGGCAGTCCAAACTCACCTTCAAGATGATCCTTGAAGCCTGGAGCGTAATGCTCCGCCTCAGGCTGACCGGCGGACGCTAAACCGCCTCCTTGTGCGGCCGCCACGCAGCAAGGGCGGCCCCTGTTGCCAGCGAGGCAGCCCTATCCGGGCGTGATGACGTATGCCCGCAGCATACCCATGAACACGCTTTGCTTCTTCACCCGGAAGCCCGCCTCCTTCACCAGCCGGTCAAGCAAGTCCCCCTTGAAGTCGACGACGTGCGCATGGTGCCATGCCTTGCCGGGCCCGACCCTGGTCCACACGTACCAGACAGCCTTGAAGAACCACGTTTCAGTCGGCACTTCGACGATCGCGTACCCGGCTTCCTTGAGACAGCGCTTGATCTCCCCCAGCATCTTCTCCGGGTGATCAACGTGCTCGAGCACCTCTGAGCAGAAGACCATATCGAA
>Ga0184637_10001929_pt1 | contig 13595 bp, 13 predicted proteins | sample PLM3_127_b2_FD_133143 | JGI IMG/M metagenome (GOLD analysis project Ga0184637, IMG submission 133143) | Groundwater sediment microbial communities from an aquifer in East River, Colorado, USA - PLM3_127_b2 | ecosystem: Environmental > Terrestrial > Soil > Riparian zone | place: USA: East River...
GCCGGCCAGGGCGTTGAGGATGCACAGCGGGATCAGCTTCTCGGGATGCTGGAAGGGCCCGTAGTTGTTCGAGGAACGGCAGATCAGGGCGTCCGCCCCGTAGGTGTGATCGAACGCCTGCACGATCAAATCGCCGCCGGCCTTCGAGGCCGAGTAGGGGGACGACGGCTCCAGCGGCGAGCTCTCGGTGAACGAGCCCTCCTCGATCGAGCCGTAGACCTCGTCGGTCGAGACCTGCAGGTGGCGGATCCCGGCCTCGCGGGCGGTCTCCAGCAACACGAACGCCCCGAACACGTCAGTGGTGATGAACTCTCCCGGCGAGTGGATGGACCGGTCCACGTGCGACTCCGCGGCGAAGTTGACGACCGCGTCGCAGCCCTCGATCGCCGCGGCGACCGCGTCGCGGTCGGCGATATCACCCTCCACGAGGTCCAACCGCTCCTCCGGGAGGTCGCGGACGTTCTCCCGGCGCCCAGCGTACGTGAGCTTGTCGAGCACGACGACCGCGTCGTCGGGGTGCGTCGCGAGCCGGCGGCGAACGTAGTTCGATCCGATGAAGCCCGCGCCGCCGGTGACCAGGAGCCTCAAGCCGCAGCCTCCCGGTCGCGCTCGCGCGGGCGCTCGACGAGGTACTCCGACAGGCCCTCGCGCCAGCTCGGGAGCCTGATCGCGTCGGGGCGCTCGCTCGCGAGCACCGAGTACGGCGGCCGCGGCGCCTTGCGCGCCAGCATCTCGGTCGTCCCGGCCATCACCCGGCACTCGACGCCCGACTGGTCGAAGATCTCCTGCGCGAACTCGAACCACGAGCACGAGCCGCTCGCCGCGACGTGATGGACCCCGTAGGCCTCGCCCTCGATCAGGCGCGCGATCGCACCGGCGAGGTGCGCCGTGTAGGTGGGGCAGCCGACCTGGTCGGCCACCACGAGGACCTCGCTCTCCCGGGTCGCGAGCTGGAGCATGGTCTCGACGAAGTTGCGACCCGCGGCGCCGAACAGCCACGAGGAGCGAACGACGAAGTGCTTCGGGTTCGCCACGGCGACCGAGGTCTCGCCGGCGAGCTTCGAGCGTCCGTAGGCCGAACGCGGGGCGGTGGGATCGGACTCCACGTAGGGCGAGCCCTTCGCGCCGTCGAACACGTAGTCGCTCGAGGGGTGGAGGATCCCCGCGCCGACCTCGGCCGCGGCTGCGGCGACCACGCCTGCCGCCTCGCTGTTCACGCGCGTGGCCTCGGCCTCGTGGTCCTCGGCGCCGTCGACGTCGGTCCAGGCGGCGCAGTTAACGACCACGTCGGGGCGGTGTCTGCCCACCGTCTCGTCCACCGCCGGGCCGTCCGTGATGTCGAGGTCGGGATGCGTGATGGCCACGGCCTCGGCGCCGCGCCGCTCGCAGGCCCTGACCACGTCACGGCCGAGCATCCCGCCACCACCGGTGACGAGCACCTTCATCTCGCCAGCACCCGGCGACCGGCTGACAGGTGACGGAGCCTCAAGGAATCGCGATCTCTGAGTTGTCGCCTACGATCAGGCGCAGCGTCTTCGGGAGGCCGTCGCCGCGCGCCAGCTCCGCGTTTCGGCCCAGCATGCTCGCCTCCATGCGGGCGCCGATGTCCCTGACCTTCGATCCTGAGAGCAGGATCGAGTGCTCGACCTCCGATCCGCTCACGACGACGTCCGGAGCGATCGAGGTGTACGGGCCAATGTAGGCGTCGGTGATGCGGCTGTCTGCGCCGATCACCGCGGGGCCGCGCACGAGCGAGCGCTCCAGGCGCGCGCCCTGCTCGACCACGACGCGCCCCTCGACCCGGGAGTCGATCAGCTCGCCGTCGATGCGCCGCTCGATGTCCTCGAGCACCAGCCGGTTCGCCTCCAGCATGTCCTCGAGATGGCCGGTGTCCTTCCACCACCCGCGCACGAGCCGCGACTCCACCCGCTTGCCGCCGTCGATCAGCCCCTGGATCGCGTCCGTGATCTCCAGCTCGCCTCGCCACGACGGCTTGATCGCCCGCGCGGCCTCGAACAGCGCCGGGCCGAACATGTACACGCCGACCAGCGCCAGGTCGCTCGGGGGGTCCTTCGGCTTCTCGACCAGGCGGACGACACGATCGCCGTCGAGCTCGGCGACGCCGAACTCGGAGGGGTTCGGGACATGGGTGAGCAGGATCAGGGCATCGGGCTTGGACTCCCGAAAGGCGTCCACCAGGTCGCTGATCCCTTCCCGGAGCAGGTTGTCCCCGAGGTACATCACGAATGGCGAGTCGCCCAGGTGCTCCTCGGCCGTGAGCACGGCATGCGCGAGCCCGAGCGGCTCATCCTGTGTCACGTACTCGATCCGGGCGCCGAACGCCGAGCCGTCGCCCGCCGCCTCGCGGATCTCATCGCCGGTCTGGGGCGCGATCACGATCACGATCTCGGTCACTCCCGCCCGCACCAGCGCCTCGATCCCGTAGAAGAGCACGGGCTTGTTGGCCACCGGGACGAGCTGCTTCGCCGAGGTGTGGGTGATAGGGCGCAGCCGCGTGCCTGCGCCGCCGGAAAGGATCAGCCCCTTTAGCGCCTCCATTGTGCGGCGCCAAGGCTAGCGCGGGCGCTCAGTAGCGGCCGCCGAGCTTGCTGTGGTCCCAGCTCGCCACGCGCTTCGGCTCGAAGCGGACCGCGACGCGCTTTCGCGCCTGCTGCATCAGTCCTTCGGCTGCGTCGCCCTCGATCGAGGTCAGCCCGTCCGCGTAGCGAAGCGTCAGCTCCACCGCGGCCTCGTACACAGCGTCGAGGTCGCGGTGGATCTCGGCCTCCGCCTCGATCATCACCCCGCGGAGCTCGGCGTACTCATGCCCGGTCTCGATCAGCAGCGTGGCGCGAGGGTCGCGCTCCAGGTTCTTGACCTTCTGAGACTTCGCGTAGGTGTAGATCCAGATCTCCCCGTCTCGGGGCACGTACCACAGCGGCATCGAGTGCGGCCAGCCGCTCCGCCCCAGCGAGGAGACGACGACGACTCGCTCACCGTCGATCAGCTCCCGCTGCTCCTCGGGCGTCAGCCTGATCTCGGCCCGTCTGCTCATCCTGCCGGCTCGAGGGTGAGCTCGCGCCACGGGCCCTCGCCAGCCATCGGCTGCGTGCGGCCCTCCACCCAGTCCACCTGGAGGTCGTCGTAGTGGGGGCTCCCGGCCTGGCCCGACTGGCCCGTGAACGCCTGCCATCGCGAGCGGTCGGGGTCCCCGGGATCGGCGACCATCCTCCAACAGGGCGCCCACACGGCCTTGAAGGGATCGTTGGGGTCGTGGGCGATCTGGCTCACCGTCTCCTGCCCGCCCCCCGTCTCGAGGCTGCGGTTGAAGACGGAGGCGAAGACGGGATTCGCCTCTCCGATCACGTGCGGGAACTCGAGCCTGTGCACGCGCCCCCACCGCCACCTGTCGGGGTCCGCCCCGAAGCGGTCCTCCAGGTCGTCGAGGGCGCCGCGCAGCGCGTCGAGGACGAGCCCCTCCCAGGGTCGCCCGACCAGAGCCGCGTCGCCCTCCTCCCACAGGGCGAGCAGGTGCGAGTGCCAGCGCCACGGCGAGGTGACGTGGTTGACGAAGCCGCTGTCCGACCGATCCAGCCACCTCTCCGCCAGGTCGCGGTCGCGAATCACGGCCCTGGCGACCTCGCGCGCCAGGCGCAGCGTGAACGCCTGGTAGATCGACGCCGCAACAGAGTCGGCCTCCAGGTGACCGTCCCAGCTCTTCAGCCGCTCGATCGCGGTGACCTCTCGCTGGTCCCTGGGGCGCATGCGCGCGAGCCGGTGGACGGTCTCCCGCCCCGGGATCGAGTAGTTGTCCGCCTGCATGGCCTCGAAGCTCTCGGCGTCGTGCTCGGGCTCGGCGAGGATCAGCTCCTCTATCCGGCGTGCGCGATAGCCGTCGAGGTACTCGCTCGTTATGTGGTGCGGGAAGTCGTTCCCGGCGATGCGGTTGTTGGCGGTGATCAGATAGCCGCACTCGGGATCCCGGAGCTCCGGCATCTCCTCGTAGGGCACGAGGCCCTCCCACTCGAACTCGCCCGTCCAGCCCGGCTTGGGCAGGTCGGGGCACCCGCCACGGCGGACCGGGATCCTGCCCACCGTCTTGTAGCCGATGCTCCCGTGGCGATCGGCCCAGACCATGTTCGACACCGGGGCGGTGTGGGCGGAGAGCATCTCGACCAGCTCCGGGCCGCCGGTCGGCTCGAGCACCCTGAGGTTCGCCTCGCTCAGCGTCGGCATGTCGAGCACCGTCCAGCGCAGCGCCAGCGGCTCCGCGTCGTCCGCGCTCAGCGCCGTGTTGACGATCGGCCCGTGGTGGGTGAGCCGGACCTCGAGCCGGTCGGGCTCGGAGGACCCCTTGACCGCGATCTCCTCCTCCACCACCTCGAGCGGGCGCCACTCGCCCTCGAACTCGTAGCGCTCGCCGTCCAACCGCTCCACAAACAGGTCCATCACGTCGGCCATCGCGTTCGTGAACGTGAACGCGACGTCGTTGTTCTGGCCCATCGATATACCGGGGACGCCGGGCAGCGAGGCGCCGCGGGCAAACCGGCCGTCGAGCGCGAGCTCGACCTCGTAGAAGATCCCGGGCATGCTCGGCGGGAGGTGCGGGTCACCGGCGATCAGCGGCCGCCCCGTCTTCGTGCGCGCCCCGGAGACCGCCCAGTTGTTCGAGCCGCCGGCCTCCACCGCCAGGCCGAGGCTCTCTCGCACGCTGTCGAGCTGCTCGGCGAGGCCGAGCCCATCGCCCCCGTACGCGCCTCCCGGCGCGACCACGACGGGGTGGCCCGTCGGGTAGGCGGGATCGAGCCGCGCGGCCAGCTCCGGGCCGAGCTCCCGCGCCATCTCGGCGCGCAGCAGCTCGCGCTCCCAGTTCGTCGACAGCCCGAACGCGAGCAGCTTCAGCGCCGCAAGCATGTCCGCCGGCCGCCACGGCTCGAACTCGGCCCGCAGAAGCTGAAACTCGGCCGGCGCCGCCGCCTCCGCCTCCGCGGCCGAGTTCACCCCCGCACAGTAGGCATCGGTCTCCGAGCGCACGCGTGGCTCGAGCTCGGCGGCCTCCCGCTCCGCGGCGCGGCGCAGGCCGAGCGTGCGCATCAGCCGGTCGGTGGGAAGCGTCCGGCGGCCCGCGATCTCCGACAGCCGGCCCGACGCCATGCGCCGGTACAGGTCGAGCTGCCACAGACGATCCTGGCCGTGGCAATACCCCTGCGCGAACCACAGATCGCGCCCCGTCTCGGCGCGGATGTGCGGCACCCCCCAGCGGTCGCGCCGGATCTGGACCGGAGCCTCCAGGCCGAGCGTCCGGATCCGCCCGCGGGTCTTCGGCAGCGGCCGCCTGAACAGCTGGTACCAGAGGCCGGCCGCGCTGCTCCCCGCGAGGGCGCCGACCGCGGCGCCCCCGATGGCCGCACGCTTGAACGCGACCTTTCTCGCCCGCGAAGCCCTCCGCGAGCGGCCGATGCCGAGGCGTGTGATTCCGCGGGCCACCGCTTCTGGATATCAGTCCCGGAGATCGGCCGGCAGGCGTCCCTCCGCCTCCAGCTTCTCGAGGTGTGCCTGCATCACCTGGGCCGCCGCGCCTCGTAGCTCTTCGGGTACGTCGTCCCAGGCTGCGTCGAGCAGGCGGGGGCGCGAGCGCTCTCCGGCGTCAAGCGCCGCGAGCAGCTTGCGCTCGCGCTCCAGCCGATGGTCCAAATACTCGGCGATCTTCGCGGCGGGATCGGTGACGAACGGCCCGTGGCCCGGGCACAGCAGCTCCAGATCGAGGCCGCCGACGAGCCGCAGCGAGTCCAGGTAGGCGGCCAGCGAGCCGCCGTCGGGCGGCACGTAGCTCGATCCCTCGCCGAGGATCAGATCGCCGCTGAAGCAGGCGCCGTCGAGCAGGAAGCAGACGTGATCCTCGGCGTGGCCCGAGGTGGGGACCACGGTGAACGGGCCGGGATCCGACCCGCCGCCCTCTCCCCAGATCAGCGGCGCATCGAGCCCGCCGACCCCAGCCGAGTGATCGCCGTGCGAGTGCGTGAGCAGGATGCCCGCCAGCCTGCCGCGATGCTCGGCCTCGGCGGCAACTGCGTCGAGGTGCCCGCGGTCGTCCGGTCCGGGGTCGATCACGAACGCGGGATCGCGCCCGACCACGTATGTGTTCGTTCCCCCGAGGGTCATCGGCCCCGGGTTCGGCGCGACGATGCGCGCGATCTCGGGACGCCCGGGCGCCAGGTCCACTAATCGTCCAGCGCGCTCAGAACCGCTTCGCGGGCGTCCTCGGGCTCGAGCACGACGAGATCGCCCGCGCCCTTGACGATCTCCCGGATCAGCCACGCGGCGCCGGCGTAGGGGAGCTCCACGGTGACCGCGCCGTCCGCCAGCTCCTCGATCACCGTGCGCTCCTCGCGGATCCACCGCGCACGCTCCGGCGACACCCACACCCGCGCGACCTTCGCGTCCTCGACCTCCCCGTCGGTCAGCCAGCTCTCCAGGCCCGGCATCTCCTCGACCTCGGGTCGCGCCTCGAAGCCGCGGTCGGTCAGCTTCGCCTCCTTGATCCGATCGAGCCGGAAGTGACGGATGTCGTCCTTGCCGAGATCCCAGCAGCCCACGTACCACCCCTCGGGCCCGTTCTGGAGACGATAGGGCTCCACCTCGCGCTTCGTGAACTGGTCCTCGTTCTCCTTGTAGTAGTGAAGCTCGAGCACTCGCCGCTCCGCGATCGCCTTGTTCACCGTTCGCACGACCTCCGAGTCGTCGCCCGGGCGGGCGATCTCCAGGCCCTCCTCGGCGGGATCGTGGCCGAGCGCCTTCGTGATCTTGCGCCGCGCGCTCTGCAGGCCTGCCTGCGGCAGGTGATCTCCGAACAGGTCGATCGCCGCCACGAGCGCCTTGGCCTCGAGCGGAAGCAGGCGCGCCGGACGCGCGAAGCTGTCGCCGTAGGCGTCCGCGTCGACCTCGATCTCAGCGCCGACGATCTCGGCATACAGCACGTAGGTGCCGCCGCCGAAGTTGACGACGTTGAGGACCGAGATGTCCTCGCGCAACTCCGCCTCGCTGACCTTCAGCTCCTCGCACACCTCTGCGACGTCGCGGCGCCGCTCCTCCCGTGCGGCCTCGATCAGCAGGCCGGCCAGGGTGACCAGTCGAGCGAAGCGCTCGGGGCGGATCGGGGACTCGGCGTGGCCGTTGGAGCGATTCGGTCGTGCCGGCGCCTCGGCGGCCGGCCGTGCGACGGTCTTGGCGGCGTCGAAGGGGCCGCTGTGCCGATCGCGCAGCACCTCGAGCCGCTCCGCCGCCTCGTCGGCCAGCTGCTTCGGCTCGAGCGCGGTCGCGTTGTGGCGCCAGCTCAGGACCCAGGCGACGAGCTGCCTGCTGGACGCATACGGGGTCTCGAAGATCATCCCGCGGCCGGGCGCCCGATCCCCCTTCCTCGCGGGGCGAAGCTCGCCGAAGCGGCCGTAGTCGCGCTCCACGAGCCACGCGATCCGCTCGCGCACGAAGATCCTCGCGTCCTGCTGCACCTCGCCCATCTGCCAGTCGGCACGGCTGCCGTAGTCGCGGCGGTCGAAGTCCTCGGGCGCGGAGAAGTCGTGCTCGGCCTTGGTCGCGTAGGAGACCTTGCCGCGGATCCTGGAGAGCCGGAACACCCGCACCGCCTCGCGTTCGTGCGAGTGGCCGATCAAATAGAACTGGCCGCTTCGGTACACGAGGTGGTAGGGGTCGACCTTTCGCTTCGACGTCTCGTCCCTCTCCATCGTGTAGTACTCGAACTCGATCGTCTTGCGGCGCGAGATCGCGGTCTCGATCTTTGCGAGGCGCTGGGAGAGCTCCCGTCCCCCGGCCGAGGCGGTGACCGCGACGTCGATGGGCGCCGACTCCCCGGTCGACAGTGGGTTCGGCTTCCCCCACGAGACCTGCTGCAGGGCGAGCCGGAGCGGCTCGGCGTAGGCGAAGCGGCCGTCGAGCAGGGTGAGCGCGGTTCGCAGCGCGGCCAGCTCCGCATCGGTGAACTTGATCGCCGGCAGGTAGTAGTTCTCGGGCGGCAGCGCGTACAGCTCGGCCTCGAAGAACCCCTCACCCGGCTTCTCCACCTGAAGCGAGATCCCAAGCGAGTCCAGCTCGGCGCGGTCGGCGTAGAAGCGGCGCGCGAAGGCGTCGTCGTTCATCGAGCTGTAGCCCTCGACCTCCTGCTTGATCTCCAGGGCGGAGACCGGGCGACGGTTGGCCATCAGGAACGAGATCAGCGAGAGCTGGCGGATCAGCTTCTCGGTGTCCTTGGCCACGGCCAGCACAATAGTCGCGTGCCGAGTCGCGCAGGCTCAGCGGAACGTCACAAGTCCGCGCAATTTGCGCGCCGGCGATACCCGGCGGGCGTCAGGCGGCGCGCGGGCTGAAGTAGGCGGCGGACTCGATCCCCGGGTCGAAGCGGGACCAAGCCTCGCCGTCGCGGAGCGCGCGCTCTATGCGGTCGAAGCTGCCCAGCTTGCCGCCGAGGTTGTCGAGCATGTGCACGAGCGTCGCCTCCCGGGTCGCCGGCACGACGGGCGAGCCGTTCTCGAGCGCCCCGTGGTGCGAGAGGACGATGTGGAGGACCGCCTGCGCAAGCTCGGGGTCGAAGCCGTCGATCCGCTCGATCTCGCGGCGGACCATGTAGTAGCCGAGCGGGATCTCTCCCTGCAGCCTGCCGGCGTCGGTGAGCTCGATCGCCAGCGCGTCGTCGTTGTAGGCCTCCGTCTTGCCGATGTCGTGCAGCAGCGCGCCGGTGACCGCGATGTCGCGGTCGATCCGCTGGAACAGAGCGGCGGCCGCGCTCACAGCCTGGGCAACCGACAGCGTGTGGTCCAGGAGCCCGTGACGGTAGGCCTGGTGGTAGTACTTGGCCGCGGGCGCCTCGCGGAAGCGCGGCCAGATCGGCGAGCGATCGCCGAAGAAGCCCTGCAGGAGCTGGCGAAGATGCGGGTTCTGCACAGTCGCGATCAGCTCCCTGAGATCGGCCTCGAGCCGCTCGGCCGAGACGGGCGGGCCGTCCGCGATCTCCACGGTGTCGTACTCGCCGTCGTGCGCCGGCCGAATCGTCTCGATCGTGACCTTTGGGCCGTACTTCGGATGCACGCCGAACCTCCCGCTGAGGTGAACGACGGTCCCCGGGCTGGCAGCCTCGAAGGACTCCGCCACCTCGTCCCAGGCCACCGCCTCCATCGAGCCGGTGCGATCCGAGATCACGAGCCGCAGCCAGTCGGCACCGTCGCGCCGCTGCCGCAGCTCGCGCTCGCGGACCGCGAACGCCCCGGACACCGGGTCGCCGTCGGCCAGATCGCGCACGCTGCGGCGGCCGTTCGAGACGACCCCATCCAGCGCTGGCTGCTCGGGGTGGATTGCTTCCTGGTTTCTCACGGGCCGGTCACGTTAGAGCGAGGAGCGGACGGCGCCCGGGTCGCGTAGGGCGACCTGGATAGCCTTCGCTGGCGTATGAAAGGGCGCGCGCCGAGCGAGTCTCCCCCCGCCGCAACCCGGCTGGAGGGCACGATCCTGGTCACCGGGGGCACCGGCGCGCTCGGCACGGCGGTGCTCCGCGAGCTGCTGGGCAGCGGCGCGCGGGTCGTCTCGACCTGGATCGCGCCCGAGCGGCGCGACCGGGTGAGCGAGGAGCTCGGATCGCAGGAGCTGCTGGAGCTGGTGGAGGCCGACCTGACGACGGACGACGGGCCGAGGGCGGCGGTCGAGGCGGCGGTCAGCGGCCCACCGCTTGCGGCGCTCGTCAACCTCGTTGGCGGCTTCGCGGCCGGGGGGCGGGCTCACGAGGCCCCGCCGGACGAGATCGAGCGGATGCTGGAGCTGAACCTGATGACCGCGTACCGGGCGACGCGGGCGGCGCTTCCCGCGATGCTCCAACAGGGGGGCGGCTCGATCGTCTGCGTCGGCGCGAAGGCGGCGCTTGAGCCGTTCTCGGGCGCCGCCGGCTACATCGCCTCGAAGGCAGCCGTGATCGCGTTCGTGCGCGCGCTCGCCGCCGAGTACCGCGACGACGGGATCCGCGCCAACGCCGTGCTCCCGAGCGTGATCGACACCCCGGCGAACCGCGAGGCGATGCCGGACGCCGACCAATCGAAGTGGGTCCCGCCGGTCGAGATCGCGCGCGTGATCCGCTTCCTCTGCTCGCCGGACTCGACGCCCACCTCGGGCGCCGCGATCCCGGTGTACGGCGGCGCGGGCTAGACGCCAACCAACCACAGCGGGGCTCAGGGCTTCGCCGCCGTGACTATCGCCGAGCCCGCGTGCTCGTGCACGCGATGCGTCTCGCGGATCTCGATCTCCTCGAAGCCGGCGGCCGCGAGCTCGCGGCGGAAGTCCTCCTCCGTGAGGGCGCCGCCGATGCAGCCGGTCCACTGCCGCATGTCCCGGCGCGTCGCCGCGTCCATCTCCGGGTCGGCGACGATGTCGGTGACCGCGAAGCGCCCGCCCGGGCGCAGCACGCGAGCTGCCTCGCGCAACACCCCCGGCTTGTCGGCGGAGAGGTTGATCACGCAGTTGCTGATGATCACGTCGACCGAGGCGTCGGGCAGGGGGATGTCCTCGATCGTCCCCTTCAGCCACTCGACGTTCTCGACGCCCGCCCGGCGCTGGTTCTCGCCCGCCAGCGACAGCATCTCGTCGGTCATGTCCAGACCGTAGGCCCTGCCGCTCGGACCGACGCGCTCCGCGGAGAGCAGCACGTCGAGACCGCCGCCCGAGCGGAGATCGAGCACGACCTCGCCTTCTGTCAGCTCCGCGACCGCGGTCGGGTTGCCGCACCCGAGCGGGGTGCTGCTCGGTCCGCAGCCGCAGCCTTCGCCCTCGCTCGATCCGCAGCCGCAACCCTCGACCTCGCCCGCGCTCGTCGCCGCGGCCGCGTAGCGCTCGCGGACGGCCTCGCGGATTCGATCGGCGTCTTGCTTGATCGCGCTCATGTGTCCTCCTTGCGCGCGGTGACGATCTCGGTCGGAAACAGCATCTGGGCGAGGTAGTCGCGCCTCACGTCCACGAAGCCGAGCTCGCCCAGCACGGGCTCGGCGAGGACCCCGCGGCAGTTCGCGGTCAGCACGACCCCGCGCGCGTACGCCCAGTCCCAGATCCGGTGGGAGCGGCGCTCGCCAATCGTCATGTTCGAGAGCACCAGCCGCCCGCCGGGGCGCAGCACGCGCTTGAACTCGGACAGCGCCCGCGGGATCTCGTCGCGCGGCAGCAGGTCCAGCATGTAGCTGTTGACCACCAGGTCGAATCCCCCCGCGGGAAGCGGGAGATCGAGGGCGCTCGCCTCGATCAGCTCCACGCGGCGATCGAGCCCGGCGTCCTCGAGCCGGCGGCGGGCCTGCCTCAGCATTCCGGTCGAGGGCTCGACGCCGACCGTCCTCCCGCTCTCGCTGGCCTGCGCGAGCCGCACGAGCTGCACGCCGGTCCCGGCGGCGACCTCGAGCACGTCCTCGCCCGGTTGGACGGATGCCAGCTCCAGCACCCGCCGGCGGGCCCTCGACTCGGTCGCGCGGGCCCATGCCTCGTACACGGGCGCCAGGCGGGTGTACATCGCGGGCACCTCGTCGGGCGCGGATTTGACCTCCAGGACCTGCTCGCGCCAGGAGGTCGGCTTCGGGGCTAGCGCGTCAGCCATGCGCTCAGCTCCTCCATCGCGTCCGGCTCAACGTAGTAGTAGGCCCACAGGCCACGGCGCTCGGAGCCCGCGATCCCCGCCTCGCGCAGCACCTTGAGGTGATGGGAGACGGTCGGCTGCGAGAGGTCGAACAGGGGCACCAGCTCGCATACGCAAACCTTGCCGGCGTGCTTTCGGAGCACGTCGACGAGCTGCACGCGGATCGGGTCGCCGAGCGCCTTGGCGACGCGGCCCATGCGCTCGGCCTGCTCGCGCTCGATGTCGGGGTAGACGACCGGCTCGCAGCACGGCTCCCCGGCGGGGCGCTTGTGCTTTGGGGCCAGCTCCAGATCGACAGGCATCTATCTATATATATCAATTGAAATGACGAATGTCAATGCAATACGATCTGGGGCAGAGACAGCCGAGGGGCAGGAGGAGGACGGATTGAGATGGCGACGCCACTCGAGCCCGCAACCCGCACCCACGTAGAGCGCGGCCTCGATTCGCTGACCGACGACGAGTTCTCGGGAGTGTTCTCCCGCGAGACGATCGAACGCTACGTCGAGGAGTCCCTCGAGCAGCTACCGGGCGTCCGCTTCGAGGACTTCGTGCCACTGTTCGTGCACCGCTTCGCCCGCGAGCGACTCCGCGCTTTGGCCCAGGTCGAGGGAAAGATCACGAAGCAGGTCCCCGAGGTCCTGTTCGTGTGCGTGCAGAACGCGGGGCGCAGTCAGATCGCGGCGGGCCTGCTCGACAAGCTGGCTGCCGGGCGGGTACACGTCCGCTCGGCCGGCAGCGAGCCCGCCGATCAAGTCAACCCGGCGGTGCGCGAGGCGATGGCCGAGGTAGGCGTCGACCTGGAGAAGGAGTTCCCCAAGCCGCTGACCGATGAGGTCGTGAGGGCAGCCGACGCCGTGATCACGATGGGATGCGGCGACGCCTGCCCGATCTACCCCGGCAAGCGCTACGAGGACTGGGAGCTGGACGACCCAGCCGAGCAGGATCTCGACGGGGTTCGCCGCATCCGCGACGAGATTCAGGAACGCGTCGAGCAGCTGCTAGCGGAGGTCGCCCCGGAGGACGAAGCTACGAGCAAGGGCTGAATGGCGAGGGCCAGAATCGAACTGGCGACACCACGATTTTCAGTCGTGTGCTCTACCAACTGAGCTACCTCGCCGAGCCCGATAAGGCTAGCCGAGCAACTCGAGGAGAGCCGCAACAGCGGCTTCCGGATCGTCGGCGGTGACGATCCCCGGCGCCTCCTCCATCGCACCAACTCCGCGCAGGGTCCAGGTCCGAAGCGCCACGACCGGGCGGCCGAGCCGCCGCGCGAATGCGATCTCGGACAGCGTCCCCCACTCGCCGCCGATCGCGATCACACCGTCCCCGGATGCGACCACGGCGAGGTTGCGGGCCTGTCCGATCCCGGTCGCGACGACGTGGGTGCAGTGAGGGTTGGCGGCGGCCGGGTCGTCGCCGGGCAGCACCCCGATCACCACGCCGCCCGCCTCGGCAGCACCGCGCGCCGCCGCATCCATCACGCCGCCCAGCCCGCCGCACACGACGGTCACGCCCGCCTCGGCCAACCGTCGGCCGACCTCCTCGGCCGCCGCGAGCGCGTCCTGGGGAGGGTCGGCGCCGCCCCCGGAGACCGCGACCTGCCGGGCCCGGCTCATCGCAGCATCAGCTCCATCAGCTCCAATGCCCCCGCCTTGTGCAGCGGCTCGTTGAGGTTGCCGCACTTCGGGCTCTGCACGCAGGAGGGGCAGCCGTCGGGGCACGGGCAGCCGGCGATCATCCTCGCCGTGTCGGCGACCCAGCCTTCGAACTCCTCGAAGCCGCGCTGCGTGATGCCGATGCCGCCGGCGTGGCCGTCGTAGACGAAGACCGTCGGGCGGCCGGTCTGGCGGTGCAGGTTGGTCGAGAGGCCGCCGATGTCCCAACGGTCGCACATCGTCCAGAGCGGCAGCATCGCGATCAA
>Ga0184637_10001930_pt1 | contig 13592 bp, 13 predicted proteins | sample PLM3_127_b2_FD_133143 | JGI IMG/M metagenome (GOLD analysis project Ga0184637, IMG submission 133143) | Groundwater sediment microbial communities from an aquifer in East River, Colorado, USA - PLM3_127_b2 | ecosystem: Environmental > Terrestrial > Soil > Riparian zone | place: USA: East River...
CACCTCGAAGATCTCGTCGGCGAGGTGGCCGTGGGCCTCGCGATGAACGGCGTGCGCCGCGTCCTTCGAGGGCGCCTCCACCAGGCAGAAGATCTTGCCCAGACCCTCGTCGAACCAGTAGCGCAGATAGCGGACGCCGTACTTCTGCTGGACCTCGAGATCCTTCTGGTGGGCGAGCCGGGCGACCTCCGCGGTCAGCCCGTCCATGTTGCGGTGGACGTCCATGTAGAGAGGCATGTGACCCTCCTCGGCGGGACGACTCCGTGAGCGGGGCCTCCCGCCATGCCCGTGGCGTTCATGATAGGGGGGCCGCCGGCATCGTCACAAGGACCGCCGTCGGACGTCACGTCTGGATCACGTTCACGGCCCGCGGCTGACCTCCGGCCATCTCGTAGGCGTACGCCTCCTTCAGCTTGACGTTCCCGCTGTCGGTGTAGACCAGGAGGCGATCGCCGTCGGTGCGGATCTTGACCATCCCGAAGGCGCTCCGGCTGAACGAGCAGAACCGCTTCTCCTTCTTGGCCAGCGCGCGCAGGTTCACCACGTTGGATCCCTTCTTGATCGTCGCGTCGTCGCGCATCTCGTGAAAGGCCACGTCGACGAACCCGCGGACCGAGAAGAAGGCCGCCAGCTCGGTGACGAGGATGATGGGCTTGTCGATCCGCGAGCAACGCCCGAGGGCGCCGACCAGCGAGGCCCGAGGGTGGATGTACTCCTTGCGGGTACTCTCGTCGCCCGAGGAAATCACCGAGACGATCGGGGACACCGCCTTGACGAAATCCACCGAGAAGTCGGCCGACCCGTGATGGGGGGCTTTGAGCACCTCGGCCTCGAGCTGCGCGCGATGATGCTGCACCAGGTCCAGCTCCGCTTCGGCGTTCAGATCCCCGGCGAGCAGGAAGCGAACGTTGCCGTAGGTCAAGCGCACGATCACCGAGTGGCCGTTGATGGTATGCGACGCCGAGTGGCCCTTGAACACCTCGGGGCGCGGCTGCTCGGGATTGAAGTTGACCTGGACGTCCTTGGGAGGCTCGCCGAGGAAGCGCAGCCCCGGCTTGCCGTTCACGGGGGTCACCAGGGGGCCCAGCACCTCGATCGTCATCCGCGCGGCCAGCGGTTCGCCGGCCTTGAGGAAGTCGAAGGCGGAGTCGTCGCCCTGGCTCAGGCGGCGGAACTCGATCGGGCCGTGTGGCGCCGCATAGCGCTTCTCGTAGGCGGACAGTGCGGCCTGCCATTGCTTGAAGGGCACGTTCATGTCCGCGGTGGGAAACTCGAGCAGGTCGTCGACGAGACCGGTGATGACCGTCCGGCCGTTCACCACCTTCGTCGGCCCCAGGAGCTTCTTGTCGGGGACGCTCTTGCCGTTCGCGTCCTTCGACGGCCGCTTCACCAGCCCGTTGTGGTAGATGCGCTGGGGGCGGATGAAGAGCTGCTTGGAGGGTTCGCCGTTTCGCTCCGATCGATGAATCTCCGTCAGGCCGAGGAAGTGGTCCGCGTCGCCGTGGGTGACGAGGATGCCGTCCACCTGGAGCGGGGCGTCCTTGCTGGTCCCCCGATAGCGCGCGGCGAGATACCGCGCGAAGAGCTGGTTGTCGCCGCCGTCGACGAGCAGGATCTTTCCCCCCGGCGTTTCGATGACCGTGCCGTCCCCCTGCTGGACATCGACGAAGTTGACCTTGAGCACGGTGCTCTGTTCCTTCGGAACGACCGCGGGATGGCCAGCGGGTTGCCGGATCGTGCCCTCAATCGGGACGGGCTGGACCGACCCGTCCGCCTTTTCCACCATCTTGACGGCGCGAATGCGGACGGGGCTGGCGTTGGCATCGCCGACGACCTCGACGAAGTCACCCCAGGCGAGATACCGCAGAAACTTGCCGTCGCTGTCTTTGACCTGGGCCAGATCGACGTTGATCACGTGCGTGGCAGGCATGATGCTCCCTCCTCGAGTTCAGGAGATGGTGGACACAGCCCCGGCCGTGGCGACATCGCGCACGAGGGCAACATAGAGGAGGGCGCGAAGCCCGGCAAGGACAATCTGCTGCCTATTGGTGACCACTGTTACGCGCTCGTGACGCGGGGGTGACGTCTCGCGGTCCGGGCCCCGCTCAGCGCAGGCGGAGCAGGCGCCGCGCGTTGCCCTCGTAGATGGCCGCCTTCTCCGCGTCGGTGGCGCGCATGCGGTCCATGGCGGCAATGGTGTCGCGGATGAAGCCGGGCCCGCGCTCCGGATCGAACGGCATGTCGGTGCCGAACAGGATGTGGTCGGGGCCGAAGAAGGCCAGACCGCTCTCCATGGCATGCCAGGCGCCGAAGAGGGCCGTGTCACCGTAGAACATCCGGAAGTAGTCGATGGGACGCCGGCGCAGGCGCCCCAGGGCGGCCGTATCGTCCGGGTCGTCAGAGCGACTTCCGAGTTGGTCGAGGCCGCCCCCGATGCGCCCGGCACAGAAGGGGATCATGGCGCCCATGTGGTGGGTGATGATCACCAGATCGGGATGGCGGTCGAAGAGGCCCGAGAAGACCAGGCGGCCCATGGCCAACGTCGTGTCGTAGGGCCAGCCGAACGCCCACCAGAGGTCGTACTTCGAGCGCGCCTCGCCGGCGTAGTCGGCGAGTGCTGGTCGCGCAGGGTGCAGCCAGATCGGCAGTCGGTGCTCGGCCATCCGCGCGAAGAGCGGCTGGAACTCCGGCAGATCGAGGGGCCGCCCCGCCACGTTGCTGAACATCTGCACGCCCGTAGCCCCGAGGGCACCGAGCGCTCGGTCGATCTCACGCAGCGCCGCGTCGGGATTGTTCATGGGCAGCGAGGCCACGAAGGCCGGAAAGCGGTCGGGATGGCGCTCCACGATCTCGGCCATGGAGTCGTTGGCCAGGCGGGCCAAGTCGGGAGTGACGTCGGAGCCGCCCACCACCTCGATCGGCGGATTGGCCAAGGTGAGGACCTGGCGATACCCCTCGTAGCGATCCATGATCCGGAAGCGTTCGTCGAGATCCACCAGCACCGGAATGCCCGACATTCGCTTCTGCAGCGCCATCCCGGGTGGCGCGACGCCGATCATGCGATCGAAATACCGCCGCGGCAGGATGTGCGGGAAGACATCGATCTTCACGGGCGCCTCCTCGTAGCCATCGGCGACCGCCGGTGCAGGGGCAGCCTGCGCCTACCGGCCGCCCGTGACCGGCAGCGTGACTCCGGTGATGTAACTGGCCTCTTCGGAAGCCAGGAAGAGCACCGCGTTGGCGATCTCGAGGGGCTCGCCCAGGCGCCGAAGCGGCGTCATGTGGTTCGGGCTGTACTCCACCGTCTCGTTCAACGTCCGGAGCATCGCCCCCGCCCGCTCCGTGTCGATGGGGCCGGGGGCCACGGCGTTCACCCTGATGCCGTACTCGGCCAGCTCCAGGGCCACGTCGCGGATGAACCCATGGATCCCCGCCTTGGCCGCCGAGTACGCGGAGCCGCCCTGGTAGTAGGCGGTCCAGGGCGTGCCCTCACGGGCGCCGGAGGACAGGCAGATGATCCGGCCGGCGCGCTGGCGCATCATGTGCGGCACGGCGGCCCGGGTGCAGAGGAAGGTTGACCGGAGGTTCAGGCGAAGTACGAAGTCCCAGTCCTCGACGGTCATCTCCCAGATGCGCGCGTTGCGGCTGCCCCCGACGTCGTTGACGAGGATGTCCAGGCGTCCGTAGTGCTCCACGGCGGAGGCGATCAAGCGGGCGGCCGGCCCTTCGTCAGTGACGTCGCCGACGAGCCCGAATGCCTGGCCTCCCTTGGCCGTGATGTCCGCCACCGTGCGGTCGAGGGCGGGGCTATCGACGTCCCCCAAGGTCATGCGCGCGCCTTCCTCGGCGAGGCGCAACGCGATGGCACGACCCAGCCCGTGGGCGGCTCGGGTCACCACGGCCACCTGATCCTGCACGCGTCCCATGTCGTCCTCCTCGAGAGGGAGATCGATGTCGCATGTCGCCGGGATAGCGGGTGCGCCGAGTGCGATGGCCAGCCTCGTCGACCTGGCATCGCCGGCGCGCCGAATTATGGTCGCGGTCCTCACGCCGCGCAACGCCTTCGGTCAAGGGCTCGCGCGCTTCGGCGCCGCCGGTGGCTGGCTCCCGGTGGAGTAAGCTTCACACGGCGTCTGAAGACCAGACCACGCGGGCGGCGGGCTTCTCAGCCGCGTGAAGACGAGACCGAGCGCGATGGAGGGTGAGGAGCCCGTGGAGAATCAACGTCCGTTCGCCGGGATCAGCGTCATTGAACTGGGGCAGTTCGTGGCGGTGCCGTACGCGGGGCAGATGCTGGCCGACGGCGGGGCCCACGTGATCAAGGTCGAGCCACCCCAGGGCGAGCCGAGCCGCCACCTCGCGCCGCTGGCCCCCGGCGAGAGCCGCCACTTCCTGATGCGCAATCGCGGCAAGCATGCGCTGCCCCTCGACCTCAAGCACGCCGACGCCCGCGCGATCCTCGACGCGCTGCTCGCCCGCGCGGACGTGGTGCTGACCAACCTGCGCCCGGGGCTGACGGCCGAGCTGGCCCTCGACTACGAGCGCCTCGCCCCACGCTTCCCGCGCCTGATCGTCGGCAACGTCACGGCCTTCGGGGCGCGCGGCCCCGACGCCGGCCTGGCCGGGATGGACATGGTCGTGCAAGCGCGGAGTGGGCTCATGACCACGGGCGGTCGTATGAAGGACGACCTCCCGACGACGGGCGAGTCACCCTTCGCGGACTACATGGCGGCCGTCCTCCTCGCCTTCGGCATCGCCTCGGCCCTCTACCAGCGCGCGCAGACCGGGCGAGGCTCGCGAGTCGACGTCTCGTTGCTCATGGCCGCCCTCGTGCTACAGAACAACCTGATGGTCCGCGTGGATTCAGCGGATGGCGCCCCGCACGCGCGCTTCTTCGAGTGGCTCGCGGCGGCGCGCCGCGACGGCGTGTCGTATGCCGAGCAGGCCGAGCGGATGCCGCGGAGCCGGCCGACGGCGATGGTCTTCGTGTACTACCGGACCTACGCGACGCGAGATTCCGCCATCGCCGTGGCGTGCGGGAGCCCGGGCCTTCGCCGCCGGTTCATCGAGGCCGTCGGGCTCGCCGATCCGGCGCTCGACGGCGTCATCGGCGAGCCGACGGCTCTCGAGAACCACTACGCTGATCTCAGGAACCGGGTCGAGGCCGTCATGGCCTCGCGCGCCACGGGCGAGTGGCAGGCCATCTTCGACGGGCGCGGCGTCCCCGCCGGGGCCGTCGCGTTGCCCGTGGAGATGCTCGACGCGGCGCAGCCCGCGGCCAACGGCATGATGCATCGCTACGAGCATCCGGCGCTGGGACCGGTGACCGTGCTGGGATCACCGGTGGCTCAGGGAAGTGGCGGTTTCACTCCCGCCGCGCCCACGCCTGAGTTCGGGAGCGAGGTCCGCGAAATCCTCGCGTGGGCGGGGTTCAGCGTGCGCGATGTCGAGAGGCTGCTGGCCGGTGGTGCGGTCACTCCGCGGCCCGCGTAGATCCCCCCGGAGAATCGACGCGCGCCCCGGGTCCCCCAGGGCGCGTGTCACTCGGCGAGACGGCGGGCGGCCTCCTCCGTGGCCTCGTCGGCGGGGAAGAAGCTCTCGATCCTCAATTCCTGAAGCGTGATGTCGTGAGGCGTGCCCAGGCTCGTCAAGGTGGTGAAGTAGCGGAGATCCAGCTCCGCGGTGTGGAACTCGACGGGAAGAAATGGGGCGGTGGAGGCGTCGAGGTCGAGGGCGCGCCACTGTCGCGGCACGCCCGGGTACGCCAGCAGCTCCTCGAGGAGGTGGCGCGTCTCGTCGTCGGCGTGTCCGCTCACCACGTCGCGATGCAGCCACTGGATCAGCGCGGCCGCGGTGGCCTCCCAGTTGACGAGATGAGGACGGAAGGCGCGCGGGTGGAACATGAGCCGCATCGCGTTCGGCGGACCTAGCTCCGCCGTCACCGCCGGGTCGAGGAGACGTTGCACGAGGCGGCCGGTGGCCTCGTTGGCCTTGAGGATGTTCCAGTGCCGGTCGAGCACGATGGCCGGATACGGCTCCTGCTGGCGCAGGATGAAGTCGAGGGCCCGCCGCACCTGAGCCATGGCCGGCGCCTCGAGGCCGGTCTCGCGGTACATGGGAGCGTAGCCGGCGCCGACGAGGAGGTCGTTCCGGCCGCGCAGCGGGACGTCGAGCACGCGGGCCAGGCGCAGCACCATCTCGCGGCTCGGCTGGGACCGGCCCGTCTCGATGAAGCTCACGTGACGCGACGAGATCTCCGCCTCGACGGCGAGATCGAGCTGGCTCATCCGGCGCCGCGCTCTCCACTGCCGCAGCAGCCGACCGAAACCTCCCTCGGCGCCGCCCCACTCCTTGGCGCCCGCTGTTGTCGACTGACTCATGCCCGGACTCTACACTGTCTGCCACGCACCGAAAATTACCTCGCAGGTAATGGTGCGGTCTCGGCCGGGGCGCCACCATACCCGTGTCCCGACCGGGTGGGCTTCAGTCGAGGCGTCACGATGGACCGAACATCACAACCCAGGAGGGTATCGATGAGTGTCGATGCTGCGGCCATCGCGGAGCGCTTCAAGGGGACTCTGGTGGATTTGCTGGGCATCAGGTTCGTCGAGGCCACCCCCGACCGCGTGGTGGCGGAACTGGACTACCGTGAGGCCATGACCACGGTGGGCGGCACCTTCCACGGCGGCGCCCTCATGGCCCTCGCTGACACCATGGGCGCGGCGGCCACGGTGCTGAACTTGCCGCCCGGCGCGGGCACGACCACCATCGAGTCCAAGACCAACTTCCTCGCCGCGGCCCGTTCGGGGACGGTCCGCGCCGAAACCACACCCCTGCATCGCGGCAAGCGGACGATGGTGTGGCAGACGCGGGTCACCGACGAGGCGGGCCGGCTGCTGTCGCTCACCACCCAGACCCAGATGGTCCTGACGTAGCTTCCGACACGCGATCTGTCCGGCGGCGAACGGATCGCGGTCAGAGACCGCTCCATGCGTCCGCTCAGGACATCCTGTCGGACGACTGCGCCGGTCAGCCGCGCCCGACGAAGGGCATCTTCGTGGCCATCACGGTCATGAACAGCACGTTGGCGTCCAGGGGCAGGCTCGCCATGTACACCACCGCGCGCGCCACGGCGTCGACGTTCATCGTCGGCTCGATCTCGACCGTCCCGTTCGGCTGGGGCACGCCCTTCTTCATGCGTGCTGTCATCGGGGTCTCGGCGTTGCCGATGTCGATCTGACCGCAGGCGATGTCGTACTTGCGGCCGTCCAGCGAGGTCGCCTTGGTGAGCCCGGTGATCGCGTGCTTGGTGGACGTGTAGGGCGAGGAGTTGGGCCGCGGCGTGTGCGCGGAGATCGAGCCGTTGTTGATGATGCGCCCGCCCCGGGGCTCCTGGCTCTTCATGATCTTGAACGCTTCCTGGGTGCAGACGAACGAGCCCGTGAGGTTGGTGTCGACCACCGCCTTCCACTGCTCGAAGGTGAGGTCTTCCAGGGGCACGCCCGGCGCGCCGATGCCGGCGTTGTTGAACAGCAGGTCGAGCCGGCCGAACGTCTCCTTCGTCCTGGCGAAGAGGTTGCGGATGGAGGCGGGATCGCTCACGTCGGTGGGGACGACGAGCGTGCGCGCGCCGGGCCCGGCCTGCTTGGCCACGGTCTCCAGCAGTTCCTTGCGGCGACCGGCCAGCACCACCGCGTAACCCTCGCGCGCGAGAGCGAGAGCAGACGCCTCGCCCACGCCGGAACTCGCACCCGTGACGATAGCGACCTTGATGGATTGACTCATCGGATCATGTCCTCCTCGTGTGGAATCTGGATCGTCGATCGAGATTTCTTGCCGAGAGCGTGGCTTGCTGACGGATACTGCGCCGCCCCCGCGGCGCCGTCAAGCAGCCGGCGCGACAGTCCAGTTCGACTCGTGGCGGCCTTTGCGCACGCCCGAGGATGGTCAGAACCGCCCCCCGATGGTGACCGCGATCCCGCGGCGTCTCGGATCGTACGAGGCCGACACGTGATCGAGCCAGCCTCGGCCCTGCTCCCTACGCAAGAAGCTCCATGCATAGAACATGTTCGTCGTGAAAACGCCGAGGGCGCCGCCCAGGAGGGTGTCGGTGAGGAAGTGATCCCCGCCGTGGACGCGCTCGAGGGCCATGTACGCCGCCCCCAGGTACGGGACCACGCAGGTGATTTCCTTCAGTACCCGCATCCCGAGATCCGGTTCGTCGTGCGGACGCAGCGTGTCGCGGAGGATGTTCGAGAGAAAGGCCATGGCCGCGAACGCGGCCGTCGCGTGTCCGCTGGGCCGGGACCCGTCGTCGTTCCCCGTCGGACGCTTCCGATCGAAGACCGGCTTGAGCATGGCGGTCTCGGCCGCGGAGATTCCGACGCCGAGGGCGAAGACGGTGGCCCGGTCGGTACGGAGCGCCCACGAGTAGCCGCTGGCGTCCTCGTGGGCGGGAAGGAAGATGCTGGCGCCGGCCAGGCCGAGAAGCCCGATGAGCAACGGCTGATTGTCTTGCCCTTGATCGACGCCGACCCAGCCCCAGCGTTTGATCTCGTTGTAGGTCGACTGGTCGGTGCTCTCCGCCGCGAACGCACTCGTCAGGAGTGCATAGGGGAGCGCCGAGTTGACCACGATCCGACCCACATCGCCGCGAGCCACCGCGACGCGAGGGACCAACGGTTCGAGAAAGTCGAGGCCCTGGAAGTTCCGGCCCGGCCAGGCCTCACCGAACTTGTAACCCTGCCAGACATGCTGGACGAGCGCCGCCCCCACGTCGGTGGCGGCAAACGCCTCTCTCTCCGGGCCTGGGTCCTGGGCGCTCGCCCACTCGAGACCGACGGTGCCCGGCCCAAGGAGGGCAGCCAGAGCGAGGCAGAACGCGACGACGAATGTTCGGCGGCGGCCCGCCCTGACATCGGCCCCCGTCACCGCCCCAGAGAGACCGGTCACGGGAAGGACGTCTACGACGAGCGGCGTTCTGGTTGGAAGGAGACTCCTAGCACGTCGCGAGTAACCCGCCAGCAATGTGCTTCCCCGTACGCGCACGAATGACCCCGCCCCGCACGCTCAGGCCTCCGGAGTGCATATTGTCAGCGTCGAGGAAGGACTTGCCGTCGTCGCCATAGCCCGGCAAGAGGGTAGCACGCGGCACGCTCTGGAAGTGAAAGGGGTCAGTACGGTAGTGTCTCAGTCCCACGGAGGTGGCGGTTTTTCGGCGGCGAGGTCCGTCACGAGGTAGCGATGTAAACGATGCCGCAGATGAGTGCCACCGCCAGAACACCACCGGCGACGAACACCGGCCAGGCCCCCTCCGGGATCAACTTGCGCCGCGCCGCGCGGCGGCGGTCGGCCTCGCGGCCAGGGTTCACCGAGCACCAGGGTCGACGAGGCCGAGCTCGACGAGCTGCTGCCCGATCACCGTTGCCCGGGCGAGAGGGCGCGTTGCGCTCCGCCTTCGCCGGAGAGGTTGATCATGGGCACTGGTAGCCAGCCCTTGGTGGCGGTGTCGTACTCCCACACCGCCCCGCCGTCCTCGAGCCCAAAGAGACGGGTCCCGCCCGTGGTGATCTGCTTGAATCTGAGGGGTTCTGTTGCCATGGGTATTGATCCTCCGTCTTGGGGCGTCGAGGTCTGTCCTCACCGAGCACCACGCGGTGGCGTCGTCCGAGCCGACGACCCGGTAGTGGGTCAGTTTGAAGGGTTGGCTTCGTACTCAATCCCGATGGTGTCAGCGCGAATGTTGCCGTCGTGGGCCGAGCAGGCGCGCACGAGCAGGCCGGCGAGTGTTCCGTCCTGGCACTCCGGGCAGGCTTGGCGGATCACGACGCTACCCGCTTCCCGCCCACGATCCGCTGGGCGACCGTCCGCCGGGCCTTGTCGAGCGCTAGCTCATGGGTCGCCAAGAGGTGACAGATCATCGCGTCCGCGTCCCGCGCCTCGTACCCGCATCTCACCTGCGGCTGGCCATCCGGGCCGGTCCAGCGATGGCGGCGGTCGGTGCCGTAGGATTGGGGCTCGGCGAGGAAGGGGCCGGTGGGTCGGTCGCACAACATCATGCGACACGCCACTGACGTTGGATCTTCTGCGCCATGGCTGGCCTCCTGGGGGTTGTCAGGGTCTCTGGAGCGTGGCAGGATTATGCCATGCAAAAGCGCTCAAGCATGTCACGGGATGTGAACCAGCTTGCCCATGTCATCGGTCTCATGGCGAAGGGCGAAGCATCTGAGAACGGGGCCGGCTCGGTCAAGAATCCCGCCGCCGTTGCTCTCGGTCGGCTAGGCGGTAGAAAGGGCGGTCCTGCCAGAGCGAAGGCCCTTTCCGCGGCGAAGCGGAAGGCCATCGCCAAGCGGGCTGCCCGAGCTAGGTGGGCTTCGGCGTCGAAGGAGAAGGCGCCGCGCCAGTAGCATGCCGCGCGAGCCGGAACCGGATTTCAAACTGAGACACTACCGTCAGTATTTGTAAAAGTGTTGCTCGACTTCGAAGGCCACGCCCTTGCCGTCGAAGGCGCGGACCTCCGAGCGCTTGACGGCGAGGTACTCGCGCGCCAGCACGTCCCCCAGCGCGTCGCGCAGCACCTCGTCGCGCTCGAAGGCGTCCAGCGCCTCGCCGAGCGAGCGGGGCAGGCGCCGGATGCCGCGTTGCGCGCGCTCGGCGTCGGAGAGTGAGTCCGGATCGACGAGGGTCGGGGTCCCGGGGTCGAGCTTGCGCTCGATGCCATCGAGGCCGGCGGCCAGGAGTCCGCCGAGGGCGAGGTAGGGGTTGCACGAGGGATCACTCGGCTTCAGCTCGAGGTTGGTGGATTCCACCTCGCGGCCGCGCCGCGTGGAGGGAATGCGAATCGCGCCCTCACGGTTGTCGGGCCCCCACGCCGTGTAGGCGCTCGACCAGAAGCGCGGCTGGAGCCGCCGGTACGAGTTGACGCTCGGGGCGGTGAGGGCCACCAGCGCGGGCAGGTGCGTCATGACCCCGCCGATGAAGCCGTAGCCCGCCTCGGAGAGCCCGTAGCGATCGTGGGGGTCGTGGAAGTGGTTGCCGCCGTCCACGAGCCGCCACAGACTGAAGTGGATGTGCGCTCCGTTGCCTGCCTGGTCCGGGAACGGCTTGGGCGCGAACGAGGCGACGAGGCCGTGCTTGAGGGCCACGCCGCGTGCCGTCTCCCGCAGCGTGATCTGATTGTCGGCAGCCCGGAGCGCCTCCGCGAACCGCACGGGCAGCTCCTGCTGGCCCGGTCCCAGCTCCGCGTAGTACTGCTCGGGGTGCACGCCTTGGGCGGTGAGAGCGTCCACGATGTCGCCCATGACGGGAGCGGCGCCATCCATCCCGATGGTCGAGAAACAGTTGCTGTGGTCGAGGGGGACGTAGCCCGGCCCCTCGCGACGGGCGAGGGTGAACTCGTTCTCGAAGGCGGCGCGCACGACGAGGCCGCCAGTGGCCGCACGCGCCGTCATGCGCTTGAGGAAGCTGCGCGGACAGGCGCCCCACGGCTCGCCCTCGAGGGTGAGCATGTCGCAAAACACGCGGGCGGAGCGCGGCACGTAGGGCAGGACGGCAAAGGTGGTCGGGTCCGCCATCAACCGGATCTCGCCCACCGGCCCGAACGACCCTTCCGGGACCAGCTGGTCCAGCATGTTCATGCATTGCATGGCCACCGTCAGACCGATGCCCGAGACGAGGTAGGAGTCGAGGAACTCGGTGGCGCACGCCTTGCCGCGAATCACGCTGTCGTTCCCGCAGTAGAGAAAGCGGACCATCTGGATCTTCTCGTGGCGGCACTGCCGCACGATGTGCCGGATGCGCCGCTGGGTGTCGCGCTCCTGTCGCGCTTCGTCCTCCGTCATGACCGTCTCCCTCGCTCGCGTCGTTGCCGTTGACGCTGGCATGCTACTTTCGGCACGTCAAGGGCGTCGACGGCGAGGCAGCGCGATCGGAATGGACGGGGAGCGAGGAGGCCGCGATGGATCGGCGAGCGTTCCTGATGGGAGCGGTGACCAGCGCAGTTCCGCTCGTGCCGCGTGGGCGTGTTCCCGACGCACGGGCCCAGACGGCCGGTCCGGGCGTCCCCGCGGAGTTCACCCGGCTGCGCCTGGTCGAGAGCACCCTCACCGTCGACAGGAAGACCGGCACGGTGTACCGCATCCAGCAGGACGACGGCACCCTGGGCTACACCGGCGCGAAGGGCGGGCGGTTCCGCGTGGCCCTGGAGAACGCGACGAAGGACCCTACCTCGATCCACTGGCACGGACTCATCCTGCCGGACGGCCAGGACGGCGTGCCGTACGTGACGCAGGCCCCCATCAAGCCCGGAGAGCTGCGGCTCTACGACTTTCCCCTGGTGCAGGCCGGCACGTACTGGATGCACTCCCACTTCGGTTTCCAGGAGCAGCCGATGATGACGGCGCCACTCATCCTGCGCGATCCGGGCGCGGCGCGCCCCGAGGAGCAGGAGGTCGTGGTGATCTTGAACGACTTCACTGCGCAGGATCCTGCCGCCATCCTGGCGGGCCTACAGGGTCGGCGAGGCGCAACGCCGGAGACACGCATGCCCAGCCCGAGCGCAGGCATGTCCGGCATGGAGACAGGTGGATCGGGCACGGGCATGTCGAGCACGGGCACGGCCGGGCCGGGCACGGGTATGCCTGGGATGCAGGGGCCGCCGCTGGGCGCAGGCGGGGCGGCCACGAAGATGGGCGGAGTGAAGAGGGCGATGGGAGGTCGTGACCTCAACGACGTGCAGTACGACGCCTACCTCGCCAATCGGCGCCCACTGTCCGATCCGGACGTCGTTCGCGTGCTGCCGGGCCGCACGGTGCGGCTGCGGATCATCAACGCGGCCAGCGCCACCAACTTCTTCGTCCGGCCCGGGCGTCTCCGCGCCGAGGCCATCGCCGTGGACGGCGAGGACATCGTGCCGTTTCCCGCGGCGTCCTTCGAGCTGGCCATCGCTCAGCGGATCGACCTGCGCATCACCCTCCCGCCGGGTGAAGGGACCTATCCGGTCCTCGCGCAGGGCGAGGGGACCGACATGCTTGCCGGCATCGTCCTCGCCACGCCCGGCGCGCGCGTCCCCGCCATGAGCGCGAAGGCGAAAACGGTGGCCGGGGCGCTGAGCAACGGCCAGGAGATGCGCCTGCGGGCGGGGCGCCCCCTATCGCCCCGCCCGGTCGATCGTCGCCTGCGTCTGACCCTCAACGGCGACATGGCTCGCTACGTCTGGATGCTCAACGATCAGGCCTGGCCCAAGATCACTCCGCTCCAGGTCAAGCAGGGGGAACGCGCCGAGATCGCCTTCGTCAACGAGACAGGCATGGCGCATCCCATGCACCTGCACGGTCACGTATTCCAGGTGACCGAGATCGACGGCACCCCGATGCGCGGCGCCCGGCGCGACACCGTGCTCGTCCCGCCGAAGCAGACCATCAAGGTCCAGTTCGACGCCGCCTACCCCGGCTACTGGATGATTCACTGCCATGTCCTCTATCACCAGGCGGCGGGCATGATGACGGTGCTGCGCTACGAGGGATTCGAGAACCGGAGCTACGACCCGATGGCCAGCCTCAGCGAGTACCGCCGCTGAGGCCGGTCGTCTACCG
>Ga0184637_10001931_pt1 | contig 13587 bp, 13 predicted proteins | sample PLM3_127_b2_FD_133143 | JGI IMG/M metagenome (GOLD analysis project Ga0184637, IMG submission 133143) | Groundwater sediment microbial communities from an aquifer in East River, Colorado, USA - PLM3_127_b2 | ecosystem: Environmental > Terrestrial > Soil > Riparian zone | place: USA: East River...
AACATTCCACAAGTCGAGACGCGCACCTTGAAGGACGTGCTCGAGCTGCCTTGGGGATTCGAAATCTATTCCCTGCTAACACGCTGGAACCCGCTCAATTTCCGCCGGCCGCTGCCCCTGCCCGCCACCGGACACAAGGTACTGATCGCCGGCATGGGGCCGGCCGGGTTCACTCTCGCCCATTACCTCATGAACGAGGGGCACGCAGTGGCCGGAATCGACGGGTTGAAGATCGAACCGCTGCCCGCGCGGTTTTCCGGCGTGAAGGCCGACGGGACGCGCCTCGGCCCGCAAATCGCATCGTCCTCACCAGGGTTCGAGCCGATTCGCGACGTGGCGACCCTGTACGAGTCGCTCGACAAGCGCGTCATGGCGGGCTTCGGCGGCGTCGCCGAGTACGGGATTACGGTGCGTTGGGACAAGAACTCCCTAAAAATTGTGCGCCTGCTGCTCGAACGCCGAGATCAATTCGCCCTGTTCGGCGGCGTGCGCTTCGGCGGCACCCTGACCTTGGAGGACGCGCTCGATCTCGGCTTCGATCACGTGGCGCTCGCCATGGGCGCGGGCAAGCCCACGGTGCTCGACATACCGAACGGCCTCGCGCGCGGGGTGCGCGCCGCCTCCGATTTCCTCATGGCGTTGCAGCTCACGGGCGCAGCCAAATCCGATTCGATCGCCAACATGCAGTTGCGCCTGCCGGTGGTGGTGGTCGGCGGCGGGCTTACGGCGATCGACACGGCAACCGAGTCGCTCGCCTATTACCTGGTACAGGTTGAGAAATTCCTGACGCGCTTCGAAACGCTCGCCGCGGAAATCGGCGAGAACGCGGTGCGCGAAAAGTGGGATGACCAGGAGCGCGAGATCGCCGAGGAGTTTCTCGCTCACGCGCGCGCGGTCAGGGAGGAACGCGCCGCTGCCGCGCGGGAAAGCCGCGCCCCGCGCATCATCGAGCTTCTTCAGCACTGGGGCGGCGTGACTATCGCCTACCGGCGGCGCCTGGTCGACAGTCCCTCCTACACCCTCAACCACGAGGAAGTCGAAAAGGCGCTCGAGGAAGGTATCGCGTTTTGCGAGGGCCTGTCGCCGCTCGCCGTCGATGTGGACAACTACGGCGCCGTGCGCGGCATCCGCTTCAGTCGCCCAAGCGGCCTCGGCGGCGAGTCGGCCGAGCACTGGCTGCCTGCGCACACCGTGTTCGTCGCCGCCGGCACCCAGCCGAACACGGTGCTCGCGCGGGAGCATTCGGCGCACTTCCAGCTCGACGGGAGGTATTTTCAGGCCTGCGACGAGGACGGACGGCCACGGACGCCCCAGCGCGCGCTCTCCAAGCCGGACAGCGCCGACGTGCTGCTCACGCGGCTTCCCGACGGAAGGTTCGTCAGTTTCTTCGGCGACCAGCACCCTTCCTATTTCGGCAATGTGGTAAAGGCGCTCGGCTCGGCGCGACAGGGTTTTCCCGTGGTGTCGCGCGTGCTCGCCAAGATGCCTCCGCAAGACCGCAGCGCGCCCGCCGCATTCTTCGACAGGCTTTCGGCGGAGCTGCTCGCCACCGTGCACAAGGTCGAACGGCTCACGCCTACCATCGTCGAGGTCGTGGTGAAAGCGCCGCTAGCGGCGCGCAAGTTTCAGCCCGGCCAGTTCTATCGGCTGCAGAATTTCGAGACCCTTTCGCCTCTCATCAAGAACTCAACGACCGGAACGCGCTTGCAGATGGAAGGGCTGGCGATGACCGGCGCGTGGGTGGACAGGCAGCGAGGCCTCGTTTCCACCATCGTCCTCGAGATGGGCGGGTCCTCCGACCTGTGCGCGATGCTGAAAGTCGGGGAGCCCGTTATCCTCATGGGCCCCACGGGCAGCCCCACGCTTATCGCGGCCAACGAAACCGTGATTCTTGTCGGCGGAGGCCTGGGCAATGCCGTGCTGTTCTCCATCGGCCAGGCGTTCCGTGCGAAGGGCTCGAAGGTGCTGTATTTCGCCGGCTACAAGAAAGTCATCGACCGCTACAAGGTCGCCGAGATCGAGAACGCGGCCGATGTCGTGGTGTGGTGCTGCGACGAGAAACCGGGATTCAAGCTGGAGAACCGCAATTCGCGCCCACAGGACCGCAGCTTCATCGGCAACATCGTGCAGGCGATGGACGCCTACGCGCAGGGCAGACTCGGCCCCCCCTCAATCCGCATGGAGGACGCTGACCGGCTCATCGCAATCGGTTCCGACCGCATGATGGCGGCGGTGGCGCGCGCCCGCCATGACGTGCTCAAGGCCCACCTGAAGCCGCACCACGTCGCGATCGGCTCGATCAACTCGCCGATGCAGTGCATGCTGAAGGAGATCTGCGCCCAGTGCCTTCAGCCGCACCGCGATCCCCATACCGGCAAGACGAGCTACGTGTTTTCCTGCTTCAACCAGGACCAGGAACTCGACCGGGTGGATTTTGCCGCGCTCTCGGAACGGTTGAAGCAGAACTCGCTCCAGGAAAAGATTACCGCGCAGTGGATCCGGCACTGCATGCCGGAGCTGCGCAAGCTGAGAACGCTGGTTTGAGAACCGCCATTCCCGCGCAGGCGGGAAGTTAGTGCCAGTCCTTGCGGGGCGGGACCGGCAGCGGCAGCACTGCGATGCCCTCTTCCAGAAGCTCTTGTGTCTGTTCGCCTGTCGCGAGCCCGCGGATACCGCGCTGAGGGATTTCCTTGTAGTGGATGCGCCGCGCCTCCGACGCGAATTCCTTCCCCACGTTCTCGGTGTTCAGCAGAACGTATTCGATCAGCTCGTTCAAATTGCGCGGCTGAGCCGCTGCCGGAGCGGCGGGCAGCGTATTGTTCTCTTGCAGCTCGGCTTCCGGCTTGCCGATCTTCGCCGTGAGCAGCTTTTCGATGCTCGAATCGCTGCATACCGGGCAGGAAAGCAAGCCGTGAGCCTTCTGGCTCTCGAAATCGCCCGCCGAAGCGAACCAGCCCTCGAAGCGGTGGCGGTCCTGACAAACAAGCTCAAAGACGATCATGTTCCCTTCCTGACGCGGGCATTCTACCGCGCCTGAATGATGTCGGTTCGAAGTTCCGTTCTTTCAAGAGGCCTTCAAGTAAAAATAAGCCCACGCGGCGCACAGCGCTGCGAGCGCAATCCAGATGGCAACAATGACGATCCCGGCGATGCGGCTGACGGACTTGCCACTGCGGAGGGTCTCTTGCGAGCGCGCCCTGCACTCCTCCAGAATCGAATTCGGGATCATCCTGATCGCAAGGGCAATGCCTAGCGGAATCAGTACCAGGTCGTCCAGGTAACCCAGGATCGGCACGAAGTCCGGAATGAGGTCGATGGGGCTCACCGCATAAGCCACAATTGCAGCGACCAGTAGTTTCGCGTACCACGGCGTGCCGGGATGGCGCGCCGCAAGATAGAGCGCATAGGTTTCGGCTTTCAGCCGGGACGCGCGCTCTTTGAGGTGGGCCAGCAAGGGGTGCGTCTTTTCCTCAAGACGAAGGGTGTGCTCCATTCGACGGCAGGTCGCCCTGGACTGCGGGGCTCGCTCGCGGACCCTTGTCGAGCGACATCACCAGGCCGAGCAGAATCGCGACCGGGCCCAAGATCAGCCAGAGCAGGGCTTCCGCCAGACTGTTGCGCACCGCGTATTCCACTCGCGCGTAATGTGTCACGACGCGCTCTCGTCGTTGCACGTCCTCCAGGTTCGGAGCAAACGGCCGGATCTCTCCGTTGCGGTCGAAATAGGTCGCGATCGTGCCTGACTCCACAAACGCGTGGCGCGCGCGCGAGAGACTGCTCGACTCCCTTTTCTCCGGGGACAAGCTCCTGCCCCAACTCGGGGGCAGTTGCGACGGAGCAGCTTTGCGCTGACTCACGCTCAGGGTCACTTTGTGGTCAAGGTACTTCCAGTAGGCGAAGGTGCCGTAGAGCGCGCACGCTATTGCAGCCAATACCATCATGAGCGCCGCGCTGCGATGTGCGCCGTAGGCGCCGAGCCGGCGTGTGCCGTCGAACAGAAACAGGAGGGCCATCCCGCCCCCAACGACGCTCAAGGTGAAGTCGATCCAGCTTTCAGTCATGATTCGACGTGAAGTTCTGCGAACGCCCGTCAGGATACAGCGAGGGCGAAAGTCGGTCCAGACTGGGCGGAAGTATCAAATTGGCGATGGTGCCCGGGGCAGGGGTCGAACCTGCATGCCGGAATTACCCGGCGAGGGATTTTAAGTCCCTTGTGTCTACCAGTTTCACCACCCGGGCATTGTGCGGAGCGTTTCGGAAAGAAACGGGAGGCGGGGGTCGGAATCGAACCGGCGTCCACGGCTTTGCAGGCCGCTGCATGACCACTCTGCCACCCCGCCGCATGCTTTGAGACCGGAACAGCGGCGGACTTCGCGCAGGCTGTTCCTAGAAATTCTGGAGCGGGAGAAGAGTCTCGAACTCTCGACCTCAACCTTGGCAAGGTTGCGCTCTACCAACTGAGCTACTCCCGCGAGAGCAGGCGGAAATTCTACGGATCGCCTCCCCTGCGGTCAAGCTGGCGGCGATCTCCTTCTACACCCGGCGGCACGGCGAGTTTTAGGTAGTAGAACATCGATGCGAGCGTCAGCACTGCTGCGAGGTAGATCAGCCAGGTGCCGACCCGTTGCGGACTGAACATGCCGATCTGATCGTGATAGAGCAAGAGCGGCACTGCGATCATCTGCGAGATGGTCTTGATCTTGCCGAGGAAGTTCACCGCGACGCTTTTCGATTGGCCGATCTTCGCCATCCATTCGCGCAGCGCCGATACGGCGATCTCCCGGCCGATGATGACCACTGCGATGATCGCCTCGACTCGCCCCAGTTCGACGAGCACGATCAGCGCCGCCGCGATCATCAGCTTGTCGGCGACCGGGTCGAGAAATTCGCCGAACGCCGACGTCTGGTTCAAGCGCCGGGCGAGGTACCCGTCGAGCCAATCGGTGATCGCCGCTGCAATGAACAATACCGTCGCAATCAAGTTCTGGTGCCAGCTCGAGAGCCACACGCCGGGAATGTAGAACACCCCGATCACCAGCGGAATCGTCAGGATGCGAAGCCAGGTGAGAATGTTGGGAAGGTTAAGCGGCATGGAGTTCCTGGTAGATTTTTTCCGCGAGTTTGCGGCTGATGCCCTCGGCTTGAGTCAGGTCCTCGACGCTCGCGCCGATCACGCCCTTCAGCCCGCCGAACCGCACCAGCAGTTGCTTGCGGCGCTTGGCCCCGATCCCCGCGATGCCCTCCAGCGTCGAAGTCGTGCGGCGCTTGGAGCGGCGCGCCCGGTGCCCGGCAATCGCGAAGCGGTGGGCTTCGTCGCGAATTCTCTGTATCAGGTGCAGCCCGGCGTGATCGGACGCAAGCGTCACCGGGCGCGCGCCGACCCACAACTCCTCCATACCCGGCTTTCGTTCCGGCCCCTTGGCGATGCCCACCAGCGCAATGTCGGAGAGTCCCACCTCCGCCAGCGCTTCCTTCGCGGCACCCACCTGCCCCTTGCCCCCATCGATGAAGATCAGGTCGGGCGCAACACCCTCCCCTCCCGCGATCCTGGCGTAACGGCGCGCGAGCGCCTGGGCGAGCGCCCCATAGTCGTCGCCGGGCGTCACGCCCTCGATGTTGTAGCGGCGATACTCACCCGGACGCATGTCCATGCGATCGTACACGACGCAGGCCGCTACCGTGGCCTCGCCCATGGTATGACTGACATCGAAACACTCGATTCGTTGCACGGTGTCGGGAAGCCCAAGCCCCTCGCGCAGCGCCGCGAGCCGGGTTTCCTGCGTGCTCTGCTCGGTGAGTTTCGCCTTAAGCGCCTGCCGCGCGTTCTGCAGCGCCATCTCCAGCCAGGCGCGGCGCTCGGCGGTGGGCCGCGTCACGATGTGCACGCTCCGCTTTGCGTGCTCGGTAAGCGTCGCTTCGAGCTCCCCGGCGTCGAGCTCTTCGCCCACCACCAGCGCCGCGGGCACCGGCCGCTCCAGGTAATGCTGCGCAATAAACGCAGCGAGCACGTCTTTAGGGTCGCGCTCCTCCGCATTGTGCGGAAAGAAGCTGCGGTCGCCCAGCTGCCTGCCGCCGCGCACCATCATCAGGTTCACGCAGGTCAAGCCTTGGTCCGCGGTAACCGCAATAACGTCTACATCGATGTCCGCACCGGTATCGGCGTACTGGCGCTGGCTGACCTTGGCGAGCGACTCGATCTGGTCGCGGTAGATCGCCGCCTCCTCGAAGCGTCGCGCGTTGGACGCCTGCTGCATGCGCGCCTCGAGCCGCCTGAGTGCGGTGTCGCTGCGGCCTTCGAGGTAGAGCTGCGCGCTCGTAACGTCCTCCGCGTAGGCTGGAGCGCCGATATGACCCACACAGGGCGCGGTGCAGCGCCGGATCTGGTAGAGCAGGCAAGGTCGCGAACGGTTCTGGAACACCGAGTCCTCGCAGGTTCGAAGCCGAAAAACTCTTTGCAGCAGCTGGATGCTCTCGCGCACCGCGCCCGCATGCGGGAACGGGCCGAAATAGTGATGCGCCTTGTCCATCGCGCCGCGGTGAAAGCCGAGCCGCGGAAACTCTCCCCCGCTCACCATCAGGTAGGGGTAGGACTTGTCGTCGCGGAACAGGATGTTGTAGCGCGGCGCGAGCGACTTGATGAGATTGTTCTCGAGGATCAGCGCCTCGGCCCCGGAGCGGGTGACGGTGATCTCGACGCCCGCGACCTGAGTGAGCATCATGGCGATCCGCGGCGCATGCTGGGTCTTCTGGAAATAGGACGAGACGCGCTTTTTCAGATCGCCCGCCTTGCCGACGTAGAGGATCTCTCCTTCCCTGCCGATCATGCGGTACACGCCCGGAAGGCCAGGTAGCGTCGCGAGGAGCGCTTGGGCGTCGAATGCCCTTGCGTGCGGCGCACTCGGGGGTTCTTCGGACCGGAGCGCTTTGCTACGGGAGGTCATCGGGCGCCGCGGAGAAAATTTGCGATGTCGCGGATCACCGCTTCGAAGTTCGACGCGGTAAGCCGTTTGGTGTTCGTATTATAGCGGCTGCAGTGGTAGCTATCGAAAAGCCGCGTCCCGGGCGACGGCAACTCGTGCACGGCGCGATGCGCGAATCGGTGGCGGGCCGGGGCGAGCGCGAAGGCCATCAACACCGCGCGGTGGGCGATCGCACCGAGCGCGAGGATCGCCCGCGGGCGCGCCGCCGCGATCTCCTCGGCAAGGTAACGATTGCACCGCCACACCTCGTCGGGCAGCGGCTTGTTCTGCGGCGGCAGACACTTCACGGCGTTCGTGACGCGGCAGCCGATGAGCCTCAAGCCGTCGTCGATCCGGTCGGAGCCGCCGTGATTGGCAAAACCGAACTTATGCAAAGTGCGGTACAGAAGCACGCCGGCGGTGTCGCCCGTGAAGGGCCGCCCGGTGCGGTTCGCGCCGTGCATGCCCGGGGCAAGACCCACCACCAGCAGCTTGGAGCGCAGCAGCCCGAACGGCGCAACCGGCCGCGCGTGGTACTCCGGATGCTCTTTTCTGACACCATCGAGGAACTTGGCGAGCCGCGGGCAGTCCCGGCAAGCGGGGTTGTATCCGGGCTGCGCGATCGGCTTCATGGCGGTGCGCTTTTGATATAGAATTTCGCCCTTTTCACCGTATACCTATGGCGAAAGTTCTGGCCACCGAAATCCGCGTCGGTCATCTGCTCGAGTGGGAAAAGCGGATCTGGCGCGTGCTCAAATGCTATCACGTGCACGTCGGCGGACGCGGCGGCGCCTTCATGCAGGTCGAGATGAAGGACATCGAGAGCGGCACCAAGACCAACCAGCGCATCCGTACCGAGGACAAGGTCGAGCGCGCTTTCGTCGAGCCGCGCGAAATGCAGTATCTCTACAACGACGGCACGGGCTACGTGTTCATGGACAAGGAATCCTTCGAGCAGCTGACCCTGTCGGAAGACATGCTAGAAGGCCAGAGCGGCTATCTACTGCCGAACACGGACGTCCAGGTCGTGTTCCACAACGACCGCCCGATCGGCGTTGAGCTTCCGCCATCGGTCGTGCTCACCGTCACCGAAACCGATCCCAACATCCGAAACGCCACCGTCACGACTTCGTTCAAACCCGCGACGACCGAGACTGGCCTCATCGTCCATGTCCCGCCTTTCGTCAACTCGGGCGAGAAAATCAAGGTCAACACCAACGACGGGGCGTACATCGAGCGGGTCTGAGGCGGACCCCTACACCACATGATCCGGCGCCAGCTCGCACGGCTGCGCGCCGATCTCTATCTGGATGGTCGCGTGATGCACGTCATAACGCGCGCGCAGCTCTTTGCACACTTCCGCCAAGAACGCGTCGCCGGGATGCCCGCCGGGAATGACCAGATGCGCGGTGAGCGCGGTCTCGGTGGTGCTCATCGCCCAGATGTGCAGGTCATGCACCTCGGCGACGCCCGCGAGCTTCGACAGGTAGGTGCGCACCACGCGTGGATCGATGTGCTCGGGGACCGCGTTCAACGCGAGCGCGACCGAATCGCGCAGCAGGCCCCAGGTGCTCCACACGATGGCAACCGCGATGACGAGCCCGGTGAGCGGGTCGAGCCACAGCCAGCCGGTGAAAACGATCCCGATTCCCGCGACGACGACACCGAGCGATACCGCCGCGTCGGCCGCAAGGTGCAGGAACGCGCCGCGCATGTTGACGTCGTGCCGCCGATCGCGCGCGAACAGCATCGCGCTCGCCCCGTTGACGAGGATCCCGACGAGCGCCACCCAGATCACCGTTTCACCGGCGACGGGCGTAGGCGCGGCCAGGCGATTAATCGCCTCCCAGGCAATGCCGCCGGTCACCACGAGAAGGAGCGCCGAGTTCAGCAGCGCGGCGAGGATCGATGAGCTGCGCAGGCCGTAGGTAAAACGCTCCGAGGGCTCGCGCCTCGCCAAAGTGCTGGCGCCCCACGCCAGCGTCAGCGCGAGCACATCGGAGAGATTGTGCCCGGCGTCGGCAAGCAGCGCCATGGAGTGCGCGAGCACTCCGTATACCGCCTCGACCACCACGAAGGCGAGATTCAAGCCGATGCCCACCGCGAAAGCCCGGCCGGCATATCGCGGACCGTGCGCGAGGTGATCGTGGTCGTGTGTCATTGCGTCTCAGGCAAGGATACCCTGAATCGAGGCGACGGCCGCTGCATAAGGGATGTCAGAAGTGAGAGGCTTCGCCGTTCGGCCGCTCATCCGCTCCGCGCGTCCAGGATCGAGCGAACGGCCCTTCAAGGTGTCGAGCAGTCCCGCTGCGGCTTCCGGCGCGTTACACAGCAGCACCATGTCGCAGCCTGCCTCGAGCGCTGCGAGCGCACGCTCCTTCGGCCCGCCGGCCACGCTCGCGCCTTCCATCGAGAGATCGTCGCTGAAGATCATGCCGTCGAACGCGAGCCGCCCGCGCAAGATGTCCTTGAGCCACACGCTCGAAAATCCCGCCGGCCGACTGTCCACCGCGGGATAGATCACGTGGGCGGGCATCACTGCGGCGAGTCCGCGCGCGATCAGGCCGCGGTACGGCAGAAGATCGGCCGTCTCGATTTCGGCAAGCGAACGAGCGTCCAGCGGAACATCGACGTGGGAGTCCGCCCTAACGTAGCCGTGACCCGGGAAATGCTTGCCGACCGATGCCGCGCCGCCGGCGGTCAATCCTGCGACAAACGCGCCGGCGAGCACAGCGATCGTCGCGGGTTCGTCCGAAAAAGCGCGATCGCCGATGACGCTGCTCGAGCCGAAGTCCACATCGAGCACGGGCCCAAAACTGAAATCGACTCCGTGCGAGCGCAGTTCCACCGCGATGACGTAGCCCATCGCCTCGGCGAGGGCCTTCGCATGAGCCGCGTCGCTTTCCCAGCGTTTTCCGAGCGAGCGCATCGGCGGAATGCGCGTGAACCCCTGCTGAAAGCGCTGTACCCGACCGCCCTCGTGATCCACCGCGATGAGCAGCTCGGGGCGGCGCAGTGCATGGATCTCGGTGGTGAGCGCAAGGAGCTGGCGCGGCGACTCGAAATTGCGCGCAAACAGAATCACGCCGCCCGCGGAAGGGTGGCGCAACCGCTCCCTTTCCTCCGCCGTGAGCGCAAGCCCGCCCACATCGAGCATCACCGGGCCGAGCGTCATTTCCGGCTCCGACCTGCGCGTGCGTTACCTTCGATCACGACAAACGCGCAGGCCATGCCGATCTCGTCGGTAATCGACACATAGACGTTGGCGATGCCGCGCTTCTTGAGCACAGCGGCAAGGGCCCGGGAAAACTTGAGCGAAGGTTTCCCCGAGCGCGCGTTTTCCACCCAGACGTTGTGCCAGTTGACCGGAAAACGAATGCCGGTGCCAAGCGCCTTCGAGAACGCTTCCTTCGCCGCAAAGCGCTTCGCCAAATAGGCCGCGGGCTTTCGGTGGCTGCGAAAGCGTTCGAGCTCGGATGCCACCAGGATCCGTTCGGCAAAGCGTTCGCCGAAGCGCCCAAGCGCCCGCTCGATACGGCCGATGTCGCACAGGTCCGTGCCTATCCCGCAAATCATGAGATCTTTGTTCCTTGACCCGCATTGCCCCGCCGGATCGCGTCGAGATAGCGCCGGACGGCCTCGGCGAGACCGAACTCCAGCGCATCAGCGATGAGCGCGTGTCCAATCGAGACCTCAAGCACATGCGGCACCGTGGTCAGGAAGACCGGCAAGTTATCGAGATTGAGATCGTGGCCCGCGTTGACACCGAGCGCGGCGCGCTGCGCCGCGCGGGCTGCTTGCACATAGCGTTCGAGGACCGTCTGCTCCTCCGCGGTGCCGAAGCTGCGCGCGTAGGGTTCCGTATACAGCTCGACCCGATCGGCGCCGAGGTCCCGGACCGCTCCCATGGTTTCCGGCAGCGGGTCCATGAACAAGCTCACCCGCACGCCGAGCGACTTGAGCTCGGCGACCACGGGCGCAAGGCGCGCCTGGTCTGCGGACAGGTCCCAGCCGTGGTCAGAAGTGAAAGCGCCGGTCTCGTCGGGGACGAGCGTGCACTGCCGCGGCCGCACGTCGCGCACGAACTCGAGCAGGCCGTGAAACGGATTGCCCTCGATGTTGAATTCGGCTCCGGGCCATTCCTTAAGGACGGCGGCCAGCTCGCGCACGTCCTGGGCCCGCACGTGCCGTCCGTCGGGACGCGGATGGACCGTGATTCCGTGAGCTCCGGCGCCGAGCGCAAGGCGCGCCGCATGGACCACGCTCGGGAAGCCCACGGTGCGCGTATTGCGCAGCAACGCGATCTTGTTGAGGTTGGCGCTCAGGAGAGTCATGCCGACCACGCCTCAAAGTGCGAGCAGATCCCGGAAGATCTGACGGCTCTTCAAGGGTCGATACTCCAGGCGATAGTCGATCAGCGCGCGCATCAGCGCCTTGGCCTGCTGCTGCGTTTGAGGATCGGCGTAGTCGTCGCGAGCCATGTCGAGCAACGTGCGGCCCGATACGAGCGGCTCCGCTCCCGCTCCTTTGACCTCGATCGGTCCGCTTTCCGGATCGTAGGTATATGTTTTCCCGGCGTCGATCGCGCCGCCGCCCGCGCCGGCGCGATCGAGCGTCATCGCGTAGCCAAGTTCCTTGAGCAGCGCTCTTTCGAACGAGCGCAGCGCCTGGGTCGAGCCGCCATGCTGCGCGAGCCTGCTCAGCGCGTCGTGGTATCGCGCGAACAAGGCGTCGTGCGGATCTTCGCGGGGAAGCAACCGCAGCAGCAACTCGTTGAGGTAGAACCCGCACAGGAGCGCTTCGCCGCGCAGCAACGGCTGTCCGCCGAGCCACTCGGCGCGCGCGAGCGTGCGTACTTCGCCCTTGCCGAACCAGGACAGGGCGAGCGGCTGAAAGGCGAGCAGAACCCCACGCAAAGGCGAGCGCGGACTGCGAGCTGCTCGCGCCACCATCGATACCCGCCCGAAGCCGCGGGTGAATACCTCCAGCAGCAGGCTTGTTTCGCGATACGGGTAGCCGTGCAGGATGAAGGCGTCGCGGCTTTCCTGCCTGTTTCGCTCACCCATAACCCATTCGTCTTACAGAAGCCTCGTCGTCCGTCCACCCGCTTCGCACCTTGACCCAGGTCTGCAGATAGACTTTCCCGCCAAAAAGCTTCTCCATGTCGAGGCGCGCGGCAGTAGCAATCTCTTTCAGCTTTTCTCCGCGGGTTCCGATGATGATGGCCTTGTGGCCCTCTTTTTCCACGACGATCGAGGCGTGAATGCGCCGCAAGCTCCCCTGCTCCTCGAATTTCTCGATTTCCACGCCGGAGCTGTAGGGAAGCTCCTCGCCGAGGGAGCGGAACAGCTTTTCGCGGATCAGTTCCGCGGCGAGAAACTGCTCGTTGCGGTCGGTCAGATCGTCCTCGGGGTGGATCGCCGGCTGCTCCGGCAGGTGACGCTCGAGCGCGTTGAGCAGCGCGTCGAGTCCCTTACGGCGGCGGGCGCTTACCGGAACGATTTCGGAGAACTCGGCCTCGCTTTCTGTTTTTTTCAGAAACGGCAGCAGGCCTTCGGGGTCGCTCAGGTCGATCTTGTTTACGACAAGGACGAGCGGCGTCCCCGCCCGCGCCAGCTTCAAAAGCGCGCGGTCTTCGGGCCCGAAGACCGCCGCCTCCACCACCAGCGCCGATACGTCGACCGATTCCAGTGTTCCGCGGACCGCGCGGTTCATCACGCGATTGAGGACGCTGCGGTGCCGGGTTTGGAAACCGGGCGTGTCGACGAAGATGAATTGGGCCGTCTGGGTGGTGAGGACGCCGCGAAGGCAGTGTCGCGTCGTCTGCGGCTTGCGCGAAGTGATGCTGAGCTTCTGTCCCAGCAATGCGTTGAGCAGCGTGGATTTTCCGACGTTGGGACGTCCGATCAGGGCGATCGCGCCGCAGCGAAAGGGTTCGGTGCTCACTCGCGTCACTCAGCCTGACGAAAAACGTCGCGCCGAAAGTGGCATTTCAACGGCGGATCTGCTCGAAGGCGCGGCGTGCAGCTTCCTGCTCGGCGGTGCGGCGGCTGCTTCCGCTCCCGGTAGTCCGCAGGGACAGCTCGGGGATCAGGCACTCGACTTCGAAATTCTGACTGTGCGCCGCTCCGCGGGCCGCCACCACGGTGTACTTCGGCAGCGCGATCTTTCTCGCCTGGAGCAGCTCCTGCAGAAGCGTTTTCGGATCTTTTGCGAGCGCGTTGGGATCGAGGTCCGCGAGCAAGGGCTCGTACAGCAGCACGATGGTCTTGCGGACCGCCAAGAAACCGCCGTCGAGAAAGACCGCGCCTATCAACGCCTCGAACGCGTCGGCGAGAATCGAAGGCCGCGCGAAACCGCCGCTCTTCAGCTCGCCCTCGCCCAGGCGCAAGTAGTCGCCCAGGGTGAGTGTTTGCGCCAGCTGGTGCAAGGTCTCCTGGCGCACGAGTTGCGCGCGCAACCGCGACAGGTCGCCCTCGGGCAACTTGCCGAAACGCTCGAACAGCTCCGCCGCGATCACGCAGTTGAGAACGCTGTCGCCGAGAAACTCAAGACGCTCGTTGTGGGGGACGCCGTGACTGCGGTGAGTGAGAGCTTGTGCGAGCAGCTCGGCCCGGGAAAAGCCGTA
>Ga0184637_10001932_pt1 | contig 13584 bp, 12 predicted proteins | sample PLM3_127_b2_FD_133143 | JGI IMG/M metagenome (GOLD analysis project Ga0184637, IMG submission 133143) | Groundwater sediment microbial communities from an aquifer in East River, Colorado, USA - PLM3_127_b2 | ecosystem: Environmental > Terrestrial > Soil > Riparian zone | place: USA: East River...
CTGCATCGACATCCACTGCGCGAAGCACCACTCGCGCGCCCCGGCGCCAATGTGCGCGCCGGGCAGACGCTGGGTCTGCTGCAAATCGGCGAGCTGCTGCTGCCGGTGACCGCACCGCACGATGGCACGGTGGTCGGCACGCTGGCAGTGCATGGCGCGGCGGTGGGCTACGGCACACCGCTGCTGCATCTTCAACCTCACTCCTGACTGGCGACAAACCGGCATGGCTAGTGCTCGCCAACCCTCACCCCAACCCTCTCCCGCAAGCGGGAGAGGGAGGCGCATCTCTCCCTCTCCACCGTATTCGGGGGAGAGGGTTGGGGTGAGGGGGCGGGCACCACGTGCATCGAGCTGAAGTTCGTCGCCAATCACGACCCCACGAGAGCCTCCGAAACATGGACATCGATCTGAACGCCGATCTCGGCGAGGGCTACGGCCCCTGGCGCATGGGCGAGGACGAAGCCCTGCTCGAGCTGCTGTCCTCCGCCAACGTGGCTTGCGGCTTTCACGCGGGCGACCCGGCGATCATGGACCACACAGTGCGCTTGGCGAAGGCGCGCGGCATCGACGTCGGTGCGCATGTGGGCTTCCCCGACCGGCAGGGCTTCGGCCGCCGGCCGATGAAGATCGATGTTGCCGAGCTCGCCACCATCGTGGTCTATCAGCTCGGCGCGCTGGCCGGCATCGCGCGCGCAGCGGGCTACCGCCTGACGCACATGAGCTTCCACGGCGCCCTCGGCAACATGGCTGCCGCCGACGCGGCGCTGGCGGCCCCGCTGGTTCGTGCAGTGGCGGATTTCGACCCGGCGCTCATCATCAGCTCATCGAGCAGCCGCGCCATCGAGGGTGCCGCGGCGCAATGCGGGCTGCGCGTTGCGACAACCTTCCTGGCCGACCGCGCCTACGACGACGAAGGCCTGCTGGTGCCACGCCAGCTGCCCGATTCGGTGATCAAGGACGAAGCCAGCGTGCTCGCGCGCGTGCGCCGACTGCTCGACGACGGCACGGTCGTGACGTACAGCGGCAAGACGCTGGCGATGCCTGTGCGCTCCATCCTGCTGCACGGCGACACGCCTGGCGCGCTGACATTGGCTCGCACGATTCGCCGCGAGATCGAAGCCGGCGGCGGGCGCATCGTGCCCATCTCGCAGCAGTTGGCCTGATGGCGGGTTGCCACCGACATAAGAGCGGCTTATCGCTTCACAGTCAATCCGTCTTGGCGCATTCGTCGCTCGATCGATAAATTCACTTCAACGCACAAGGACACCACGATGCCGTTCTCCGACTACAAGACTGCTCTCGTCACCGGCGCCTCGTCGGGCATCGGCGCCGCCGTTGTCGAGCGCTTGCGCAAGGAAGGCCTGCAGGTGCACGCGCTTGCGCGCAGTGCCAAGAGCCTCGAAGCGCTGGCCGAGCGCACCGGTTGCATCCCGCACGTGCTCGACGTGACCGACCTCGCCGGCATCACCCGCCTCACGAAGGAAGTCGCGTTCGACGTGCTCGTCAACAACGCCGGCGTGGACCGCCCCGGATCCATCCTCAACGCGGATGCCGAAGGCATCGACCTGCTGCTCGATGTGAACCTGCGTGCCGTGCTGCACCTGTGCCGACTGGTGCTGCCAGGCATGGTGGCGCGCGATCGGGGCCATGTGGTCAACATCAGCTCCATCGCGGGGGCCTACAACTTCGGAGGCAACTCCACCTACCACGCCACGAAGGCCGCGGTGAGCATGCTCTCCCGCCAGTTGCGCATCGACGCCTTCGGCAAGCGCGTGCGCGTCACCGAGATCTGCCCCGGCCGTGTGGCCACCGACATCTTCGCCCACGTGCACGGTGACTCGAAGGAAACGCACGAGCGCTTCGTCGAGGGCTTCGAGCTGCCGCAGCCTGCGGACATCGCGGACGCGATCGCCTTCGCGATCGCCGCTCCGATCGCGGTGAACGTCGGGCACATGGAGATCACGCCGACGCTGCAGGTGCCCGGCGGCCTGTCCACCGCTCGGCCCGAACAGCCGCGGCCCTGAGCTCACGAAGCGACCACGGAGCACGGCATGAAGGGCTTCGACCTGATGGCAATCCTGCTGAACCCCGAGTTCGGCGCCATGCTCCTGCACGGCTTGCGGCTGACGCTGGTGATAGCGGTCGGCTCGTGGCTACTCGCGATGACGCTGGCCCTCGTGCTGCTGACGATTCGCCTCACACCGAGTGTGATCGCCCAGCGCGCCGTGGCGGTCTACGTCTCCTACCACCGCAACGTGCCCACGCTTGTGCAGATCATGCTGTGGTACTTCGGCATCTCGAGCCTGCTGCCCGGCGGCGTACAGAGCTGGCTGTCCGAACACAGCGCCGAGGCGCTGTTCGCGATCATCGCGCTCGGCCTGTGCCAGGCGGCTTACTTCAGCGAAGACCTGCGCTCGGGCCTGCGCTCGATTCCCGCGGGCCAGGCGGAGGCGGCGCGCGCGCTGGGACACAGCTTTGTCAGCTCCATGCGCCACGTGTTGCTGCCGCAAGCGATTCGCAATGCGGTGCCGGCACTCGTCAACCACAGCGTCTCGCTGTTCAAGAACAGCAGCCTGGCGATGGCGATCGGCGCCGCCGAACTGACGCATGCGGTCAAGGAGGTCGAAAGTCAGAGCTTCCGTGCCTTCGAGTCGTACTTCGTGGCCACCGTGCTGTACCTGAGCATCTCGCTGCTGATCATGGCCTTCGGTGCCTGGCTCGCCAGACGCTACAACGTCGCCGCGGCGAGGTGAACCATGACGGGCATCTACGAGATCCTGCGCGACAACTGGCTGCTGCTGCTCATCGGCCAGTACCCCAGCGGCCCGTTGGGCGGCATTGCGACGACGCTGATTCTCTCGGTGTTGGGCATCCTGCTTGCTTTCCCGCTCAGCGTGCTGTTGGCGCTCGCTCGCATCTCGCCGTGGCGGCTGCTGCGCTGGCCGGCCACGGCGCTCGTCTATGTGGTGCGCGGCGTGCCGCTGCTGATGGTGATCCTGTGGGTGTACTTCCTGGTGCCGCTGATGATCGGGCGCAACGTCTCGGGCTTCACCACGATGCTGTGCACGCTGGTGATCTACGAAGGCGCCTACCTCTCGGAGGTGGTGCGCGCAGGCATCCAGGCGCTGCCGCGCGGGCAGATGGAGGCCGCGCGGGCACTCGGCCACAGCTACCTGGGCGCGATGTGGTCGGTGATCCTGCCGCAAGCGCTCTACAACATGCTGCCGAGCATGCTGAGCCAGTGGGTCTCGACCATCAAGGAAACCACGCTCGGCTATGTGATCAACGTGCATGAGCTGACGTTCGCGGCGAGCCAGATCAACAACCAGTTGTTGACCAAGCCCTTCCAGGTGTTCTTCATCCTGGCCCTCACGTACTTCATCGTCTGCTGGAGCCTCACGCAACTGGCGAATTGGCTGGAGCGACGCATCGCCACCAAACGGCTGGGCGTGGCTGGCGCGAAGCCCAGCATCAAGAGCCCTGCGGTCGAGCTGCAGCCGCAGCCCGAATAACTTGTCGCTCCATGGAGTCACCGCAAATGATCGCTTTCTCGAACGTCAACAAGTGGTACGGCGACTACCAGGCGCTGACCGACATCAACGCAGAGGTCAAGAAGGGCGAGGTGGTCGTCGTCTGCGGGCCGTCGGGCTCCGGCAAATCGACATTGATCCGCACCGTCAATCGGCTCGAGGAGATCAAGTCCGGTCAATTGATGTTCAACGGCCAGAACGTTCATGCGCCGATGAGCAGTGCCGAACTCAACCGCCTGCGCAGCCACATCGGCTTCGTGTTCCAGAGCTTCAACCTGTTCCCGCACCTGTCGGTGCTCGACAACATCACGCTGTCGCCGATGCGCGTGAACGGCGTCAAGCGCGCGGACGCCAAGGCCAAGGCGATGCAGCTCCTCGAGCGTGTGGGCCTGGCCGGCAAGGCAGGCGCCTACCCGGCACAACTGTCGGGCGGCCAGCAGCAGCGCGTGGCGATTGCCCGCGCGCTGGCCATGGAGCCGCCGGCGATGCTGTTCGACGAACCGACCAGCGCACTCGACCCCGAGATGGTGGGCGAAGTGCTGGCCGTGATGCGAGGCCTCGCCAACGACGGGATGACGATGATGTGCGTCACCCACGAAATGGGCTTTGCTCGCGAAGTGGCCGACCGCGTGTGGTTCATGGATGCCGGCTGCATCCTGGAAACCGCCGCACCGGAGGACTTTTTCCGCAAGCCCCAGCACCCGCGCGCGCAGCGCTTCCTGTCCGATCTGCGTTCGCACTGAACGCCGCCTTTGTCCTCAACCCACCAGGAGTACGCCATGTTCCCCACGACCCCCGTTGCCCGCGTCGTCATCGCCGGCTGTTGCCTCACCGTGCTGTCCTTTGCGGCGCGTGCCGATCAGTGGGACGACATCAAGCAACGCAAGGAACTGCGCTGCGGCACCTTTGCCGACGTACCGCCGTTCGCCGCACCCGACCCCAAGACCCGCGAGATGGTCGGCTTCGACGTCGACATGTGCAACACGCTCGCCAAGCACTTGGGCGTGACCGCCAAGGTCACGCCGCTATCGGTCGAGGCCCGCGTGCCCGAAGTGAAGATGGGACGGGTCGACGTGACCGTGGCCAACCTGGCGTACACGCTCAGCCGTGGCGAGCAGATCCAGTTCAGCCATCCGTACTACGTGGCCAAGGAGATGCTGGCCGTCAAGGCGTCGGACCCCGGCACCACGAAAGCCGACTTCAAGGGCAAGCGTCTGAGCTCCACCAAGGGTTCCACGTCCGAACTTTCGATCAAGCTGAACGGCTCCGAACCGGTGACTTTCCAGGACACGGGCTCGGCGTTCATGGCGGTGCAACAGAACAAGTCCGTCGGCATGGTCGCGAACACGATGACGATCACCAAGCTCGTCAACCAATCCAAGACCTCGGGCGTCGAGCTGAAGATGATCAAGGAACCGATGGCGCTGCAACCCATCGGTGTCGGCATGAAGAAGGAGGAGCCTGCGCTGCTCGCCAAGGTCAACGAGGCCCTGCTCGCAATGGACAAGGCTGGCGAGATCGATCAGCTTTGGGCCAAGTGGCTCGGGCCGAACACGGAATACAAGATCGTTCGTGAAGAGAAGGTGATGCCGATGAGCGAGCTGAAGTTCACGCCGCTGCCCTGAGAAGGTCGACGGAGCCCGCAAGCCATCGAGCGTGCGGGCCTTTTGATTTGTACTCGCTGCGCGGTGCCATACTGGCCGAGCCCCCTCGAAGACACGTAGGGCAGCCATGAAAAAGCCCCGCACCCAACAGGAAGAACTCGCACGCGTCAGCCGGGCGTTGCGAACCCTGAGCGGCAGCAACCGCGCACTGCTTCGGGCTGAGGAAGAAGCGTCGCTGCTGCGCGAGATCTGCCGCGTGGTGGTCGAGGAAGCCGGTTACTACTCGGCGTTGGTGGGCCGCGCAGAGCACGACGCGGGCAAGACGATCACGCCATTGGCGATCGTCGGCGATGAGACCGGACCGCCCGACCGGCAAGCCTTCACCTGGGCCGACACCGAGCATGGGCAGAGCGCCACCGGCATCGCGATCCGTACCGGCGAGCCCTGCGTCATCAGCGACATCTCGGCGGATTCGTATCCGCAGGCTTGGCGTGAGCGGGCCCGCGAGCGCGGCATCGGGTCGCTGCTTTCGTTGCCGCTGCGACTCGACGGCGAAATATTCGGCGCGCTGACCATCGCGGCGCCGGAGACCGACGCGTTCGAGGAACAGGAAATGCAGGTCCTCATGGAGGCCGCGGACGATCTCGCGTTCGGCTTGCAGGCGCTGCGCACGCGACAACGGCGCAAGCAGGCGGAGGAAGAGATCCTTCGGTTGAATCGCGCGTTGCAAACGCGGGCAGCGGTCAACCACGCGTTGACGCATGCCTCGGACGAAGCCTCGCTGCTGGGCGAGATCTGCCGCGTGGCGGTCGATGACTGCGGCTACCGCCTGGCGTGGGTCGGCTATCTCGAGCACGATGATTCGAAGACGCTGCGACCGATGGCCCATGCAGGCTTCGACGAAGGGTTTCTCGCGCTGCCGCGCACCTGGGGCGCGACCGAGCGTGCGCGCAGCATCGGCGCCCTCATGCAGGCAGGCGTTCCCTGGGTGGTCAGGGACGCCGTCGACGATCCCGATTACCCCTTCCGCGAAGAAGCGCGCCAACGCGGATACGGGTCGATGATCGAGCTGCCCTTGCGCATCGAAGGCGAGCTCGCCGGGTCGTTGCGCATCGTCGCCGCCGAGGCTGATGCATTCGACGACAAGGAAGTCGATCTGCTGATGGCGACGGTGGCCGACCTCGGCTATGGCCTCGGCGCCTTGCGTGCGCGCGCCAAAACCGCGGCGGCCGAGGAGACCATCCAGCGCATGGCCTATTTCGACGCGATCACCGGACTGCCGAACCGTGCGCGCTTGCGCGCCTTGCTCGAGGAGGCCACCGCCTCCGCAATGCACGATGGCCGCCCGCTCGCATTGCTGCGCATCGACATGGAGCGCTTCCGCGACATCAACGAGACGATCGGCGACCACGAGGTCGACACGCTGCTGCGCGATATCGCAACGCGGCTCGAGCACGCCGTCGGCAAGGCAGGCCAGGTGGCCAAGACGGGAGAGAGCGAGTTCGCGGTCCTGCTGATGAGCGGCGGCGCGGAGCAGGCGATCCAGCTCGCACAGAAGATCCTCATCGTGCTCAGCGAGCCGATCGAGTTGTCGGGCCTGCTGCTCGATGCGCGTTCGAGCATCGGCATCAGCCTGATCCCCGGGCACGGCACCGAGGCCGACGCGTTGATGCGCCGCGCGAGCATCGCCCTCGATCACGCGCGGCGATCGGGTGCCGGCTATGCGCTCTTCAAGGGCGGCCTCGATCTGGAGTGCGCGCAGCGCGTGTCGCTGATGGGCGATCTGCGTCGCGCGATCGAGCGCAACGAATTGCAGCTGTACTGCCAGCCGCAGCTCGAGATGTCATCCGGGCGGGTGTGCGGCGCGGAGGCGCTGGTGCGCTGGCAGCATCCACGCCTGGGCATGATCAATCCAGGTGAATTCATCAAGCTCGCCGAGAGCACCGGTGTCATCACGCCGCTCACGTACTGGGTACTCGACGCTGCGCTGCGACAGAGTTACGCGTGGCACCAGCAGGGGCTCGAGCAGCCGCTGTCGGTCAATCTCTCGGCCTGCGATCTGCGCGAACCGAAGCTGCTCGAGCACATCAGCGGATCGCTCGCCACCTGGGGCGCGCAGCCGGACTGGATCGGGTTCGAGCTCACCGAAAGCGCGTTGATGGAAGACCCGGTCGGAGCGCTCGAAACACTCACGCGGCTGAAGCGCCTGGACGTCAAGCTCACGATCGATGACTTCGGCACCGGTTATTCATCGCTGTCGTACCTGCAGCGATTGCCGGTCGACACGATCAAGATCGACCAGTCGTTCGTCGTCGACATGGCCACCAACAAGGACTCGGCGACGATCGTTCGCTCGACGATCGAGCTCGCGCACAACCTCGATCTCACCGTGGTGGCTGAAGGCGTCGAGGACCAGGGCACCTTCGACCGCCTGGTCGCACTTGGCTGCGACATGGCGCAGGGCTATTGCATCAGCAAGCCGATTCCGGCGGATCAATTCCGCGAATGGGAGGCGCGGCCGGAGCGGCACTAGGTTCCCGCCCATAAGCGCCGGCAATACGTCCAGACAAAACACGTCTTGGCCTCGGTTCGCGAGGAGGCTTAACGTTCCGACTCCCCACCAGCGAGGAGTCGATCGTGAGCCAGTCCCGTATCGCGGCGCGGATGCGCCGCATCAAACCTTCACCGAGCAGCACCGCGGCGGACCGCACCGCCGAGCTGCGGCGACAAGGCAAGAACATCGTCAACCTCGCGATCGGTGAGCCCGACTTCGACACGCCGGAGCACATTCGCCGCGCCGCGGCCGAGGCGATCGAACGCGGCGAGACGCGTTACACGCAGGTGGCCGGCACGCTCGCGCTGCGCCAGGCGATCGCCGAGAAGTTGCAGCGCGAGAACCGGCTCGACTACTCGGCGCGCGACATCGTCGTCACCTGCGGCGCGAAGCACGCGATCTTCAACGCGCTGTCGGTCACGGTCGAAGAGGGCGATGAGGTCATCATCCCGGCGCCGTTCTGGGTCTCGTACCCGGACATGGTGCTCGCCTGCGACGGCACGCCGGTCATCGTGCCGTGCGCCGAGGTCGACGGCTTTCGCCTCACGCCAGCAGCGCTCGAGGCGGCGATCACGCCGAAGACTCGCTGGCTGGTCTTCAATTCACCGACCAACCCGACCGGCACGACCTACAGCCAAGCGCAGTTGCTCGACCTCGCCGAAGTGCTGCAGCGCCACCCGCAGGTGATGCTGCTCACCGACGACATCTACGAGCACATCCGCTTCGACGACGTGGCGATTGCGCACATCGTCGCGATCGAACCCGAGCTGCGCTCGCGTGCCGTGGTGATCAACGGCGTGTCGAAGTCCTACGCGATGACGGGCTGGCGCATCGGGTACGCAGCAGGCCCGGCCGACATCATCGCGGCGATGGACATGCTGCAGTCGCAGTCGACGAGCGGTGCGTGTTCGGTCAGCCAGGCCGCGGCGCTCGCGGCGCTAAAAGGGCCGACCGAATTCATGCACGGATGGGTAAAGACCTATCGCGAGCGGCGCGACACTGCGCTGCGCCTGTTGAACGAGATCCCCGGCATCAGTTGCGGTGCGCCCGGCGGCGCGTTCTACCTGTACGTCAACTGCGGCGGCGTGATCGGCAAACGCACGCCCGAAGGCAAGCGCCTCGACAGCGACCTCGACGTCGTGCTGTACCTGCTGGAGTCGGCCGGCGTCTCGCTGATCGCCGGCTCGGCCTACGGCATGTCGCCGTACTTCCGCATATCGATTGCAACCGGAATCGAGGTCATCGAGGACGGCTGCCGTCGCATCGCTGCGGCCGTCGGGGCGTTGACCTGAAGCCTTGCTCCCTCTCCCGCTCGCGGGAGAGTGAGAACACGAAGGCTAAGGGTTCTCCCCCGTATTGCGATTGCTTATGCGTGAAGGTTCATAACGTATTGGCCCGGTTCGCGCCGCGTTCCTATCATTCCTTCACCCCCTTTCGACAGTTGGAGACATCATGATTCGCACACCGATCCGCACCTTGACCGCACTCGCCGCGCTCGCGATGTCGAGCTTCTTTACTCCGGCCGCGTTCGCACAAGGTGAGGTCCTGAAGATCGGTCTCGTCAGTCCGCAAAGCGGCGCCAATGCGCGCTACGGCGCGTTCGCCAACAAGGGCGCGAACCTCGCGGCGAAGGAGATCAATGCCGCCGGCGGCGTGCTCGGCAAGAAGATCGAACTGGTCCCCGGCGACAGCCAGTGCGTGCCGGCCGAAGGCGTCGCGGCCACGCAGCGCCTGATCACCTTCGACAAGGCACCGATCATCATCGGCGACGTGTGCAGCTCGGTCACGCTGGCGATGCAGCCGCTCGCCGAAGAAGCGAAGGTGCTGCTCGTCAACGCGGCTTCGTCGAACCCCGACATCACCTACAAGTCCGGCGTCGGCGGCTACAAGTGGACCTTCCGCAACTATCCGACCGACGAGGTGCGCGCCGCCGTGGTGCTCGACCACTCGGTCAAGAACAGGGGCTTCAAGAAGTTCGCCGTGCTGTCGGTCGACAGCGACTACGGCCGCGGCGCCATCAAGTTCACGAAGAAGTACCTGCCGAAATACCCCGACGCGCAGATCCTCAGCGAGGACTACTACAAGGAGGCCGAGACCGACTTCCGCCCGGTGCTGAGCAAGATCCGCCTTTCGGGCGCGCAGGCCATCATCATGTACGGCCAGGCCGACACGACGCCAATCGTCGCGCGTCAGATGCTCGAGATGGGGCTGGCCGGCAAGGTCGCGCTTGTCGGCAACGGCGAGTTCAATGCGAAGTCGACGATCGCCGCCGCGCCGAAGGTGATGAACGGCGCGGTAGAAGCCGCGGCGTGGCTGCCCGAATGGCAAGGCCCGAAGAGCCTCAAGTTCGTCGAGGACTACAAGAGCGCCTACGGCGGCGAGATGCCGAACAACCACGCCTACGTTCACTGGGAAACGCTGCACCTCGTCGCGGCCGCCATCAAGGCCGCCAACAGCCTGAAGAACGAAGACGTGCGCAACGCGCTGTCGAAGATCAAGTACGAAAGCGCGATGGGCACCGTCACCTTCGACGACCACAACCAGGCGGTGTTGCCGATGGTGTTGCTCGAAGTCGCCGACGGCAAGCCGGTGATCAAGGGCGCGATCACGACCAAGGTCGAGTACCCGGCCGCGGCCAAGTGAACTGAAGTCGCTCGACGCGCCCGGCCACTGTGGCCGGGCCGTTCGCTGGCCGCCGAAAGGAACAACGTGGAATTCGTCCTCGAACAGGTCGTCAACGGCCTCATCACCGGCTCGATGTACGCGTTGGTCGCGGCCGGCATGACGATGATCTTCGGCGTGTTGCGCGCGATCAACTTCGCGCACGGCGAGTACTACATGCTCGGCACCTTCGCGGCCTGGTACGTGATCGAGCGGTTGTCCATCGACTACAGCGTCGCGATCATCCTCGGCGTCTTCATCGCAGCGCTGATCGCCGCGGTGATCGGCCGCTTCGTGATGCAGCGCCTGATCGGAGCGCCGTTCCAGGCGGGCGTGCTCGCGACGATCGGCATCTCTCTGATCCTGCAGAACAGCGTGATCCTCGCTTTCGGCGGCGGCTACAAGGTGTTCCCTGGTGGCTGGATCGAGCCGGTGGAGATCTTCGGGCTCGGCATGGCGCAGCAGCGCATCGTGTTGATCGTCGTCGCCGTCGTCGTGTTCGCGTCGCTCGAATGGATGGTGCGCGCCACGCGCATGGGCAAGTCGATCCGCGCCGTGTCGCAGAACATCGAGTGCTGCCAGGTCAACGGCATCGACGTCGAGAAGGTCGTGTGGCGCACCTTCCTGCTCGGCACCGCGCTGGCCGCGCTGTCGGGCGTGCTGACCGCGCCGGTCAACGTCAGCGTCTACGGCGGCATGGGCGAATCGATCACGCTGAAGACCTTCGCGGTGATCGTGATGGGCGGCATGGGCAACGTGCGCGGCACGCTGTTCGCGGGCGTGCTGCTCGGCATCGTCGAGAGCCTCGTCGCCGGCACGCTCGGATTGCAGTACCGCGACTCGGTCGGCTTCATCGCGCTGCTGCTGATGCTGATGCTGCGACCGCAGGGACTGTTCAGCCAGAAGGCCCGGTTCTGAGCCTGCTCGCCCACTCCATCTGATTCGACCGGATCAACCACATGTCTACGCTCGATATGCCACGCGTGGTGAGCCCGAGGCTGCCGGCAGTGCGCTGGGGCGGCACCGCCACCGTGCTGGCCGCCCTCGCGCTCGCGCCGCTGTTCCTCGACACGTACTACCTGCACGCGCTGATCATCGCGATGATCTTCCTGCTGCCCGCGCATGGCCTCAACCTGATCCTCGGCTACACGGGCATGCTGTCGCTCGCGCAAGGTGTGTTTTTCGGCATCGGTGCTTATGCGTCGGCGCTGCTGTCGCTGCACTTCGGCACGCCGTTCATCGTCAACATCTTCGCGGCGGGGCTGATCGCCGCGGCGATCGCGCTGCCGCTCGGCATCCCGGCGCTGCGCCTGCGTACCTACTCATTCGTGATGTGCACCTTGGGCTTCGTCGTCATCGCGCAGACGGTGGCGAAGAACTGGGTCGACCTGACGCGCGGCGACATGGGGCTGTCGGGGATTGCACGCCCGAAGTTCCAGTTCGGCGACACGGTGCTCTCGATCGTCAAGGTACCCGAGTACTACTACCTGATCCTCGTCGTGGCGATCCTCGCGACGCTCGCGTTCATTGCGCTGATCAAGTCACCGGCCGGCCGCTGCATGGTCGCGATCCGCGACAACGAGACGCTCGCCGAATCGGTCGGTATCTCTACGTGGGCGTACAAGCTGATCGTGTTCGCGCTGAGCGCGGCGTTCGCCGGCGTCGGTGGTTGCCTCTACGCGCACTTCTCGACGGTCGTCAGTCCGCTCGTGTTCCAGATGTACTACTCGAACACGATCCTGATCATCGTGCTCGGCGGCGGCGTCGGCCGTGTGCCCGGCGCGGTCATCGGCAGCTTCGTCTTCGTCGCGTTGTCCGAGGCGCTGCGCATCACGCCCGAACTGCGCATGATCATCTACGGCATCGTGCTGCTGGTGCTGGTCTTCATGTTCCCGCAGGGCCTGGCGCCGTTGCTGGAGCGCGCGGTCGAATGGACCTCGCGGCTCGGCCTCGGCGACAAGAAGGAGAAGGCCCATGGCGGCTGAGCAGATCGTGCTGAACGGCGCTCCGATCCTGCAGATCCAGGGTCTGCGCAAGAACTACGGCGGCGTGCCTGCCTTGCAAGGCGTCGACATCGAAGTGCGCAAAGGCGAGGTGTGCGGCCTGATCGGGCCGAACGGCTCCGGCAAGTCGACGCTCTTCGATTGCTGCACCGGTTTGCAGAAGAGCGATGCCGGCCGGGTGCTGCTGAAGGGTACCGACATCAGCGGGTGGTCGATGAACCGCATCGCGCGCGATGGGAAGCTGTTGCGCAGCTTCCAGAAGACGGTGGTCTTTCAAACGATGAACTGCGAGGAGAACCTTGTGCTCGCCGGGCAGATGTTCACGTTCCCGAGCCTCGCGTCGACGTTCTGGCACGGCCCGGCGACGCGGCGTCGCATCCGTCGGCTGAAGGAGAGGGCGGCCGAGCTGATCGAGGTCTCGGGCCTTTCGCGCGTGGCGCACCTACCGGCCGGCAATATGTCCGGCGGCCAGCAGAAGCTGCTGCAGTTCGCGTCGATGCTGATGCCCGAGCCCGAGATGGTCATGCTCGACGAGCCGCTCGCCGGCATCAACCCGATCCTCATCGAGAAGGTAATCCAGACCATCGAATCGGCGAACCGCCAGTTCGGTATCACCTTCGTCGTGATCGAACACAACATCGACGTGCTGATGAAGCTCAGCCACCGCGTCGTCGTGCTGCACCAGGGCATGAAGCTCGCCGACGACACGCCCGAGGCGGTGGTGCGCAACCCTCAAGTCGTGGAGGCCTATCTTGGCGGCTGAACTCGAGATCAAGGACCTGCGCTGTGGCTACGGCCACCTCGAAATCCTGCACGACGTGAGCCTGAACATCCAGCACGGCGAATTCGTCGCGCTGCTCGGGCCCAACGGCGCGGGCAAGTCGACGCTGTTGAAGGCCCTGTTCGGCATGACCACGCACAAGGGAGGATCGATCAAGTGGAAGGGCAAGGAAATCCACGCGCTGCGTCCGCAGGCGATCCTGTCGCACGGCATTGCATACGTGCCGCAAGGCCGCTGCAACTTCCCGCTGATGTCGGTCGACGAGAACCTCGAGATGGCGGCCTACACGATCAAGGACGGCGACACGAAGGGTGAGCGGGACTACGTGTATGACCTGTTCCCGATCCTCAACACGCGTCGCAACGAGTTCGCCGGCAACATGTCGGGCGGCGAACAGCAGTTGCTCGAGATGGCGATGGCGGTGTTGCGCCGGCCCGAGATCCTGCTCGTC
>Ga0184637_10001933_pt1 | contig 13580 bp, 11 predicted proteins | sample PLM3_127_b2_FD_133143 | JGI IMG/M metagenome (GOLD analysis project Ga0184637, IMG submission 133143) | Groundwater sediment microbial communities from an aquifer in East River, Colorado, USA - PLM3_127_b2 | ecosystem: Environmental > Terrestrial > Soil > Riparian zone | place: USA: East River...
AGATCACGCCGCGATCCAGCAGCGACAACCGTGCCGAACTGAAGTCCACGTCCAGCGGATAGCCGTAGGCGCCGTAACCGTAGAGCAGCAGCGGCTGTGCGGCGCCGGCGCGCCGGTCGATGCGATACACCAGCGATATAGGCACGCGCGTGCCGTCCGCGGCGACCGAGTAATGCAACTCCGAGCGATACTTCGCCGGATCATAACCGCGCACTTCGCGTTGCTTGAGCATTTTGCGTTCGCGGCGGTCGAGGTGATAGTCGTAATCCGTATCGGGAGTGACGTACGAATCGTAGTGAAAGCGGAATACGTCGGTATCGAACTCGAAATTGGCGCCGCCGCCAACCGAATACACCGGCTCGGGCATGGCGATCTCGTGGGATTCGCCGTCCGCGAGGCGCGTCACGCGCAGCCTGGGAAAGCCGCCGGCGCGTTCGTGCGCGACCAGATGCCGGGCAAACACGTCCACGCCTTCCAGCATCACTTCCGCGCGGTGCGGGACTTTCTCCTTCCAGTTCCCGGGAGAGGGATCCTCCACTGGCGCCGTGACCAGGCGGAAATTGCGCCCCTTGTCGTTGGTGACGATGTAGAACTGTCCCTTTCCATGGTCCACGTAGTATTCGTGCTCCGGCTGGCGGGCCGCCACCAGTTTCCAGGTGGACGCGGGCGCATCGGCCGGCAGAAAGCGCACTTCGGAGGTCGTGGCGCTGTGGGAAGTCAGAAACAGGTACGCGCGGCTGCGTGAACGCGCCACCGAGAGCGAAAAACGCGTGTCGGCTTCCTCGAAAATGAGCTGGTCGACCTTGCTGCCCGGCAGGTGGCGATAAAGGCGGTAGGCGCGCTTGGTGCCGTCTTCCCTGACGTAGAACAGCGTGCGGTTGTCGCTCGCCCAGGCGACCGAGCGCACTTTCTCGATGCGGTCGGAAAGCACCTTGCCATTGCGCAGATCCTTCAGATGCAGCGTGTATTCGCGGAAGCCGCTGGTATCCGACGAATAGGCGAGCAGGTTGCCGTCGGGGCTGATTTCGACCGCTCCCACGGAGTAGAAATTGTGGCCCTGCGCCAGACGGTTCACGTCCATGATCACGGCCTCGGCCGCGTCCGGGCTGCCATGCCTGCGGCAGAAAATACGGTACTGCTTGCCTTTCTCGGTGCGGGAGTAATAGTAGTAGGCACCCTCGCGGTACGGTACGTCGGTGTCGGTTTCCTTGATGCGCGCCAGCATCTCCTTGTACAAATTCTTCTGCAGGCCCTGCGAGGGTTTCATCATCGCGGCCGTGTATGCGTTCTCGGCGCGCAGGCAGGCGCGCACCGAAGGGCTGGCCTTGTTGCGCAGCCAGTGGTAATCGTCCACGCGGCGCTCACCGTGCACGACCGTGACCTTGGGTACGCGCTTGGCTACGGGTGGCAAGCGAATGGGGCTTCGGGACACTTGAACGCTCCTGGGATAACCCGGCCGAATGACAGCTGCCGGCCGAGATCCATAGGACCCGGGCTCGGCAGACATTACAATTGCGCCTCGATCAACGAAACGGAAAGCAGAGTATGAAGGGCTACGAATCGGACGTCACCCGCTTCATCCGGGAGTTTCTTGCCAGGAACCCCGAGGTGGTCGCGAAACAGGAGAAGGCCCGCGCCACCTGGTGGGACCGGCCGCAGGACTTCAAGGAAAACGCGGCGCTGGAAGCCGCCGAGGTTCCCAAGAAACCCTACGACTACTATTGATCCGGCCCGCCCAAGGCAGGTTCCTTGCGCAAGCTGCAGCAGACGGTGAAGCTTACCAACGTCCGTGCCAAGGTGTTCCACGGGGTGGACATCCGCATCAAGTAGCGACGCAACCCGCATGGACACAAGCCGGAAAAACGTAATCGCGCTGGCGGCGTGCCAGGCGCTGCTGGTTACCAACAACGTGATGATGATCTCCATCGGCACGCTGGCGGCGGATACGCTTGCCCGGAATAAGTTTTTGGTCACGGTGCCCGCCACCGCATACATCATCGGCGGGGGATTGGCGACGCTGCCGGTTTCACTGCTGATGAAGCGCTACGGCCGCCGCGCTGGCTTCATCCTGGGCTGCGTTTTCGGCACGGTGGGCGCAGCGCTGGCCACTGCGGCCATGGCGCTGCACAGTTTCGGGCTGTTGTGCCTGGCGGCGCTGGTCGCCGGCGTGTATACCGGCTCCGGCGGCTTCTACCGCTTCGCCGCAGCCGATGCCACGAGCCCGGATTTCCGCAGCAAGGCGATTTCGCTGGTGCTCGCCGGGGGCATCGTCGGCGGCGTATTCGGTCCCGAGAGCAGCAAGCTCACCAAGGACCTGCTGGACGTCACCTTTCTCGGCTCGTTCCTGTCGCTGATCGTGCTTGCGTTGCTGGCGATCCTGATCCTGCTGCGCCTGGATCTGCCGATGCCGTCGCACGAGGAGCGGCACGGTTCGGCGCGCGCCCTTGCATCGATCATGCGCCAGCCGGCATTCATCGTCGCGGTGCTCGGCAGCATCACCGCCTATGGCGTGATGAACCTGCTGATGGCGGCGGCCCCGCTGGCGATGCAGATGTGCGCGCATTCCTACAACGCCGCGGTGCTGGTGATCGAGTGGCACATCATCGCCATGTTTGCGCCGGCATTCGTGACCGGCTGGCTGATCGCGCGTTTCGGCGTGCTGCCGATCATGTTCCTCGGTGTGGTGCTGATGCTCGCCGCGGTCGCGGTGGCAGTGTCGAGCATTTCGGTTGCCGCCTTCTGGATGTCGATGGTGCTGGTGGGTGTCGCATGGTGCTTCCTGTTCGTCGGCGGCACCACGCTGCTGACCGAGTGCTACACGCCGGCCGAGAAAGCCAAGACGCAGGGCATCAACGACCTGTTGATCTACGTCACCATGGGCACGACCTCGCTGAGTTCCGGCGCCATCCTCTACAAACACGGCTGGAGTGCGCTCAATTACAGCGCGCTACCCTTGTTGGTCCTCACCGCTGTCGCCATCCTCTGGCTCGGCGCCCTGCGCCGCCCGGTTGCGGTGCCCGGCACCATCAAGTGAGCGCCGCTGTGCAAGACTCCAGCATCAGCGAGCGCCTGCTGGTCTTCGTGCTGGCCGCCATCCAGTTCACCCACGTCCTGGACTTCATGATCATCATGCCGCTCGGTCCGCAACTGATGCGGGTGATGCTGATCTCGCCGCAGCAGTTCGGGCTCCTGGTTTCAGCCTACACCCTTGCGGCAGCGGTCGCCGCGCTGGCCGTGGCCTTCTACACCGACCGCTTCGATCGCCGGAAAACTCTGCTGTTCCTCTATGCGGGGTTCGTGATATCGACGCTGCTGTGCGGCATCGCACCGGGTTACGGTTCACTGCTGGCCGCGCGCGCGATCGCCGGCGCCTTTGGCGGCCTGGCGGGTGCGACCGTACACTCCATCATCGGCGACGCGATTCCAGAACAACGTCGAGGCGCCGCGACCGGCATGATCATGTCCGCGTTCGCGCTGTCTTCCATCATCGGCGTTCCGATCGGATTGTTTCTTGCTGCGCATTTCTCCTGGCGCGCGCCGTTCCTGTTCCTTGTCGTCGTCTCCACGCTGGTTCTGATTCTCACCTGGAAAATTCTTCCCCCCATGCGCGGCCATATCGTCGAAGGCGAGTCCCACCGGCCTCTGGATCAGATGAACGCGGTGTTCGGGACCGCCAATCACCTGCGCGCCTTCGTATTCATGTTCGCGCTGATGTTCGCGGGGTTCTCGGTGATTCCGTTCATCGCGCCATACATGGTGGCCAATGTCGGTCTTGAGGAAACCGACCTGCCCTATCTGTACTTTTTCGGCGGGCTCGCCACCGTGTTCACGTCCCGATATATCGGCAAGCTCGCGGACCGCCACGGCAAGCGCCAGATGTTCACGGTTATAGCGGCCATTTCCATCGTGCCGCTGCTCATCACCACCAACCTTCCGCCCGTCCCTGTGCCGGTCGCGATCGGCGCCTCGGTGATCTTCATGGTGTTCGTCTCCGGACGCTTTGTTCCGGCGATGGCGCTGATGATTTCGAGCGTCGAACCACGTCTGCGGGGCGGCTTCATGAGCATCAACTCCGCGATTCAGCAGCTTGGCCTCGGCGCAGCTTCGCTGCTCGCGGGATCGATCATCGGCCACGGCGCCGCCGGTACCCTGACCCGTTACTGGCTGGTGGGATTCATCGCGGTGGGCGCCACACTGCTTGCGATAGCACTCGCATGGCGCGTAAAACCAGTCGCCTAAACAACCACCTCATCCCCCGCCTTCTCCCCGGAGCGGAGAAGGTGCGCTGCGCGGGCCGAGGGCACTGTTGATTTCCAACTGTATCTTTTGACTTTGGCCCAGTACGACTGAAGGCAAGTTATCTCGATCGGCCCCAAGTTGACTACAACATACAACGCTACCAATCTCCCTCTCCGCCCGCTTGCGGGGGGAGAGGGTTGGGGTGAGGTGGGTACCTAGTTCTTATTGTCCGGCTCGAAAAATATCCATTGCACCGCGGGGAAAGCGGTGCGCAGATCGGTCTCCACCCGGTTGATCGCATCGACCAGTGCACCGGCGCTTGCAGTTTCCGCCATCCTCGCCTTGACCGCCAGCATGATGCCCGCCCCGAGCTGCAGCGCCAGCAGGCTGTAGACCTCAGCAACCTCGGGCCTCGCCCTGAGAAAGGCGCGGATCGCGTGTTCGGTTTCCGCTTCCGCGCTCTCGCCCGTGATCATTGCCTTGATTTCCACCGACAGCAGTACCGCAACCACAACCAGCAACGCGCCAACGGCCATGCTGCCGATCGCATCGTAGATCGAATTGCCACTGACAAATGCAATCACCACCGCGACCAGCGCCAACCCCAGGCCGGCCAGCGCAGCGATGTCTTCCCCGAGGACGACGATGAGTTCGCTGTTGCGTGAGGTGCGGAAGAACCGCCAGAGCGTCCTGGTCCCGGAGACCTTGCGGATTTCGCGAACGCATCCGGCAAGCGAGAAAGCCTCGAGCACGATGGCGATCAACAGAACGCCGATGGCGATGCCGGCGTTCGAGATCGGTTCCGGCTGGTGCAGCTTGTGCCAGCCCTCGTAGATCGAAAACATACCGCCGAGGGTGAACAGCAGCACGGCAACCAGGAACGCCCAGAAGTACACGGCTCTGCCGTAACCCAGAGGATGCTTGGCATCGGGAGCGCGCTGGGCGTCTTTCATTCCGAACAGCAGCAACACCTGGTTGCCGCAATCGGCGGCCGAGTGGATCGCTTCCGCCAGCATCACACTTGAACCGGTCACAGCGGCCGCCGCGCCTTTGGCAATCAGGATGCCGCTGTTGGCGCCGAGCGCGTACAGCACCGCGCGCAATGTGGAAGCTTGCGACATGGGTTCTCCATTAAGTCAAAAGAAGCTTAGCCAGAAAGTACACCCACCTCACCCCCGCCCTCTCCCCCCAAAGGGCGGAGAGGGAGTGTGAATTTCAGTAGTGCCTTAGGCCCGCGCAGTGCACCTTCTCCGCTCCGGGGAGAAGGCGGGGGATGAGGTGGGTGTTCTCTGTGCCTAAATATGCAGTAATTGGTTTACAGGACTTCCACGGAGGGAGTGCCGACGTGGATTTCGCCGATCACCGCAGCGCTCCCAAAGCCTTCGCTGCGGAATACATCGAGCACCCTTTCCACCGCGTCCGGCGCGCAGGTCACCAGCAGCCCGCCGCTGGTTTGCGGATCGGTAAGCAGAGTCTTCTCGATGTCGCCATGGCCGCCCAGGTCCACGCTCTTGCCGTAGCCGTGCCAGTTGCGGGTCGAGGCGCCGGTCTTGAGCCCGGCTTTCACCAGATCGACCACGCCGGGGAGCAGCGGCACCTGATCCCAGCGCAGCGTCGCCGCCACCCCGGAGCCCTTGCAGACCTCGACCAAATGGCCGGCCAGCCCGAAACCGGTGACGTCGGTCAGCGCGTGGACGCCTTCCAGTTCCGCAAGCCTGAGACCGGGCGTGTTGAGCTGGGTGGTGCTCGCAAGCATTGCCGCGTAGGCTGAGGCGTTGAGCTTCTCGTTCTTGATCGCGGCGCTGTAGATGCCGACGCCGAGTGCCTTGCCGAGGATGATCCGGTCTCCGGGTTTCGCATCGGCATTGCGTTTTACTTTCCCCGGGTCGACCAGGCCGATCACCACCAGGCCGTAGATCGGCTCCACGGAATCGATGCTATGGCCGCCCGCTATCGGGATACCCGCTTTCGCGCATACCGACTCACCGCCCTCGAGGATTTTGCGGATGGTCTCCACTGGCAACTGATTGATCGGCATGCCGACCAGGGCCAGCGCGAACAGCGGCCGGCCGCCCATCGCGTACACGTCGGAGATCGCGTTGGTCGCCGCGATCGCGCCGAAGTCGAAGGGATCATCCACCACCGGCATGAAGAAGTCCGTCGTGGCGACGATCGCCTGCGATTCGTTGATCTGATAGACCGCGGCGTCGTCGCTGGTCTCGATGCCGACCAGGAGCTGCTTTGGCAACAGCAGCCCTACGCCCGACTTGGCGATGATGCTCTCCAGCACCGCGGGCGCGAGCTTGCAGCCGCAGCCGCCCCCGTGGGCAAGCTCGGTTAGCCGCAGCGGCTTCTTTTCCGGTGCATTCATGTCAATTGACTTGGCCGTCGACTTGCTTTCTCACAGCACACAGTACTCGCACTTTCTTTCCTCTTTCCTCTTTCCTCTTTCCTCTTTCCTCTTTCCTCTCGCCTCTCGCCTCACGCCTCACCCCTTACTTCCCGCCGACAGGCGGTTGGCTATCGCCAGGACCCGGTACATCGAGCGCACCACCGGCAGCTCGATCAGTTCTCCGTCCACCACCACCAGGCCGGTCTTGTCCTGTTCAAAAGCGGCGCAGACCTTGCGAGCCTTTGCGATGGTCTTCTGGTCCGGCGTGAAAGCCTCGTGGATGATCGGAATCTGGTTGGGATGAATCGAGGCCTTGCCGGTGAAACCCAGCCGGGCGCAGGCCTGCGCCTCCTGTCGCAACCCTTCCGGATCGTCGAGGTTCAGGAACGGCACATCCAGAAGATCGATGCCGGCGGAGGCCGCCGCATGCACCAGCCGCGAGCGGGTGTAGAGCAGCGGCTCCCAGGATTTCTCGCAACGCAGGTCGGCGGACATGTCCACGGCGCCGAGAATCACCGAGTCGATGCGGGACGATGCCCGGGTGATCTCCAGGGCGCGCTCCAGACCCTGATTGGTCTCGATGATCACGCAGAAGCGGACGTTGCGCGCGGGGCCGGCGGACAGCAGCGTCTCGATCACCTGCACTTCCTCGGCCGACGTGATCTTCGGGATCATGATCGCCGGCGGCGGCGCTTCGCATTCGATGATCGCGGTCAGGTCCTTGAGCCCGTCCGGCGTCGAGAGGCCGTTGATACGCACCATCTGCTCGACGTGGGGGTGGGTGTTCTTTCCGAACAGCGGCAGGGTCAGCGCGCGCCCTTCGTCCTTGCGGCCGCGCGCGACCGCATCCTCCATGTCCACGCAGACGATGTCGGCTCCGCTATCGAGCGCCTTGGCGAAACGATCCGGCCGCAGCCCCGGCACGAAAAGCAGGCTGCGGCGCGGCCGGATCGATCGCTCGGTCGGATTCATTGGGTGACTTCCCATGTTTGCTGCTGAAAAGTGCGCATGCTAGCGGTAAACTCCCGTCTCTACCAGCCGGAACCACGGCTGCAAAAGCATAACAATGCCGGAGGGGCCAGTCGCATGAAGATTACCGCCGTCGAGACCATCGGTCTCGAGGAATTTCCCAACATTCTCTGGGTACACATCCACACCGACGAAGGCATTGTCGGCCTGGGCGAGACCTTCTATGCGGTCGCCCCGGTGGCCGAGCACATCCATCAGACCTGCGCCCCCTACCTGCTGGGGAAGAACCCGCTCGAGATCGACAGGCACAGCCGCCAGTTCCTCAATACCTATCTCGGTTTCAACAGCGTCGGCGTGGAGATGCGCGCGGCTTCCGCGGTCGACATCGCGTTGTGGGACCTGTTCGGCCAGTTTACCGGTCAGCCGATCTACCAGCTCCTCGGCGGCGCTTCGCGCGACAGGGTGCGCGTCTACAACACCTGCGCAGGCTACCAGTATGTGCGCGCCAAGCCCACTCAGGGCACCGAAAATTTCGGCCTGCCGGCGAAGGCCGACAAGAAGAACCGCCCTTACGAAGACCTGATGGCATTCAAGACCGACGCCGGCGAACTGGCCCGGTCGCTGCTGGCCATGGGCATCACCGGCATGAAGATATGGCCGTTCGACGAGGCGGCCGAAGCCTCGAACGGAACCCATATCTCGAATGCCGACCTGAAGAAGGCGATGAGGCCATTCGAGCAGATCAGGAAGGCGGTAGGCGACAAGATGGACATCCACGTCGAGTTTCATTCGATGTGGCAACTGCCGGCCGCGATCCGCATCGCCGAAGTGCTCGAGCAGTTCGATCCGTTCTGGTACGAGGACCCGATCAAGATGAACAACCTGGATGCGCTCGCCGATTACGCGCACCGCACCAACGTCTGGGTCACCGCCTCGGAAACGCTGGGAACGCGCTGGGGCTTCCGCGAGTTGTTCGAAAAGCAGGCGGTTTCGGTATGCATGCTGGACGTGGGCTGGACCGGAGGATTGTCCGAGTCGAAGAAAATCGCGACCATGGCGGAAGCCTACGCGTTGCCGGTCGCTCCGCACGACTGCACCGGGCCGATCCTGCTTACCGCTTCGGTGCACCTGTCGTTGAACTGCCCGAATACGCTGGTACAGGAAATGGTGCGGGCGTTCTACTATGACTGGTACGGCAATCTGGTCACCCAGTTGCCGCCGGTGAAGGACGGCTACATCACCGCGCCCAAGGGTCCGGGGCTGGGCACCAAATTGCAGGCTTCGGTACTGAAACGCAAGGACGTCATACGGCGGGTAACGAAACTCGGAAAATAGCGCATGTCCGACGACATGGACGTGGACGCCGGGCGGATACTGGAAGGCCGCGCCACGCTCGATGAGGTCGGCCGGGAAATTTACGACCTGATCATGCGCATTTCCAGCGGCGAGCAGACCAAATCCGAAGACCTCGGCCACCAGGAGTTCATCCTCACGTACAAGAGCTTCGAGCCGATCGGCCCGTCTTGCTTTCCTTCGGCCGCCTAAATCATTTACACCCAACGCAGATACCCTACGTGCGTAGCACGTCGGAGTACCCTTTTAGGCGCAGAGGGCGTAAAGGGCGCAGAGAACATCTTGGCGAACGGGAGGTATCTCGCCGACTTGAATAGCGAACTTGTTTATCTTGCAGCAACTGAACCTAAGGCTCTGTGCAAACGGGACTAACGGATGCTGTCGAAACGTACTAAACTTTTAGCGCTTTATTGGGCAAGTCTCAGCGATCGTTGAACACACTTAGCGCTCAATTCTCATGAAACACTTTGCGCAGGTACGGGGACAGTTCGATAATGCAGAATCCCCCGAAATCCGCGTCTTGCCTTGCTTTGCAGACTTTCTTGATTTGCTTTTTCGTGTTCATTGGTTGTTGAGAATTGGTCAGTTCAACGTCAAAAAAGTGTTCAACGATCGCTGAGACTCACCCCTTTATTCGTCAAACAACGTGTTTTCCCGCGTCGTTTGAGGTCGACTTATAGTTAGACGGCATCAACGATGGCACGTCCAACGAAGATCGAGTGGTTGCTCGACGATCTATGCAGCAGACTGGGCTTCTGCTTGCCTCCTGACGAGCGTGCGCGTATCGAACAAAATCCTCCACGAGACATTGAGGCGTTTACCGATGCGATATTTGTCGCGGAAGGAATGGATCCTCACGACAAGAGCAACAGGGGACTCCGTCAACAGGTGCGCGAACTAATCGTGAAACACCTCAAGCCCGAGGAAGGGTCGAATGCCGTCTAACCCCCGCATCGAGACGGACCGTCGCCAGCGTCGCTTCGCGACCCTGGCTCCGTCCGCTCATGCGGAACGTTAGAGGTCGCGCAAATGAAGAAGCCCTTGGCGCTAGCTCTGGCTGCACTAATGATCGCGACTTGTTCCATAGCAGATGACAGGTGCTCCTGGAAGCCGGGGGATCATCCTTTTCTTCCCTTCATAAATGCTGCGGCAGCTGAAAACGGATTTGCGTACGAAGACACCGTTGACAGAGCACTTCGCCGCGAGCCACAAGCGCTAAGAAGACTTCTGCGATTCACCGCCACAATTGCGGAAGATGATGGTATCGGCCTTATTCACTCCGAGGCACTATTGGTTGTGCTGAAGTGCTGGGGGGACGCATCTTTTTCTAAGGCGCTCGCGCGCGAGTCGAAAAAGGTACGTCGCGCCGTAAACACTTGGCTTGCGCAACTTACCGAGGAGACATCTCTCGAGGGCACTTTCCCTATGACTGCGAAACAATGGCCGCAATAACGACCGCGACCTCTACGGCAATCCGTTGCAATCCGGGTCGGACCAGCACACCTCATTGATTCGGCAAGAGAAGGACGTGATATAGGGGCAATTTTAGGGTTTAGAAGCACTTTTTCTGGGGCAAAATGCGCTCTCATAAACACGGCCCAAAGGAGCAGCGAATGAAACGCATCGGACCGGTGATTGTATTCGTCAGTGTTGCCGCGCTGTCATGGATAGCTAATCCGCAGTTTTCTTTTGCGGAAGAGGTGCCGGCCTTCCGCGTGGATCCATTCTGGCCCAAACCACTGCCGAACAACTGGATTTTCGGAGAGATCGGTGGCATCGCGGTGGACCGGCACGACCATGTCTGGGTCCTGCAGCGTCCCAGATCTCTGAAGGACGATGAGCGAGGTGCCGCGCTCACGCCGCCGATATCGAAATGCTGCCTGCCGGCCCCGCCGGTACTCGAATTCGATCAATCCGGAAACCTGCTGCAGGCCTGGGGCGGGCCGGGGAGTGGATTCGACTGGCCGCTCCGGGAACACGGCATTTTCGTCGATGCGCGCGATCATGTCTGGATCGGTGGCAACGAGAAAGACGATCACCAGATTCTCGAATTCACCCGTGATGGAAAATTCATCAAGCAAATTGGTGAATCCGGCAAGTCCGAGGGCAGCAACAGCAAACGCTACCTCGGCCGGCCCGCGCTGGCGATCGTGGACGAATCCGCGCACGAGTTGTACATCGCCGACGGTTACGGCAACAAGCGCATCGTGGTATTCGACGCCGGAAGCGGCGAATACAAACGCCACTGGGGCGCATACGGAAAGTTGCCGGACGATGCCGACGCCGGCAAGTACGATCCCGGCGCGCCGCGCGCGCAGCAGTTCCGCAATCCCGTTCACTGCGTACGAATCGCGCGCGACGGACTGGTCTACGTCTGCGACCGGGTCAACGACCGCTTCCAGGTGTTCCGCAAGGACGGCAGCTTTGTGACCGAGTATGCGCTGGAACCGACCACGCGCTGGGTGGGTTCGGTCTGGGACATCGCGCTGTCGGAAGACAGGGAACAGAAATACCTGTACGTTGCCGACGGCACCAACAACGAGATTCACATCCTGCTACGCGAGACCGGACAGGAGCTGGGTTCCTTCGGCCGACAGGGGCGATACGCGGGCGAATTCCACTGGGTACATGCGATCGCCATCGATTCGCGCGGCAACCTGTTCAGCGGTGAGGTGGATACCGGCAAGCGCGTACAGAAATTCACGCGGCAACGCTGAATTCTGTGTTCGACGCTATATAAGCAAATCATAACGGGGACCGAGGCATAGCGTGGCCCGACCCGTCAATGGTCTTGAAACGCAAGTACGATTTGACATTAGTATCCGACCGGATACAATTGTTCCGTGTATACGCTTCGCCAGACGCTGGAGTTCCAGGACTGGCTTGATGCATTGAAGGATCTGCGCGCAGGTTCGAATCGTTGCCCGGCTGCGCCTCGTGGAGGCGGGGAACCTCGGCGACTGGAAAGCTGTCGGCGGCGGCGTATCGGAAATGCGAGTCGACATCGGCCCCGGGTACAGGCTGTACTTCACCCGCCGGGGAAACCTGCTCATCGTCATGCTCGCCGGCGGAGACAAGGCCACCCAAAGCCGGGACATCAAGCGTGCGCAGCGAATCCTCAAACAACTGGAGTTGAAACCATGAGCAAGACCAAAGCTTCTGCCAAGTTGCTTCCTTTCGACGCGGCGCGCTATCTCACCGATGATGCGGCGGTCGCGGAGTACATGACCGCAGTCCTCGAAACCGACGATCCCGACCTTTTGCTACTGGCACTTGGCGACGTGGCACGTGCGAGGGGCATGGCGCAAGTCGCGAAGGACGCGGGCCTCGGACGCGAGAGTCTTTACAAGGCACTCGCTCCAGGAGCGAAACCGCGCTTCGATACGGTGCTGAAAGTGGCCCGCGCACTTGGCGTTCGACTCACTGCCCAGGTTCTGTGAATGCGCATGATCCGCCGTAACCGGGGCGGGTCACGGTACAGGTTCCATGCCGTGAAACTGCCTGAGTTTCCCCGGGCGCCTTTCATTTTCTGCAGGGCACCCCTCCTAATTTCTTCTTTCTTCGTGTCCCTTGATAATCTTCGCGCCCTTCAAGGGGGTACTGAACTGAGTGCCTTCGTGGTGAGAATTTCCTCCTGGAGACTTTCCTCTGTGTACCCCTCAAGGGCACCCGTCGAGCGGGTATTGAAAAGAAGGTATTGTGAGGAATCCTCTGTGGCTAACCTATTTCCACAGTAGTCCAAAGAATACGTAGCAAACGACTGCCCCTACCACGCACATCGACAGTCCCCAGGCCAGCATCTGATTGAACAGCCTCTTGCGATCGACGTCGGGCGCGGCGTTGGAAATGCACAGCGCCCCGAGCGTGGACAGCGGCGAGATGTCCACCAGATGCGCGCCGACATTGATCGAGGACGCGATCGCGAGCGCATTGCCGCCTCCGAGTTTTTCAATGAGGCCCGGGATGGTCGGTAGGAAAGCCGGCAGTACGACTCCGGACGAACTGCTGTAGACCGAAATCACCCCGGTGACGAGCGCGATGACGCCAGTGATGGTTTCCTGCGTCGAGAGTTCCGACAGCATCGAAGTCAGCAGATCCATTCCTCCGGTCTTGTCCGCGACGCCGATCAGCACCGTGACCCCGCAGACCATTAGCACCACGCTCCAGGGCATGCTTTTGAGCGCCTCCATTTCATCAGCGGCCCGCGCCAGCGATAACACGGCCGCGCCGACAAACGCGCCGATGGTGATGTCCACCTTGAACGCGAGTACTGCGACGATCAGGGTAGCGATCACCGCCAGGGTAAGCTTCTGTTGCCAGTTCAGGGGCTGGTCGCCTGAACTCCCCTCCTCCAGCGCGACCGTTCCCGTTCCCTCGCGAAGCAGCCGGGTTCCGCCGAGCAGGAAATAGCCGGCGAAGCCGACGAAGGCCTGCGATACCAGCAGGCTGAAGTAGTTGGTCCACTGCGCGCCCTCAATGCCGATCTTACCCATCAGGCCGTTGGCGATAATGCCGGTCGGTGCGAACGGTGACAGCGCGCCGGCATTGGCGCCGCTGCACACCATCATGGCCATCAGGAATGCCGGGACGCCTGCGCGTCCAGCCGCCGCCATCGCCACCGGCGCCA
>Ga0184637_10001934_pt1 | contig 13557 bp, 11 predicted proteins | sample PLM3_127_b2_FD_133143 | JGI IMG/M metagenome (GOLD analysis project Ga0184637, IMG submission 133143) | Groundwater sediment microbial communities from an aquifer in East River, Colorado, USA - PLM3_127_b2 | ecosystem: Environmental > Terrestrial > Soil > Riparian zone | place: USA: East River...
GAACATGGACCGGCCGAGCATTCGAAGCTGCGCAAGATCGTCAATCGCGCCTTTACGCCGCAGGTGGTGAGTCAGCTGAAGGGATCGATCGAAGCGCACGCGCGCGAGGTGATCGACTCGGTCGCCGGCAAGGGTGAGTGCGACTTCCTGCGGGAGGTGGCGGCCGAGGTGCCGCTGCTCGTGCTCGCCGACATCCTCGGCGTGCCGGCGCAGGACCGGCACCTGCTGCACGAGTGGACTGACCTGATGGTCGCCTTCGACGACCCGAACTCGGGCATCCCTCCGGAGACCCTGTTCGCGGGCGTCATAAAGATGTTCGGCTACGTCTCGACCAAGTCGCAAGAGAAGCGTGTCTCGCCGGGCAACGACGTTTGGAGCCTGGTCGTCAACGCCGAGGTCGACGGCGAGCAGCTGAGCAAAGGCCAGCTCGAGCGCTTCTTCCAGTTGCTGATGATCGCCGGCAACGAGACGACGCGCAACCTGATCGCGCACGGCATCACGTTGCTGTCGAAGCATCCCGAGCAGCGTCGGCGCCTGCAGGCCGACATGACGCTGCTGCCGGCGGCGATCGAAGAGATGCTGCGCTTCGCGCCGCCGGTGCTCAACTTCCGCCGCCAGGCGATTCAGGACTTCGAGCTCGGCGGCAGAACGATCAAGGTCGGCGACAAGGTGCTGATCTGCTACGCCGCGGCGAACCGCGACGAGACCGTCTTCAACGACCCGGACACCTTCGACATCACGCGCAACCCGAACCCGCATATCTCGTTCGGTGGCGGCACGCATTTCTGCCTCGGCGCCAACCTGGCGCGTCTCGAGGCGCGCATCGTCTTCACCGACCTCCTGACGCGGCTGCCCGACATCGAGGTCAGCGGCCCGATCGAACGCGCGCGCTCGAACTTCCTCAACGGCCTGCATCATGTGCCGGTCAAGTTCACGCCGGTCAAGCCTCGCGCCGCTGCCGCCCATGCGCCGTCGGGCCTCGCGACGCAACTGGCGCCCACCGCCGTTGCGCCGGCCGCCGCGACCGCATTGGCGCAACATCGCACGCGGATGCTGGTGCTGTTCGGCTCCAATTTCGGCACCGCCGAAGACATCGCGCGCAAGATCGCCGGCGACGCCCATGGCTATGGCTTCGTCGCCAACGCCGCGCCGCTCGACGACTATGTCGGCCAGCTGCCGACCGAGGGCCTGTTGCTGATCGTCACGGCGACCTACAACGGATCCCCGCCCGACAACGCGACCGCTTTCGTCAAGTGGCTCGAGAGCGGCGACGAGTCGCTGGCCGGCGTGCGCTACAGCGTGTTCGGCTGCGGCAACAGCGACTGGGCGGCGACCTTCCAGGACGTGCCGCGCAAGGTCGACCAGCAGATGGCGCGGCGCGGCGCGCAACGCCTGCATCCGCAAGGCGAAGGCGACGCGAAGGACGACTTCGACGGCCGCTTCGAGGGCTGGTACCGGCCGCTGTGGAAGTCGGTCGCGAAGGAGTTCTCGCTCGAACTCGCCGAGCCGGTGGCCGAGCCGCTGTTCAGCCTGGAAGTGCTGCCGGCCGAGCGTGTCAGCCCGTTCGTTGCGTCGCTCGGCGCGCGGCCGATGAAGGTTGCGGTCAACCGCGAGCTGCGCTTCAACGAGCGTCCCACCGCCGTCGGGCCGTCGACGCGGCATGTCGAGTTCGACCTTCCCGACGGCGTTCGCTACACCGCCGGCGACCATCTCGGCGTGGTGCCACACAACAGCGACGCGCTCGTGCGCCGCGTCACGGCGCGTTTCGGCTTCGAGCACGACGTGACCATCCGGCTGCACGCGAAGAGCGACCGGCAGACCCTGCTGCCGGTCGGCGAGCGCATCTCGCTGTACACCTTGCTGTCCGACTACGTCGAACTGCAGGACATCGCCGCGCGCTCGCATCTGCGCACGCTGGCCGCGCACTCGGAATGCCCGTTCACGAAGATGAACCTCGAAGCGCTGGCCGCCGGCGAGGATCACCCCGACGGGCTGTTCCGCAGCGAGGTGCTGGCCAAGCGCCGATCGGTGATCGATCTGCTTGAGCAGTTCCCGGCCTGCAAGCTGCCGTTCGAGCTGTATCTGGAGATGCTGACGCCGCTGGCGCCGCGCTACTACTCGATCTCGTCGTCGCCGCTGGTCGCGCATCGACGCTGCAGCATCACGGTCGGCGTGCTGAACGGGCCGGCGCGCTCGGGACGCGGCGACTACGAGGGCGTGTGCTCGAACTACGTCAGCCGCCAGCCCGAGGGCAGCGTGCTGTACGCGTTCGTCAAGGACACGCACTCGCATTTCCGCCTGCCCGAGGACCCGATGACGCCGATCATCATGATCGGCCCGGGCACGGGGCTCGCGCCGTTCCGCGGCTTCCTGCAGGAGCGCGCGGCGCAGAAGGCACGCCGCACCGCGATCGGGCCGTCGATGACGTTCTTCGGCTGCCGCCACGAGCGCCAGGACTACATTTACCGCGACGAGCTCCAGGCTTTTGCCGAACAGGGCGTGACGGAGCTGCATGTCGCGTTCTCGCGCATGGGTCCGAGCAAGGTCTATGTACAGGACCTGATGCGCGAGAAGGCCGACCGCGTCTGGTCGCTGATCGAGCAGGGTGCGATCGTCTACGTCTGCGGTGACGCGAGCAAGATGGAACCCGACGTGAAGCGCGCCTTGACCGAGATCGTGGCCGGCAAGGGCAAGATGGACGCGGCAGCGGCCACCCATTTCATGTCCGACCTGTTGCGCGGCAACCGCTACCTGGTCGACGTCTGGGCTTCGAGCTGAACCGAGGGGAGCGCCAATGACGACGAAGCCTGCAACGCCCCCTGACAAGCCGTCCGTGCCGGACCCGTTCGCACTCGCTCGCAAGCTGCTCAACGATCTGGAGAGCAACTCGAACTCGGCGCTCAACCGTGCCATGCGCAGCGAGGCGTTCATGTCGCTGTTCGGGCGCTCGAACAGAGCGCTGCTGATGATGCAGTCGCTGATGGGCCAGTGGATGCCGCGCTGGCTCGCGCTGTGGCACATGCCGAGCCGTGAGGAGATCAACGAGCTGGGCGAGCGGCTGCAATCGATCGAGGACCAGCTGTGGAGGATCCACGACACGGTCGGCCGCTCGCCCGAGGCCCGCGAGCAGGCCCTGCAACGGCAACGCGTCGATCGTCCCGCCAAGACGCTCAGACCCCGGCCACCACAGGTCGATGCACGCGCGATCGACAAGCCACCAGCGTCGGCCAATGGTTCCTCCGCGCCGATCGCTCCTGCCCCTGCAGTCGTCGCATCGGCCGAGGAGGTGCCGGCTCCAAAGGCCAAGCGCACGCGCGCGCCGCGCAAGACCGCGACGCGCGCAACCCCGGCCACGCCGCGCAGCAGGAGCCGGCCATGAGCGCCGCGCCGGGCCGCCCCAAGCAAGCTCGCACCGCAGTGCGCAGCACGGAGGTTACCCAATGAGCGCCGCCGCGCAGCAAGTGAAGCCGGCGGACCTGGCGGCGACGGTGCGCGCCGAGGTCGAGCGCACGATCCGTCGCGGTATCAAGGGCGTCGAGTACCTGTCGTCGTCGCTACCGCCGCCCGAAGGCATGCCGAGGGAAGTGCTGTTCCAGCGCGGCACGCTCAAGCTGTACCGCTACCGGCCATTGACCGATGAGGTGTACCGCGTTCCGCTGCTGCTGGTGATGTCGCTGATCAACAAGCCGTACATCTTCGACCTGGCACCGGGCATGAGCCTGATCGAGCACCTGCTGAAATCAGGCTACGAGGTCTATCTGATCGACTGGGGCGTGCCGCGGCGCGAGGACAAACGGCTGCGCATCGACGACTACGCGCTCGACATGATCCCCGACTGCGCACGTCGCGTGATGGACGATGCCGGCGAGGACGAGCTCACGATCGTCGGCTACTGCATGGGCGGCATCCTGTCGTCGATCTACGCCGCCACGCATCCGAACGACGGGCTGAAGAACCTGGTTTGCTTCACGACGCCGGTCAACGGCGAAGGGATGGAGATGTTCCGCAAGTGGGCCGACCCGCGCCACTTCGACGTCGACCGCCTCGTGGATACGCTCGGCAACGTGCCGCCCGACGCGATGTTCCGCGCCATGGACATGCTGCGGCCGACCTCGCGCGTGTTCGCGCAGATCCAGCTGTGGGACAACATGTGGAACGACCAGTACGTCCAGTCCTACCGCATCTTCGACCGCTGGGCCACCGACCAGATCCCGTTCCCCGGCGAGACGTTCCGACAGTTCATGCGCGACATCATGTGGAAGAACAGCCTGGTCAAGGGCGAGATGGTGCTGTCGGGCCGCAAGATCGACCTGTCGAACATCAAGGCGTCGTTCATGCACGTCGTCGCCGAGCACGATCACATCGCGCCGTACGAGGCGACACGCGTGCTGGTCCCGCTGGTCGGAAGCGTCGACAAGGAAGAGGTGGTCCTCAAGGGCGGGCATGTCAGCGTCGTGGCGGGCCCGAACGCCGTCCGGCGCCTGTGGCCGAAACTCGACGCATGGCTTGGAGAACGATCCGTATGAATGCTTCCGCTCTGACCTATCCGGTCGAGGTTCGATGCAAGGACGGCGTCGCGTCGGTGCGGCCGATGCAGGCGTCCGACCAAGCGGCGGTGGTCGCCTTCGCGCGCGGCTTCCCGTCGCACGACCTGCTGTTCCTGCGGCGCGACATCACGCAGCACGCGGTCGTCGCCCAGTGGCTCGACGAACAGGCGACCGCGGCGCTTTCGACGCTGCTGGCGACGCGCGGCGACAAGGTGCTCGGCGTGGCGATCATCATCCACGGCGAAGCGCTGTGGTCGCCGCATGTCGGCGAGCTGCTGGTGCTGATCGCGCCCGCGTCGCGCGGCAACGGCCTCGGCCGTCAGTTGATGCAGCAAGCGTTCAAGCTTGCGCTGTCGATGGACATCGAGAAGATCGTTGCGCAGATGACGACCGACCAGCGCGGCGCGATCGAGGTGTTCGAGAACCTGGGCTTTCGCGCCGAAGCGCTGCTGCGCGACCATGTCAAGGACCGCGACGGCAGCAAGCACGACCTCGTCATCCTCAGCCACGACGTCGCGAAGTTCGACTCGCAGCACGCCGCATACGGCGTGCCGGAAGCGCTCGAACCGTCTTGAGGCTCAGAGCAGCCCGTAGCCGCCGTCGACGGTCAGCTCGGCGCCGGTCATGAAGCTCGACGCGTCGGTGCAGAGGAACACGATCACGCCGGCGATGTCCTCGGGCTCGGCGTTGCGCCCCATCGGGTGTTTCTTCGCCACGGCCGTTAGCCCTTTCTCGCCGCCGGGCATCTGGCCATGCGCAGCCAGCGACTCGACCGCCTCGACCAAAATGCCGGTGCGCACCGGCCCCGGATGCACGCTGTTGACGCGGATGCCGTGCGGGGCCACTTCGACCGCGATCGATTTCGTCATCGAGCGGATCGCGCCTTTCGACGCCGAGTAGCCGACGTGCGACGGGCCGGCGATCTGCGCGTAGAGCGACGACAGGTTGACGATCGACGGCTTGACGCCGTGCTTGCTCGCGGTCTCGATCATCAACGGCACGGCACGCTGGCTGCCGATGAACGTGCCGACCGCGTTCACGTCGAGCTGACGGCGGAAGTCGGCGAGCGGGATCTCGGCCAGCGGCGTCGTGATCATGATGCCGGCGTTGTTGACGAGCGCATCGAGCCGTCCCCAAGTCACCCGGACCCGATCCAGCACACGGTCCCAATCGGCTTCGGCGCTGACGTCATGCCCCATCGACAGCGACTCGGTGCGCGCCGGGCTGGCCGCGACGGCCAGTTCGGCTGTTTCTTCGGCGCTCGCGGCGTTGATGTCGGTCAACATCAGCGACGCGCCTTGCCGCGCCAGCGCGAGCGACGTGGCGCGGCCGATGGCGCGGCCGGCTCCGGTGACGATGATCACTCTTCCAGTCAGGTCGAACATGGTGGGTCCTTCTCCATTCAGGTTTCTTCGCTGCCGGGCAGGTAGCGGTAGGTGCCCTGGCCGGTCGCGATGACCTTGCCAGCGGCGTCGAACATCTCGACGGTGGCGGTGTAGATCTGGCGTCCTCCGCCCTGTTTAACGCCGACCGCGCGCACGACGCCGTCGGTGGCGGTGCCGATGAACGCGGTCGTGAACGCCAGCGTGACGGCGACGCGCTTGCGCTCGGGGTCCGCGCTGTAGCAGCCGGCCAGACATCCGGCCATGTCGATCACCGACGCCATCGCGCCGCCGTGCAGCATGCCGGCGTAGTTCATCAGCTGCGCTGCGATCGGAAACTCGACCGTCACCCGGTTCAGCTCCTGCGCGACGACGCGCATGCCGAGCAGCTCGCGGAACGCGGAGCGAACCTCCTGCACCGGTGTCTTCATGTCGTCCCCTTCGTCAGCATGAGCTGGCCGTTGTCGATGACGACGCGCTCGGCCACCGTGGCGCGAAACGAGCCGTCGTTCCAGATGTCGGTGCGCACGGAGTCGCCGGGAAACACCGGCGCCGAGAAGCGCAACCGCAGCGAGACGAACCGGCTCGCGTCGTACGCCGCCAAAGCGCGCAGCAGCGCATGCATCACAAGCGCGGCGGTGCACATGCCGTGCAGGATCGGCCGCGCAAAGCCAGCGCGCGCCGCGGCCTGCGGGTCGGCGTGCAGTGCGAAGGTGTCGCCGTTCAACCGGTACAGCAGCGCCTGCTCGGGGCGGGTCGGTAGTTCGACCACGCGGTCCGGCCCTCTCTCAGGCAACCGGTGTGGGGCTGCGATCGGGCCGCTGTCGCCACCGAAACCGCCCTGCCCGCGCAGCACATGGGTTTGCTCCAGCGTCGCGATCGGCCGGCCGCTCGCGGCGTCGACGATCTCGCGCTCGGAAAGCACCAGCGCATGGCCGCCGGCCCCCTTGTCGACCACGCGCGTGACCCGCGTGCGGCCGAGCACATCGCCTGTGGGCGGCAGCGGCGCATGCCAGCGGATCGATTGCTCGCCGTGCAGCAATCGGCTTGCCTCGGCCGTGGTGTCGGGGCGCGCCAGCCAGAAGCCGGGATAGCCGAGGACCAGCACCATCGCCGGCATCGCCCGATGGTCGGCACGGCAATGGTCGACAAAGCCGAGTTGCCGCTCGTCCATCGGATCCTGGCCGAGCCCGACCGACAGCGCGTAGAGCGCGCAGTCGCGCGGCGTGTAGGCCTGCCGCACCTGCGGCACGCGGTAGTTCAGCAGCGTGTCCGCGGACAGCGTCATATCAATGCAGCGCCGGCGCTTCGAGGATGGTGACGACGCACGCGGCTTCCTCGAGGCCGTGGAAGCCGCCGCCGTTCTCGGCCAGCGCCAGCCGCGCGCCCGGCACCTGCCGGCGCCCGGCCTCACCGCGCAACTGCACGACCAGCTCGTGGATCATGATCGCGCCGGTGGCGCCGATCGGGTGACCCTTCGACAGCAGGCCGCCCGACACGTTGATCGGCAACCGACCGCCCAGCCGCGTTGCGCCGCTTTCGACCAGCGGACCGCCGTCGCCGTAGGCGCACAAGCCGCAATGCTCGCTGTGCAGGATTTCGGCAATGGCCGACGCATCGTGCAATTCGGCCAGCGAAATGTCCTGCGGTCCGACGCTGGCTGACGCATAGGCCTTGTCCGCGGTCAACCGCGTCAGGTGTCGCTCGTAGTCCTGCCCCGACCGGTCGGTGCTCGAACCGACCGCGATGCCGCGAATTCGCACCGCGCGGCGGGCATCGAGTCGGGCCACCGCGTTGCGACTGGCAACGACGATCGCCGCCGCGCCATCGCTCATCGGCGCGCACATCGAGCGTGTCATCGGCCAGGCGATCAGCTTGTCGGCCAGCACCTCGTCGACGCTCATCGGCGTGCGGTACTGCGCCAGCGGGTTCCACTGCGAATGCCAGTGGTTCTTCGCCGCCACCGCGGCGATCTGCCGCTGCGTAGTGGCGAAGCGCTGCATGTGAAAGCGCGCCTGCGCCGCGTAGATGTCCATGAACACCGAGCGCTCAGCGGCCGGCGTGTCGGCCTCGGGCGGCAGCGGCAGACCCTCGCCCATCGCGAGCAGCGCCTGCAGATGCGCTGCGGCCAGGTCGCGGTCCCAGCTGCCCTTGAAGGCCTCGAACATCTCCTTGCGCTTCTCCGGGTAGTTCATCTTCTCGGCGCCGACCACCAGCGCCACATCGAACAACCCGGCGCGCACCGCGGCATAGGCCTGGAACAGCCCCGAGCTCGAACTGGCGCAGGCGTTGTCGGTGTTGAAGATCGCGATGCCGCCGAAACCGTCGGCGCGCAGCGCGCATTGCCCGCGGATGCCATGCTGGCCCTCGAGCGCACCCTGGCGCGTGTTGCAGAACCAGGCCGCCTCGATCGCACCGCGCTCGACACCGGCGTCGGCCAGCGCGAGCGCGACAGCCTCGGCGCTGAGCTGCTTGACGCTGCGATCGAGATGCTTGCCCAGCGCGGTCATGCCGACGCCGACGATGAAGACTTCCTCCGACATGCGTTCTCCTCTCGTTTGCGTCAGACCGTGCCGGTCGATGGCGCCAGCGCGGATTCGATCTGCCGCGCGATGCCGGCGATGCGTGGGCCCAGCTCTTCGTCGAGCAGCTTCAGCGGCAGCATGTAGGCCGGCCCGCCGAGATTGACAGCGAACACGCGGCCGCCGTCGGGCGTGCGGACCGGGGCGGCCACACCGTGGATGTCCTTCTGCCACTCGCCGGCACTGGTGCAGAAGCCGCGGCGTTCGACGTCGCGCCGTGCGCGCTCGACGCCTTTGAGCAAGGTCGCCCATTCCGAGCCGTGCTGCGGCCTCAGTTCTTCCAGCAGCGCATCGCGTTCGGCCGCGTCGAGGCCGGCCAGGTAAGCACGCCCCATCGCGCTGGTCAGCATCGGAATGCGCGAACCGGCGTACAGGCGCAACCCGATCAGCGCCCCGCCCTCGCAGGCATCGGTGTAGATCATCGACAGCCGGTCACGCGTTCCGAGTCCGACGTTGAAGGCGCGGTCCCTGGCCAGTGCGCGCATCAGCGGGCGCGCGATGCTGCGCACGTTGCGTCGCGACAGCGCGGCCGCACCGAGCGCCAGCGCGCCGCCGCCCAGTTCGTAGTCGCGCCGCCTCGTGTCGTAGCTCAGGTAGCCGCATTGCGCGAGCGTGTAGGTCAGCCGGGAGACGGTCGGCTTCGGCAGCCCGGTGCGCTCCGCGATCTCGGCGTTGCCCATCGGCTCGTCGCCCGGCCGGAAGGCCTCGAGCACCTGCAGTGCACGGCCGACCGCGGCGACGTACTGGGTGTCGGCGGCATCGTCGATCTCGGGCGGACGCTCTGCGGCCCTAGGTACGCGACGAAGCGTGCGCGCGGCACTCTTCACGTCGCTGCTCACGCGACCACCGTCTGCACGGCGGTGTATTCGAGCAGGCCTTCGATCGCATTCTCCACGCCCAGCCCCGATTGTTTGTGGCCGCCGAAAGGACCCAGCGGGTCGAGCAGCAGGATGTTGTTGATCCACACCGTGCCGGCTTCGAGCCGCCGCGCGATGGCTCGGGCTTGCTGCACATCGGCCGACCAGACCGACGCGCCCAAGCCGTACTCGCTGGCGTTGGCGCGACGCACGACATCGTCGATGTCGGTGAAACGCAGCAGCGGCACCACCGGACCGAACGGCTCCTCGACGACGACACGCGCGTCGTCGGGTGGGTTGTCGACGATCGTCGGCGGGATGAAGTAGCCGCGCCCGGTGCTGACCTCGCCGCCGTGCAGGAAGCGATGACCCGCGGCGCGCGTGTCGTCGATCAGCTGCTTGACGCTCTCGAACTGCGCGCGGTTCTGCACCGGCCCGAGCGTCACGCCGGGTTCGTCGCCGCGGCCGAGCCGCGCCTCGCGCGCCAGCGCGACGAAGGCGGCGGCGAACGCGGCGTAGATCGAGTCATGCACGTAGATGCGCTTAGCCGCGATGCAGATCTGGCCGGAGTTGAAGAACGCGCCGGTGAACAGCTTCCTAGCCACCTTCGGCACATCGACATCGGGTAGCACGATCGCCGCGTCGTTGCCGCCGAGTTCCAGCGTCAGCCGCTTCAGCGTTGCCGCAGCGCCTTGCATCACGCGCCGGCCGGTCGCGGTCGAGCCGGTGAAGGCGATCTTGGCCACCTTCGCGTGCCCGGCCAGCCAGCGCCCGAGTCCATCGCGGCCGCTGAGCACGTTGAGCACTCCGGGCGGCAGCAGGTCGGCAGCGATTTCGCCGAGTTTCAATGTGGTCAACGGCGTGTAGAGCGACGGCTTCAGCACCACCGTATTGCCCGCGACCAGCGCCGGCGCGACCTTCCAGACTGCCAGCGAGAGTGGATAGTTCCACGGCGCGATCGCCGCCACGACGCCGAGCGGCACACGCGTCGTTTCCCAGCGCCGGCCGGCAGCGTCCTGGCGCACCTGCGAAGGCAGCATCATCGCGGCGAACGCGCGGCACCACTGCACGCAACTGGCGACCTCGAGGCGTGCCCCGGCCAGCGGTCGCCCCAGTTCGCGCGTCAGCAACGCCGTCAGCGCGTCGGTATGCCGGTCGATGCGGTCGGCAAGGCCGACCAGCGCGGCCCGGCGATCGGTCAGCGGCACGTCGCGCCAGGCGACGAACGCCCTGGCGGCGGCATCGACCGCCGCATCGAGCTGCTCGCGCGAGCAATCGGGCGTCTGCGCGATCACCTCTTCGGTGGCCGGGTCGAGGACCGCGAACGTGCCTTCGCCAGCGACGAGTTCTCCGTTCAGCAGCATGCGGAAGTCGCGTCCGAAGGCGACGTCGGTCGAGGATCGCAAAGCCATCAAGCTTCCTTCTGTGCAGACACGAAAATGATTTTCGCGTATTCTACGGCCGACCAGACAGCGAGGGAAGCGGCAATTGGCGGTATTGCAGCAAGTAATCAACGGGCCGACACCGTGCAGCGGCGCGGCGCTGCAGTTGCGCGCGCTGCGCGCGGCGCGGGGCATGGCCCGTCTCGGCATCGGCCGCGGCGACCGCATCGCCCTGTTGCTGCGCAACGACCTGCCGTTCCTCGAGGCGACGCTCGCGGCACAGCACCTCGGCGCGTACGCCGTGCCGCTGAACTGGCATGCGACCGTCGACGAACTGCTGTACGTCCTCGACGACTGCCGGCCGCAGCTGTTGCTCGTGCACGCAGACCTGCTCGGGCCGACGCTGCGGGCACGATCTGAGCGCATCGGCGCCGCGCCTCTCTTGGTCGCGGCGACGCCGCCCGAGGTGATGCGCGCCTACCGTATCGATCCGATTGCAGGCGAGGTGCCGCCCGGGGCCATCGAATGGTCGAACTGGGTCGCGGCACAACCGCCGGACGACAGCCCGCCGGTCGCCACGCCGGAGAGCCTGATCTACACCTCCGGCACGAGCGGCAAGCCGAAAGGCGTGCGCCGCGACGCGGCGACGGCCGAGCAGGGGGCACTGACCGAGCACATGCGCTGCACGGTGTCCGGCATCGATGCGAGCGCCCGCGTGCTGGTCGCTGCCCCGCTTTATCACACGGCGCCGAACATGTACGCGTTGCGCGCCGTACGCCATGCCCAGTTGCTGGTGCTGCCGGCGCGCTTCGACGCGGAGGCGCTGCTTGCCGACATCGAGCGCCACCGCATCACGCACCTGTACGCGGTGGCGACGATGTTCAGCCGGCTGCTCGCGCTGCCGGAGGCACAGCGCCGGCGGCACGACTTGTCGTCGCTGCGCTTCGTGCTGCACGCCGGCGGCCCCTGCGCGCCGGAGATCAAGCGCGCGATGCTCGACTGGTGGGGCCCGATCGTGCACGAGTACTACGGCTCGACCGAGGCCGGCCCGATCACCTTCTGCACCGGCGCCGAGTGGCTCGAACACCCGGGCAGCGTCGGCCGCGCCGTCGGCGGCGCGCACCTCGTCGTGCTCGACGAGGCCGGCAAGCCGGTGCCGCCGGGTCAGATCGGCGAGGTCTGCGCGCGCAACACCGGCTACCCCGACTTCAGCTACCTGAACCAGCCCGAAGCCCGCGCCGAGCTGCAGCGCGGCGAGTTCGTCGCCACCGGCGACCTCGGCTGGCTCGACGACGACGGCTACCTCTATCTGAGCGATCGCAAGAAGGACCTGATCATCTCCGGCGGCGTCAATATCTATCCGGCCGAGATCGAGGCGGTGCTGCTGGCGATCGACGGCGTCGCCGACTGCGCGGTGTTCGGCATCCCGGACCGCGACTTCGGCGAGGCGGTCGCGGCCATCGTGCAGCCGATGCCGGGACATGCGCTGAGCGAAACGTCGCTGTGCGACGCACTGAAAGCGCGGCTCGCTGCGTTCAAGCTGCCCAGGCTCATCGAGCTGCGCGAGGCGCTGCCGCGCGAGGAATCGGGAAAGATCAGAAAGCGCCTGCTGCGCGAGCCTTACTGGGCCGAAACGGGACGAAAGATTTGAGCAAGGGGACTTCGTCATGGATCTGGGACTGACCGACAAGGTCGCACTCGTCACCGGCGCGGCCAACGGCATCGGCGCAGCGATCGCCGAGCGCCTGGCCGCCGAAGGCGCGCGCGTCGTCGTGGCCGACATCGACGCAAAGGGCGCGTGCGAGCGGGTGCGGCGGCTGCAGCAGACTGGCGCGCAAGCACTCGCGATCGGCGCCGACGTCACCGACGAGGCCAGCGTCGCGTCGCTGGTCGAGACCAGCGTCGAGGCTTTCGGCAGCGTGCACATCCTCGTCAACAACGCCGGCTTCACGCGCGACATGCGCATCACGAAGATGGGCCTCGATGACTGGGACGCCGTCGTCAACGTCATCCTGAAGGGCGCGTTCCTCTGCACGCGCGCCGTGCTGCCGCACATGACCGAGCAACGCTGGGGGCGCATCGTCAACATCTCGTCGCGCGCGCACTTGGGCAACGCCGGACAGGCGAACTACTCGGCCGCGAAGGCGGGGCTGATCGGCTTCACGCGCGCGATGTCGCTCGAGAACGCCCGCTTCGGCGTGACTGTCAACGCGGTGGCGCCCGGCATCATCGACACCGAGGCAGTGCGGCGCCTGCCCCACTTCGAGAAGATTCGCGAGGCGGCCGAGAAGAACACGCCGGTGCCGCGTATCGGCCGGCCCGAGGACGTCGCCGACGTGGTCGCGTTCCTCGCCTCCGAGTGCGCGTCGTACGTCAGCGGCGACCTGCTGCACGTGAGCGGCGGGCGCTACTGACGACCGAACCTCCTCAGCGCGAAAAGCGGCGATTCAGCCAATTAGCGACCCGTCCACGCCGGCTTGCGCTTTTCGTTGAACGCCGCCATCCCCTCCTTCGCGTCTTCGGTCATCGCCAGCAGCGCGATCTGGCTCTCGGTGTAGGCGATCGCCTCGTCGAACGACATCGCTGCGATCGCCCGCATCGTGTACTTGCCGCGGCGGATCGCGGTCGGCGACTTGTCGACAATTCGCTGCACGAGCCACTCGGTCTTCGCGTCGAGTTCGCCGGCCGGCACGACATGGTTGACGAGCCCGGCGTCGCGCGCCTCGGCGGCGCTGAACGGCTCACCGCTGATGCACCACTCGTGAACCAGCCGGCGCGGCGCCAGGTTCTGTAGCAGGCTCAACACA